>Ga0164308_10001089_pt1 | contig 14388 bp, 13 predicted proteins | sample Whisoiple_246_MG_FD_109983 | JGI IMG/M metagenome (GOLD analysis project Ga0164308, IMG submission 109983) | Soil microbial communities amended with fresh organic matter from upstate New York, USA - Whitman soil sample_246_MG | ecosystem: Environmental > Terrestrial > Soil > Unclassified >...
GTCAAGATCGCCTCGCTCGCCGTGACGGCCGGCCCCGACAAGGACGAGTACGCCGTGGGCGCCGAGCTGGACACGACGGGCCTGAAGGTCACCGCGACGACGACCGGGGGAGGCACGCGTGTGCTCGCGCCGCGCGAGTACACGACGTCGGGCTTCGATTCGTCGAAGGCCGGCGCCTCGACGGTGACGGTCGCGCTCGTCGCCGACCCGGCCGTGAAGACGACCTTCAGCGTCGACATCGTCGCTGCGCCGGCGCTGCCGGTGACGGCGACCGCCACGACCCGCTGCGTCGCCGGCAAGGCGACCCTGATCGTGTCGGTCACCAACCCGACGGGCTCGACGGTGCAGGCCGCGATCTCCTCGGCGAGCGGCTCGAAGACGGTCTCGCTCGCTGCGGGCAAGACGGTCTCGACGGCGTTCTCGACACGCGCGGCCACCCTCCCGGCCGGAAGTGCGAGCGTCGTGGCCACCGGTACGGTCGACGGCCAGACCGTATCCACGACGGTCGCCGCCGCGTACGCGGCGACTTCCTGCGGGTAATCCCGCGGGCCCGACAGGGGGCCAGCGCTGCGCTTCGGCGCGGCGGCCGGCCCCCTGCCGTCAGCCCGGACCGATAGCGTGGGAATCATTCATGCCATGAACGGAATCCGAGGAGCCGCCATGTCGTCACCAGCCCACGGGGTCATGCTTCCCCGCGACCTCCCCGCTTCGTCGGTGCTCGACTTCGCGCGCCGTGCCGAAGCGCTCGGCTTCGACGAGCTCTGGGTCGTCGAAGACCTGCAGTTCCGCGGGGGGATCGCGCAGGCCGGAGCCGTGCTCGCGGCGACCGACCGCATCCGCGTGGGCATCGGCATCCTTCCCGCCGCGGTGCGCAACGTGGCATTCACCGCGATGGAGATCGCGACGCTCGCGCAGCTGTTCCCCGGGCGGGTGGATGCCGGGATCGGCCACGGCATGCCCGGCTTCCTCAAGCAGGTCGGCGCGTGGCCCGAGAAGCCGCTCGCATTCCTCCAGGCGTACGTACGGGCCCTCCGCGGGCTGCTGGCGGGTGAGACGGTCGACAGCGACGCTCCCGTCGTACTGAAGGGTCTCGAGCTCGACCCCTCCGCGCGGCCCGACATCGTGCCGGATCTCCTGCTCGGCGTGCGAGGACCGCGGTCGCTCGCGGCATCCGGTCGCGTCGCCGACGGCACGATCCTCGCCGAGCCCACGACCCCCGAGTACGCCGCCGCAGCGCTGCAGAAGATCGCGACCCCGGGTCACCGGCTCGTCGCCTACAACGTGGCCTTCGTCGCCGACGACGACGCCACCGCCCTCGCCGGCGTGCGCCCCGGACTGGAGTGGATCGGCGAACCAGACTGGGCACCGCACATCGAGCCGCTCGATTTCGCCGAGGAGTTCTTCGCGCTGCGGGCGGAGTGCTCCGACAGGCTCGAATTCATCGAGCGGATGCCGGATGCCTGGGTCGCCCGTCTGGCCCTCGCGGGAACGCCCGAAGCCGTACGCGCCCGAACGGCCGAGCTCTTCGCCGTCGGCGTCACGTCGTCGGTCATGATCCCGACCGGACCCGACGCCTTCGCCGCGCTCGAATCGCTCGCGCGCGTGCTCCCGCGCGACTGACCGGCGTCGGGCGGTCGCGCGCGTGCTCCCGCGCGACTGATCTCAGCCGTCGGTCGCGGGCTGCAGGCGCGGCCCGCGCACGAGCAGCGGCGCGACGAAGGCGGCGGCGACGAGCGCGAGCAGCGGGATGACGAGGGCGGTGCGCAGCCCGAACTCCTCACCCACGAAGCCGAGCGCCGGCGGCCCGACGAGGAAGGCGACGTAGCCGATCGTCGCGACGAGCGAGACGCGCGCGGCGGCATCGGGCCCGGAGTCGCCGGCCGCTGAGATCGCGACCGGGAAGCCGAGCGCGGCGCCGAGGCCCCACAGCAGCACGGCTGCACCGGCCACGACCTGGTTGTCGACGAAGATCACGAGCACGAGGCCGATCGCGCCCGAGACGGCGCTCGCGCACAGCACGGCGGGGCGGCCGAAGCGCTCGATGAACCAGCCGCCGGCGAAGCGCCCGATCGTCATGGCGGCGGCGAAGACGGCGTAGACCGTCGAGCCGAGGGCCGCGTCGAAGCCGTGGCCGTCGACCATCACGAGCGGCAGCCAGTCGTTGGCCGTTCCCTCGGCGAGAGCCATCGCGAGGATCACGACGCCGATGAGGAGCAGGCGCGGGTCTCGCCACAACGTGCCCCGCGGAGCCCGTTCGGCGGTCGCGCTCCGCTTCGGCTCGCGTCCCGTCCCCGCCGGGAGGAGCGGCACCGAGACGGCGACGGTGACGGCCGCCACGAGTCCGGCGATCACGAGGTGCCACGTCACCGAGAAGTCCACAGCCGTCGCCCAGATGCCGATCACGGCGCCGACGACGGTGCCCAGGCTGAAGCATCCGTGCAGCGTCGGAAGGAATGACCGGCCCGAGACGCGCTCGACGTCGGCGCCCTCGACGTTCATCGCGACTTCTCCGCCGCCCATGCCCGCCCCGAAGAAGAAGAGGCCTGCCGCGACGACGGGGCTGAGGCCGAGCGACGCGCCCAGGCCGACGAGGAGGAGGCTCACGACGATCGCCGCGCCGCCGACCGCGATGACCGGTCGCGCGCCGAACCGGGAGACCATGGCGCCCGACGACAGGATGCCGAGCATCGAGCCGACGGACAGCCCGAACAGCACGAGGCCCATCTCCGCCGTCGAGGCGCCCAGGAGGTCACGGATGTCGGGGGTGCGCGTCACCCAGGAGGCGATGCCGATGCCGGGGACGAAGAAGAGGGCCGCGAGGGCGAGACGGCGCAGGCCGAGAGCGGGGGGCATGACGCCTTCCGGATTTGTAGGTGAGCCTCCAGTATTCCCGGGGGCGCGGCGCCACCGGCAATCGAGGAGGTGCGTGAGCGGCCGACCATCCGATCCGCGCAAGTTTTCTCCCCGATCCGGCCCTCGGCCCTTCCGAGGCGACCTACTCTCTCGTCATGACACCGCCGCCGTCCGGAATCGCCACGACCGGTCAGCTCCGCGCGTCGGGGCACACCTATCGTCCGCTGCGCGTCGAACTGCGCGAGAACCTCCTCGCCGCGCTCGCCGAGGGGCGCGACCCGTGGCCGGGGATCCATGGCTTCGACACCACCGTCATCCCCCAGCTCGAGCGCGCGATCCTCGCGGGGCACGACATCGTCCTCCTCGGCGAGCGAGGTCAGGGAAAGACCCGGCTCCTGCGGAGCCTCTCGGGCCTCCTCGACGAGTGGACACCCGTCATCGAGGGCTCGGAACTGGGCGAGCATCCGTTCCACCCCATCGTCCCGGCATCCGTCCGACGCGCCGCCGAACAGGGCGACGACCTGCCCGTCGCGTGGCGGCATCGCTCCGAGCGGTACGCCGAGAAGCTCGCGACCCCCGACACCTCCGTCGCCGACCTCATCGGCGACGTCGATCCGATCAAGGTCGCGCAGGGCCGCTCGCTCGGCGACCCCGAGACGATCCACTACGGCCTCGTGCCGCGGAGCCATCGGGGCATCGTCGCGATCAACGAGCTTCCCGATCTGGCCGAGCGCATCCAGGTCTCACTCCTGAACGTCATGGAGGAACGCGACATCCAGATCCGCGGCTATCTCCTGCGGCTCGACCTCGACGTGCTCGTCGTCGCGACGGCGAACCCCGAGGACTACACCAATCGCGGCCGCATCATCACGCCGCTGCAGGACCGCTTCGGCGCCGAGATCCGCACGCACTACCCGCTCACGATCGCCGAGGAGATCGCCGTCATCCGGCAGGAGGCCGACCTCGTGGCCGCCGTCCCCGAGCACCTGCTCGAGGTGCTGGCGCGGTTCACCCGCAACCTCCGCGAGTCCGACGCGGTCGACCAGCGCGCCGGCGTCTCGGCGCGGTTCTCGATCGCGGGGGCCGAGACGATCGCGGCCGCGGCGCTGCACCGCGCGACGCGTCAGCATGAAGAGGTCGCCGTCGCGCGCCCGGTCGACCTCGAGACGGCCGTCGAGGTGCTGGGCGGCAAGATCGAGTTCGAGACAGGCGAGGAGGGCCGGGAACACGCCATCCTCGAGCACCTCCTGCGCACCGCGATCGCCGAGACGGCGCGCGCCCACCTGCGCGGGGTCGACTCGCGCGGGCTCGTCGATGCGCTCCACGAGGGCTCGTCCGTCATGACGGGGGAGCAGGTGCCGGCGGCCGACGTGCTCGCGGCGATGCCGGTGCTCGGCGAGTCCGATCTCTACGACCAGGTCGCCGAGCGGCTCGACGCGCACACGACGGGGGAGCGCGCCGGGGCGCTCGAGCTCCTCCTCGAGTCGCTCTACCTCGAGCGGCGGATCGGCAAGGACAGCGCGGCGGGAGAGACGGTCTATGGATAGCCGGATGCCGCGTCCCGCCCGGCTCCGGGCCCACGGCCGCGGCGCGCACGCAACGCGGGGAGGAGGCATCCCGTAATGCCCCGCTCCTTCCACCGCGCGCCGGGACACACGGCACGGTACGGCCGCTACGGCGGCGGCGACCCGCTCGCTCCGCCGGTCGAGCTCCAGGCCGCCCTCGAGGCGATCGGGCAGGACGTCATGTCGGGGACGTCCGCCGAGCGGGCGATGCGCGAGTACCTGCGTCGCGGCGACCGCGACCGCGCAGGGCTCGACGACCTGGCGCGGCGGGTGCGCGAGCGCCGAGCCGAGCTGCTGCGCCGGCACCGGCTCGGCGGCACGCTGGAAGAGATCCGAAAGCTCCTCGACCACGCCGTGCTCGAGGAGCGCAAGCACCTCGTGCGCGACGTCGACCTCGACGACGACGCCCGCGCCTTCGCCGAGATGCGCCTGGAGAACCTGCCGCCGAGCACCGCGGCGGCCGTCAACGACCTCGCCGACTACGACTGGCAGAGCCCGGCGGCCCGCGCCGACTACGACCGCATCCGCGATCTCCTCGGCCGCGAGCTGCTGGATCAGCGGTTCGCGGGCATGAAGAACACGCTCGAGAACGCGACGGATGCCGATCGCCAGGCCATCCGCGAGATGCTCGGCGATCTGAACGACCTGCTCGAGAAGCGCCGCCTCGGCGAAGACACGCAGGAGGACTTCGACGAGTTCATGCGCAAGCACGGCGACCAGTTCCCCGAGAATCCACAGGATCTCGATGAGCTGATGGATGCCTTGGCCGAGCGTTCAGCGGCGGCCCAGCGCATGCTCAACTCGATGACCCCCGAGCAGCGCGAGGAGCTCATGAGCCTCGCGGCCCAGGCGTTCGGCTCGCCCGAGCTGATCCAGTCGCTGTCGCGGCTCGACGACAACCTGCGCTCGCTCCGGCCCGGGGAGGACTGGACGGGCTCGGCATCCTTCTCGGGAGACGAGCCCACGGGTCTCGGCGAGGCGACCGGCGTCATGCAGGACCTGTCCGACCTCGATTCGCTCACCGACCAGCTCGGTCAGATGTACCCCGGCGCGCGGATGGACGACATCGACCTCGACGCCCTCGCCCGGCTCATCGGCGAGGACGCCGCCGTGAGCGCCCGGGCGCTGCGCGAACTCGAGCAGGAGCTGAAGGACACCGGGATGCTGCAGCGGGCCTCCGACGGAGCGCTGCGGCTCACTCCGCGGGCCATGCGGCAGCTCGGCCGGGCGCTCCTGCGCGACATCGCGACGCGGCAGTCGGGTCGTCTCGGCCGCCGTGAGACGCGCAACGCGGGAGCCGCCGGCGACCGCACCGGCGCGACGCGCGAGTGGGCGTTCGGCGACACCGAGCCGTGGGACATCCCGCGGACGATCTCGAACGCCGTGCTGCGGACCGTCGCCGACGGTGGCGACACGGCGGCCGGCGTGCGGCTCGACACGCGCGATGTCGAGGTCGTCGAGACCGAGCAGCGCACGCAGGCAGCGGTCGCGCTCCTGGTCGACACGTCGTTCTCGATGGCGATGGACGGCCGGTGGGTGCCGATGAAGCGGACGGCCCTCGCGCTCCATCACCTCATCTCGAGCCGGTTCCGCGGCGACAGCCTGCAGCTCATCGCCTTCGCACGCTACGCCGAGGTCATCGACATCGAGCAGCTGACGGCGAAGGACGCCGTGTGGGACAAGGGGACGAACCTCCACCACGCCCTGCTGCTCGCGCAGCGCCACTTCCGGCGCAACCCCACGGCCCAGCCGGTGCTGCTGATCGTGACCGACGGCGAGCCGACCTCCCACCTCGAGCCAGACGGGCAGGTGATGTTCGCGTACCCGCCCGATGCCCGCACCGTCGCGGCGACCGTCCGGGAGCTCGACACCGTGCAGCGTCTCGGTGCCCAGACGACGTTCTTCCGGCTGGGCGAAGATCCCGGTCTCGCCCGGTTCATCGACGCGCTCGCGCGCCGCGCGGGCGGACACGTCGTCGCGCCCGAGCTCGACGACCTGGGCCGCGCCGTCGTCGACAGCTACCTCGGCTCCCGCCACACCGGCCGGGGTACGCCCGAGGACTTCGGCGACATGCTGCGCGGCCGCGCCTGGTGGTGAGACGGGTCAGGAACGGAGCGCGCCCTCATGCACGTGCGCGAGGATCGCGGATGCCACGGCCCGGGGTGCCGACTGCTGCGCATTGTGATGGTGCCCGGGGATCATGACGAGCCGGGCGTCGCGAGCGCGGTCGCGCAGGCGCCGGCACCAGTCCTGCCCGGCGATCGGGTCGCGGCCGCCGCGCATGATGAGCACGGGTGCCGTCAGCTCGGCGATGCGATCCTCGATGCGGTAGGCGAGCATGTGCCGCAGCTGCGTGAGGTACCAGGGGATGCCGCAGCGGACGTAGTCGGTCAAGACCAGCGCATTCGCGGCCGGGGGCTCGCCGAGCGAGTCGATCGCGAGGGCAGCGGCCTGCGCGAAGAAGGTGCGGTGGTCGGCGTCGACGACGGGGCCGATCGTGACGACGTGCGCGACGAGGTCGGGACGCTGCGCCGCGAGCTCGACGACCCACTGGCAGCCCATCGACTGCCCGACGAGCACGGCCGGTCCGATCTTCAGCGAGGCGACGACCTCGCCGAGCGCCGCGGCCATCAGGCCGATGTCGACGTCTTCTCCGGGCTTGGGGAGTCCGCCGAAGCCCGGCAGGTCGATCGAGAACACGGGAGCCTCGGCGGACAGGAGCTCGTGCAGCCCTTCGAAGTAGCGGTGCGACATCCCGATCCCGTGGATCAGCACGAACGGCGCGCGGCGGCTCTCTTCGGGACCGGCGCTCTCTGCGGGACCGGGGCTCGCGAACACCCGGAACGCGAGCGGACCGATGTCGCTCCGCCACGACGCGGTCGCCACCGGACTCACTGCTCCGCCCCCAGCTCGTGCAGGGCCCGCGTGAGGGCCGGCGGGATGTCGCGCGCGAGGAAGCCGATGCCGACCTCGTCGGTCAGCTGATCCCCGGCGCGGGCGTGCGCCCAGCTGCCCCACACGGCGGCCCTCGCGGGGCCGACTCCGCGGGCCGCGAAGCCCGCGATGGCGCCCGCGAGCACGTCGCCGCTGCCCGAGGTGCCGAGGCCCGGTCCGCCGCCGGCGACACGCCACGACCGTCCGTCCGGCGTGACGACGCGCCCGTAGCAGTTGACGACGGCGTCGTAGCGCCGGGCGATCTCGAGGAGGTCGGGCTCGCCGTCGCCGGGATCGTCGTCGGGATCGCGGTCGAGGAGGATCGCGGCCTCCTCCTTGTTCGGGTTGAGGATCAGGTCACGAGGCAAGGTGGTCCTGTCGACGCGGGGAAGGATGCCGAGGGCATACGCATCCAGCACAAGACACCTGACGTCGAGCTTCGATACGGCGACCAGCGTCGCGCGGGTCTCGTCGGGGTCGTCGAAGCCCGGGCCGACGAGCACGGCGTCGGCGGATTCGATCGACCCGCGCGGCCCGTCTTCGAGCGGCTCATCGGCGTCGGCCGGAAGGGAGTGGACAGCCGCTTCGGGCATGACGACGCTCAGCTGCGCATCGACCGACGCGGGCACGACGACGGCGAGCCGGCCGGCCCCGACCCGCAGCGCTGCCTCGCCCGCGAGGAAGACGGCACCCGGCGAGCGGCGCGAGCCGCCGACCACGACGACCTCGCCGCGCGACTTCTTCGAATCGCCGGGGTCGGGGAGCCCCCACTCGCGGAGGAGCTCGGCCGTCACCTGCACGTCACTCGGGTTCGACATCGGGGTTCCCGGGGTGCACGGTGACGGGGGCGCCCTCGACCTGGAGGTGGGCGACCTGCGAGAACGCGGCGAGCTCCCATCGCCCGTCGCGCGCGACGAGGTGCGTCACGGAGGCGTTGAGGACGGTGTGGTCGGCGGCGAAGTCGAGCAGCGCCTCCTCCTCGAGGGGCAGGAGGAGATAGAGGAGGACCATCACGACGGCGTCGTGCGCGACGATCAGGCCGCCGCCGCCATCAGCGCCGTGGCTCTCGCCGTCGCACGTCGGCAGCGCGTCGCGGAGGAAGGAGCGGAGGCGGAGCGCGACATCCGCCCACGACTCCCCGCCGGGTGGGCGGTGGTAGAACTTGCCGAGATGCCGGCGTCGATCGGCCTCCTCGGGGTGGAGCGCCTCGACGCCGCGCCGCGTGAGGAGGTCGAGGATGCCGAGCTCTCGATCGCGCAGGCGCTCGTCGACGATCGCGGCGACCGCCGCGTCGTCGCCGGCACGGGCGATCTCGAGCGTCTCGCGGGCGCGGCGGTAGGGCGACACCCAGCACGCGTCGATCGACGCGCTGTTGGTCTCCCACCACGTGCGCAGCGCCTCGGCCTGCTCGCGGCCCGTCGCAGAGAGCGGCACGTCGGCGTCGCGGATGTCGATCGGGATCCGCTCGAGTCCCTCGTGCTCGGCGCGGCTCGCCGCGATGTTCGCGACGCTCTCACCGTGCCGCACGAGCCAGAGCTGTGTCACCGCCATCCCGTCAGGCTAGGTCGGCGACCGGGATCGGCAGAACGGGTTGACAACCCGCGCCGATGGCCCGGGCTGCTACGGCTTCGGCCGCGGACGGGCCAGCGGCATGACCGCCGACATGAGCCAGCGCGGCATCCGGAACATCGGCCGGTCCTTGCCGAGCGCGTCGATCGCCGCCATCTCGGCGGGGCTCAGCTCGAAGTCGAAGACGTCGAGGTTCGCCGCGATGTGCGCGGGGTTCGTCGACTTCGGGATCGCGACGAAACCGCGCTGCACGTGCCAGCGCAGGATCACCTGCACAGTCGACTTGCCGTGAGCGGATGCCGGGGCGACGACCGCGGGCTCCTCGAGGAGCTTCTTCGAACCGTGCCCGATGGGGTACCACGCTTCGGCGACGATCCCCTTCTCGGCGAGGTAGGGGAGAAGCTCCGGCTGCTGCCAGTGCGGATGCAGCTCGACCTGGTCGACGACGGGCGCGATGCGGGCCTCCGGCAGCAGCTTCTCGAGGTCGTCGACCGTGAAGTTGCTGACGCCGATCGAGCGGACGACGCCGTTGTCGACGGCCTCCTCCATCGCGCGCCAGGCGCCCCGCACGTCGCCGACAGGCTGGTGCAGGAGCAGCAGATCGATGGGGCCGCAGTCCAGCCGCTCCAGCGACCCGCCGATCGCCGCCTCGGCCTTCTCATAGCCGTAGTCCGCGGGCCACAGCTTCGTCGTGACGAAGATCTCGTCGCGAGGGACGCCGGACGAACGGATGCCACGGCCCACGGCGGCCTCGTTGCGGTAGACGAAGGCGGTGTCGATGAGGCGGTAGCCCGCCCGCAGTGCCGTCCTGACGCTCGCCTCGCAGACGGCGACATCCGACACGAGGTAGACGCCCAGGCCGATCTGCGGCATGCGGAGTCCGTTGGAAAGCGCGAGGCTCGTCGTCATGCCTTGAGGCTATGCCCCGCGCGACAGCAGGGGCGCGGTTCCCCGCCCGCCGCGAGGGGTCAGCCGATTCGGATGAGGATGCCTCGGACCGCCCGTGTCGCGCTGTCATCATGGGCGCACATCCCCCCGAACCGGAAGGCGATCGCGTGATCACACCTCGCCCAGGAGCTCCGCGCCTGCTCGTCACCGCCGTCATCGGCCTCGTCCTCGGCTCCGTCGCCCTCGCCGGCTGTGCGGGGAGCGTCAGCAGCGTCGATCTCGCCGCGTCGCGCGTCACCGCAAAAGAGAAGGCCGTCGCGGAGGCGGAGGATGCGCTCGCCGCGGCGTCGGCCACCTTCTGCGATGCGAGCAAGACCTATATAGCGGCGCTCGATCGCTACGGCGACGTGCTGACCGACACGGCGCCGACCGTGGGAGACGTCCGAGATGCCGGGGCCGACCTCGCGGCGCCCCGCGCCGACGCGTATGCCGGAGCAGAGGCGGCCGTCGAGGCGCAGCAGGCGCTCGCCGAGGCGAACGACGAGCTCGCCCGGGCGAGGGCCGCGCTGGCCGAGGCCGAAGCCGAGGCATCGGGCACCGTCGTCGAGCCCGCGGCGGAGACGCCGCAGCCGGCGAGCACGCCGCTGGCGCCTGCCGCGACCGTCGACCGCGTCACGCAGGCCGAGGAGCAGTTCGCGGATGCGCAGGCGGGCATCACCGACGAGACGCCGCTGGCCCAGGCATCCGAGCAGTTCAACAGTGCGGCGGTCGCCCTCGAGATGGCGTGGCTGCAGCTCTTCGCCGACGCCGGTTGCCTCGCCGACGAGCAGGAGCTGCAGGCGGCGGAGGCGGTCCGCGCCTACACCGCAGCCCTGCAGCAGGACCTCGCGACGGCCGGGTACTACACGGGCGCCGTGGACGGCGTCTACGGACCGCTCACCGTCCAGGCCGTGGAAGACCTGCAGAAGGCGAGCGGCCTTCCCGTCACGGGCACGGTCGACCGCGCCACGGCCGAGGCATTGCAGAGCGCGCTCGCGGCCATCGGCGGCGCGGCGGCCCAGGCATCCGTCGCCTCGACCGCGGCGCTGCAGCAGACGCTCGCGCTCGTCGGGTTCTGGGACGGTCCGGTCGACGGCGTCTGGACGCCCGCACTGAGCGAAGCGCTGCAGGCTTTCCAGACCGAGCTGGGCGTCGAGCCCACGGGGACGGTGGATGCCGCGACCATCGCGGCCTTCGAGAAGGCCGTCTCGCAGCTCAGGCAATCGCTCGCGTCCCCGAGCCCCGACGAGCCGCAGCCCGAGCCGTCCGACGAGGCGACGGGCTCGGAGGGGTAGCGCACCGGGACCCCTCTTGACGGCGGACCCCCGTGGTGAGTGGATGACAGTCGTGCCGACCGACGAAGCCACCGCCCTCCTCACCCTCCATTCCGGCCCCGGGTTCGTGATCCCCAACGCGTGGGACGCGGGCTCCGCCAGGATCTTCGAACAGCTCGGGTTCCCGGCGATCGCGACGACGAGCGCGGGCATCGCGTGGTCGTGCGGACTGCCGGATGGAGGGATGCTGCCACCCGACATCATGTTCGAACGCGTGGCCGAGATCGTGGACGCCGTCGACGTGCCGGTGACGGCGGATCTCGAGGACGGGTACGGGTCCACTCCCGAGGAAGTCGCAGCGACGGTGACCCGCGCCGTCGGGCTCGGCGTTGCGGGGGCGAACATCGAAGACACCGCTGCGGGGCGGCTGTTCGGCATCGACGAGGCGGCCGAGCGTCTCGCGGCGGCGAGGGCGGCGGCACCGAAAGGGACGTTCGTCCTCAATGCCCGCACCGACGCCTTCTTCATCGGTGACAGCAGCGACCCGTTCGCCGAGACCGTCGAGCGCGCGCACCGCTACATCGACGCGGGGGCGGACTGCATCTTCGTCCCCGGCGTGAACGACGAAGACAGCATCCGCCGACTCGTGGAGGAGATCCCCGCACCGCTCAACATCGTCGCCGGACTCGCCTCGCGGATCATTCCCGCGCCGGCCCTCTTCGCGCTCGGGGTGAAGCGCGTGAGCATCGGCGGCGGCCTGGCCCGCGCGGCGCTGAGCTTCGTCGAGCGCGCGGGGCGCGAGCTGCTCGAGAAGGGGACGCTGGGGTTCCTCGACGGCGCCCTCGGCTATGCCGAGGTGCAGCGGCGGTTCGGGGCGTAGCGCCGACAGAGGCATCCGGAGCCGGCGCTCTTGCGGCGGTGTGCGGCATGCACTAGACCAAGCCGTGGGGGGCAGACAAGAGGGGGCTGCCATGATCACGGATCCGTTCGACAGCGGGCCCAAGGGCGTCTTCAAGGCGCTGTGCCGCAATTATCCCGACGACACGGTGTTCCGGGGTGCGGACGGGTTCCGGTCGCTGTGGGGGCCGATCTTCTACCGAGGGCGCGCGGACGGCAGCGCGCGGCTGCTCGTCGTCGGACAGGATCCGGCGCAGACCGAGGCGGTCACGCGCCGCATCCTCTCGGGGCAGGCGGGACGCCGGGTGCAGGGCTTCGTCGAGAAGCTCGGCTTCACGCGGCGCTATCTCATGATGAACGCCTTCCTCTACGGGATCTTCAATCAGAGCATGGCGCTGCCGCATCTGCACGACCCTGACATCGAGGCCTACCGCAACCAGTGGTTCGAGGCGGCGTTCGCCGCGGGCAGGATCGAGGCGGTCGTGACGTTCGGCAACCCCGCGTTCGAGGCGTGGCAGTCGTTCCGGGCGACCCCTGTGGGCCAGTCGGTGACGGTGTTCCACCACCGAGCCCTGCATCCCACGGCCGACAAGCCGCAGGGGCCGATCACGAGGGCGGAGCTGCTCGACAACTGGAACGTCGCCATGCAGGCGCTGCACGCGAACATCGCGAAGCCCGATGTCGTCAAGCCCCTCGTTCTGTACGGGAGCGATTTCCTGCCGGGCGAGCTGCCCGAGATCCCCAGCCGGGACTTCCCGATGGGTCTCCCCTCGTGGACCCGCAGCACCGACTTCTGGGCCTCGATGTCATCCACACCCGGGAACGAACGGGCGAACATCTCGATCGTGGTTCCGTGAAGGTTCCGAATACCGGGTTATGCACACCAGTACGGTGTATGAGTGTGTCTGGGAGCGCTCCCCACTAGCGTCGAACCGACGCCGACCTCGCGAAGGAATGACCCGTGCCAGCTGAATCCACGCCCGCCCGTGGCCGTCCGAGCATCTATGACGTCGCGGCCCGCGCAGGAGTCTCGCACATGACCGTATCGCGGGTCATCAACGCGCAGACGAACATCAAGGAATCGACCCGGCAGCGGGTGCTCGACGTCATCGCCGAGCTCGGCTACCAGCCGAGTTCGACAGCCCGCGCCCTCGCCTCCGGTCACTCGCGCCGCATCGGCGTGGTCGTCGACGCCGCCGACCACTACGGCCCCAAGAGCATGCTGCTCGCGATCGAGCGGGCGGCGCGCGAGGTCGGGTTCAGCGTCGAGGCGTTCTCGATCTCGGGTCACCAGGAGGCCACGACGAGCACGGCGCTTGCTGAGCTCGCCCAGCACGAGGTCGACGCGGTGTGCATGATCGCGCCCCGGCTGTCGTCGCTGCTCGCCGTGACGTCGGGGCCCGTGCCGGTGCCGATGATCGTCGTCGGCGACTTCGACGCCGACCCGTCGGTCGTGACGGTCGGCGTCGATCAGGGTGCGGGCGCCACGATGGTCGTCGAGCATCTCGCCGACCTCGGGCATGAATCGATCCTGCACCTGGCCGGTCCCCTCGACTGGATCGACGCGCTCGCCCGTGAGGGCGCGTGGCGGCGCGCGATGGATGCGCGCGGCCTGACCGCCGAGATGCTCGTCGGCGACTGGTCGTCCGACTACGGCTACGAGATCGGGGCGACGCATCCGCTCATCGACCGCGTCACGGCCGTCTTCGCCTCCAACGACCAGATGGCCCTCGGCCTCATCCATGGCCTGTGGACGCGGGGGATCCGCGTGCCCGAAGACATCAGCGTCGTCGGCTACGACGACACTCCCGAATCGCGGCACTTCCTCCCGCCCCTCACGACGGTGCGCCAGGACTTCTCTGCGGTCGGCACCGCGGCGATGAAGGCCGTCGTCGCCTCCATCGAGAAGCGCGACGTCGAGCGGCGCCAGCGGGTCGCGCCCGAATTCATCGTGCGCGAGTCGACGGCCCCGCCGCGCTCCCGCGAGACCGACTGACCGTGGCGTCGCGCCCGCCGAGAGCCCCATGACTGGGCCCTGGATCCGGCTGACGCGCTAGCGGAAGTTCGCGTCGTGCGCAACCCCGAGCCTTATCGCGAAGCGGCTCCTACCGTGGAATCAGCCGGTCGAAAGATCGAGATCAAGGAGACGACATGGGACTCGACGACAAGATCAAGAACAGTGCTGAGAAGGCCAGTGGCAAGGTCAAGGAAGGCATCGGCGACGCGACGGACAACGAGCGTCTCGAGGCTGAAGGCCAGGCCGACCAGACGAAGGCCAGCCTCAAGCAGGCTGGCGAGAACGTCAAGGACGCCTTCAAGTAAGCAGTCCGGAGAATCGCCCTGCGCCGATCGGCGCAGGGCGATTCTCA
>Ga0164308_10001090_pt1 | contig 14386 bp, 9 predicted proteins | sample Whisoiple_246_MG_FD_109983 | JGI IMG/M metagenome (GOLD analysis project Ga0164308, IMG submission 109983) | Soil microbial communities amended with fresh organic matter from upstate New York, USA - Whitman soil sample_246_MG | ecosystem: Environmental > Terrestrial > Soil > Unclassified >...
AATACCATCCCAATCCATTGGATAAACCAGGTTGGAAAAAGATTGGTCGTTGGTATCTGTCGGCAGGTCTCTTGAAGGAAGGATAACGGTGTTTGGTACAGGCACGTTAATTTTTGTGGCAAGGCAATTATTAAAAAACTTTTCATCAGCACTCCACCAGAAAGGGTTATTAATTACAGCCGTTCCGGTTATAGCTGCGTTCTTTAAATAAGCGCGGTAAAACGGAACATCCTGGCTTATGCGGTCAATTATAACCGAATAGTCTGTGGGTTCGCCCTGCATAACCTTATCAATGCGCACAGGTTCAGCTGTAATGCCTTCAATATTTTTGCTGTTCACTCTTTCAATAAAAGCTTGTGGAAAGGTTCTTTCCTGGCCAAACAAAATGCCGATTTTTTTCATGAGTAAGTGTTTTTGATAATGATGTAAGCTAATAAATTATACAGCCAAAACTTATACCGGTAAATTAAAATTTTTATTGAACATAATGGTTGTTAGCAATCAGGCCGGAGCGAATAGTTCATAGTTCATGGCTGTTAGCTTACAGCTTGTAGCTTGCAGCTCATAGTTCATAGATCATAGTTCATAGATCATACCTTATAGCTACAACATTGAGTTTAACAAACGAAAGCTTAATATATCTGGTAGCCGCCTTTGGGATCTATGGATATTACCGGCAACTTTTTTTCTTTTTCAAAATAATCATACACTTCTTTCAGTTTGCCGGCAAACTTTTGTATGTCCGGCTGATCCTCGATTGCTTTTTCAAGATAGGCAACACTTTTAGGATTGTTATAGCGTATCGGAAATATATGAACGGGTATAAAATCCTGGCCATTGCTTTTTGCGCTCATAGCCAGTAAATACAACTCTTCTATCTGGGGATCTTGTATGGGAATGCACCCTACTGTAACACAACTACCGTGAATGTAAATATCGCCACCCGGATTGCTGCCCTGTGTAATAATCTTGTCTGATACATTGGGATAATTTATACCCAGCGACATATGGTAATTACTATTCGGCTTAAACTCATTAATGTAATAGAAACCTTCCGGTACCTGGTAATCCCCCTGCAGGCGTTTAGGGCCTAAAGAACCGGCAAGCGCGCAAACAGAATATGTTTTAAATAATTTAAAAGATTCAGTGGCGTTATTACGCACCCAAACTTCCATCTGGCTATCGTATTTAAAAGAACGGATATAGATCTGGTATGCCGGCCATTGTAAGCCTGCGGCCGCAAATTGTTTTTTTAAGGTATCGGCCTTACGGTTCATTGCATCTAAAACACGCGGAAAATTACGTTGGTAATCTATAAAGGAAGACTGTGCCTGGGCTTTGAAACAAATAAATGCAATTGCAGCAGCGAAAATAAATTTCATGCATGCAAAATAATTTAAAAATGAAATTTTGTAAAAATTAATCACTGTTAATCTTGAAATAATATAATGTTAGTATTTATACAGGTTGTTAAAGGGTTAACTAAATTGCTGATTTGGTGATTTGATAATTTGATAATTTAATAAGGCTGGTTTCAACAAATCTCAAAATCCCGAAATTCAAAAATCTCAAAATTAATATTACTACCTAAAAAACATTTATGCAGATCACTCATCTTATGGCAGCACACATCCGGGAAGTATATGAAGGCAATAACTGGACAGGCGTGAGCATTGCCGATGTTATTAATGATGTAAACTGGCAGCAGGCACAGCAAAAAACAATTGGTTCGCCTAATACCATTGCTTCTTTATTGCATCATCTTTACTATTGGAATGGAATTATACAACAAAGGATGAATGGGGAAAATCCTTCTGTGCCTGAAACCAATGGATTTAATGAGGGTGAATTTAACAGCGAAAGCGACTGGGGCATATTGAAAGAAAAAACGCAGCAGTCTTTTATGCAACTGGCTGAAGCCGTTAAAAATTTTCCGGAAGAAAAATTAAGTGAAACCTATGCTACAGGAAAATCTGCTTACTATAAAAATTTCCAGGGTATTGTTGAGCATGCACATTATCATTTAGGGCAGATGGTCATCATTAAAAACCTGTTACAGCAGGTGCCGTAACAAATCATCTTTATAAATGCCTGGTTATTTTAATGTATTCCAGCCTTGTGCAGTTATATCAAAACTATTGCCGCCTTTCGAAATAAATTTCCTGCCTTCTTCTATATCAGCCATATAACCAATAATGCTGATGTTATCGTTCAGGAGCAGTTTATCATAATCTTCCTGTTTTGCAGTAAATACCAGTTCATAATCTTCACCACCGTTTAATGCGCAAACAGTGGGATCCAAACCAAATTTAAATGCCGCATTGCGTGTTTCATCAATGATAGGTAACTTATCTTCATACAAACGACAACCTAAACTGCTTTGATCGCAGATGTGCAATGTTTCACTGCTTAAACCATCGCTTATATCCATCATAGCGGTTGGTAAGATATTTTGCTGCGCAAAAAATTCTATAATGTCTTTTCTTGCTTCAGGCTTTAATAAACGGCCAACAATATACGTTTCGTCTTCAAGGTCGGGTTGTATCTGCGGGTTTTCGAGGTAGATACTCTTTTCACGCTCCAGCAATGTTAAACCTAAAAAAGCAGCACCAAGATCACCACTAACACAAATAAGATCGCCTTTACCGGCGGTGCTTCTTTTTACAAATTTGTCCGGCGCCACTTCACCAATTGCCGTAACTGAAATAATAAAACCTTTTTGCGAAGAGGAAGTATCACCGCCGGCAAGGTCAACATTATATTTTTCACAGGCAGCATAAATGCCTTCATAAAATTCATTCAATGCCTCCAGGCTAAAGCGGTTGCTGATGCCAATGCTTACGGTGATCTGTGTAGGCGTGGCATTCATGGCATATATATCGCTCAGGTTTACCACCACACTTTTATAACCCAGATGTTTCAGTGGTGTGTACATTAAATCAAAATGCACGCCTTCCAGTAACAGGTCGGTTGTTATAACCGTTTGCCGGCCATAGTGATCAATTACAGCCGCATCATCACCCACACCAACAATGGTGGAGGCATTGCGTATCTCAAAATTTTTTGTAAGATGGTTTATCAACCCAAATTCTCCAAGAGAAGATATCTCAGTACGCTCGTTCATTTTTATTACGATTTACGAATTACAGTTTATTATTTGAGTAGTTCGTGATGTTATTATTTACGAATTATGAATTACAATTTACGATTTGATGAGAACGTAACGTGTGTGTTTACGAATTACGATCTGGATTGTTTGTGATGTTTTAAAATGTTTTTTGCTTTTTACAAATTATGCGTACAATGTGCAATCATGGATTTAAGATAAATCGTAAATCCAAAATCATACATCGTAAATCCAAAATCGTAAATTACTGCAATTCCCCGCCCTGCACCACCTTTAACAGGTCATCGTGTATTATTCCATTTGTTGCAATAATGCCATGTTTATACGGGTTGTACACTTCACCGCTTAAATCGGTTACCCTGCCACCCGCTTCTTCAACAATTAAAAATCCGGCCGCACTATCCCATGCATTTAATTTATGTTCATAAAAACCATCAAACCTGCCGGCAGCAACATAACAAAGATCAATAGCCGCGCTGCCCAGCCTTCTTACAGGTACTCCATTGCGTATGAACTTGCTGAATACTTCAAGCGGGCCGTTGGCCATATCGAGATAGGTATACGGAAACCCTGTTGCAAGGCAACTGTTGATAAGATTGGGTTGTGCGCTTACATTGATGATCGTTCTGTTTAATGTTGCGCCAAAACCGCGTTGCGCAAAAAAGAATTCTTCGATAAAGGGATTATATACAGCGCCCATTTCCATTTTACCATTAATCTCAATTCCGATGCTAACACAACAAACCGGTATATGGTTGGCGAAGTTGATAGTGCCATCAATTGGATCAATTATCCATTTATAATTTGAATCCTGTATAATTTCGCCTGACTCCTCACTTAATATATAATGACCCGGAAAATTTCTTTTAATGATCTCAAAGATCACTTCTTCGCATTTATGATCAACCTCAGTAACAAGGTTATTGATTCCTTCTTTATTGCTGATGGTAAATGCGCGGGTGGAATATTCTTTCATAATGGCAGCAGCGGATGCCGTCGCCTCTAATAAAACCTGTTTAAGCATGCGCAAATATATCTTAGTTTAACTATGTTTCAGGTCTGTTGAATAGTTAACACAAATGATTTGATAAAATTAATTTAATTAGCAGCCTGATGCAGTTAACCGTAATAATTGTAAGCTATAATGTAAAATTTTACCTGGAGCAATGCCTTTACTCTATACTGGCCGCCTGCAAAAATATTACTACTGAAATAATCGTTATTGATAATGCTTCTGCAGATAGAAGTCTTGCATATTTGCAACCCAAATTTCCGCAGGTAAACTTTATAAAAAATGAAGTGAATACAGGTTTTGCAAAAGCAAACAATAAAGCCTTGCTTACCGCTAAAGGAAAATATATCCTGTATGTGAACCCTGATACAATTTTGCCGGAAGATATTCTCGTAAACTGTATTTCTTTTTTGAACGATCATAATGAGGCGGGCGCCGTTGGTGTAAAAATGCTGGATGGCAATGGTAATTTTTTGCCGGAAAGTAAACGCAGTTTTCCTTCTGTTATCGCATCTTTTTTTAAGTTAAGCGGCATAGCAGGTTTATTTCCGCATTCTCCTGTTTTTAATAAATATGCTTTAGGCAACCTGGATGAAAACACTGTTTATGAAGTTGAAGTACTGGCGGGCGCATTCTTAATATCCCGGAAAGAAATATTGCTTGCATTAAATGGTTTTGATGAAGATTTTTTTATGTACGGGGAAGACATCGACCTTAGTTACCGTATAAAAAAAGCCGGCTATAGAAATTATTATCTCGGCAATAACGTTATTGTACACTTTAAAGGAGAAAGCACAAAAAATGATTCAACCTATATTAAAAATTTTTATGAAGCGATGCAGATATTTGTCCGCAAACATTATTCGCGGGCTTCATCATTGCTTATAGAACCGGCTGTACATATTGCGGCTTTTATGGCTGCTTCTTTACAAAAAATGAATAAGATTTTCGCTGCCGGCAAAAAGCAACTAAATAAAGAATTTATACTTGCGGGTGATGCGGAAGCTGTTGATTCTGCAGCTATCATTTTAAAACACAATGGTTATTTATATAAAATTTTAACCGGGGAATGGGAGGTGATCATCCATACTTTAGCTGAAGACAGCGTTGCATACAACCTGGTGTTTTGCTTAAACAATACAGGTTACGCAAACTGCATTCAGTTCATAAAGAACAATAAAAACAGGTTTGGTGTTTACTGGCATTATAAGAATGCGGAATGTATACTCTCGGGAAGTAATGTAACTGCCATTCCTCAAATATATATTCATATGTAAATTACATATTGATTAGCTTCGTAATTTTGAAAATTAACTTGTGTACTGATGGCTTTGTTTGACATCAAGCTTTCTAAAACTATATTAACCAGGTTGCGATTGCAGCAAAGCGATTTTAAAACGCAACAGGAACGTGTTTTAAAAAAATTGTTGCATAAAGCCAGGTTTACAGAATTTGGCCAGCACTACCGTTTCGATGAAATTGTATTACAGGAAAACTTTGTGCAGCTCTTCCAGGAGAAGGTTCCTTTATTCAATTATAGTACGATCTACAATGCATGGTGGCACCGTTCTTTAGAAGGTCATGCCGATGTTTGCTGGCCGGGCAAAATAAAATATTATGCCTTAAGCAGTGGCACCAGCGAAGCGGCCAGTAAATATATTCCCATTACAACTGATCTGCTGAAAGGCAACCGCATTGTAATGATACGGCAAATACTTTCATTGCGCAATTACAGCGATTTACCAATGCGTTCTATTGGCAAGGGCTGGCTGATGCTTGGGGGTAGCACAGCATTGCAAAAAGGTGGCAGTTATTATGCAGGCGATCTTAGCGGTATTACCGCCAAAAAAGCCCCTTTCTGGTTTCAGCCTTTTTATAAGCCCGGTAGAAAAATAGCGAGGCAGCGCAACTGGACGCGCAAACTGAAGGAGATTGTAAAGAAGGCACCTGAATGGGATATTGGTTTTATCGTTGGTGTGCCTGCATGGATACAGATGTGTATGGAAATGATCATTGCCGAACATAAGCTGAACAGCATACACGATATCTGGCCCAACCTTGCATTTTATGTACACGGCGGCGTAAGTTTTCAGCCCTACAAAAAAAGCTTTGGTAAGCTGCTCGGCAAGCCGCTTACGTATATTGAAACCTATCTTGCCAGTGAAGGTTTTCTTGCCTACCAGGACAGGCCCAATGCGTCCGGAATGCGGCTTGTAACCAATGAGCATATCTTTCATGAGTTTATTCCTTTTGATGATAAGAATTTTACTGTTACCGGCGATCCTGTTGATAACCCACAGGTGTTTACCGTTGCGGATGTTGAAGAAAATAAGGAATACGCTATATTGATAAGTACAAGCGCAGGTGCATGGCGTTATTTAATTGGCGACACCATTCGCTTTACAGATAAAAAGCGTTGCGAAATTGTAATTACAGGACGTACCAAACATTATTTAAGCCTTGTGGGCGAACACCTGAGCGTTGAAAATATGAACAAGGCGATCGAACTGGCAAGCGGTGAAATGAATATTTCTATCCCGGAATTTACAGTAGCCGGCGAACCGTATGAAAATTTATTTGCACACCACTGGTATGTTGCCTGTGATGATAATGTAAACGCAGAAACACTCCGGTTTAAAATAGATGATTACCTTAAACAATTGAACGACGATTATGCAACCGAACGCACGAGTGCATTAAGAGAAGTGTTTTTAGATGTGTTACCTGAAAAAACATTTACACAGTTTATGCGCAGCCTTGGCAAAATTGGTGGCCAGCATAAATTTCCAAGAGTACTTAAAGGCAAGATGCTTGATGAATGGCAGAAGTTTTTAAAAGCTGAAATGCCAAAGCAAACCTCTTAATGTTTTAAAGGCCTTTTCTTTATCATTCCGCCTCTTGTATCTTTTACACTGTTCATTACAATAAAAGCCTCCGCGTCTATCTTATCAATTTCGGCATTTAATTTACTTAATTCAAGCCTGGTTACAACGGTATAAATTATATCACGCTCTTTCTGTTCGCCGCTTCTTCCAATACCTGCCCTGCCTTTATAAATAGTTACGCCTCTGCCCATAACATCCACTATCATGTTTTTTATTTTTTCATGATGAACAGATATGATAGTTATGCCCATGTATTCATCAATACCTTCAATCACAAAATCAAGTGTCCTGGATGCAGCGAGATATGTTATCATTGAATACAGGGCTATCTCAACAGTAAGAAAATAAGCCGCGAATGAAAATATCACGACATTTATAATGATGATGATATCGCCTATAGAAGTTCTTAATTTACGGCTAAGGAAAATTGCAAGCACTTCCGTACCATCCAGCACTGCTCCACCGCGTATAGATAAACCAATGCCTGCTCCAAGAAAAAAACCACCAAATACAGCAACGAGTAGCGGCTCTTTTGTTACTTCCGGAAAATGAACAAAGGCAACCACTACGGCAAGACCGATGATGGCAAGTGTTGTTTTTATGGCAAAATGCCTTCCGAGCGTTCTGTAACCAAGTAATATAAAAGGTATATTAACCGTTAGGATCATAACCGATAAAGGAATGCCTGCCAATTCTGCGGTAAGCAATGATATGCCTGTTGCGCCACCATCAATAAAATTATTCGGTATTAAAAAACTTTCCAGGCCAACAGCCGCACAGAAAATACCAAGCGTTATCAACAGGAAATTTTTTATAGTACGTAATACATTTTTTCCTAATTGTTTGCGGCCTTTCGCAATTTCAAAAGCGGAATATTCAGATGCTTTTTTTCCTGGTTTTCCTTCATGTAGATATTGTAATATTATCTGCTTGTACAGTTTATTCATCGGTCTGCAACATTGAGTTGCTTCAAATCTAATGAAATAAATTTTTTGCGGCTGCAGATGTAAAGTAATAAACGGTGATTGAAAATTATTACTGAAGTTTTAACAGGTAATACTATAACAATAAACATTATTGTTTTGCATTCAGTTTGTCAAGCCATTGTGCAGCTGTAATATCACCCTGTAAAGTTGATTCCATTAAAAGATGTGCGCCTTTTGGAATATTGGAAGGAAATACGCAGCGCGCATAGTACCCCAGTTGCTTCAGCGTGTTTTCATCATTGGCAAAAGCATATAAAAAACCAAGTGTTGTTTTAGCGGGAAGATAATTATTGTCGCTCGCCTTAGCCATTAACTCAAATGCTTCATTACAGCTTAACCTGTCATTCTTTCCCTGCAATGCAAGGTTTGCATATTGAAACATGCCTTGCGGAAAATTTTGATCCGATAATTGTTTGTAAATATCAAGCGCTTCATCTTTTTTATTTTCCCGCAACAAGTCTCTTGCATTATTCAGTTGTGTATTTATTTTCTGTTGTTCTTCTGCGCTTAAAACATTGGCTGTATTTAAAGCTTTATTATTTTGTACTGTGCCACCCGTTTTATTATTAAGCGTAACAGTATATACAAAAATAGCCGCCACAAATAAACCGGCAAGTATCCACAGGAACAGTTTTGGCGCACTGCTTTTTTTCCTGGTTGTAAGCAAAGCATCAGTACTTTCAGACTGGCCTTGTGCGGTCACCGGCCTTTTACCCGAGCGCAATTGTTGCACTTCTATTTGCAGGTTCCTGTTCTGTTCAAGCAATCTTTTATTTTCCTGTTGTAATGTTTTAAGCTGTGTATTACCATCGTTTTTTGCAAAAAAAGTAACACTGTTCTTAATAATAAAATCATGCAATGCCATACCACTGGCAAAACGGTTCTCCGGTTTTTTTTCAAGGCAACGATAGATCATACTGAACACCCATTCAGGCAAAAGCATCTCTGCTTCTTTCTTTTCATTGCTCCAGCCTGCAGGTAGAGCCTTTCCACGCAATGTAAAAATATTGGGCGGTGGCATATCCATGTGCGCAAGCATCACTGCGTTGCGTGAAGTTTCGCTCTTATCTTTTAAAGGGAATGGAACAACGCCGGCTAACAGTTCAAACATCACCACACCAAAGCTATATATATCTGTTTCAAACAGCATCCTGCCTTCGTTTTGTTCCGGCGCCATAAATTCTATGGCACCTGCATGGCGCAGGCTTGTTCTCCTGTCTTCATCGCTCATTATGGCCAATCCAAAATCGAGCAGTATGTAATTGCCGGTGCGTATATTAAATTTTATGTTATTGCTTTTTATATCGCCATGCTTAACATTAAAACGATGGCAATGTGCCAACGCGCCCGATAACTGTTCTGCAATCTTTAAAAATTCTTTTATACTGAATATAGGATCATGTGGCGGCTTCAATAATTCTTCAAGGTCGGGCCCTTCAATAAACTCCATTTCTATAAATGGAAAATTGCCGGTTTCAGTTATGCCCGAACTTACAAGCTTTACTACATTCGGGTTAGGTTGCTCATTTACTTTCTTAAGCTTTTGTACTTCATTCTGAAAATGCGTATAGTTTTTATCATCTGCAGTTTCGCTGTAAACGGGCGTAGGCAATAATTTAATTGCTGTGATAATTTCACCTGTGCGCCGGCCTTTATACACTGAACCCTGGCCGCCCGTTTTTAACGCACCCATTGTTTCCAAACCCGATGTTATTGTAAAAACTTTACTCATTAATTTATTGATGATTTAATAATGCGCGGAGTATTGATGTTAATCATTATCAGGAGAATAGCTAAATTCCAATAAAGCTGATTCTCCTAAAATTATCTGGTCGCCTTCTTTCAAATGATATCCAACTTCGGTGGTCATCAGTTTTACTTCCTGGCCTTTTTCCGGCTTAACTTTTACTTTGTTTGCCGGGGGAATGCCGCCTTCATCGGCATATAAAAAAAATGCAGCCAACTCTTCACTCCACTCAATATGCGCATGCTGGCGGCTGATGGATTTATTGCTTTTATTATCACTGTTATCCGGAAAGGCGATTTGATTTTGTCTTAAATAACCATCTGCAACCTGCACGTTCTTTTCTCTTCCAATATTAATTTTTTTGTTCGACTTTGATGTAAGCGCATATACCTGCTGCTCTGCTTCTCCATTTAAAACTTTTATATAGGCCACCGCTTCTTTGTGTATCGCAGGCTTTTGTTTGGTTGATACAAACAAGGCCACATCCAGCGATGAAGACCTGATGGCTTCTTCCGGAATTACATCATCACAGATTATATGTAACGACCAGTTTGCCGGAAGGTCTATGGCGAAATCATCTGCTATTTTTTGGATCTCTTCTTTAAATTTCTCCTGGTCATTAATGTGCACGGCACCTTCATACAAAAATTTGTTCTGATCGTTACAGTTAATGTATAAATGCAACGCTTTTATATTTTCACCTTCACCGCTCTCTGCTTTTTTTAGCTGGTCTTTTATAAAATCAAGCAGGTCATTCCTCAGCGTCTTAATATCTTTCGGTGATTTATTTTGTTTTAAAAAATTAAGCATGACATTAATTATAAATTATGTTTTATTAATTATTTCTTATGGCCAGTTGTTTATTATTCAAGGGCTGCTTCTGGTTTTTTGCCGGTTGTTTTTTTTCTTCATCAAAACCTTTTATAGAACCCATTTGCTGCAATATTGGAACCACATGTTTACCCGCAAGTTTAACAGCCACACTGGAGCCCTGGCAATTTTCAATGCGTATACAAACCACTACATGCCCGCTGTCTTTAGGTTGCGGCGCAAAGAAAACATACCATCCATCGTTTATTCTTTCATTCTTCCAGATGCGTTCCGGCGTACCGGTTTTGCCGGCAACACTAATTCCTAATTTAGAGATCTTCGGTTCACTTTGTTCTATCATGTATTTTTTCATGAGGCTGGCATAAGCAGAATCGTTTGCGAGCGGAATGCCTTTTTCAAAATTTGTTTTCTTTCCATTCACGCTCAAAACATAACGGCTTTGCATCATCGTTCCTTTATTGGCAATGCCGCCTGCAATACGTGCAACAGCTGCCGGTGTCGCAATCAATTCACCTTGTCCCCATGCCATACCCGAAATGCCTTTACCGCGGGTGCGTTTTATGTTGTTAGGATTATAATATTTTAAACTTGTAAATTCTGTTTTGCGCCATAATTCCTTCCATTCATCCTGCTGCGCTTTGTTGTTCATATCGTAATTATAATAATAACCACCAACGCCATGCAGGAACATACCGGATTTTAAATACAGGTCGCCCATATATTCCTGCAACTGTTCCTCATTGGCAAGCCGTATAAAAAATGAATTATTTGATTTGACGATGGCGCGCTCAATAGTAATGTTACCGGCTTCATCAGGCTCATACCCTTTTGTGCGTATCAGGTCTGCAGGATGCACAACAACCACTTTTTTTGCAGCTGCAATCCCTAATTTATTAAACGCAGCCAATGAAGTAATCAGTTTAGCTGTTGAACCAGGCTGTGTTGCCACTGTAAATCCCAGATCATTATCGGTTATCCATCCGGGTAACTGGTTTTGCTGTGCCGGCGTTAAATTCAGCATATCCCAATCATTCACCTGCGGCAAAGGATAAGTGGCCGATGTTAATATATCACCTGTTTTATCTTCCATAACAACCACTGAAATGCGGTTGTTCACTAACGAATCATCTGTTTGCAACGATTGCTGTATGCGCGTTTGCAAAGCTGCATCCAATGTTAACTGCACGTCGCGGTTTTGTTGTTTGAATGAATCAACGGCTGTACTGTTAATGCCTGCTATTAATAAAGGCGCCAATGCACTGTAATCTTTTTTCTCCACACTCATTTCAGTTGAAACAACCGGCAGGAAACGTTGTTCCTTATAGCGCGTTGCACTTACGGAAAAACTATTTGCAGGGATGGGAAAGCCACGCATTTCTGCGGCTTCACGGTACTCTGCAAAATACCCGTTTGATGCGCCATTAAAAACATTGGTATTGGCATCGCCCGTCCAGAAAAATATTTGCTGGTTCAGTGGATAGTACCGATCAAGGCGTTTATAAAACATAGCATCGATATCCTGTTGCGGCACACCCAATGCCAGCAATGAATCGCGTTGTGTATTGATCAGTTCCTGGTGGCTTGTGGCAAGAATGCGCCCTTTTCTATCCAATAAATTACCAGCCTGCAGCTTGTTCATTAAAATATTAATGCGGGGATTATAGCTGAACATTCTTGCGCCACTTCTATCGGCAACCAGTGCCGGCTGCACCACCCATTTTGTATTATTGAAAAGATATTTTGAAACACTGATGCCCAGCAATAAAATGCCTGCGCATGCCCCTAATAAAGCAGGCATTAAATTTTTATCCTGCTGTTGCGCTATAAATTTCATTTGAACAGGTGTGCCTTGTACGGTTGATGCCGATAATAAAAATCCTGCTGCAAGCATATTCGCAATTAATGATGAACCGCCATAGCTCATAAACGGTAAGGCAACGCCTGATAAAGGCAGCGCACCAACTGACCCTCCCGCTATCAGTAAAAATTGAATAAAGGTTGCAATACCAATGCCCGCGCTTAAATAAAAAAGAAATGGCCTTCCCGAATGCCTGCCAATAATTATGGAACGATGTAAGTAGATGAGAAAGATAATAAACACACTGATAATGCCTGCGAGGCCAAACTCCTCTCCCATTGATGGCAATATCATATCTGTATGCGCTTCAGGAATTGTTTTGGCGAAACCTTCACCGGCGCCCTGGCCTGTTATGCCACCACTTGCCATTGCCCATATTCCGTTTGCCACCTGGTCGCCGCCAAATACTTCATTGTTCCATGGATCCTGCCAGATAGCTTTTCTGTCGATCAATCTTTGCATGGGGCCAGGGAAATATTGTGCGATGAGCGGTATTTTATCCAGCAATAAAAATGCAGCAATAACCACCAATGCCATTACAGATGATTCGCTTAATTTTTTTGTAACCGCTAACGTATATATCAAAAAGAATACAGCCGTTACCCCGGTTGCGATAAACACATCATCTAATAGCCAAACAGCCAGCACATAAAAAATTACAGATGTTGCCATGTGCATAAAATCGCCGCGTGAGAAAGAAAATAAAATGATGAATGTAAAGCAGCAAACCATTGCCGGGCCAAGATCACCCAATATCAAAAACAAAAAGATGGTAGCAAGAATAGCGATCAAACCAAATGCAAAAAAACGACTGCGTTTAGTAAGTGTATGATAAGAAGAAATAAACTTTTCGTTGGTAGCAAAAAAACCTGCCAGGAAAATTATAATGACAAACTTTACAATTTCGCTTGGCTGAAAGCCAAAGAGATTTACTTTAACGCCGCTGCCTTCAGGCCCCGTACCAAACAATATGGTAAGCATCAGCAAACCTGTTGCTATAATAGCCCAGGGCCAGCCATTGGCAGCCAATTTCATTTTGCTGAAAACAAACAGGCGATACAATTTTGAATCGGTAGTAAAGCGTTTCAGATCAAACAGCAATAACAGCAGTATCCCAACAATGCCTGCAATAAAATAGGAGAAAGTATTTTTTGCAAGAAACCAGTCGCGCAAAGGATCCTGTAAACTGAATAGCGTTATGAATGATAAACCGGTTATCAGCATGATAACCGGAAGAATAAGCTGGTCCGCATTTTTAAACCAGGTACTCATGATGATATGCAGTATAATGAAGCCAAGAAAATAACCGCTTACTATTATCCAGAACCATTGTGTTACATCAATGGGCGTTCTAACAATAAATGCTTTTTCTTTTTTCAATGAACTAAAATCTTTTGTTGAAAAAAGTTTTAACTGGTGCGGAGCACGATAAAAATTAAAGCTGGCTTCATGATCTAATTTTTCAACTCCCTGTGGCAAGCCAAATGCGTAATTCATCTGCAAGGGAAGCACCTGGTATGTCCTGTTATCGGGAAGGCCCGCAAAGGAAAAATTACCTTGTGCATCTGTTTGCGCATAAGCTGTTAAAGACTGTAATTGTTTATTGTGTAAAGAATCAACCGCATACACTTTACGAACGGTTATTTTATTTTCCGTAAGCAGGGAGTCTATTTCTTCAACATTATTGCTGTATAAACTATCCTGCGGCAGCACCAGTTGCAAACGAACAAGAACACCAGGCACTGCAGCACCGGCAGCCTTAACTGAACCATTTATTGCATGCGTTCCCATTTGCAGGTTATTTAACGCTGTAATAACCGCAGCATTCTTTTGCTGGGCAGCAAACACAATACTATCCTCATCTGTAAATCCAAGCGCAATTCTTTCTGCCCTTACTCTTTTTCTGAAAGATTCGCCACCCAGTTGTAAAGCAGTTTCTG
>Ga0164308_10001095_pt1 | contig 14338 bp, 13 predicted proteins | sample Whisoiple_246_MG_FD_109983 | JGI IMG/M metagenome (GOLD analysis project Ga0164308, IMG submission 109983) | Soil microbial communities amended with fresh organic matter from upstate New York, USA - Whitman soil sample_246_MG | ecosystem: Environmental > Terrestrial > Soil > Unclassified >...
GGGTTGCCGGTTACCGGCAACCCGTTTTTTTGATATTAATTTCTTCTACAAAAAATCAGGCACAGTTTTTAACATCTATAGTTTCAAATACGTTTCTATGAAGCCAATGGTTGAATTTCTTTTAGCATGTGCACTTCTTCTTATTGCAGGATGTTCAGCAATTGCGGGTATCTTTAGTGCAAGTATATGGACCGCTGTGTTTGCAGTCGGCTCTATTGTAGTGCTGGTTTTAGTTTTAACCTATGGCACAAAATCAAAGCAATAATTGCAATTCCAGGCGTTTATATTAACCTATATTTTAATCTGAATCGTTAAAAAACAAGTTTGCTGTTTAGGCAAAATCAAATAAGTTTACAAAAATAAACTTACCCTGGTAAAAGCCAGGTGCATTTTGTAACTAATGGCTCCAGGACTCTGCGCTAAAAACATCACCAACATTACTATTGCAGGAAGCGGCAAAGCATTTCCGGGAACAGGTATATGGGTATCTAATGATGATATACACAAGTTGATTTTTGGTGAAAACTGGCTACATAAAATGGCCGCTAAAAAATTAGATCCCTGTTATTATCAACAGGAGTTAGGTTTTCAAAGAAGATTCTGGGTACATACACCAGGCACCGCTTTCACACATGAAGAACTTACTTCTGCCGATCTTATGATTGAAGCTGCCGCCAACGCAATTGCGGATAGCAATATTTCAAAAACTGAAATTGATATGGTGATCGCCGTCACCATTACTTCTCCAAGATATTCCACTTCGATGGGTGCCTACATCGCTGGCAAACTCGGCATTACGGCTCCTGCATTTGAAATGAAATCAGGCTGCGCCTCCAATATTTTTTCACTTATAATAGCTGCGCAGTTTATACAAAATGGCGCCCGAAACGTTTTGATTGCCTGTGGCGAAACAAACAGTAAGATCATTCAGCCGGGCACCAACATGTTGTATGCAGGCGGCGATGCCGGTTCCGCTGTTATTGTATCCGGATCTCCCGATGCAGAGAAAGGTATCGTTGCTGCTTTTATAAATACAGAAGGTTCTTTCAGCGGGCATATGGGTGTGCCGGGTTTAATGCCACCCAATGAAGAAGACATCATCAATCAAAAATATTTTCTTACCTACAGCAATGCTGCAGAGCATTTTTTGGATGAGGCGTGGAAGCAAACACCTGCCGTTTTATATGAAGCATCAGGGTATACTTCGCATGATATTGATTGCCTGATACCGCACCAGGTATTAAAAAAAAGAACAGAATTTATAAGTGATGCCTCAGGTATCGCAATGAATAAAACCGTAAACATACTGGCCGACTATGCTAACTGCGGCTCCGCATCTTTATTGCTTGCATTAGATCATGCAAGAAAAAACGGGCAACTAAAAAACGGGCAAACTGCTATGCTGGTTGCTGCCGGCGGCGGCGTTTCATGGGGTGGATTAATATTGAAAATATAGCGTCAAATCTTATTACATATATAAGGAAAGGTGATACTAAAGATGTTTGCCAACATGTAATTATAAAAAATTGCATCAACTAACTAAAACACTGAATATGAAAAATTGGGGAGTGAAAATTATTGGTTTTGGCGCACATCTTCCAGGCGAACCTATAACCAATGAAGAACTGAAATCGCGTTTTAGCTTTGAATTTGATCCTGTAAAACATGCTGCCGTAACCGGCATTACACAGCGGCATTGGGCTTCGAAAGAATTGGCCACAAGCCATATTGCTGCGGAAGCAGGTAAACAGGCGTTGGAAAGAGCCGGCATCAAAGCTTCACAGTTGAGCCGCATTATCCTGGGCACGCAAACGCCGGATTATGTAAATACAGCAGCATCCTGCAATGTGCAGCAAATCTTAGGTGCAACCTGCCCGGTAGGTGATACTACCGCATCGTGTTCCAGTTTTATGTATGCATTGGATTTTGGGATAAGGCTGGTGGCAACCGGCATGGAATACGTGCTGGTTATCGGCGCCGATTTAAAATCAAGATCTGTGCGTCGGTTCGATCCTGTCTTCCTGCCCATTTTTGCTGACGGAGCGGGCGCTGTTTTACTTGCCCGCAGCGAAGTGCCCGGCGAAGGTTTTTTAGATATCCAGTTATGGGCCGATGGCAGTGGTATTCAAAAATTATACGTCCCGGCGGGTGGCAGCGCAATGCCTGCCTCACACGAAACGATTGATGCAGACCTTCATGGCACCGTAATGAATATGACGGGAAGAGAACTGGCAGAAAATGCAGCCGGCAAAATGGCCGACCTGGCAAAAGAAGTTTGCGATAATTGTAATATTACCATTGCTGAAGTGGATGTGTTTGTACCGCACCAGGCTAATTATTATATTATGCGAAAGGCTGCCGAAAGCCTTCAATTGCCTTTGGAAAAAATGGAAGTTTCCATAAACCGCGTAGGCAATTGTATTGCAGGCACCATTCCCATTACATTAAACCAGGCATATGAATCTGGCAAGCTTACTCCGGGTGCAATCGTATTATTAACTGCGGCCGGCGCGGGGTATACAGGCGGCGCCGCTATTTACAAAGTACCGGCGGCATAACACTTAAGACGGATTGTAACGGCTGCTGATAATCATCATAATTGGTATGCAGGATCTTAATAACAAAATAAGTTTAGTTACAGGTGCCGGCGCAGGTATTGGCCATGCTATTTGCAAATCATTGAGCGATGAGGGCTCCACCATCATTGCTGTGGCCAGAAATACAGCTAATCTTGGCCATTTACAACAGCTATTAAACGGCAGCCAACACCAGTTTTGGCCAATTGATCTCTCTAATAAAGAAGGACAGCAAGAATTATTAAACCGCCTTGAAAATTTTAGTTTTCCGCATATTGTGGTTTGCAACCTGCATATTCCTTCTCCAAAAAAACGGGTTATTAATACTGCGGCAGAAGAGTTCTCAAAAAACTTTACAGGCAACCTAGACCACCTGTTTGTTATTATGGAAAAGGTGCTGCAATTTCAGCGGGCTGAAGGGTTTGGGAGATGGATCGGCATTTCCTCTTTTGCAGCGCATACCGGCTTGCCAGGCCAGGCTATCTATAATGCGCAGAAATCTGCAATGGAATCTTTGTTGTTAAACCTGGCGGTGGAAGAAGGGAAGTATGCCATTACAGCAAATATTGTAGCACCGGGTTTTATACAAACACCATCCACTGAGAAAAAGATCCCCAAAGAAATGTTTGATAAACTGGCTTCGTATAATGTAATGAAACGTGCAGGCCAGCCTGAAGAAATTGCTGCGGCTGTCAAATTCTTTGCATCTACGCAGGCTTCATATATTACCGGCATAAACCTGCCTGTTTGCGGAGGTGCACAACTTGCCTGGCATTTTTAAAACAATACAACTAACTATGGAAACAATTTTTTCTTCCGTGCTTACATACAGGGCTTTTGCACATCCGCAAAGAGCCGCTTATATTTTTGAAGGCAAGACATTTACCTACCAGACTTACTACAGGCAGGCCGCAGGTGTTGCTAATTACCTGGCATCGGCTGGCCTCAAAAAAGGAGACCGGATCGGCATCCTCGATCTTAATACGTCCAACTCGATAAATCTTATTTCGGGCGCGATGCTGATCGGCGTAATACCGGTTTCATTTAACTGGCGCGCCCTGCCACCGGAAATATTGTTTATGCTGGGTAACGCTGGTATAAAGCATTTCTTTTATGGTGCCGCATTTGCGCAACTCATCCAGGCCATGCCTTTTCCAGGCATTGAACTGTATAAAGCGGAAACGGAAATTGCGCCTGCAGAATCGGTTGAATTAATGGAAAGCATTAACGCAGAAGATACCTGTGTTATATTGTATACTTCGGGCACCACCGGGCTGCCGAAAGGCGTTAACATCAGTTATAAAAATGTGTATGCCTGTTACCAGTTGTGCGCCTGGGATACTCCATCATTTGGACCAGACGCAAGAAATCTTGTATGCGGGCCTTTATTCTCCATCTTCGGATTTGGCGCTTTCTTTTCCTGCATATATGCGGGTGCAACCAATGTACTTGCAAGAATGTTTGAACCTAATATGGTGGCAAAGCTGATGAGTGAAGCCAAAGTGACCAATGCCCTGCTTGTACCCATAATGATAAAACTGGTAAGCATGGCTGAGGGTATTGATAAACTTGATTTCAGTGCTTTAAAACATATACAATATGGAGGCTCACCCATTGCTGCAGATACTTTGATAAAAGCCAAGCACTTATTCAACTGCCATTTTACACAGGTTTACGGGCTTACTGAATCAACCGGTGTTGGTTGTTCGCTGCGCTTTGATGATCATGCGGCAATTCTTGATTCGGAGAATGTTCAGCATAATACATTATTACTGTCTGCAGGTAAGCCATCCATGGGTATCGAAATGAAGATCGTGGATGATGAAGCCAATGCCTTGCCTGCCGGCGAGCCGGGCGAAGTTTTATTAAAGGGCGAAAATATTTCCGGTGGATACTGGAATGCTCCTGCCGAAAATAAGGATACGTTTACGGCCGATGGATGGCTTAAAACAGGTGATATAGGTTATGTAGATAAGGATGGCTATTTGTTTCTGGTGGACAGGAAGAATGATAAGATCGTTTCTAAAGGTGTAAATATTTTTCCAGCGGAAATAGAACGTATTGTAGCGCTACACCCGCAAATTAAAGAAGTGGCGGTTATTGCCGTACCGGATGAAAAGGCGGGGGAAGCTGTTTGTACTGCTGTTGTTTTAAAAGAAGGCGAACTGCAATTAACAGAACTTCAAAACTGGTGCAAGGGAAAATTGCCGGATCATAAAATACCAAAGCAACTGGTAATAAAAACTGAACTGCCGAGAAATCCAACAGGTAAAATTTTAAGAAGGCTGATACGGGAGCCTTTCTGGCAAAACGAACAACGGAATATTAAAGGCTAAGCATTGTTGATTATAGCAGCGGCCTCATTGCTATGAAGGCTATTGTTTATTCCTTTTACATATCTTATAAATTAACTATTAAAACAACCTGTCACTATGCAAACAGTTGAAATCGGTACCTTACCTCCAATCGGCGAACTGCCGGAATTTATGTATGCCCAAACACTAAGGCAAAACCGTTATAACATTCCGCTGAAAGCTTTCGAAATAGAAAAAGTAAAAATACCAGATGTAAAAGATGATGAAGTATTGATAGCTGTTATGGCTGCCGGGCTTAATTATAATTCGGTATGGGCTGCCACCGGCTATCCGATGGATATGCTACAGGTAATGGAATTACGTAAAGAAAAAGAAGTTGATTTTCATATCATCGGCAGCGATTGCGCGGGCATTGTATATAAAGTGGGCGCCAATGTAAAAAATGTATCGGTGGGAGATGAGGTGGTGGTGCAGGCTGGCTGGTGGGAGCAGGAAGATCCCTATATTAAGCGTGGAGGTAATCCATATTTTGCGCCAAGCGCACGTGCCTGGGGCTATGAAACAAACTGGGGGTCTCTTGCGCAATTTTGCAAGGCTAAACATTTTATGTGCGTACCTAAACCCAAACACCTGGGTTGGGATGAGGCTGCCGTATACATGCTTTCAGGAGCAACCGTTTATCGCATGCTTTGCAAATTTGAACCACATGTTGTAAACCCCGGCGACGTAGTATTGATATGGGGTGGCGCGGGTGGCCTTGGTACAATGGGTATCCAGTTTACAAAATTATTTGGCGGCATACCGGTAGCAGTGGTTAACTCAAACGACAAAAAAGAATATTGCGAAAGCCTGGGTGCTCTTGCTATAAACCGCAGTGAGTTTGATCACTGGGGTGCATTGGAAACTGACATGCTTAAACCTGAAACCCAGGAAATATGGCGGGGAAAAGCAAAAAAATTCCTGAAAAAAATACTGGAATTAACCGGTGGTAAATTGCCCCGCATCGTGCTGGAACATCCCGGTGAATGTACCATACCCACTTCCATGTTTGTATGCGACCGCGATGGCATGGTAGTTACCTGTGCAGGCACTACCGGTTACCTGGCCAGTTTTGATGTACGGTATTTATGGTTGCAGCGCAAGCGCTTCCAGGGATCGCATTTCGCCGAACCTCACGAATGTATTGAGTTCAATCAATTGGTGATGGATGGAAAAATAAAACCGGTTTTGGGCAGAACGGTATCGTTTGAGGAAACACCACAGGCCTTGCAGGATATGCACGATAATATGCACAAGGGCAATACCGCCGTTAAAATCGGTTATCATTGAACCTGTTTGCTAATGGGCACAGGTAAACCAACACCGGCAGCATGATATTTAATTCACTGGCTTTTGTTTATTTTTTTATAACCGTAACAACGCTGTTTTTTCTTTTGCCACATAGGTACAGGTGGGCATTGTTACTGGCCGCAAGCTGTATCTTCTATATGTATTTTGTGCCGGTATATATTCTTATACTCGGGTTTACCATTGGCATAGATTATTGTGCGGGATTGTTGATTGCAAACAGTTCGGGCCGTAAACGAAAAACATGGCTTATCTGTAGCCTCGTAGCTAACATAGGTGTACTGGCATTTTTTAAGTACTTCAATTTTTTAAACACCAATCTTACTTCCTTGCTTGGGTTGGCGCACCTGCAAAATCCGATACCATTCTTATATATTTTATTGCCGATCGGTTTATCATTTCACACCTTCCAGGCAATGAGTTATACCATTGAAGTGTATCGCGGCAACCAGCAGCCCGAAAAACATTTTGGTATTTATGCTTTGTATGTGATGTTTTACCCGCAACTGGTAGCGGGACCTATTGAGCGGCCGCAAAACATTTTGCACCAGTTTCATGAAGAAAAATTTGTTGATTACGACCGCATCACCGAAGGGCTGAAGATCATGCTGTGGGGTTTTGTAAAAAAACTGGTGGTAGCAGACCGCCTTGCCCTGTACGTAAATGCTGTATATGCCAATGCCGAAAACCATAGCGGGGTTACACTCATAATGGCAACTTTCTTTTTTATTGTACAGATATACTGCGATTTCTCCGGCTATTCCGATATTGCGATAGGTGCCGCTAAAGTGATGGGGTATAACCTGATGATCAATTTTAAGCGCCCCTTCTTTTCCAAAAATATACAGGAAGTGTGGCTGCGCTGGCATATTTCTTTAACTACCTGGTTTCGCGATTACCTTTATTTCCCGTTAGGGGGCAGCCGGCGTGGCGTGGGCATACAGGTGCGCAATCTCCTGATCGTTTTTGCCATTAGCGGCTTATGGCATGGCGCCGGGTGGACGTTCATTATCTGGGGCCTTTTAAATGGTGTGGTACTGGCGCTGGAACAGGTGTTTAGCCCTGTTATAAAGTTCACCAACCGGATGCTGGGCTTTACAAAAAACTTTTTTCGCACCGTTTTTACTTTAAGCCTGTTTGTACTGATGGGCATATTTTTCAGGTCGCGCAACCTGGACCAGGCTTCATATATTTTTACATCCATCATTCACTTAAAACCGGGCAGGTTATTTTTGGGTGAACCACCAATATCTTTCGTGTACTACCTTCTTGCCTTGCTGGTTTTGTTTGGGGCAGAGTATATAGAAGAATACCATTCTTCGATAAAACTGGTACGTAATAAAAATGGGGTTATCCGTTACGCTGGTTACCTGGCCATTATCATACTGCTGGTTGTAACAGGAGTTTTCAGTGGCGCTGATTTTATTTATTTCCAATTTTAAGGATGAAATAAATCATGAGCGCTACGCTTCTTTATTCTCCTCCCGCCCAAAATTTTAAAAGCGCTGTAACCAAAAACAATCTCTTACGTTGAATTTAATACCATGCAAATTTGATATTTGCCGTTTATGTATGATACTGTACTATGCAAAGCATGGTACTTATATTTGTACTGTAATAATCAACACAAGGAACTGTAAAAACTAAAACATGAAACGATTTTTATTGGCTATTTTATTATTATGTTGTTCATTTACAATGCTTACCGCTCAAACATATTCTGTAAAAGGTAAAATTACTTCAGCAGGCAAGCCTTCTGAAGCTGCTACAATACGGTTATTGAATGCGGATTCAGGCGCAGTAAGACAAACCATCTCTGATAAAAACGGCGAATTTCTACTGGAATATACAGATGGTGGTAAATATATTGTTTCCATCCAGTTAGTAGGAAACCAGCCTTATTATGCTATAGTTAGTCTTGATAAAGCGCATCCGCAGGCCGATCTTAAAACCATCAACTTAAAAGAAGAGGCAAAGCTGAGTGATGTGGTAGTAACTGCAACAAGGCAGGCCATCGAACAAAAAATTGATAAAACGGTAGTGAATGTAGATGCCTCACCTACCAATGCAGGTTTAACAGCGTACGAATTGCTGGAAAAAACGCCGGGTGTTACAGTAGACAAAGATGGTAACATCAGCCTGAAAGGCAAGCCAGGTGTTATGATCATGATAGATGGCAAGCCAACTTATTTAAGTGCACAGGACCTGGTGAATATGCTAAAGAACATGCCTTCTTCCACACTTGAGCAAATTGAGCTGATGACCAACCCGTCTGCAAAATATGATGCGGCAGGCAACGCGGGCATCATCAATTTCAAAACAAAAAAATCTAAAATAAAAGGCCTTAATACCAGTGTAACCATCGGTGGCGGCGTGGGCAAATACCCAAAGGCAAATGAAAGCATCAATTTTAATTACCGTACCGGTAAGGTAAATGTGTTTGCCAATTATAGCTATAACTACAATAAAAGATTCAGAACGCTTGAACTTACCAGGAACTTTATGGATACTGCCGGTAAACTCGATACCCGGTTTGTGCAGGCATCGGATATGATTTCTGAATATCAATCACATTATTTTAAAACAGGGATGGATTTTTATGCCTCCAAAAACACAACGCTCGGCTTTGCGGTGAACGGCAATTTTAATCCCGGCGGGTTTAATAATAATAATGTTACCAATATTTATGATGCAGCCAATAACCTGCAAAGCCAGACGCTCACCAACGGAACTTCTGATGATAACTGGACCAACTATGGCGCTAACCTGAATATGACAACAAAGCTGGATACCAATGGAAGGGAGCTGACTGTTAACCTGGATTATATCCGGTATAAGTCATTATCCGATCAGATGTTCGTGAGTTCATTTTATGATGATCACGGTGGTAAAACAACGGCTGATGAGGCATTCAGGGGCAACCTGCCTGGCCTGATTAATATTTATAGTGGTAAAGCAGATTACACGCATCCTATCAATAAAACTACTAAGATAGAAGCCGGTGTAAAAGCAAGTTATGTAGAGACCGATAATGCTGCCAACTATGATAATCTTACAAATGGCAACTGGGTAAACGATACAGGCCGCACCAATCATTTTGTTTACAAGGAAAATATAAACGCTGCCTATGTAAATGCCAGCAAACAATTTAATAAAAAATGGAGCGCACAATTAGGTTTGCGGCTTGAAAATACCATTGCAAACGGCAACCAGTTAACAACAGGTGAAACCTTTAAACGCGATTACACCCAACTGTTTCCAACAGCCTATGTAAGTTATGCGTTGAATGATAAAAACCAGTTGAATATAAATTATGGAAGAAGGATACAAAGGCCTGATTACGGCGACCTGAACCCATTCTATTATTTCCTGGATAAATACACCTACCAGGTTGGTAACCCATATTTGAAACCGCAGTTCAGCCATAATATTGAATTGAACCATGTATATAAAAATATGATCACCACAACCGTAAGCTATGCGGCAATAAATGATGTGATCAATGAACAACTGATACAGGTTGACAGCATTCACACCACTTTTGTAACCAATACAAATCTTGCACAACAACGCACGGTAACATTAAGCGTAAATGCAGCGGTTCCCATTACAAAATGGTGGAGAACAAACCTGTATGCGCAGGGTGCTTATAATAAGTTTGAAGGCTTTGTAAATACCGGGATCATTAATGTGGAAGGCCCGGCTTTTAATGCCAATATGCAAAACCAGTTCACCTTGCCAAAAGGCTGGAGCATGGAGTTGAGCGGGTATTATAATAGTAAGGCTGTATATGGTACGATCGTAGGTTTATCGCAAGGCAGCGTAAGCTTTGCGGTTGCGAAAAAAGTGTTGAAAGATAAAGGCAGCCTGAAGCTTAATGTGCGCGACTTTCTTGGATTGCAGCAATGGAACGGCTACAGCAAATACCAGAATGTTGATGTTACCATACATAACGAATGGGAAAGCCGCGTAGTGAATTTAACCTTCACCTATCGGTTTAGCAAAGGGCAGAAAGCAGAACAACGTAACAACAGTGCAGCAGCCGAAGAACAAAGCAGGGTAAAAGGAAAGGGATAATAATATATAGACAATTTAGATTTAGAAACGCCTCATTTCTATGGGGTGTTTTTTTTGTATAAACCTGCCAGGTTTTTCAGTAAAATGAAATATTGTAGCTGTAACAAAACCTGTCAGGTTTGATAATCACCACTGAGAACTCACAATCATTCTGCATTACTCCTGCTCCGATAAAACAGAAGAGAGGTTATCAAAATACCTTGCTTTTTCAAGGCATTCCTCGTAGGAACTTGGCTTAATAACATAAGAATGCGCGCCGAGTTTAAGGGTTTGTTCCTTTTCAATATGATTTACGGAGGTAGAATAAATGATCACTGTAATGTCTTTCAGCTTTTCATTTGTTTTAAGCAGTTTTAATATCTGGGTGCCATTTAATTTTGGCATATTCAAATCTAAAACAATCACAACAGGCAGTTCAGCATCGGTAAGGGTCTCAAGATAGGATAATGCACTTTCGCCGCTTTTTTCAAAATGCACCGCACCGGGTGCGCCGATCTCGGCGAAAATGTCCTGCATCAGCATTCGGTCATCATCGTCATCGTCGATCATTAATATTTTGTTGTTTTGGGGCATCGGACTAAAATTATACACTAAAGCATCAGTTTGGGGTTGCAATATATATTCAGTTTAAATTATTTTACTATTATTTCTGTGATCGCCTGCTCATGCAGGGCCTCATTAAGCCGCTCTATTATTTTTGGTTTTTGATAGATGAGTTCCTGTTTTAAAGCACCTACCGACGTATATACAAAAAGTGTATTGTTTATTATCTGCAGTTTATCGGTATAACGCGCAATGGTTTTGCCCATTACTTCTTCCCATATACTTTCTATCTGTACAGACCTTAAGCCGCTTTTAAGTTTGCTTTTATTTAAAAAATCGCGCAGCGCTTCACCAATTTGTACCTGGGCCATGCCGCAAAACTAAGTAAACTTAATCACGGTTATTTGCCATTTCGCTATTCTTTGTGGTACTTTTTAGTTTCGCTTTAAAAACTTTTTCAAATTTTTCAACCTTAGGTAAAATCACCAGGCGGCAATACATCTGGCCGGGGTTATAATCATAATATCTCTGGTGATATGCTTCTGCAGAGTAAAAATTTTTAAAGGGCTCAATAGCGGTTACAACAGGTTTATTAAAAGCATTACTATCATTTAATGCAGCTTTATAGTGTTCTGCTTTTTCTTTTGTTCAGGTGAACGATAAAAAATAACACTGCGGTACTGTGTGCCTATATCGTTGCCCTGCCTATTCAATGAAGTTGGGTCGTGCGTTTTCCAAAATACTTCCAGCAATTCATCATAACTGATCACGGAAGGATCATAAATAACTTCGCAGCACTCCGCATGCCCTGTTGTTCCGGTAGAAACTTCTTCATACGTAGGGTTTGGAACAGAGCCGCCGCTATAGCCGCTTACAACTTTTACAACGCCATTCAATCTTTGAAAAATAGCCTCAGTGCACCAAAAGCAACCTGTGCCAAAGTTGGCAGTATCTGTTGTTTGGGAAGTTATTTTTTCTTCACTCATATTTGTGGTTTGAGTAGTATGCCCTGCACATGACGCAAGGGAAATGATTCCTGCAAAGCTAATAATCGACAAATTGAACAGGTGAGGAATATTTAACTGCATGCTGCAAATAACATTTAAGTTGCCAGAGAAACAAGTTAATTAACAAAAACGCAGTATTCAGTTTTCGGGCCCGGGAATATGTTCAGTTTAACTTTTTTTTTCAAAATTTATTAAAGCGGCAGGCCTACCTGTTTACATTTTCCGCAGGCATAGCCTTTATCTTTGTTCGCTTATGGCAGAAGAAAAATCTTTAAACTTTTTAGAAGAGATTATAGAGAGTGATATTAATGCGGGCAAGCATGTTTCCGTGGTTACACGCTTTCCACCTGAGCCCAACGGTTACCTGCATATGGGCCATGCCTCAAGTATCTGTTTGAATTTCGGTCTTTCAAAAAAATATGGCGGTTATACAAACCTCAGGTTTGATGATACTAACCCGGTAACGGAAGAAACGGAATATGTTGAAAGCATAAAAAATGATGTACGCTGGCTCGGGTTTGAATGGAAGAACGAACTCTATGCTTCTGATTATTTTGAAAAATTATACCTGTTTGCCATTAAACTGATACGCTTAGGTTATGCTTATGTTGATGACAACAGCAGCGAAACCATTGCTGCTGAAAAAGGCACACCTACCACACCCGGCATAAACAGTAAATACCGCGACAGAAGTATTGAAGAAAACCTGCAGTTGTTTGAAGACATGAAGGCAGGAAAATATAAAGATGGTGAACGTGTGCTGCGTGCAAAGATCGATATGGCGCACATTAATATGCTGATGCGCGATCCTCTTTTATACCGCATAAAACATGCGCATCATCACCGCACCGGTGATGAATGGTGTATTTACCCGATGTATGATTTTGCCCATGGCCAAAGCGATTCCATTGAACAGGTAACACACAGCATTTGTACACTGGAATTTGTACCCCACCGGGAATTGTATGATTGGTTTATAGAGAAGCTTGATATCTATCCATCCCGGCAATATGAATTTGCAAGGCGCAATATTAGTTACACCGTAATGAGCAAGCGTAAGCTATTGCAGCTGGTGAATGAAAAACATGTGGATGGATGGGATGATCCACGCATGCCTACCATCAGCGGGTTAAGAAGGAGAGGGTATACACCGGAATCAATAAGAGATTTTTGTGATCGGGCCGGCATTGCAAAAAGGGAAAATATTACAGAATTAAGCCTGCTTGAATTTTGTGTGCGGGAACACCTGAACAAAATTGCTTTGCGCAGGATGGTAGTATTTGATCCGGTAAAGCTGGTGCTTACCAATTATAATGAGGAAAATGAATTGGTAAGTGTTGAGGATAATCCTGAAGATATTAATGGGGGCTTTCGCACTGTGGCTTTCAGCAAAGAATTGTATATAGAAAGAGAAGATTTTATGGAGAACCCGCCAAAGAAATTCTTCAGGTTATTTCCCGGTGGCATGGTGCGTTTAAAAGGTGCTTACATTATTAAATGTGATGAGGTGGTGAAAGATGATGCAGGCAATATTATCCAGCTTAACTGTAGTTACATAGCTGAAAGCAAAAGCGGCAACGATACTTCCAACATAAAAGTGAAAGGCACCCTGCATTGGGTGAGCGCTGCACATGCTGTTACTGCTGAATTAAGATTATACGACCGCCTGTTTAAAGTGGAAGACCCCTCAGGAGAAGAAGGAGATTTTAAAGACTATATTAATCAAGATTCTTTGCAGGTTATAGAGAAAGTATATGCAGAGCCCGCATTGAAAGATGCGAAGCTGGATGAACGTTACCAGTTCCTGCGCAAAGGCTATTTCACTTTAGATAAAGATGCTACACAGGAAAAAATGATCTTCAACAGAACGGTTACTTTAAAAGATACCTGGGCAAAAGAAGTGAAGAAAGGATAGCATTATTGCTTTTCGAGTAATGCTTTTAAATGCTGGAGGCTTGTTTCTATTTGTTTCCCTAACATCTTTTTAAAGATCGGTGCTAATAAAGAAAATGGAAATTTAGTTGGGCTGGCAAATGTCCAGGTAACTGAAGTTTCATTAGCATTGATCTTGTTTACAATAAAACTTGATTTGCCTGTGTTTTTCATTGGCCGCTCAAACCTTAGTTCGTAATCTATCCTGCTATTATCAGCGATGTTTAGAATTTCCTGTGCGCCTGCACCAACATTTTTATCTGTACTATCCCATGAATAGATAAATCCTTTTGTGCCATCGGTGCCTGCATAGGTTTTTTTCATTGCCGGATCCTTCATATTCCATACGCTGAAATTATCCTGGTTCCTGGTTTGTTTAAGATAGTTGAAAACTGCTTCAATATTTTTATTGACAGCAACACTCTTTTCAATGATCATATCTTTCGGCATAACAACAGGTTTGCATTTAAAGATTTAAGGTAACTAAATTTGCAGGCAAAAAACCTTGAAGGTTTCTAAAACCTTCAAGGTTTACTAAGCA
>Ga0164308_10001101_pt1 | contig 14314 bp, 11 predicted proteins | sample Whisoiple_246_MG_FD_109983 | JGI IMG/M metagenome (GOLD analysis project Ga0164308, IMG submission 109983) | Soil microbial communities amended with fresh organic matter from upstate New York, USA - Whitman soil sample_246_MG | ecosystem: Environmental > Terrestrial > Soil > Unclassified >...
GGTACGGCGCGACCGGGGACAGCTTCATCAGCGCGAGCAGGATCGCCAGCGCGAAGCCGAAGACGAAGGCGATGAACGTGTACACGATGGTGTTCTTGACACCGATCGTGATCAGGTCACCCCAGTTGCCCCCGCGCTTCCAGCCTGCGGGGTCGAAGAAGTTCGCCTTGACGGCGCTCCAGTTGACGAGGGCGCCCGCGAGGACGACGGCGAGGACGAGGATCCCGTAGAGAACGCCGTTGGTCACCTTGCGCCTGGTGGTGCGTTTCACGAGCACACCCTTCGGGAAATCGCCGAGGCCGGCTGCGACGTCAGCTGGGCTTGAAGTACTTGTTGTAGATCTGGTCGTAGGTGCCGTCGCTGCGCATCTTCTTCAGCTGCGCGTTGACGTCGTTGACCAGCGCGGTGTTTCCCTTCTTGATGGCCAGGCCGTACTGCTCGTTGGTGGAGTACGTCTGGACGATGGTGAAGCCGCCGTCCTGCTGGTGGTTCAGGTTCACCGGGAGGTCCTGGAGCAGCGCGTCGACCTGCCCGGCCTTGATCGCCTGGTACATCTCCGCGTCGCTCGGGAAGCTCACGATGTCGGCGCCGGTGGCGTGCTCCTCGGCATAGGTCTTGCCGGTGGTTCCCTGCTGGACGCCGACCTTCTTGCCGGAGAGGTCGTTGATGCTCTTGATGTCGGAACCGTCCGGGACGAGGAGCGACTGCTTCGAGTCGTAGTAGCCGTCGCTGAAGTCGAGGTTCTGCTTCCGGTCAGGGGTGATCGTCATCGCGCTGGCCACGATGTCGCACTGGCCGGAGTTCAGCGCGAGGCCGCTCTGCAGCGGGTCGAAGGCGGAGTCCTTGACCACGAGCTTGAGGTTCATGCCCTTGGCGATCTCGGAGATGATGTCGATGTCGAAGCCCTTGAACCCGGTGGCAGAGGACTTGTCGAAGTCCTCGAACGGTGGGTAGGGGACGTCGGAGCAGTCGGTGAGGGTGCCCGACGTGATCAGCTTCGCCCCGCTCGAGGTGGTGCCGCCGCCCCCTCCGCCACACGCGGAGAGCGACAGACCGAGCAGGGAGGCGGCCAGGACGACCGCGGTGCGGCGTGCCTTCATGCCGTCACGCTAGGCCCGAAGAGCCCCGTGCGCCTCGTCCGGAGCGGGCGATGGGACTACCCCGTTCTGGGGACGGGCGCCGGGGTCAGCGCTCCCCGCCGGGCACCCACAGGACGTCGCCGGCCGCGCGGTTGGCGTGGCGGGCCAGGATGAACAGCAGGTCGGAGAGCCGGTTGAGGTAGGTGATCGCCAGCTCGTTCATGGTCTCGGCGTGCTCGCCGTAGGCCGCCCACGCGGACCGCTCCGCACGGCGCACGACGGTGCGCGCGACGTGGAGCAGGGCGGCACCGGGAGTGCCGCCGTTGAGGATGAAGGATCGCAGGTTGGGCAGCTCGGCGTTGTAGTGGTCGCACCACTGCTCGAGCCGGTCGACGTACTCCTGCTCGATGCGCAGCGGGGGGAACTCCGGGTTCTCCACGACCGGGGTGCAGAAGTCCGCGCCCACGTCGAAGAGGTCGTTCTGGATCCGGGTCAGCACCGCGACCACGTCCTCCTCGAGGTCCCCCTGCGCCAGGGCCACCCCGAGGTGCGCATTGGCCTCGTCGACGTCGGCGTAGGCGTGCAGGCGCAGGTCGTTCTTGGTGGTGGTGCTCATGTCGCCCAGGCGGGTCTCGCCGTGGTCGCCGGTGCGCGTGTAGATCCGGGTGAGGTTGACCATGAGGGGAGAGTAGACGCCTCCCGAGCGACCGCGAACTTTTCGGGATCCTCAGGCAACCCAACCGGGGTGAGCAGCGTCATAGTGGGTACAGAGAGGACATCGACGGGGAGAAGCCGGGGTATCTCTGGCCCTGGGGGAACGGCGACAGACGATGGACATCATGACCGACGGTCCGACGCTCGTGCTCAGCGGGGACTTCGACGTGCGCAGCACCTGGCAGGTGCGCCAGGCGATCTACGACCACCTCGAGGGCCACGACGAGGACGTGGTCGTCGACCTCACCGACGTCGACAGCGTCGACGTCACCGCACTGAAGGTGCTCGCCGTCGCGACCCGCGAGGCGAGCCGTGCCGGACACCACCTCACCCTGCGCGGTTGCGGGCCCGCGGTGCGCCGCCTGCTGCACCTCTCCCACCTGATCCGGGTCGTCGAGGTCGAGCGGGTCGCACGGTCCGCGTGAGGCCGGTCCGGAAGAGGCCGGGCCACGTGTCGGACATCCCACACCGAGGACCGGTTACCTCCGAGTAGTTCTCGTCCTACGCTCGGACCATGACCGAGACGGACCGTCCCGCCAAAGACCGCCCCTGGGTGATGCGCACCTACGCCGGCCACTCGACGGCCGCGGCGTCCAACGAGCTGTACCGCACGAACCTCGCCAAGGGCCAGACCGGCCTCTCGGTCGCCTTCGACCTGCCGACGCAGACCGGCTACGACCCCGACTCGCCGCTCGCCCGCGGCGAGGTCGGCAAGGTGGGCGTCCCGGTGCCGCACCTCGGGGAGATGCGTCGACTCTTCGAGGACATCCCGCTGGTCGAGATGAACACCTCGATGACGATCAACGCCACCGCGATGTGGCTGCTGGCGCTCTACCAGGTCGTGGCCGAGGAGCAGAACCCCGACCTGGCCCCCGAGGAGGTCGCGGCGAAGCTGGCCGGCACCACCCAGAACGACATCATCAAGGAGTACCTCTCCCGCGGGACCTACGCCTTCCCGCCCGAGCACTCCATGCGGCTGATCGGCGACATGATCGCCTACACGGTCCACCGGATCCCCAAGTGGAACCCGATCAACATCTGCAGCTACCACCTGCAGGAGGCCGGGGCCACGCCGACGCAGGAGCTCGCCTACTCCCTGTGCACCGCGATCGCGGTCCTCGACCAGGTCAAGGCGTCCGGACAGGTCTCCGAGGACGACTTCGAGAAGGTCGTCGGCCGGATCTCCTTCTTCGTCAACGCCGGGGTCCGGTTCATCGAGGAGATGTGCAAGATGCGCGCCTTCGTCGAGCTGTGGGACGAGATCACCCGCGAGCGGTACGGCGTGCAGGACCCGAAGATGCGGCGGTTCCGGTACGGCGTCCAGGTGAACTCGCTGGGCCTGACCGAGGCCCAGCCCGAGAACAACGTCCAGCGGATCGTGCTGGAGATGCTGGGGGTGACCCTCTCCAAGGGGGCCCGTGCGCGGGCGGTCCAGCTGCCGGCGTGGAACGAAGCGCTCGGCCTGCCCCGGCCCTGGGACCAGCAGTGGTCGCTGCGCCTGCAGCAGGTGCTCGCCTTCGAGTCCGACCTCCTGGAGTACGACGACATCTTCGACGGCTCCCCGGTCATCGAGAAGAAGGTGACCGAGCTCGTCGAGGGCGCCCGTGCCGAGATCGACCGCGTGCAGGCCATGGGCGGTGCCATCGCCGCCGTGGACTCCGGCTACATGAAGCAGGAGCTCGTCTCCGCGCACGCCGCCCGGCGGGCCAGGATCGAGTCCGGCGAGGAGAAGATCGTCGGGGTCAACATCTACGAGACCACCGCTCCCTCGCCGCTGACCGCGGACCTCGACACCGCCATCCAGACCGCGGACCCCGCGGCCGAGCAGGCAGCGCTCGACAGCGTGGCGGCCTGGAAGGACCAGCGCGACGAGGCCGAGGTCGCCGACGCCCTGGCGAAGCTGGCCGAGGCGGCCAAGACCGACGCCAACCTGATGGGTCCCACCCTGGTCGCCGCCCGCGCCGGGGCCACGACCGGCGAGTGGGCCGGCGCCCTGCGCGAGGTCTTCGGCGAGTTCCGCGCCCCCACCGGGGTCAGCGGTGCCGTCGGCGTCGCCCAGTCGGCGGGGGAGGCGGGCGCCGAGCTCGCAGCCGTGCGCGAGAAGGTCAGGACCACCGGGGACGAGCTCGCCGGGAACATGGGTGGCCGGCTGCGGCTGCTCGTCGGGAAGCCCGGACTCGATGGCCACTCCAACGGCGCCGAGCAGGTCGCGGTCCGCGCCCGCGACGCCGGCTTCGAGGTCATCTACCAGGGTATCCGCCTCACTCCGGAGCAGATCGTCGCGGCCGCGGTGGCCGAGGACGTGCACTGCGTCGGCCTCTCGATCCTGTCCGGGTCCCACATGGAGCTGGTGCCCGCGGTCCTCGACGGCCTGCGCGATGCGGGTCTCGGTGACGTGCCCGTCATCGTGGGCGGCATCATCCCCGACTCCGACGGGCGCCGCCTCCGCGAGCTGGGCGTGGCCGCGGTCTTCACGCCCAAGGACTTCGGGCTCACCGAGATCATGGGCGGCATCGTCGACGTGATCCGTCGCGCCAACGACCTGGACTGAGCCGGTACCGTCCGGGCATGAGCTCGCTCCAGTGCCCGGCCCGGGTCTTCGTCGCGCGCCACGGCGAGGCGGCGTACGAGACCGAGCTCGTCACCGACGACGGCGGCAGCCTCACCCGTGACGGTCGTGCGCAGGCGCGGCGTCTGGCCGAGCGGCTGCGCGACGCCCGGATCTCGCGGGTCTGGACGAGCTCGATGTCGCGTGCCGTGCAGACGGCCGAGATCGTGGCGGCCGAGCTGGGCGTGGACGTGCTGGTCCGCGAGGGCCTGCGTGAGTACGCCGTCGGGGAGCTGGCCGGCACCACGCTGGACGAGCGGGAGCACGTCGGCGCGGCCTTCGACGCCTGGCTCGGCGGCGACCGGGAGGCCGGGATCCCGGGCGGGGTCCGCATCGAGGACTTCGTCGCGCGCGTCACCGGCTCCCTGGAGGAGGTGGCCGACCAGCATCCGGGCGAGGCCGTCCTGGTCATCAGCCACGGCGGCGCCATCCTGGCCGCGCTGCCGCCGCTGGTCGGGATCCCGCCGGAGCGGGTCCGCGGGCTGACGCTGCCCAACTGCGGCGTGATCGAGGTGGAGGCCGACGCCGAGGGGTGGCGTCTGGTCCGCTGGGACGGCGACTGAGGCCAGTCAGCCCGAGGTCAGCCCGGGATCAGCCCGGCAGGCCGGACAGCCAGTCCAGCACGCGGGCCCGGGTCCGGGCCGCCGACCGCTCCAGCGGCAGCGCGCTGCCCGCGCCCTTGACGGTGTGCGAGGCGACGCCGGCCGAGGACGTGTAGGACTGGCGCTGCTGCTTCACCGCGGTGCCGCGGTTGAGGGCGTCCCGCCCGCCGAAGAGCAGCAGCACCGGCGCCTCGACCTGACGGGCGGTGAGCGCCGACGTCGCGGCCATCTGGCCCAGGCTCAGCGAGTCCCCGCACGGGTGCTCGTCGCGACGGGCGAGGGCCGCCCGCTGGACGGAGCCGGGCGCGGTCCGGAAGAGCAGGTCTCGGTAGTCCTTGCCGCTGGTGCCGAACTCCACGTAGTCCTCACCGCTGGCGCAGGTGGCCGACTGGCGCGAGGCCTCGTCGACCGCGCGGGACGAGGCGCCGCTGTCGGTCCACGACATCAGCACCAGCCCGTCCACGTCGTCGAAGGTCGCGGCCTCAACCTGGGCGATCGCGGCGCCCACCGAGTGACCCTGGACGACGACGTGCTCCGCCGCCGGGGTGCCCCGGGTGGAGTCACGGAAGTCGTAGGTGCCCGACCGCAGGTGCTGCACGACCTGGTGGAGCATGTCCGCCTGGGCTCCCAGGCAGGTGGCGTTGCCGTCGCCGAGCCGGCTGGCGCCGTACCCGAGGCGGTCGAGGACCAGCGAGGTCTCGCCGGCCCGTGCGAGCCCGCCCGCGTAGTCGTACGCCGGGTGGCTGCGCAGGTGCCAGAACCACGAGCCGGTGGCGAGGTCGTGCACCAGCACGTTCAGGCGGGGGACGCTGGAGCCCAGCACCTGGCGACGCGGTCCGACCAGCTCGGCGCGGAGCACGTAGGACTTGTCGTCGGGCGCACACGCCACGGGCGTCGCATTGGTGTTCTCGACGTGGAACACGACGTCCCGGCTGACCACCTCCGACCCGTGGCCGGTGCCCGCCTCGGCGGGGGAGAGGGGGAGGAGCGTGAGGGCGCCGGCGAGGAGGACGGCGGACCCGGCCAGCGAGGTCAGGGCGGTCGGGAACGGTCTGCGCACGAGGAGGGCTCCTTGTTGGATGCGTGTCAATAAGGCGACGCGGTCAAGGATGCCATACCGGCGGTACGTGTCGTGCCCGCGGCAGGCGGGACGAAGGGTGCGGATGTGACCCGGGTTACGCAACCGTAGGACAGACTCTCACCCATGAGCAGGGTGATCGTGGCCGGCGCGGGCGTCGTCGGGCTGACCTGCGCGCTCCGGCTCCTCGAGGCCGGCCACCGCGTCGACGTGGTCGCCCGGGACCTTCCGCTGGAGACGACCTCGGCCGTCGCGGCGGCGATCTGGTATCCCTACCGGGCACTGCCGCAGGACCGGGTGTCGGCCTGGGCGGCCACGTCGTACGCCGTGTTCGACGCGCTGGCCGCCCCCGAGGAGTACGCCGGGTCGCCCGAGGCCGGCGTGCGGATGGTGCGCGGCACGGAGGTCTTCGCGCGCCGCCAGCCCGACCCGTGGTGGCGTCCGGCGGTCCCGTCGCTCGACCGGGCGTCGCACCTGCCGGAGGGCTACGTCGACGGCTGGACCTTCACCACCCCGATCGTCGAGATGCCGATCTACCTGCGGTGGCTGACCATGCGCGTCGAGGAGCTCGGCGGGACGGTGACCCGGCTGAACCTCCGCGCGCTGCCGGAGGGGGCGGACGTGGTCGTCAACTGCTCGGGCCTCGGCGCCCGGCTGCTCGGCTCCGACCGGACCGTGGTGCCCGTCCGCGGCCAGGTCGTGTACGTCGAGCAGGTCGGGCTGGACCGGTGGTGGCTGGACGGCGCCGGACCGACCTACGTCGTGCCCCGCGAGCACGACATCGTCGTCGGCGGGACCGACCAGGAGGGTGACTGGAGCCGGACCCCCTCGCCGGAGAGCGCGACGGACATCATCGAGCGGGCGTCCCGGCTGGTGCCGGAGCTGCGCGCGGCGGCGGTGCTGCGGCACAAGGTCGGGCTGCGACCGGTGCGGCCGGCCGTCCGGCTCGAGCGCACCGGCCACGTCGTGCACTGCTACGGCCACGGCGGGGCCGGCGTCACCCTGAGCTGGGGGTGCGCCGACGAGGTGGTGGCGCTGGTGTCGAACGGCTCGGGGGCATGATGGACGGCATGGCTGAGCCGACGTCGGGTCGCACGCTGGTGCTGCTCCGGCACGCCAAGTCGGACTGGTCGGGCGGCGAGCCCGACGTGCGGCGTCCGCTCGCGGAGCGGGGACGCAGGCAGGCTCCCGAGGCGGGGCGCTGGCTGGCCTCGAACGTCGGCGGCATCGACCTCGCGGTCGTCTCGCCCGCCACCCGCGCCCGCAGCACGTGGGACCTCGTCGCCGCCGAGCTCGAGGCGCCGCCGCGGGTCCGGGTGGACGAGCGGGTCTACGCCGCCGACGAGGAGGAGCTGCTCGAGGTCGTGCGCGGGCTGGACGCCGACCTCGGCGTGGTGGTCCTGGTGGCACACAACCCGGGGCTGGAGGACCTTGCCGCAGAGCTGGTGGGGGAGTGGGTGCCGATGAAGACCTCGGCCCTCACCGTCCTCACGGTGACCGGCTCGTGGGCCGACGCCGGTCCGGGGCACGCGACGCTGCGCGCGTCAGGACGGCCGCCCGTGTCCCACGACGTCGTCTGAGCGCGGCGGCTCAGAGCGGGACGACGGCCACCACCGCGGACGGCGGGATGGCGCCGTAGACGTGCGGGAACGTCTCGGTCATGCCGGGCGCCGGCACCTCCTCGACGACGGGCACGACGAGCAGGTCGGTGTCGATCTCCAGCAGCACCAGGGGCTCGGTCACGTCGCTGTAGAACGCTGCCTGGACGCCCTCCCACTGGTCGGCCCGGCTGGCGTGGATGTAGCCCTCCTCCTCGAGGGTCACGCCCAGGGTCGAGGTCGTGTACGCGCCGGACTCCTGCGCCGCCTCCCAGTCGGTCAGGGTCGCGATGTGGAAGATCCTCACCGGTGCATCGTGCCCCATCGGTGCCGCACCGGTGGCAGGGCCGCGCGGTTCAGCTCGCCGACGGCCACTGGGGGCAGGTGACCCTGTAGGGCCGACTGGGGAAGAACCGCTCCCACTCCGCCGCCGTCAGGTTGCGCCCGGCGATGGCGCACGCGCGCTCGCCCCAGGTGTCGGTGCGGGTGTCCGCGGTCCAGGTCCTGCCGTCCCGGGCTGCGATGAGGAGGCCCGAGCTGTCGGGCAGGTAGCGGAGGGAGGCGCCGGTGGCGAGCGCTGGGAGCGGCAGGCTGCCTTCGTACTCGCCGGTGTGCCCGTCCCAGAGGCCGATGCCGTCGAGCTGCAACGCGGCGAACTGGCTGCCGTCCGGGGCGAAGGCAACCCATCCGCCCGCGTCCGCGAGGGTGTCCGATTGGGCGTCGGAGCCGATCCACCCAAGGGTCTCGACATCGAGCAGGCGCATCCGGTGCTCCGCGTCGGACGTGGCCAGGCGCGACCCGTCCGGCGAGAGGTCGCTGGGGCCGTCGTCGGTCTCGGTCAGGGTGCCCGGCGGGGCCTGGCCGAGGATCTCCCCGGTCTCGGGACGGACCCGCACGAAGGAGCCGTCGCCCCGGAGGACGAGCACGACATCCCCCCGGGCGCTCAGCGTGGTCACCCCCGCCCCGACCTCGACCCCCGGCTCGACCCGCCGGAGCGTCGCACGGTCGTACGTCGACAGCTCCCCGCTGCGATCGACCACGTAGACGCGCTCGGCGTCCGAGCTGAACGTCGCCATCAGCTGAGCCCCCCGGGGGAGCTGCCGGACCGCGACCTGGCGACCCGTCGCCACGTCCCAGATCCGCAGGCGCTCATCGCTGGCGGTCGTCAGCAGCCAGCGCGCATCTGGCGACCATCGCGGACCAAAGACGTCGGGGAGCGGGGCCGAGCGGGGGGTCTCGCGGCCGGTGGCGAGGTCGACGAACGAGAGCCGTCCGGACCGGGTCCGGGCCAGGGTGTGCCCGTCCGGTGCCGCGAGCGAGAGACCGAAGGCGGTGCCCTCCACGGCGGGAGTCTCCTCGCCGAGGGTCAGCAGTCCCGGGAGGTCGCCGAGACGCCACGCCATCAGGTTCTCGCCCGCCGCATAGAGGGTCTGGTCGTCCGCGGACCAGTCGATGCTCGACGCCCATACACCACCGGGCACTGCGAAACGATGCAGCAGCGCGCCCGTGGCGACGTCCCAGACGATGACGCTGTCGTCGCTGGAGGCCGTCGCCAGGAGATTCCCGTGGTGCGAGTAGCGGCCGCCCTCGGCCAGGTCGGGGCCGCGCAGGTCCGGGCCACGCCGGCGCAGGTTCCCGGCGTCCAGCCGGACGATGCGGTCCTCGCTGGTGAGGGCGACCGTCGACCCGTCGGGGCTGACGTCGAGGCCGCCCAGCTGCTGCTTGACCAGGTCGAGGTCGCCGGCAGTCGCGAGCAACCTGCCGGAGTCCACGCCATAGGCCCGCACCGACCGCTTCCCGGTCATCGCGACGTAGAGGCGGTGGCCGTCCGGGCTGAGGGAGACCGCGGCGTACTCCGGAACAGTCAGCCCGAAGACCGGCCGACCCGGATGAGCCAGGTCCCAGACGGTGGCCGTGCCGAGCCCCGTCCAGTGCCCGGCGCGGACGTCGTAGTGCTGCACCACGGCGGCGAGTCGTCGGCCACTGTCGCTGTAGTCGAGGGCGTACTCCACGCCGCTGCCGGGGGCCATCCCGCCCAGCTGGTGCCGGGAAAGGGTCCCGTGGGGAAGGTCGTAGAGCTGGATGGGCTGCTCGTCGAGACGCGGGGATCCCTCCGGGACCCACTCGTTGACCGCCATCGCGAGCTGGTGGCCGTCGGGGGAGAACCGGATGATGCTGGAGGGAGGCGTCTCGGCGAACTCGACCGGCTCCAGCGTGGCGCCGTCGAAGAGGTGGACACCGGGCTCGGTCGAGTCCGGTGCGAGGCTGACCGCCAGCCGCGCCCCGTCCGGGCTCGCCGCCATGGACACCGGGAGTCCGTCGAGATCGTGGGCGCCTTCCACGGGGCCGGCGCGGGTCAACAGCGTGGCCAGGGTGTCCCGGGCCTGCGCGGAGTCATCGGTGGTGAGCGCCTCGAGCGCAAGGAGCAGGCCGGTGGACGGGTTCTCCTCTCCCGCCGCCTGCGCCTCGGCCCGCCGGGCCTCGGCCAGCCTGGCCGCCGCCTCGCTGTTGCGCCGGTTCTCCTCCGCGCGATCGGCAGCGCGAACGGCGAGGACACCGGCGACCAGGGCCAGAGCCAGGAACACCCCGACCCCGGCCAGGGCACCACGTAGGCGAAGCCTGGACCTGCGCTCCCGGGCCAGTCGTGCCTCGTCGGCGCGCAGCTCGGCCGAGGAGAGGGCGACGGAGGCGTCGAGGAACGCGGTCTCGGTGTCGTTCAGGTCGGGCGTGGCCCGTTCCCGCCACTCCTGGGTGCGGCTCAGCCGCATCCCCCGGTAGAGCTCGCTGTCGGCACGACCCATCGCCTCCCAGGCGTCGGCGGCGCCGGCGAGGTGGCGGAGCAGTCGCTGGCCCTCCACGTCGTCGTCGAGCCAGCCGCGCAGTCGGGGCCACACCCGGACCAGCGCCTCGTGCGCGATCTGGAGGGACTCGCCGTCGATGCTCACCAGCCGGGCCTCCACGAGCTGCTCCACCAGGCGTTCGTGGGCGGCGTCCACGGTGATCTTGGTCCTGGGGACGCGGGCGCGCACCGGATCGCCGTCCGCCGTGGGCATCACCAGCCGGAGCAACAGGTTGCGCAGCTGGGTGCGCTGCGCAGGGTCCATGGCGTCGTACACCGACTCCGCGGTCTGGGAGACGGCCTGCCGGATACCGCCGGTGGCTCGGTAGCCCGCCACGGTCAGCGTCGGGCCCTCGCGACGCTCCCAGGTCGCCCGGAGGACGTGCGAGAGCAGCGGCAGGGCGGCGGGCTCCCCCTCCACCTCGCGGACCAGCAGGTCCACCAGCCCGGGCTCGAGCCGCAGCCCGGCGCGGCGCGCCGGACCCTCGATCGCGCTGCGCAGCCCGGCCTCGCCGAGCGGGCCGAGCAGGTACATGCCCTCCTCGAGGACGCGGGCGATCTCGGGGTACGGCGCCAGCTCGCCCAGGTGGTCGGCGCGAACGGCCAGCACCAGCGCACCGCCGGCGCCCACGTGCACCGCGAGCGCCTCGAAGTACCTCGCCCGCTCGGCCGGGTCGGTGCAGAGGGTGACCGCCTCCTCGGCCTGGTCCACCACCAGGGTCTGCCGCCCGCGTGGCTTCAGCCCCGTCAGCGAGTCCAGGGGATGGGTCCCCGGCGTCGTGACCAGCACCGGGACCCCGCTCCGGGCGAGCGACGCGACGACGCCGGCCAGGACCAGGGAGGACTTCCCCACCCCCGAGGGGCCGACCACGGTGAGCACCCTGGTGTCGCGCAGCCGCCGGAGGCACGCGGCGATGTCGTCCTGGCGGCCGAAGAACGTGTCGGCGTCGGCGGCCTGGTAGGGCAGCAGCCCCCGGTAGGGGCAGGCGGCGCTGACCTCCGCCGGCGCTGGAGGCGTCAGCGACGGGTCCTGCCGCAGCAGCATCGCCTCGAGGTCGACGAGCTCCGGGCCGGGGTCGAGGCCGAACTCCTCCACCAGCATGGCCCGGGCCCGTCGGAGCGCGCCCAGCGCCTCCGGCTCGCGGCCGCACTGGTGCAGCGCGCGGGCCAGCAGGGCCCACCGCCGCTCCCGGTACGGCGCCTGCGTCACCAGGGCCCTGGCCCGCTCCAGCACGTCGGGTGCCCGGCCGGCGTCGGTCTCCGCCTCGACGAGCAGCTCCTCGGCCTCCATCCGCATGCCCTCGAGCCGCGCGCTCTCCACCTGTCCGGGCGGCCACTCCTCGAGGTCGGGAAGGGCCGGACCCCGCCAGAGGTCGAGCGACTCCTGCGCGAGGTACGACGCCCGGGCCGGGTCGCCGCCCGCCAGCGAGTCGCGGGAACGCTGGAGCAGCCGCTCGAACACGCGGTGGTCCAGCTCGTCGTCGGTGAGGACGAGCTGGTAGCCGTGGCCGCCGGACTCGATCGCGGCGCCGCCCAGCCGCTTGCGCAGGCGCACCACGCAGCCCTGGAGCACCTTCGCCCACGACGCCGGCAGGGACTCGCCCCAGAGCGCATCGGCCAGCGCCTCGGTGCTGACCGTCTCGCCGGCGCGCACCACCAGCGCCGACAGCACGACCCGATCCCGAGGGCTCAGGCCGTTGACGCGACCGTCGACCTCGAGCGGGCCGAGCACGGCGATACCCATGCCTCGACTGTCTGCCTGCCGGTGTCACCCGTCAACGGGCTCGATACCGGGCCGATACCGCTCCGAAGGCCCACCGGAACCGGGGTGCCGCAGAACGGAGACGTCCACCTTCCGCCCTCCGACGTGATCAAGGGGAGGTCGTCATGACCGGTCGGCTCGCCGGGGTCATCGCCCTGGTCGTCGGAGTCTGCCTCAGCGCCTGCAGCCTGACCGGCGGACCTCACGGCCCGCGCCCGGTGGCTGTCACCGAGCAGGTGGAGCCCGTCGGCGGCCAGGGCGACCCTCCCGGCCGCGCCGGCCCACGAGGCACGGTCACGCTGGCCTTCGCCGGCGACCTCCACTTCGAGCTGCACCTCGCCGCCCTGCTCGACCACCCTCGCGGCGCGCTCGGCCCGATCGCGAGGAGCCTGGCCGGCGCTGACCTCGCCATGGTGAACCTCGAGTCCGCGATCGCCCACGTGGGCCGCACCCCCGAGGCGAAGGAGCTCGAAGTGCCCGACCAGCGCTTCCACTTCCGCACGTCTCCGGCCGCCCTCGAGGTCCTCGACAAGGCCGGGGTCGACGTGGTGACGATGGCGAACAACCACGCTGCCGACTACGGGCCGGCCGGCCTGGCCGACACCCTGGCCGCGGTCGGCACCAGCCCCGTCCCCGTGGTCGGGATCGGTCGCGACCGCCGGGCCGCGTTCACGCCGTACCGTGTCTCCGTCCGCGGCACCGAGATCGCGTTCCTCGCCGCCGACGCCTCGATGCGCGAAGGCTCGAGCAGCGTGTGGGCCGCCGGCCCCACGACGCCCGGCATCGCCGCCGCGCACGCCGACCCACCCCGCGCCCTGCTCGGCGCGGTGCGGGCGGCCAGCAGGCACGCCGACGTCGTGGTCGTCTACATGCACTGGGGCACCGAGCTGCGCGACTGCCCCGACGCCAAGCAGCTGGCCACCGCGCGGGCACTGGCCGGAGCCGGCGCGGACGTCGTCGTCGGCAGCCACGCGCACGTGCTGCTCGGCTCCGGCTGGCTCGGCGACACGTACGTCGACTACGGGCTGGGGAACTTCCTCTGGTACCACGACCGGCAACCCGAGACGGGCGTCCTCCGGGTCACCGTCCGCGACGGACGCGTGGTCGGCGACTCGTTGGTCCCCGCGCGGATCCAGACCTCCGGGCTGCCGCTCCCGTTGCGAGGCGAGGAACGGGCCGGGGCGGTCGCCGACTGGCGTCGTCTGCGCGGCTGCACCGGCCTGGCCGCCCACCGCGACGCGGCACAGCCCACGGCCTACCGGTGGTCATCGCGGCGGATCGGTCCCCGGCTGCAGGAGCGGATGCGGTTCAGTCACCGCGTCGGCTGCCCCGTCTCGTGGGGGGAGCTGCGCTACCTGCGGCTGCCGTACGTCGGTTTCGACGGCAGGGACCACCTCGGCGAGCTGGTGATCCACGAGCGCTACGCCGACGGGGTCGCCCGCGTCTTCGAGCAGCTGTTCAACGCGCGCTGGCCGATCCGGAGGATGCGGCTGGTCGATGACTACCGCGGGGACGACCGCCTGTCGATGGCGGCGGACAACACCTCCGGCTACAACTGCCGCAGGGTCGCCGACAGTCGGTCCTGGTCGGCCCACGCGTTCGGCGCCGCCATCGACGTCAACCCGGTGCAGAACCCCGACCTGAGCGGCGCGCCGGTGGGCCCGCCGGCGGGCCGTCGCTACGCGGCCATCGACCGCGCGGTAGGCGCGCACCCACCCCCCGGTGTCATTGCGGCGAGCTCGCTCGCGGTCCGGGCCTTCGCGCGGATCGGCTGGGAGTGGGGTGGCACGTGGACCTCGGGGAAGGACTACCAGCACTTCTCGGCCGTCGAGCAGCCGCTCAGTCCGGCTTCTCCCACACCGACACGTGGCTCGGGCTCTCGCTCGTGAACGGCGAGCGGCCCCAGTCGGCCCAGCGCTCACGCAGTCGCGGTCCCGCGATCCGGGCCATCAGGTCCAGCTCGGCCGGCCAGACGTAGCGGAACGGCACCGAGTTCCTGCGGTAGGAGGTGCCGTCGAACGTGTAGTGGTGGGA
>Ga0164308_10001103_pt1 | contig 14294 bp, 10 predicted proteins | sample Whisoiple_246_MG_FD_109983 | JGI IMG/M metagenome (GOLD analysis project Ga0164308, IMG submission 109983) | Soil microbial communities amended with fresh organic matter from upstate New York, USA - Whitman soil sample_246_MG | ecosystem: Environmental > Terrestrial > Soil > Unclassified >...
CTCTACCGGCACTTCCCCACACGCCAGGCGCTCCTCGAGGCCGTCTACGTTGACGAGGTCGAGGCAATGGCGCGCGCAGCCACCGAGCTCGAGGAGCTGCCGCCGTGGGAAGCCCTTTCCGAGTGGCTGCACCAGTACGTCGGCTTCGCGGCGACCAAGCGCGCCCTCAACGAGGCGCTGATGGAGACGGATCCGAACTCCGACGTCCTGCTCACCTGTCGCACCGCGATCATCGGCGCCGGCACCGCCCTCGTCGAACGAGCACAACGCGCAGGGGTCGTGCGCAACGACACGACCTTCGCGGACGTCGTGCGAATGGTCGGCGGAATCGCGCTGGTGCCCACCGAAGACCCCGGGCAGAAGAAACGCCTGCTCGAACTCGCGCTCGATGGGCTCCGCTACCGCCCACGCGACTCGTAGCTCGAAAGCAGCGTTGCGTCGATCCGCGCGAAGTTGAGCGTTGGCAGTTAGCGGCCGCCTCGAGCGAGCCCACCTGAGAACTGGGCACGCTCGCATGACGTCACGCCCCCCATTCCCTCTGGTGAGAAGATTCTTGCGTGGCAGCCTGTTCGAGTTGCGGGGCACCGCTGCCCGGCGGGGCGCGGTTCTGCCCTAACTGTGCCGCTCCGGTCGTGGAGGAGCGGCCGAGTGAGGAGCGCAAGCTCGCCACGGTCCTCTTCGCCGACCTTGTTGGCTCGACGGAGATGGCCGGCGACCAAGATGCGGAACGGACGCGGGCGCTCCTCACCCGTTTCTACGACGCAATGGCGGCCGAAATCGCGGAGGCCGGAGGGACGATCGAAAAGTTCATCGGCGACGCGGTCGTGGCGGCTTTCGGCGCCCCCGTCGCGCAAGAGGACCACGCCGACCGCGCACTGCACGCCGCGCTGTCCATGCGCAGCAGGCTCGAGCAAATGTTCGGGGACACGCTTCGGCTGCGGATCGGCGTCAACACGGGCGAGGTCGTCGCCGGCGAGCCACGGGTCGGAAGCTCGTTCGTGACCGGCGACGCCGTGAACGTCGCGGCCCGCCTCGAGCAGGGGGCGAAGCCGGGCGAGATCCTGGTCGGCGAACGAACTGTCGCGGTCGCACGCACCGACTTCCGGTTCGGCCCGGCGGCGACGATCGAGGCGAAAGGAAAGGCCGAGGGAATCGCCTGCCGCCGCCTGATCGAGATCGTTGCGCCGGGCGTCGAGCGCGACCGGCTCGGGACGTTCGTCGGGCGCGAGCCGGAGTTGGACGCCGTACGAGCCGCCTACGCGTGTGTGGAAGAGACGCAACGGCCAGTTCTCGTCATGATCCTGGGGGAGCCAGGGATCGGGAAGAGCACGCTCGTGCGTGCGTTCCGCCGCGGACTGGCGACTCGGTGGCCCCCGCCGGTTGAACGTATCGGGCGGTGTCGTTCGTTCGGGCAAGCAAGCGCCTATTCCCCCCTGGGCGAGGTCGTGAGTGGGCTTCCGGATCTCGTCGAGCGATGGCCCATCCTCGGAGTCGCGCTGGGCCAGCCGGCTCCCCCCGAGCTGCATCCCCTGGAGGTCGTCCAGCGACTGCGCGAGGCGTGGGTGGAGCGATTGGAGGAACTCGCCGCAGTCGGTCCGCTCGTAGTGTTCATGGAAGACCTGCACTGGGCCGAGCACGAGCTTCTCGAGCTGCTCGCGGCGGTCCGCCGTGTTCAGGGCCCGCTCCTTCTGGTCGGGACGGCCCGTTACGAGGTCGAGCTCGACGCCCAGACGATCAGCCTCAACGCGCTGTCCTCCGGAGACGCGCTGCGGATGGTCGACCACCTCGCGGCCGAAGCCCTGGCGCCCGAGGTGCGGGCGTTCGTAGTCGGGCGCTCTGACGGCAATCCGTTCTTTGTCGAGGAGATCATGCGGATGCTCGCCGACCGGGGCGTGGCGGATGCGATTCCTGACGGTCTGATCGTCCCCGACACTGTCCAGGCGCTGCTCGCCGAACGCATCGACCTGCTCGCCCCGGCGGAAAAGGCTGTGCTCCAGGCTGCCTCGGTCATCGGGCGAACCTTTGACGCCGACGCGGTTCGCGAACTCGTTTCAGGCGAATCGCAATTCGACACGCTGGCGGAGCGCGGGTTCGTCCGCGGCTCCGCCGACGAACTCGTCTTCATGCACGCACTAACGCGGGACGTCGCCTACGGGAGTCTGACCACGCCGAGTCGCGCGCGGCTGCACGCGCGCTATGCCGAGTGGCTCGAGGCCCAGGGAGGCGGTGGGGACGAGGACGCCGCCTCACTCGCGCACCACTACGCCGAAGCCGTCCGGCCAGTGGACGTCGATCTCGCGTGGCCTGGGGAGGAAGCGGAAGCGAGGCGCCTGCGCGGTCGGGCGGTCGCCTGGCTGCGGCGCGCCGCGATGTTGGCAGCCGGCCGGTACGAGATGCGGGAAGCAGTCACGTTGCTCGAGCGCGCGGTCGAGCTCGAGGCCGACCCTCCGGCGCGCCGGGAGATCTGGGAGGAGATCGCCCACGCGAACGCCCTCTACTACGACGGCAGGGCCTTCGCCTCCGCGATGGAGGAGGCCATCGCCCTCGCGGACGATGGCGAGTCGCTCGCCGCCCTACAAGCCGAGCTGGCTTTCCAGACAATGTCGCGTGCGGGGATGTGGGGAACGCCTCCTCCTTCCGACCTGGTCGGAGGCTGGATCTCGGGCGCGCTCGAGCACGCGCAGCCCGACAGCCCTGCACGGGCGAAGGCTCTTGTCGCACGGTGCTGGTCGGACTACGACAAGTCCGCCGAGGATGCCGCGGAAGCGAGCCGGATCGCCGAGCGGGTTGGCGAGCCGCTCCTGCGCTCGTACGGATACGACGTACAGGCGCTCGTGGCGTTCGTTCGCGGCGAGTACCCGCAGGCGCTCGAATGGTGCCGGCGGCGCGCCGCGATCGCGCGTGATCTTGACGATCCCGATGCGGAGGCCCTCGTACACGCGGCGGGCGTGAACCCCGCCGTCGCCTGCGGCGAGCTGGAAGAGGCGCGGTGGCACGCGCTCCGCCAGCAAGAGGTCACCGCGTCCCTCTCGCCGCACCACCGGCTGCATGGCATCTCCGGGGTGCTCGAGCTGGACGAGCTCCTGGGAGACTGGTCTGCGGCCCTCGCGTTGCAGGACGCCGTGCAACAGGCAGTGGCTGAGAATCGGGCCACGCCGTGCATTCGCAACTCCCGCTCACTGCTCGTGTGCGCGCTCGCCCACGCCCACCTCGGAAACGAAGCCGAATCGCGTCGGCTCGAGGAGCAAGGCGAGGAGAACGCCATGACCGGATACGGAACCGTCCTCGATACGCCGCGCCTGCAGCTGGCGCTCAGCCGCGGCGACCTGGCAGAAGTCGAGTCGCTCCTCGGCGAGCCGGCCGTGAGGAGTTCGAACTGGTTCTACCTCAGCTCGATGGCTGCCCACCTGGACGGGCTCGCGGCGCTCGGGAAGCGCGAGCGCGTGGAGAAGGAGGCCGATTCCTCCTGCCAGCCCGGGACCTACCTGGAGCCCTTTGCTTTGAGGGCGCTCGGGCTCGTCAGGGAGGATGAGACCCTCCTCGAGCGCGCGGTCGAGCGCTTCGAGGCCTTCGGCCTCGCCTGGCACGCCGCCGGAACGCGTGGGCTTCAGTCCTTCCAGTAGTCGGGCAGGAACTCGACGTCGTCCAAACCGGCTTGTGGAGCCGCGATCGACACGAAGACTGCGTCATCCTCGCCGGCGGCGCGGAACGACCGCGCTGTCTCGGGCGGGACGCGAACGGCTGTCCACGGTTCGATGTCGACCACCTCGCCGTCGAACTTCGCCTGAGCCCGGCCGGAGATCAGGAAGTAGACCTCCTCCTGGACGGTGTGCCGGTGCCCGCGCCTGTGGGCGTGACCCTCCGGAGCGCGCCAGCCGCCGCCGAAGCGCTCGTAGGTGACCGCGAAGTTCCTCAGCCCAAGGGGCTCCCGCATGAAGCGGATCTCGAAGTGGTCCGGATCCATGCCGACCTCGGCAGCCGCGTCGGGGACGTCGGATACGGGGACGATTGTGTAGTCGGTCATCGCGTGGGAAACCTTACTCGGCTGGCGCGTACAGCTGCTCCCTCGCTGTGGCAGGGCAGGTTGCCAGGAGATTGCCAATGTCGACGGTCAGGCAGGCGCCGCCGCTGTGCCGGCCGGTCGAACCGGCGTCGGGCCGCCGCCTTCGAGCTGGCGTCGAGGAGTTCGCGATTGACGTACGAGGGGCTTTAGGCGAGCGGGCCGTCCGCCCGGTACCGCCCACCGCCGTTTACCCCAAATGGGGGTGTGGCGACCTCCGGCGCACCGCTTAAAGTTGGTGGTCGTCCTGCCGATGACTGAAGCGAACCCGAGCCGCATCGGGTTCGGGGCTCACTCGCCCAAGAAGCTGAACATGTCCGCCGCTGCCTTTCGGTTAGCTTCGTTCCTTGCGCTCGCGATCGCGGCCGGGGTGCTCTGGGGCGGCCTGTTTCGATCGACCGACGCCACCGTGACGGTGACTCCGGTGATTCCGTCGGTCAACTCGCAGTCGATCTTCGCACCGCTGCCCCGGCTCAAGTCCGGACTCATCGTCAGCGACATCGTCCGGAACGGCGCCTGCAGGGACTGCAGCGTCCACATCGGCTCCGGGGGGTTCGTACGGGCAGAGCTGCCGTCCGGAGCGGGGGAGCGGACGGCCTATGCTCTGCTCGACCTCGGCAACCGCGCCGCAGGCGGCCGGATGCTCGTCCACGACGTCATCGGCTTCGGGCGAGGCCAGACGCCCGCGCAACCCGTCCGTCTGCTCCAGTTGCTCGATTCCGCGCACAGCGTGATCTTCGAGCTCGTCGCCCAGCCCAACCGGCGGCTCTACCTGACGAGCCCGGCGGGCGGACTTCGCGCGACTGCGCTCCTGCTGCCGACGGGGGCCAAAGTCCCGGACGACGGGATGTCGGGCGTTGCCGTCGACGTCGCCGCGGAGGCGAACGGGTCGGTTGCGATCAGCGTGAACGGGGTGCGGACAACGGCGGTGCGCACACTCGCGGGTGCGCGCACAGGTGCGCCGCGCTTTCTCGCTGCCGGCGTAATCGGCTACACAGCACCGGCAGGCGCCTCGGCCCTCACCGTGACCCACGCGCAGGTGTCGGTTTCCACGTCCTCCGCGACCGACGCGACCACTTCTCAGCCCGCGGCGGCAGCACAACCTGCACCGCCAGCTCAACCTGTGGAAGAACCCCAGCCTCTCAGCTGGCTCGCGCCGCCGACGATCTCAGGCCGCGGTGTCGTCGGCAGCACGCTGACCGCCGCCCCCGGCAGCTGGAGCGACGCCACGGCGACCTTCAGTTACGCATGGCAGCGCTGTGACGGGAACGGCTCCTGCTCGCCGATTGACGGCGCCGACGGCACGACCTACACGCTCGGCCGCGTCGACCGTGACGCGTTCGTACGCGTGGTTGTAACCGCGCAAGTCGGCGACGTCAGCGTGTCGAAGGCCTCTGCCGCGGTCGGCCCCGTCACTCCGGCCGCCCCCACGGCGTTCGCAATGCCGACCATCTTCGGCGACGCGGTCGTCGGCGCAGAACTCGCCGCCGACCCCGGCAGCTGGAGCGATCCCGAGGCGACCTTCAAGTTTGTCTGGCAGCGGTGCGACGACACTGGTGTTTGCACGGCGATCGCCAACGCCACCGGTGCCACGTACGCCCCTTCCGCCGACGATCTCGGCAGCTCGCTCCGCGTTGAGGTCACCGCGGCGAACGGAGGCGGTGCGAGCAGCTCCTACTCCGCGCCAACGAACCTCGTCGTGCCGGCCGCGCCGGTGGTGATCACCGCGCCGAGAATCGACGGCGACGCGACGGTCGGCTCGACGCTGACCGCCGATCCGGGCACCTGGAGCGATCCGGCCGCCACCTTCACCTACGCCTGGCTGAGCTGTGACGGCAGCGGCGTCTGCACCACGATCGCCGGTGCCAACAGTGCGACGTACACACTCAGGGGGAACGACGTCGGCTTCAGCATCGAGGTCGCGGTCAACGCCGCGAACGCCGGCGGTGCCGGCAGTGCTGTGTCCGCCCCGACCGCACCCGTGAGTCATCCCCTCCCTGGCCCGCCGGTCTCGACCGGCCCGCCGTCGGTGACCGGCGACGCGGCCGTCGGTTCGATGCTGACCGCCGATCCGGGAACTTGGAGCGATCCGGCCGCCACCTTCATCTACGCCTGGCAGCGGTGTGACATCAGCGGCGCCTGCACCGCGATCGGCGGTGCCACCGGAAGCGCGTACACCCCCACCACCAACGACCTCGGCTACTGGGTTCGAGTCGAGGTGACCGCGACCGGCGTCTCCGGCACCGGCACCGCCGACTCGAATGTCGTCGGCCCCGTCGTGCTGACCGCTCCACCCGCGGTGGTCAGCGCCCCTTCGCTAAGCGGGGAAACGACCGTCGGCTCGACGCTGGCCGCCGATCCTGGCATCTGGAGCGATCCCGCCGCCACCTTCACCTACGCTTGGCTGCGCTGTGACGGCAACGGCCCTTGCACCACAGTGGATGGTGCCGACGACATTACGTACACGCTCGTCACCGCCGACCTCGGCCACTGGATACGTGTCGACGTGACTGCCGCGAACGCGGGCGGGACCGCGATAGCGCAGTCGACGCCTACGGGCCCCGTCACGCCCGCGAGACGTTGAGCGCCACTACCGCCGTCGCGGGGGTGGCTCGTCACCCGGACGAGGTGCGGGTCGGCCGCCGGGCCGCAGCGTTGCTCGTCGTGCTGCTGGTCGCCGCACTCACGAGCATCGGCCTTGTCCTCGCCCACTCCATCCGCCAGCAGGAGCGGAGCCGAGTCGACGCGCACCTCGGCGTCGTGCTCCAGGCCGCTCTGAGCGAAGCCTCGCGTGAGGCCGGTGAGGCCCAGCAGCGGGTCGCGATGCTCGCCGCGGAGCCACGCCTCCAGCGCGCACTTGCGGCGGGGGACGAGCAGGCGCTGGCCCGTCTGACATCGTCGGTTCCGGGCGCCGTTGCGGTCCCCGGTAGCCAAGGCGTCCCGGAGACCAGCGGGCCGGCGCTTCGGCGCCAGGTGCACGTGCTGACGAAAGGCAAGGCCATCGGCACTGTCGCCATGACCATTCCGCTCGACGGCGCCGCGCTCACGCGCCTCCGCGCCGCGGCGCCACTGGCGCCCGGCGAAGGGATCCTGTTCGTGCGCGCCGGTCGGGTCCTCGCGGGGCCTGCCGGCCTCTCGGGCGCACGCGTGCCGCCGGAGGCGCAGTCCGCTCTGCTCGACGGAGTCGACTACCGAGTCGTCCAAAGACGCTTGGTCGGCGGCTCTGCGCCGATATGGCTGGCAGCGTTCGCCCCGGCAGCCGAGGTCGATCGGCCGGTGTCACGCTCGGAGCGCCTACTCACCGCTTGCCTGGCGGTGACGTTCGTCGCGCTCCTGCTGCTCGCGAGCCTGCTGGCGCGTCCCGCGTTCGTCCCGCTCATGAGGCTCGCCCGCGATGCCCGCAGCTCGGGCACGGACGACCTCACGAATCTGGCTAACCGGCGCGCCTTCGCGCAGGCAGTCGCTGCCGAAGAGGTCCGGGCCCGCCGCTCGGGTCGGCCGCTCGCGGTCGCGCTCGTAGACATCGACGACTTCAAGCGGGTGAACGACACCTTCGGGCACTCCACCGGCGACCGAATCCTCTGCGGCGTTGCCGACGTGCTCCGAGAGCACTTCCGCGAGATCGACCTACCCGCCCGGCTGGGCGGTGACGAGTTCGCGATTCTCTTGCCCGAGACGGATGTCGCCGGCTCACGGGAAGCCGCCGAGCGCTTCGTGACCGCGCTCGCCGACTGTGAGTTCGGGGACGGCCGCATGCGTCCGCACGGGATCACGGCGAGCGCCGGGGTCTCCTCGGCCGCCAACCTCGAGTTCGAGGTGCTGCTCGAGGCAGCAGACCGCGCCCTCTACCGCGCGAAGGCGAACGGCAAGAACCAGGTGCAGGTCGAGGACGTCTGAGGAGACCTGCAGCCCCGAGTGAACAGGCTCGGACCATTGCGGCATTGCGAGAGCGGGAGCGACGGGACTCGAACCCGCGACCTCCGGCGTGACAGGCCGGCGTTCTAACCAACTGAACTACGCCCCCAGGGCCGGCCCAGTGTACCCCGGCGATCTCACCACCGGGCCCACGATTACGCTGGCCCGGTGACGTTCGACCTCGTCGATGGGATTGCGATCGCGATCGTGGTCGTATCGGCGCTCGGAGGCTTCCGCCGCGGTCTGGTTCTCACGGCTTTCTCCCTGGTCGGGCTCGTCGTCGGCGCCTACCTCGGCTCCCGGATCGCGCCCCATCTCCTGCACGGCGGCTCGAGCTCGACGTGGACCCCCGTCGCCGGGCTTGCCGGCGCGGTGCTCGGGGCGGTGCTTCTCCAGCTAGCCGCGCTGGCGGCAGGCTCTCTCGTCCGCGGCGGCCTCCGCGTGGGGCCGTTGCGGCTGCTCGACTCGGCCGGCGGGCTCCTGCTCGGCGCCGCGCTCGGTCTTGCGGTCGTTTGGGTCGGAGCCTCGGTCGCGCTCCTCAGCCCGGGACAGACACAGCTCCGCTCGGAGGTCGCGCGCTCGGAGATCGTCAAGCAGCTCAACGCCGCGCTGCCGCCGCGCACTCTCCTCAACCTGCTGGCCCGCATCGACCCGTTCCCCTCGATCGCCGGCCCGAGCGGGCCGTCGCTGCCGCCGGACGCCGGCGTCTTGCGTGACCGGTCGGTGCGGACCGCGACGAATCAGGTCGTCAAGATTCTCGGGACGGCGTGCGGAATCGGAGTGGAGGGAAGCGGCTGGTTCGCCGGCCGCGATCTCGTCGTGACGGCTGCGCACGTGGTCGCCGGGGAACAGGGCGACACGATCGTCCAGATCCCGGGTGATCCGCTCTCGCACCCGGCCGACATCGTGCTGCTCGACATCCGCAACGACATCGCCCTGCTTCGCGTGCCCGGCGCCCACCAGACGCCGCTGAAACTCGCCGACCCGCGCGACGGCGCGGAGGTGGCGATCCTCGGCTATCCGCTCAACGGCGGGCTCACGGTGACACCCGGCCGGATCGGGAAAACTGCGACGGTGCTGACGCAGGATGCGCTCGGCAGGGGGCCGGTGGGGAGGACGATCACCGCCGTGGCGGGCGAGGTCGAGCACGGTGACTCCGGCGGCCCGGCGGTCGACGTGAACGGAGCGGTGCAATCGACGATCTTCGCCGCGCGCCGTGGCTCGACAAGCGGCTACGGCGTGCCTCCCGAGATCGTCCGCGACGACCTCGCGCGCGCCGGCACGCAGCCCGTCGCGACCGGAACCTGCGCGCCCTAGGCGGCCGGCTCGGGGAGCAGCTCGACGACGTCGAGCGGTCGCCGGAACGGTGCTACGACGTAGACCCCGCTCGCGCGCTCGCGTGCGCCCTCGATCAACTCGCGGCCCAGTGCCAGCCCGACGTCCCGCGCCCCGGCGCCGGCGAGCCGGTACCGCTCCTGGACATCGTCGGGCACGACGATCCCGGGCACCTCGTTGTGGACGCGGACGAGCGTCTCGGTGGTCCGGATCGGCCACACGCCGACGAGGATCGGGATCGGCCAGCTGCCGCCGAGCCGCTCCCGGAAGGCGTCGAGCGCCTCGAGGTCGAACAGGATCTGCGTCATGGCATAGCGGGCGCCGGCGTCGACCTTGCGGTGGAAGCGGTCGGCCTCGAGCTCGAGGTCGTCGGCGGTCGGGTTGACCGCCACGCCGGGGAAGAAGGTCGTGGGCGCGTCGATCGTCCGGCCGTGCCAGTCCTCGCCGGCGTTGAGCTTCGCGATCAGCTCGACGAGCCCGATCGAGTCCACGTCGTAGACGGCGTGGGTACCGGGATAGTCGCCCGCCTCGGGCGGGTCGCCGGTGACCGCGAGGATGTTGCGGACGCCTTCCGCGTGCGCCCCGAGCAGGAGCGACTCCAGCCCTGCGATCGTGGAGTCGCGCGGGGTCAGGTGCGGGATCGTCTCGAGCCCGGTGAAGCGCTCGATTGCGACCGAGGCCATGATCCCGCTCATCCGGGCCCGCGCCCGAGGGTTGTCGTTCACGTCGACGAACTGCGCGCGTCCCGACTCGCGGACGGCGCGCGCCGTCTCGATCAGCGCCTCGGGGTTCGCGCCGAGCGGCGGGTCGACCTGCACGGAGATCGCGAACTCGTCATCGCGCAACATGCGCTCGAGCTGCGTCTCTCCGGCTGTCGGCTCGAACGGCGTGGCCCGCTTGCGCTCGCGGACGAGGAACGAGCCGGCGGGACGTCGGTTCGCGTCCACGGCCTCGCGGATCGCGGCGATCTGAGCCGGCGTCGTCCCGCAGCAGCCGCCGATCAGCCGGGCGCCGAGCGCGCGCGCCTGGGCCGCGAACTCCTCGAAGTATGCGGGCGTCGCGTGCGGGAAGACGATGCGCTTCCCGGTCATGCTGGCGAGGCCGACGTTGGGCAGCGCCGCTAGGACGGCTCCGTCACCTCCCATGCGCGCAAGCGCCGCGAGGGCGGCGGCGGGCCCTGCGCCATGGTTCGCGCCGTAGGCGGCCAGGCCGAGCGGCTGCAGGCGCGCCGCGGCGTCCTCGGCCTTGACCCCGGCGAGCGTCTCGCCCTGCGCGTCGAACGTCAGGAGCGCGACGAGCGGCAGCGCCGAGACGGAGCGGATCGCGGCGATGGCCGTCTCGAGCTCGTCGAGGTCGTAAAACGTCTCGACCACGAACAGGTCGACGCCGCGGCCCTCGAGTACCCGCGCCTGCTCTGCGAAGAGCTCGGCCGGGTCGTGGCCCCGCAGCTCGACGTCGCCGAGCGGGCCGACGGAGCCGGCGATGAAGACGTCCCGCCCGGACACCTCCCGCGCCTCGCGGGCGATGCGCACGGCAGCGGCGTTGATCTGCTCGAGCTCCGCGGCGAGGAACCGTTGCCCGAGCTTCGCCCGGTTGGCGCCGAAGCTGTTCGTCTCGATCAGCTCGGCGCCCGCGCGGATGTAGTCGAGATGCACCTCCAGCACGCTCTCGGGCGCACGCAGGTTCGCCTCCTCCGGGCAGCGGAGATCGGGCACCGCGCTCGAGAGCACGGCGCCCATGCCGCCGTCCGCGACGATCGGCGTCCCGGAGGCGAGGCGCTCCTCGAAGCGACTCATGACTCGTGCAGGGTGCGGCCTTCCATCCCACCCGCCACCGTCACAACTTCGCCCGTGACGTGGCCGGAGAGCTCGTCCGAAGCGAGCACGACGACGGCGCGCGCGACGTCCTCCGCCTGCGCGACCTTTCGCAGCGCCATCGTCCGGCTCAGCCGCTCCACGAACGCGGGGTCGAGCTCGCCCCGCGTCATCGGGGAGTACGTCCAGCCGGGCGCCACGGCATTGACGCGACCGCGCGGCGCGATCCGCACGATCTCGTTCTTCAGGCTCAGGAGCAGCCCGGTTTGGAGCGCGGCCTTCGCGGCCGCGTAGTCGGCATGGCCGGCCTCGCCGAAGCGGCCGGCGGTCGAGCCGACGAGGACGAGGCTGCCGTGGCCGGTCCGTTCGACGACGCGGAGGAACCCGCGCGCCGTGAGGAATGTCGCCGTGAGGTTCGCGCGCAGCGTCTTCTCCCACCGCTCGAGGGGCAACTGCCAGACCGCCTCGTCCTCGCGCGGCCAGTAGCCGGCGACCGCGGCGCAGACATCGATGCCGCCGAGCTCCCGCTCTGCCGCCTCAAACAGCGCGTCGGCCTCGTCCTCCACCGTGAGGTCGGCCTGCAGTGCGACGCCGCCGGTCTCGCGCGCCAGCTCGTCGGCCTGGTCGCGGCTCGTGCGGTAGTGGATCGCCACCCGCGCGCCCTCGGCCGCGAACGCGCGCACGCAGGCCGAGCCGATTCCCCCCGCGCCGCCCGTTACGAGGACGCTCTTTCCGGCCAGTCCCGTCTCCACGGCCTGACGTTATCGTCCCGCCCGTGCGCGTCCACATCATCAGCGACATGGAGGGCGTCGCCGGAATCGTCAAGTGGCAGCAGGTCTCCGGCGGCGAGAAGCTCTACGACGAATGCCGCGTGCTCTACACCGAGGAGATCAACGCGGCCGTGCGCGGCGCAAGGGCGGCCGGCGCGACGGAGATCGTCGTCATGGACAACCACGGAGCAGGCGGCGCGTACGACTTCAACTCGCTCGTAGCCGGCCTGCTCGAGCCCGATTGCGAGTTCGTCGTGCAGCAGGAGTGGACGGAGTACACGGCCTTCCTCGAGTCCGGCTGCGACGCCGCGCTCCTCGTCGGCATGCACGCCATGGCCGGCACGGCGGACGGCGTCCTCTCGCACACCGTCTCGGGACAGGCGTGGCAGAGCCTCCGCTTCAACGGGACGCCCGTCGGCGAGACCGGGATCAACGCAGCGGTCTGCGGCCAGTGGGGCGTGCCGGTCGTCCTCGTGACCGGCGACCGCGCCGTCTGCACAGAGGCGCGGGCTCTGCTCGGCGAAGGCCTCAAGACGGTCGAGGTGAAGGAGGGGATCGGACGCTTCAGCGCGCGCATGAAGACGCCGCAGCGAGCGCGCGAGCTGATCGAGGAGGGAGCGCGGCAGGCGCTCTCGGACCTGTCGGCCGTCGCTCCCTACGACCCCGGCCGGCCCAGCGAGATCGAGATCGAGTTCACGACGCCCGACAGGCTCCAGGAGTACGCGAACCGCAAGGGAGTCGAGGTGACCGGCGCCAGCTCCCTCATCGTGCGCGGCGACGACTGGTGGACCGCCTGGTCGAGCTTCTTCTTCTAGCCCGCGCCGATCAGGCGGGGCAGAGCGAGATGAACTCGAGGTAGGGCCCCGTTCCGCCCCACGAAAAGCTCGTGCCGCCGCAAGTGCCTGATCCCTCCTGTTCGAAGCCCGTGCCGTTCCAGCCCCAGAATGACTCCGTCTGCGTGGAGCTCTTACTCGCTGCCTCCGTCGAAGCGGCGACCGGGGTCGCCCCGTCGCTGGTCACCACGAACTCCCAGGCGATCGCCTCGTACGGTGGGTTGCTCGCAAGCGGGACCGTGCGTCCGTTCGGCCAGAGCGTCTCGTACGGCTGGTAGATCTGCACCGCCGCCAGGCCGGGCGGGGTCACCACGAGTACCTGCGCCACCGAGAACGATCCCTTCGAAGTGATCGAGACCGAGCACGCGGCGTTCATCGGCGGAGCGTTCCCGCTCGGCGGGTAGATCTGCCCGAGCACGGCGACTCCCGGCGTCTGCGGACGACATCGGTCGAGCAGATGTCCCGAGGACGCGACGACGTCGGCGACTGCGGTGCCGTCGTCGAGGGGAGGCCCGGGCACTGTCACGTTCACGTGGAGGTCCGGCAGCGCTTTCCCCAGGCAGTCGGGCGTGATCCGCAGCGGGCCGCCCCACCGCACGGGGACCTCGATCGGCCAGAGGCGCCTCGTCGCGCCGGGACGGAGCTTCGTCGGGCTCGGCGGAGGTATCCCCGCGAAGTTCTCGTACGGCGCGCTGCTGTCGTACGTGCTGCCGTCATCGGCAGCGTGCAGGACGATCCCCGCGCTGAAGACCCAGAGTCGGAGAGTGACCGGGCGCTTGGTGACGTTGCGCAACGTGAACCCCACGCTGACCGCGCGGCCGACTTCCACGTTTGGATTGACGGTGGCGGTGCAGCGAATACGACCGCCGAGGAGGCGGCTCGAGCTCTCCGACGGCGCCCGAGGCTCAGGGATGCGCGCAGCAGCGCTCGGCGGCTGGCTGACCGCCCAGACGCACAGCCCGAGCGCGATCGCGACCAACCCGGTCACGCCTGCCAGCGGTTTCATGTGACAGAAGATACGCCGCGGCGGGCGTATCGTCACTGGCCGTTAGACGGGGGCGCGCTCGACGATCCCCAGCCCTTCAACCAGCGTGAAGAAGGCGCGCGCGAACGGCGACGCCTCGCTGCGGTCGCGCACCTCGTCCCAGTCGATCTGCTCCCGCAACGCCCTGGCGTAGCTGAGGAGCTGGCCGAAGTTGGGCTCCTGCTCGGTGAGGGCGAGGAGCTTCGTCGTCATCACGTCCTCGAGGGTGAACACGTGGACGCGGAGCGAGGCGACCTCGAGCACCGGCGCCCGCGCGATCGTCTCGTCGGTGATCGGCCCGCCGGACGGGGCGAAGATGAGGTCGACGAGCGCTCCGTTGTCGTGCCATGCCTTGTAGAGCCAGCCCTCCGGCGGGCGCTCGGTGCGCAGACCTGCGTGCTCCATCGCGTCGAGTGCCGCGTCGGCGTCCTCCGGCTTGATCATGAAGTCGACGTCGTGCTCGCTCTTCGGGCCGCCGCGCGCCCACGCGGCGAGCCCGCCGCCCAGGACGAACGGGATCTCGTGCCGCTGAAGCGCTCCGGC
>Ga0164308_10001106_pt1 | contig 14272 bp, 13 predicted proteins | sample Whisoiple_246_MG_FD_109983 | JGI IMG/M metagenome (GOLD analysis project Ga0164308, IMG submission 109983) | Soil microbial communities amended with fresh organic matter from upstate New York, USA - Whitman soil sample_246_MG | ecosystem: Environmental > Terrestrial > Soil > Unclassified >...
AAGCGTGACACGCCGTGGTCGGGTGTGTCGAAGCCCGTGAGCAGGTTGAAGAACGTGGTCTTCCCGGCGCCGTTGGGACCGATCAGCGCTGTGATGCGGTTGCGTTCCACCTCGAGGTGATCGACATCGACCGCCGCCAGGCCACCGAACTGTCGACGTATGCCGTCGGCGACGAGGATCGGGTCGTTCTTCGGCATGCCCGGATAACCCAGCACCGACCCGGTCTCCGGGTCGACCGCCGTCGACCGGGGCGTCTGCCCGACCGCCGTCGGATCCGTGTCATCGGACATCGAACACCTGCTCACGTTTGTCGCCGAAGATCCCCTGCGGGCGGAAGATGACGATCAATGCCAAGGCGAGCCCGGCGACGATGTTCTTCACGATGCCGAAGTTGGTGCTGTCGACGAGCCAGTCCGGCAGTTTGTCGTTGCGGGTGGCCTGTTGGAGGATGTTGTCGACGAACTGGATCACGAAGAAGAAGATGACCGTGCCGATGATCGGGCCCTTCACCCGGCCGAGGCCACCCAGCACGATGATCAAGAAGGCGAAGAACGTCAGGGTCGTCGCGAACTCGCCCGTCTGTGCCGACTGCTTCTGCGCCGACAGCCACAAACCGCCGATCGAACCGATGACACCGCCGATGATCAGGCTCTGCATCTTGAACGCGAGGACGTTCTTGCCGAGCGCACGCGCCGCGTCCTCGTCCTCCCGGATGCTGCGCAGTACTCGGCCCCACGGGCTGCGCATCAGGGCCCAGATGAACGTCGAAATCAGGATGGCAAGCGTCCAACCCAGGATCATCATGAACAACCGGTAGCCGTCGATCGATTGTGCGCCGAGCTGGTACCGAGCCGTGTTGTCGATCGGGTTGAGGTCCTCGAAGAAGGTGGTCCACCCGTTCCGGCCGTCGGTGCCGCCGGTCAGCCAGGTGAACCGCGTGGAGTTGAGGAACAGCCTGATGATCTCGGCGACGGCGATGGTGACGATGGCGAGGTAGTCGGCGCGAAGGCGGAGGGTCGGCACGCCGAGCGCCAGCGCGAGCAGTACCGAACACACGAGCATGAACGGCAGCGCCCAGTACCACGGCCAGCCGTAGGCCACGATCGGGATCGAGAACGCGTACGCACCCACCGCCGCGAATCCGGCCTGACCGAAGTTGAGGAGCCCGGTGTACCCGACGTGCACGTTGAGACCGGCCGAGATGATGCAGTACCCGGCGGCCGCCGCGTTGATCGCGGTGTACAACGCGTTCCAGAAGATGAGATCCCAGTTCATCCGATCCGTTCCTTCGATCCCAGAATGCCTTGCGGTCTGATGATCAACACCGCGATCAGCACGATCAGCGCTCCGGCGGTCTTCAGGTCGTTGGCGTTGTTGACGAGCCAGGTCCAGAGTTCGACGAAGATCCCGATCACCAGGCTGCCGAGCAACGCCCCGAACGGGTTGCCGAGCCCGCCGAGCGTGATCGCGGCGAACATCAGGAGCAGCAGGGTGAAGCCCATGTCCCATTTGATCCCGAACTCGAGGCCGTAGAACACACCACCGAGGCCGGCGAGTGCACCGCCCAGGACCCAGACGAGGAGGATCACACGATCGGTGTCGATCCCGCTCGACGACGCGAGGTCGGGGTTGTCCGACACGGCGCGGATCGCCTTGCCGAAGCGCGCCTTGAGCAGGAACAGGGACACCCCGACGATGACCAGGGCCGACGCGACGATGATGACCAGCGTGCGGGGCGGCAGGTCGATGGGTCCGATCGACACCGGATCCCGCTGCAGCGTGTACTGCGTGTACGCCTTGAGGTCACCGCTGAACAGATACAGATACGTGTAGCGCATCGCCAGGGCGATTCCGATCGACACGATCATCATCGAGGTGAGGCTGGTCGATCGATGCCGCAACGGCCCCCACAGGCCCTTTTCGAAGGCCGCGCCGAGCAGACCCGTGGCGACGATCGCGGCCAACGCGGCGAAGATCACGTGGACCCCATGATCAGAGTTCAGGACGAACGCGACGAACGCGCCGAACGTGACCATCTCGCCGTGGGCGAAGTTGGACAGACCGGTGGTGCCGAAGATCAGTGACAGTCCGATCGAGGTGATGGCGATGATCATCGCCAGCTTCAAGCCGTTGGCCAGCGTCTGCGGCAGCAGGCTCAACTTGCTCTGCACGTCGCGCGTGTCCTCGCCGAGGAAGAAGGCGCGAGTGACGTTCTGATTCCCGCCGACCACCGCGGTCTGCTGTTCCTTGCCCTCCTCGACCGTCAAACCCTCGGGCAACGTTTCGGTGTCGATGCGCACGACGTAGGTGCCCGGTTGCTCGATCGGGATCAGATACACGCCGTCGGCATCGGTGACGGATTCGCCCACCTCGGCGCCACTCTCGTCCTCCGCCACGACGCGCACGTCGGGCACCGGCTCGGTCACGCGCTCGCCGTCCTGTTCGGAACGATTCTGCACACGGCCGGTGATCGACTGCGGTGCGTCGCTTTCCTGGGCGTGGACCGGACCGCCGGCCGAACCGACAAACAACGTGCCGACGAACGCCAGCAAGATGAACCCGAGAGCGACGCAGACGCTTGGGAGTCGGCTCCGGCGCCGCAGTTCCGTGCCCATGTGGGCGGTGATGCTACACCGATCCAATCGGCGAGGTTGGACCTCCGACCGACACGTCCGGCTGCTCGGCTCGGGCGCCGACAGTCGCACGGTGCACCGCCGAAGCGTCGCCCGACAGCGCGGTCCACAGCCAGACCGTGATCACCCAGAGGGCGGTCGCTCCGGCGATGTGGGCACCGACGAGCAGCTCCGGAACGCCGGTGAAGTACTGCAGATACCCGATACCGCCCTGCACGACGGCGACGAACATCCACGTCGACAAGACCGGACCGAGCTGTTCTCGACTGGCCCGATCGGACCGGATCGACCACGTGACCACCAGCGCCAGTGCCACGGCCACGAGCACGGTCGCGCTGTGCACCCGCGCGACGGCGGAGATGTCGAATCCCCATCGCCGGACGTGCTCGTCGCCCGCGTGTGGTCCGGTACCAGTGACGACCGTGCCGGTGACGAGTGCGAGTGCCGTCATGACCGTCATCGCGCCGACCAGACGTTTGATCGCGGTGGGCACCGCGGAGTGCTCGAGGGGCTCGGGCGACGCTCGGCGGACGGCCACCAGGGCGAACGCGATCGAGGCCATCGCCAGGAGGAAGTGCGATTGCACGAGCGCGGGGTGCAGATCGGCACGCACGGCGAGGCCGCCGACCACGGCATTGGCGAGCACCGTGACGAGCACGCCCATCGAGGGTCCGACGAGGCCCGGGCGCCGAGGTCTGACGCGGAACGAGCCGATCACCATCAGCACCGTCGGAATCGTGATGGCGCCGCTGATCAGCCGGTTGATCTGTTCGATGGCGGCGTGCGCGCTCGACACGTCGACGAACGACTGCGCATTGCAGTTCGGCCAGTCGTCGCAGCCCAGCCCGCTGCCGGTCAGCCGGACGATCCCGCCGGCTACGACCAGCAAGCAGAGACCGCCGGCGGTGAGGGCGGCGATCAGCCTGAATTGGCGCACGCTCAGGGTCCAGCGATCCATGTGCCGTCGAGGATATGAGTAGGTTCACCCGGGTGCTGACTTCGTTCGACGACTTTCCCGTCCACCAGACATCACGCCCGGTCGCGCAGACGTCGTCTGCGGACCTCAACCACTACGACCGCTACTTCTTCAACGGCTACACCCGCGATGCCCGGCTGTATTTCGCCGCCGCGATGGGGCTGTACCCGAACCGCCACGTCAGCGACGCGTCGTTCAGCGTCGTGGTCGACGGTGGGCGCGTCGACGGCCGGCAGATCAACGTGCACGCGTCGAGACGCGCACCGACCGACCGCGCGGACGCCAACGAGGTCGGCCCGATCAAGGTCGAGGTGCTCGAGCCGCTCCATGCGCTCAGGCTCCAGGTCGAGGCCCCGGAGCAGGGACTTCGGGCGGACCTCACCTTCGTCCGCCGGTCGGCACCGATCGAGGAGCCGCACTTCTTCCAACAGGTGGGCGTGCGGGTGATGTTCGACTACACGCGCCTCACCCAATTCGGCGGATGGGAGGGCTGGATCGAGGTCGACGGCGAGGTGTACGACCTCGAGCCGGGCGAGACGTGGGGATCGCGTGACCGCTCGTGGGGTGTGCGCCCGGTCGGCGAACGCGGCCCGTCGGGTGCCCCGGTGGCCGACCCTCAGTTCTTCTGGCTGTGGGCCCCGGTCAACTTCGATACGTTCTCCACCCATTTCGACGTCAACGAGTTGTTCGACGGCCGCCGCTGGCACGAAACGGCGATCGTCGCACCCGTCGACACGGGCGACGGCCCGCTCCCGGAGGCGATGCGCGGCGCCGAGTACCGCATCGAGTGGACCCCCGGGACCCGCCACGCGGCGGCCTTCGAGCTCGATCTCATCCCGTGGGTCGGCGATCCGTCGACCATTCGCCTCGAACCGCTGTTCAACTTCCAGATGCTCGGCATCGGGTACGGGCATCCGGAGTGGTCACACGGGGTGTGGAAGGGCGAACTCGTCGTCGGGGGTGACCGGTGGGATCTTCCGATCGAGGATCCGGCCGCGCCACAGCACGGGCACATCCAGTCGATCGTCCGGGCGACGTCGTCGGGCGGCCTGGGCGAACACGAGGGCATCGGCATCCTCGAGCAGCTCGCCATCGGGCGCCACGTCCCCTCCGGCCTCGAAGGCATCTTCGACGGCTACAGCGCGAGCTGACGGCCTCCGACTGTTACGTGTGGCGGATGGTCATGCCACCGTCGACAGGAATCGTCGCTCCGTTCACGAACGACGCGCTCGGCAGGCAGAGGTTGAGCGTCATCTGCGCGACCTCCTCGGGAGCACCGTACCGACGAAGCGGGACGCGCCGCCGGGCGTAGGTGGCCTTGGCCTCGGGTTCGATCCCGGCGGTCATGCCCGTGTCGATCGGACCCGGACAGATGCAGTTGACCGTGATGCCGGTGCGGCCGAGTTCGACGGCGAAGCTCTTGGTCAGGCCGACCACGCCCGCCTTCGTCGCGGCGTAACCCGCGAGCCCGGCCGTCGTCACGATGGCTTCGGTGGACGCGATGTTGACGATGCGCCCCGCGCCTGCCTCGATCATGTGCGGTACCGCGAGGCGGATCAGCCGGGCGTGCGCCGTGAGGTTCACGTCGAGCGTACGCGCCCAGTTGGTCTCGAATTCCCCCTCCTCCTGGAACGCGGAGTTGATCAACGAGATGCCGGCGTTGTTGACCACGATGTCGAGCCGCCCCGCCCACTCGAGGGTCCGCTCCACCAGATCGCGCAGCGCATCGGGGTCGGAGACATCGCAGGTGACGCCGAGCGCGGCGTCGGGTCCGTGCACCGCGGTGATCTCGTCGACGACGGCAGCCACCCGGTCGGCACCGAGATCGGCGACCACGACGCGGGCGCCCTCGTCGGCGAACAGGTATGCCGTCGCGCGACCCATCCCGCTCGCCGCGCCGGTGACGATCGCGGCATGTCCGGCGATCGACCTCGACAGCGTGCTGAGTCGTGCCTTCGTCGGGTCGGCGTTGTCGGCCATGGTGCTCCGTTCGGTCGTGATCGCCCTTCGACCGTACGGTACGGTCCGGCCGACACACCCATCGAACCGTCATGACGGAACGCAACGCTCGAAGGAGAGCACCATGATCAAAGTGAGCGTCATCTACCCGGCCGGCGAGGGCAAGACCTTCGACATGGAGTACTACCGCACCAAGCACATGGACATCGTCCAGCGCGTCATGCCTGGTCTGGTGAAGATCGAGATCGACGAGGGCGTCGACGGCCCCTACCTCGCGATGGGCCACCTGTTCTTCGACTCGCTCGAAGCCCTCGGCCCGGCCTTCGCCAATGCCGGCGATGCGATGACCGATGTTCCGAACTTCACGAACGCCGATCCGGTCATGCAGACATCGACGGTCGTCGACCGCTGACGCCCCTCACCGGTCAACGGCCGGCCGCACCTCGTAGAACGCGTTGATCGAATGGTCGATGTCGAGGCGGCGGAAGTGCTCGAAGCCGGCGGCCGCGGCCATCTCCCTGGCCCGGCTCGCCGGCAGACCGAGCGTGCCCAGCCCCGCTCCGTCGGGCGCCGACATCGCCGACGACATGCAGGCGAGCACGCTGATCCCGTACATCAGCGCGGCCATCGGGTTCTTGGCCACGTTCTCGGCGAACGTGTCCCGCGCCTTGATGTCGACGAGCAGCCAGCTGCCGTGATCGTCGAGTGCAGCCCGGATCGTGTGCATCATCTGCTGCGGGTGCGTCATGTCGTGCAGGCAGTCGAACGTCGTGACCAACCCGAACCGGCCGTCGTCCGGAATCGGCTCGTCGCGCGGGTCGACGAAGCGAACATTCTCGACTCCAGCCTCGATCCGCCGGGACTCGGCACGGTCGAGCGCGAATCTCGAGATGTCGTAGCCGATGAACCTGCTGTTCGGGAACGCGGCACCCATCATCAACGCGGCTCCCCCGGCGCCGCATCCGATGTCGGCGACGTCGATTCCGGATGACAAGGCGTCGACGACGCCGTCGAGCGCGGGGAGCACGTCGCTCAGGAGATGGTGACGGTTCCACGGCTCGAAGCTCCGCTCGATGCCGACGGCACCCTCCGGACCGTGGCTGTCGTAGTCCTGCCCCAGTCCGGTGCGGAAGCTCTCGGGCATCGCTTCGAGTGCGGCCATCGTCGCCGGGAAGCGATGGAACATCCCCATGCCGTACGCCTCGTGATCGGGCGACGCGAGCACGGCGACCGCCTCCGGCGTCAGCGAGAACCGCTCGTCCGCATCGGCGACGATCAGCCCGGCCGCGGCCTGGTTGTACGCCCACTCCCTCACCCACCGCCCGTCGAGGCGGCACCGCTCGGCAAGTTCGTCAGCCGTCAATGGCTCGGCAGATGCGGCCAGCGCGGTGAAGATGCCGAGCTTGTCGCCGAGGTGGATCATCCCCGCGGTGACCGCACCGCTCAACTGGTTGAACACGTTGAACGAGTAGAGCTTCAGACGATCCGGATCAACAGGGATGTCGGTCATGGGGTCGACGGTAGACGTCGCTCCGCACGCCGTTGCGATCGGCGCTGCTAGCGGGTGCGATCGTCGAGCGGCAGATGCTCCACGTCGCTCAACTTCGACAGGCAGAACGTGTGCCCGTCGTGCAGGGGCATCGCTTCGAGTCGGCAGATCGAGGCGTGCCCGAGCACGAAGCGGTCCCACTCCCAGGGCGTCGCCTGCAGGCCCAGCAGATGGCCGATGGTCACCGAGTTCGTGCCGGCGTGGGCGACGAGCAGGATCCGTGCGCCCGGTTCCTCGATCTGCCAGATCGGCAGATCCACCTCGCTGCGCGTAACGCCGCGTGCGGCCAGAAAGCCCGCCGCACCGCTGCGGATCCGGGCCACGAACTCCCGCACCGACTCACCGCCGTCGAGCCCCGACCAGCGTTCCTCGGCAGGCCGGCCGCGCAGTTCGGCGTAGGCGTCGGCCGCCTTCTCCGCGGGCGTGCCGTGCCATTTGGGGTCCCGGATCTCCTCCAGCCACGGGTCGACCTCCTCGTCGCGTCCGAGCCGGGCGAGCAGCGGAGCTGCCGTCTGTCGAGCGCGCACGAGGGGTGACACGAGCACCTCGTCGAAGACCTCCTTGGAGAGCACCTGGGCCAGCTGCTCGGCCTGGGCCTGGCCCCGTTCGGTGAGCGGTGGATCGACGACGTTCAGTCCGCCGCGCACCCATTCCGGTTCGCCGTGGCGCACGAGCACGATCTCCATGCCCCCGATCGTAGGGACCGACGGCCGCGCCCACCCACACCGTTCGGCAAAGCCTGCGGCCGGTAGCTTGCCCGCATGTCAGAACCGGCGTACCCGCCCGGCTGGTACCCGGATCCGATGCGACGGTTCGAGTTCCGCTTCCACAACGGCACGGTGTGGACCGGCGACGTGTCGACGAACGGCGTTCGCTATGTCGATCCGCTCGGAATCGATCCCGGACCGGCTGGAGTCGCGGAACCTTCTGCCGGCACACCGGGATCGGGGCTCGCCCTCGCGTCGATGATCCTCGGCATCATCGCCGTCTCCATCGCCTGGCTGCCGTTCATCGTCGTGGTCGGGGCGATCTGCGCCGTGCTGGCCATCATCTTCGGAGCCATCTCGTTGGCGCGTTCGCGCGACGGATCGCGGCGCAGCCACCGCCGGCGCGGCTTCGCCATCGCCGGCCTGACCACCGGCTTGCTGGCGGCCGCACTGTGCGTGGTCGGGGTGGTCCTTTCGGTGACCGTCCTGCGGGCGGTCGATCGGTTCGAGCACCCGGTCGCCAACGACGTCACAGTCACCGGATGCAAGCTCGACGGCTCGATCGCCACGATGACGGGACAGATCACCAACCGCTCCGATCACGAGGCTTCCTTCGGCGTCGAGGTGACCTTCAACCGTCCGGGAACCGACAACGTGCACCGCCAGGCACGCGTCGCGGTCGACGACGTGGCACCCGGCGAAGCGGCCGACTTCGAGGTCTTCCGCAAGGTGCTCCTCGACGACGTGGAGTGCCACGTCACCGATGTCACGGGGCCGGTGCCCTTCGGCCTCGATCTCGACTGAGCGTTCCGACCCGCCGCGCTCAGACTGAGGTCGAGGAGACCCAGGCGTCGTACAGGCGGCGATACGGGCCGTCGTTCGTGATCAACTCGTCGTGGTGACCGTCCTCCACGAGGCGGCCGTGTTCCAACACGAGCACCCGGTCGGCCCGCGCGGCGGTCGAGAGCCGGTGGGCGATGGCGATCGTGGTGCGGGCGGCGGCGAGCCGTTCGAGGGCGCGGGCGACGCGCACCTCGGTCAGAGCGTCGACCGACGAAGTCGCCTCGTCGAGGATCAGGACGTCCGGTCCGGCGAGCCCGGCGCGCAACAACGCCACGAGCTGACGCTCACCGGCGGACAACTGATCGCCGCGCTCGCCGACACCGGTCGCGAGGCCCTCGGACAACGATTCGACCCAGTCGCCGACGCCGAGCTCTTCGACCACGCGCTCCACATCGGCCCGCGTCGAGTGTTCGACGGCGAAGGCGACGTTGGCGCTCACCGAATCGTCGAACAGGAAGGGCTCCTGCGACACGACCACGAGGCGGCGGCGGAGTTCGGCACGGTCGACCCGTTTGAGGGGCACACCGCCGAGCTCGATGGTGCCGATCGTCGGGTCGGCGAAGCGGGCGATCAGCCGGCCGAGTGTGGTCTTGCCCGAACCCGTCGAGCCGACGATCGCCACCTGCTGGCCGGCGGGAATCGTCACGTCGATGTTCTTGAGCACCGCCGAATCGGAGCCCTCCCGATCGCGGCTCGGGTACGAGAACGTCACCTCCCGGATGTCGATGCGCAGCTTGCCGACGGGCAAGGCGATCGGGTCGGTCGGCGGCGGCGGGCCGATCGGCAGGTCGAGCACCGACAGCACGCGGCGCAGCCCGGCCACCGCGTTCTGCGTCTGGTCGAGCACCTCGGTGAATTCGGCGATCGGTTCGAGGAACCGGTATGTGAGGAAGATGAACCCGACCAGCGCGCCCGCCGTCAGGCTGCTCGACGGGCCCATCCACACGCCGACGCCGACGATCGCGGAGATGGTGAACGCCGAGAAGATCTCGCCCGAGGGAAAGAGGAAGGCACCGATCAGCGACGCCCTGATCTGCGCTCGCGTCTTGACCTCGACCGCGTCGTGCACCCGCCGCTCGAGCACCTCCCCGGCGCCGTACGCCCGGATGGTGGCCGTGCCCGACACCACTTCGGCGATGGAGCCGAGCATGTCGCCGTTGGCGTGGCGCGCCGCGTCGTAGGCGCGCACCAGTCGCGATTGCACCGCCCGCAGCACGAACGCCAGCGGCATCGACACGGCGAAGGCGATCAGCGCGAGCTGCCAGCTGTAGGCGAGCATCACGCCGGCGACGATCAGCATGAGCGTGCCGTCGAGCAGCCAGGCGAGGCCACCCCACTGGAAGAACTGGGCCAAGGCCTCGATGTCGCTCGTGACTCGCGAGACGAGTCCGCCGCGACGTTCGTCGTTGTGCGTCGCCAGGCTCAGCTGGTGGATGTGGCCGATCAGCCGCGCCCGCAGGTCGTACAGCGCACGTTCGCTGCGTTCGCCGAGGCGCACCGACGCCTGCCGGAGGGAGAACCCCGACACGATCACGGCGACGGCGCCGACCAGGGCCATCTTGACGATCAGATCGAACTGCACGTCGCCGGTCTTCTCGTCGACGCCCTTGTCGATCGCCTGCTGGATCAGGATGGGCACGACGACGCGCCCCGCGGCACCGACCGCCGCGAAGAGCCACGTGACCCCGAGCCCCTCGCGCAGGATCGGCGCGGTCTCGAGTCCGCGGCCGATGATGCGGGCCGCCGAGTCCTGGCCCGGCGGAGCGATCGTGCCGGCACGGGCGATGAGGCCCGGGTCGATCGTGCTCACGACAGCACCTCGCCGAGCGGTCCGGCCGAGCCGAAGGGCACGGCCTCCATGAACTCCGAGCGGTCGGATTCGAACGCCTCGACGAGCTCGCGGTAGTCGGGCACCGACGCCATCAGTTCGGGGTGGGTGCCGTGGGCCGCGACCCTGCCCCCGGCGACGTAGATCACGTCGTCGGCCAGGGCGATCGTCGACGGACGGGAGGCGATCAACAGCACGGACGTCTCGGTGAGGCCGTGGCGCAGGTTGCTCAGGACGGTCGATTCGGTCGCCGGATCGAGCGCCGACGTCGTGTCGTCGAGCACGAGCAGGCTCGGTGCGCGCACGAGCGCCCGGGCCAGGGCGACGCGCTGGCGCTGGCCGCCGCTCAGGCTGACGCCACGTTCGCCGACGACCGTGTCGAGGCCATTGGGCAGGTTGCGCACGAAGTCGGACGCGGCGGCCATCTCCAGGGCGGCCCACAGCTCTCCGTCGGAGAACTCGCCGCCCATCCGGACGTTGTCGGCGACGCTGCCGCCGAGCAGGAAGGCCTCCTGGAACACGACCGACCGCTTGCCCGGGGCGAGCCGCACCCTTCCCTCGGTCGGCGCGAGCAGGCCGGCGACGAGCAACGCCAGCGTCGACTTGCCCGACCCGGTCGGACCGACCAGGGCCGTCACCGATCCGGCGGGTACGACCAGGTCGATCGACTCGAGAGCCGGGAACTCCTCACCGACGTGCATGTACGACACGCCGTGCAGTTCGACCCCGACTCCGGGTGAGGCAGCATCGATCGAGTCGGCCGGGTCCGCGTCGAGCGGCTCCTCGGCGACCGTGCGGACCCGCGTCCACGCGGCGATCGATCGGGGCAGTTCGGACAGTGCGTACCCGATGAGCCGCAGGGGAAGCACGAGCAGCGTGAACAGGAAGATCGCACTGGAGAACTCGCCCACCGACAGGTCGTTCGACCTGATCCGTGCCGCGCCGATCACGACGAGGAGGATGTTGGCGAGCGACGGGACGACGTCGAGCAGCCCCTCGAACCAGCTGCGGATCCGGATCGCTTTCAGCCGCTCGCTCCTGACCCGCTCGGCGAGCCCGGAGAGCCGATCGGTCTCGCGCTCCTCGGCGCCGTACGACTTGACGAGCTGCACGCCCTCGAAGCTCTCGTGGACGCCGGCCGAGAACTCACCGAGGTGGTCCTGCGCCCGCGTGTAGTGGGCCGACACGGCCCGTTCGTACACGACGTTCGTCATGATCAGCGTGGGAAACAGCACGATCGCCACCACACCGAGCGCGATGTCGATCGAGAACAGCCAGATCGTCGACACGAAGATCATGATCACGGTCGAGGTGGCGAACGGGATCGGGCCGAGGACGGCGACCGACCCCTCGCTGTCGACGCCGGCGCGCTGCACGAGGTCGCCGTCGGGGCGGCGGGCGTGCCAGCTGAGGGGCTGCCGGACGAAGCGGCCGACCACCTCGTTGGTGTACGTCTGGGCGACCCGCCACTGGACGATCCCGGCGTATGACCGGCGTACGACCACGCCGATCGCACGGACGATGCCGATGCCGATCACCATCGCCATCCCCGCGATCACGGTGCCGATGGCGACGTGGCCGTCCTCGAAGCGCGGCAGGATCACATGGTCGATCACCCATCCGATGGCGAAGCTGGAGGCGATCGTGCAGATGGCGAACAGCGCGGCGCCGCCGACGGCGATGAAGAAGGGCTTCGGGTGGACACGGACCAATGACGCGATGAAGCCGACGTTGCGCCGGAAGTGTCCCCGTTCGGGCGCGGCGACGCCGTCGGGCGTCATCTCCGTCTCCATCCCGACGTTTCTACCAGCGCGATCGGCCCATAGCGTCGTCGATTGTGACGATGCCGTCAGACCTGCTCGCCGACCCCGACGTGGAGAAGCGGTCGGCGTGGAGAGTTCATCCGATCCGACGATCGTTGTTCGTGTTGATGCTGCTGCTGTTCGCCCTGTTCTGGATCTGGGCGCTCTTCTTCGCTTCGAAGACCGCGGTCAACAAGGTCGAGGACCGGGCATGGGCCGCCCGCGCCGAACAGATCTGTGCCGAAGTGCGTCCCCAGCTCCAGGCTCTCGAAGCGCAGGCGTCGAACGATCTCGCCGTCCGCGCCGGCCTCGTCCGGCAGTCGACCGACCTGCTCGAGCAGATGCTCGTGGACATCGTCGCCGTGCCGCCGACCGACGCCAAGGGCCAGGCGATCGTCCCCGAATGGGAGGCGGACTACCGCATCCTGCTGGCGGACCGATACCGCTACGCCGACATGCTCGCGTCAGGCAAGGACGGGCCGTTCACCGAGACCGCCGTCCAGTCGGTGCCCGTGACCGAGCGCATCGAGACGTTCGCCGGCGACAACCTGATGCCGAGCTGCGCCCCGCCCCGCGGCTCGGTCCTGTGACCCCCGCCGCACGTTCCCGGCGATGAGCGAACGGACCGAGGGGTGGGCCGTTCGCTCATCGCCAGGCCGGATCTGGTCAGGTCAGATGCTTGATGACCCGGGCCGGAGTGCCGGCGGCGACACAGTTGTCCGGCAGCTCACCGGTGACCACGCTGTTGGCGCCGACCACCACGTGCCGGCCGATCTTCGCACCCGGCAATACCACCGTGCCATGGCCGAGCCACGAGCCGCTGCCGATCGACACCGGACGCTCGGGCATCACCTGGCGTGAGATCGGCAGATCGAGGTCGGCGTAGCCGTGGTTCTGATCGGTGATGTACACGTGATGACCGGTCCAGACATCGTCACCGATCACGATCTCGAGATGCCCGACGATGCCTGATCCCTTGCCGAACAGGCACCGGTCGCCCACGGTGATGACGGTGTCCGACACCATCTGCTGGCCCGGCACCATGCCCGCCGACAGCGTGATCTCGGGCCCGAACATGGTGCCCTCGCCGATCGAGATGTACTGCTCGTTGAACAGGGCGTTCGGCGGGAAGCAGATGACACTGCCGTCGCCGAAGCGACCGAATCGGCGAGCCCGACGGGAGTGCGGGCCGATCGCGCCGAGCTCGATGGCCGCGGCCCAGGTGAACTGCACGACCTCGCCGGCCGCGCGCTTGGCGATCGTGCGGACACGGTGTACGACCGTGTCGGCTTGACGGGGACGTTCCAGCACGTCGCGCACCGTAGAACGTCGCCCGCGTCATCTCCTAGTCTCGCCACCTAGTCTCGCTGCGATGACTTCGACCCCGGAGCCGCTGCCGTTCGGCTCGATCACCGACGTCGAAGGAGTTCGCGTCGGGCACCATCAACGGGTCGGACGCGGCTGGCAGACCGGAACCACCGTGGTGTTCGCACCGCAGGGAGCGACGCCCGGCGTCGATGTCCGAGGCGGCGGGCCGGGCACGCGAGAGACCGACGCGCTGGAGCCGCACAACCTCATCGAACAGATCCACGCCGTGTGCCTGACCGGTGGCAGCGCGTACGGACTGGCCGCCGCCGACGGGGTGATGGCCTGGCTCGAGGAACGATCGCTCGGCTTCACCGTCGGCCCCCCGGGTTCCGGACCCGGCCACGTCGTCCCCGTCGTGCCGGCGGCGGTGATCTTCGATCTCGGCCGCGGCGGCGACTTCGGGCATCGGCCTGATGCCGGCTTCGGCCGGCGCGCCATCGTCGCGGCGCGGCGCGCCCAGCACCTGTGGGGATCGGTCGGCGCCGGTGCCGGTGCGGTTGCCGGCGGCCTGCAGGGCGGCGTCGGTACCGCCAGCACCACCGTTCGTCTCCCCCGGCCCGGCGATGAACCCTCAGATCGATCCAACGCGGTCGAGGTGGTCGTGGGT
>Ga0164308_10001108_pt1 | contig 14270 bp, 13 predicted proteins | sample Whisoiple_246_MG_FD_109983 | JGI IMG/M metagenome (GOLD analysis project Ga0164308, IMG submission 109983) | Soil microbial communities amended with fresh organic matter from upstate New York, USA - Whitman soil sample_246_MG | ecosystem: Environmental > Terrestrial > Soil > Unclassified >...
CCTCGTCGTGGGCGCCACGCTCAGCTCGGTGCTGACCGCGCCGGTCAGCGAGGCAGCCGGGTCGTGGCGGGCCGGCCTCGGCATGTGGGGCCTCCTCGCGGTGGTCGCCCTCCCGCTGTGGGGGTGGCTGACCCTCCACGAGCGGCGCTCCCCCGCCGAGCACCAGGTCAGCGGCGACGCCCCTCCCAGCGGCAGGATCGTCCACTCACCCACAGCCGTGGCGTTGACGGTGCTGTTCGGCGTCCAGTCGATGCACGCCTACGTCCAGTTCGGCTGGCTCCCGCAGGTCTACCGCGACGCCGGGATCTCGGCGTCGCACGCCGGTGCGCTCCAGGCGCTGCTCTCGAGCGTGGGCATCGCCGGCGCCCTCGTCCTGCCCACGATCATCCAGCGCGGTCGCGGCCTGCGCGCGATGGCGGTGTCGTTCGGGGTGATGCTCGCGCTCGGCTACACCGGCCTCATCGTCGCGCCGGCCACCGCCCCCTGGGCCTGGGCGCTCATGCTCGGCTACTCCGGGCTCGCGTTTCCGACGGCCATCGCACTCATCGCCGCCCGCACCCGCCACTCGTCGGTCACCGCCCAGCTCTCCGGCTTCGTGCAGCCCGTCGGATACGCCCTCGCCGCCATCGGACCCTTCCTCGTCGGCCTCGTCCACGAGGCCACCGGTGGCTGGACGCTCATCCTCGTGCTGCTCGCCCTCACCTCGGTGCCGCTGACCATCGCAGGCGTGCGCGTGGCGCGACCGACGTACGTCGACGACGAGATCTGACGCGCGCGGGCCGCCCGTCCCTCACGCCACCGTCTCGACGCGGCCGTCCGCCCACACCACCACGCCGGTGCGGAGACGTGAGCGGAGCCAGCCCGGGCCGTCGACGCCGAGGGCGAGGGCGGTGGTCGCGTCGATGTCGACGCTCGTGAGCGAGGCGCCGACGACCGTGACCGAGGCGAGCGCCGTGGACGGCACGCCGGTCCGCGCGTCGACGACGTGCCCGCCGCGGTGCGCCGACCCGGAGGTCGCGACGGCGCCACGGCGCACCGGGATGCGCGCGACCAGCCGCGACGGGTCGTGCGGGTCCTCGATGCCGACAGCCCACGGCTCGCCGTCGGAGTCCGCGACGTGGCAGACCATGTCGCCGCCCGCCGAGAGGCACACGTCGGTGCCGGGGAGCGCCAGCAGGGGCGCGACCGCCCGCTCGACCGCCCACCCCTTCACCACGCCGCTGGGGTCGAGACGTCGTACGCCGTCCACGTCCGTCCGCCACACGTCGAACGCCCCGTGCGAGGACACGCACGCGTCCTCACCCAGGCGCACGACCTCGGCGACCGCCGGGTCGCACTCCGCGAGCGTGGCCTCGCCGCGCCCGACCCGCGACACGTCGCTGTCGGGACGCCAGGTGCTGAACACCGCGTCCACCCACCGCAGCTCGACCAGCGCCGCCTGCCACGCCTCCTCGGCGCGGTCGTCGTCGGCGTGGGTGCCCCGGCGGGCAAGGCTGATCGGCATGCCCATCACGTGCTCGACGCGGCGGGCGATCCCCGCGCCCACCGCGGTCACAGCCCCGCCTGGTCGAGGGCGCTCTGCAGCGACTGGAGGTAGCCCTGGCTGGTGTAGGTGGCGCCGCTGACCATCGAGATCGAGTCGCCCTGCGCATCCAGCGTCTCCTGGATGAGCTGGGGCAGGGAGTAGCTCGCGATCTCGACGTCGCGGCCGTTGGAGTCGGGGTACTGCAGGATCGTCACGTCGGTGATCGTCGAGCCCGAGACGTCCAGCTGCACCTGCACCGGGCCCCAGCGGGTCTGGGCGACGTCGCCGGTGACGGTGCTGGACGACGCGGACGAGGAGCCGGACGTGTCGGTGGAGCCGCTGTCGCTCGGCGGGGCACTGCCGCCGGTCGTCGAGCCGGACCCCGACGCCGATCCCGCTGCTGATCCCGCTGCTGATCCCGAGGTGGTCTGCCCCGACAGGGAGCCGGAGAAGGTCCCCTCCCTGCTGGTGGCCATGACCGAGGATGTCGAGGTGTGGTAGCCGAAGAGGACGACCACGGTGGAGATGGTGCTCAGCACCCACAGGACGATGCGCTTCACCTGGTCACCAGCCGAAGTTCTCGAGATGGATGTGCTGCTCGGGCACGCCGGCGCCGCGGAGGTCGCGGAGGACCAGCTCGGTCCACGGCCGGGGACCGCAGACGAAGACGTCGCGCTCGGCCACGTCGGGGACCCACGAGGTCAGGGCCGCCAGGTCGGTGGGGGCCTCCACACCGCTGCCGAGCCAGGAGTCCGGGGCCCGACGGCGTCCGGTGAGTCCCCAGACGAGGAGGCCGCGGCGCTGCGCGAGCTCGTGGAGCTCGTCGACGAAGATCGGGGCGGACGACGTGCGGTAGAGCACGAGCGCCTCGCCCGGGGCGTAGTCCAGGCCCTCGGCCAGCGCGCGCAACGGGGTGATGCCGACGCCGGCGCCGATCATCAGCACCTTGTGCCGGGTGCGAGCGCGCGGGCTGAGCCGCCCGTAGGGGCCCTCGACCCAGGCACGGGACCCGACCGTGAGACCGGCCGCGGCGGCGCTGCCGTCGCCGACGTCCTGCACGGTGATCCGCAGGGACCGCCCGTCGGGGGCCGCGGAGAGCGAGTACGGGTTGGCGCGGCTGCGTCCGGAGCGACCGCCGAAGCGCCAGGTGAAGAACTGGCCGGCCTCGACCGGCAGGCGGTGCAGCGCGCGGCCGGTGACGTGCACCGAGACGGTGCCGTCGCCCTCGGGGACGACCGCGGCGACGCGGAGGTCGTGGCGCAGGTTGCGCCACAGCGGCAGCCCGACGCGCCAGAGCAGCACGCTGCCGGCGGCGGCGATCCAGGCGGACCACCAGAAGACCTGGCGCCCGGTGGAGGAGGTGAAGTCGGCGCCGGTCCACAGCTGGTGCGGGATGGCGAGGCCGACGCCGAGGTAGGCGTAGAGGTGCAGCAGGTGCCACGACTCGTACCGCAGCCTGCGCCGCGCGGCCCTGATGCTGGTCACGACGACCATCACGAGGCACACCGTGGCAGCGGTGGCGAGCAGCATCCCGGGGTAGTTCACGACGAGGTCCCAGAGGGTGCGCGGCGTCGAGGTCGGCGAGCCGCCGGCGTAGCCCCAGGTGATGGTGACGATGTGCGCGAGCATCAGGTTGAACGACGTGAAGCCGACGATGCGGTGGATCCGGGCGAGCTCGTCCTGGCCGAAGGCACGCTCCAGCACCGGCACGCGCGCCATCAGCACGACCTGGGCCAGCAACAGCACGGCCGACGTCAGGCCGGTGATCCGGCCGACGGACTCCAGGCCGGAGCCCCACCCGCCGAGGTCGCGGATGCCACCACCGGTCACCCACCACCACGTCACCAGCAGGAGCGAGAGCCACAGGGCGCTGCCCGCGGCGAGCCGGGTGCGTGCGTCGTGCCGGGCGCGCACGCCCAGTCGTCGTACGGCGCGCGCGTGCGGTGCGGCCGGCGCCGGAGCCGGGGTCTGGGTGGTGGCCATGACGATGACGGTGCTCCCCCCGTCTGGCACGTGCGTGGGAGCACCCTGTGCGGATCCTGTGAGTGCGGCCGGGTCTCCTCTGTCAGGATCTGCGGCGTGAGGCAGTGGGTGGTGGTCGTCGGCGGGACCAACATGGACGTGGTCGCCCGCACGTCGGCGCCCCTCGTCGCGGGGACGAGCAACCCCGGCCACACCCGGATCTCGCCCGGTGGCGTCGGCCGCAACGTGGCGGCGTGCCTCGGCCTGCTCGGCGCACCGGTGCGCCTGGTGTCGGCGGTGGGTCAGGACGCCTTCGGCGAGGAGGCGTTGCGGGTGACCGCCGCGTGCGGTGCCGACGTGGGCGCCGTACGCCGGGTACCGGGCGCGACCGGCACCTACACCGCCGTGCTCGACGACCGCGGCGAGCTCGTCGCGGCGGTGTCCGACATGGCGATCGTCGACGAGCTGCGGCTCGAGACCGTGCACCTCACCGACGCGGCGCTGGTGGTGCTCGACGGCAACCTCGCCCACGACCAGGCTGCCCGGGTCGTCGCGGCGGCCTCCGCGGCCGGCGTCCCGCTCGCCTTCGAGCCGGTCTCGGTCGCCAAGGCGGGACGGCTGGCGGACCTGGTGCGCGACCTGTTCCTCGTCACCCCGAACGCCGACGAGATCGCGGCCCTCACCGGGCGTGCCCCTACCGACTGGCGCGCCGCCGTGGCCGACCTGCACGAGCGCGGCGTCGAGCACGTCTGGCTCCGGCACGGGGCGGACGGGTCGTGGATGTGCAGCCGCGGCGAGGAGCCGGTCCACCTGCCCGCCGTCCCGGCCACCGTGGTGGACGTGACCGGTGCGGGTGACGCCATGCTCGCCGCCTGGGTCGCGGCCTGGCTCGCGGGCGCCGACCCGGTCGAGGCCGCGCGCCTCGGTCACCGCGCCGCCGCCGCGACCGTCGCGAGCCCCCACACCGTCCGGCCCGACCTGGCCGACGCCGTCGAGCAGCACCCGTCCGAGAAGGGATCCTGAGATGCTGACCGTCACCGACGAGGTCCGCGACGCGATCGCGTCCGGCCGGCCGGTCGTCGCGCTGGAGAGCACGATCATCAGCCACGGCATGCCCTACCCGCAGAACGTCGAGATGGCGCGCACCGTGGAGGGCATGGTTCGCGACGGTGGCGCCGTGCCGGCCACGATCGCCGTGCTGCGCGGTCGGCCGACGATCGGCCTGTCCGCCGACGACCTCGAGCTGCTCGCCTCCGACGCGTCGGTCCTCAAGGTCTCGCTGCGCGACCTGCCCTACGTCGTGTCGCGCGGCCTGCACGGCGCGACCACCGTGGCGTCGACGATGCGCCTGGCCGCCCTGGCGGGCATCAGCGTCTTCGTGACCGGCGGCCTCGGCGGCGTGCACCGCGGTGCCGAGACGTCGTACGACGTGTCCGCCGACCTCACCGAGCTCGCGACGACGTCGGTGGCGGTGGTCTGCGCAGGGGTGAAGAGCATCCTCGACATCGGGCTGACCCTGGAGAAGCTGGAGACGCTGGGGGTGCCGGTGGTGGGCTACGGCACCGACGAGTTCCCGTCGTTCTACTCACGCTCGTCCGGCTTCGGAGCTCCGATGCGCCTGGACTCCCCCGCCGAGGTCGCGGCGCTGATGCGGGCCAAGTGGGACCTCGGGCTGGCCGGCGGCGTCGTCGTCGCCAACCCGATCCCGGCCGAGTCCGAGATCCCGGCCGACGAGATCGGCTCGATCATCGACCGTGCGCTCGCCGACATGGGCTCCCTCGGCATCACCGGCAAGGACGCCACGCCCTACCTGCTCGGCCGCATCGTCGAGATCAGCGACGGCGCCTCGCTGACGGCCAACATCGCACTCGTCGAGCACAACGCACGGCTGGGAGCGGCCATCGCCGCGGAGCACGCCGCGCGGTAGCCCGTCCGTCGAGCGGCCCGGCCGTGCTTGGATCGCCCCATGGCATCCCGACTGACCGAGATCTCGCTCGACTGCCACGACCCCGACCGGCTCGCCGACTTCTGGTGCGCCGTCCTCGGGTGGGAGGTCCTGCACCGCGAGCCGGGCCTGGTGGAGATCGGCCCGGCGAGGGTCGAGGACCAGGCCCTCCTCGACGCCGTGCGCTCCGGGCCGGTCTGCCCGACGATCTTCCTGGCGCAGGTCGAGGAGGACAAGGTGGTCAAGAACCGCTCGCACTTCGACGTCTCGCCGGTCGACGTCTCGCAGCAGGACGAGGTCGAGCGCATCCTGGCCCTGGGCGCCACCCACGCCGACGTCGGGCAGACCGGCGACGAGTCCTGGACGGTGCTCGCCGATCCCGAGGGCAACGAGTTCTGCGTGCTCCGCAGCCTCGCACCGGGCCACTTCTCGCTGTGAGCGAGCCCGGAGCCGAGGCCGGCTCGGACGTACGGCTGCCGATCGACACCGAGCGGCTCGTCCTGCGCGCCCACCGGATGAGCGACCTCGACGACCTCGTCGCCTTCCACGGCGACCCCGAGGTGGTGCGCTACGTGCCGTGGCCGGTCCGCGACCGTGCGGCGACCGAGGACGCCCTGCGGGTCAAGCCCACCCAGATCGAGCTCCTGGCGCACGGCCAGTGGCTGGTGCTGGCCGTCGAGCTGCGGGCGACCGGCACCGTCATCGGCGAGGTGCTGCTCAAGTGGGCCTCGGACCGCCAGGGGGAGGTCGGCTTCGCCCTCGCCCGCGAGCACCACGGGCACGGCTACGCCGCCGAGGCCGCCACCGCCATGCTGCGGCTGGGTTTCGACGACCTCGGGTTCCACCGGATCACGGCCGTGTGCATCGAGGAGAACGTCGCGTCCGCGCGGCTGCTGGCCCGGTTGGGCATGCGACAGGAGGCACGTCTGGTCGACAACGTGCTCTTCAAGGGCGCGTGGGCCACCCAGCTGGTGTTCGCGATCCTCGAGGACGAGTGGCGCGCGCGGAGGTGAGGCCCTCAGGCCTCGAGCACGTCGCCCTGGCTGCCGTCGACGCGCACGGACACCTTCCGGCCGTCGTAGTCGACCCGCTCGAGCAGCAGGTCCGGGACACCGCTCAGGTCGGTGCGGGTCAGCTCGAGCCCTGACCGGTCCGCCGTCGGCCGCAGTCCCAGCATGCTGCGGACGTTGAGCAGCGCCGAGGCCGACGCCCAGGCCTGGGGCGAGCACGACGACGGGTAGGCGACCGGCACCGGGACGTCTCCCCGGGCCACTCCGGCGAACAGCTCGGGAGGTCGACCGTCGAAGTGGCTCGCGGCCTCCAGCGCGCCGTCGACCAACAGGTCGACGGCGTCCCAGCAGCCGTACCGCGCGGCGCCGGCGATGCAGATGGCCGTGTCGTGCGGCCACACCGACCCGTTGTGGTAGCTCAGCGGGTCGTACGCCGCCATCGTCGTCGCCAGCGTGCGCAGGCCCCACCCGGTCCAGAGCTCGGACCCCACCAGCCGCTCGACGTAGGAGCGCGCCTTGTCGTCGTCGGCGATGCCGCACCACAGCGCGTGGCCGGGGTTCGTGGTGAGCGCGTCGACCTGGCGTCCGTCGCCGTCCAGACCGAGGACGAAGTGCCCGCGCCGGTCCCAGAAGGTGTCGTTGAAACGGTCCTTGAGCGCCTCTGCCTGGCGGCGCAGCTCGTCGGCGCGGTGGCCGATCTCGACGTGGTCGGCGATGTCCGCTGCTCCGTGCAGCGCGCTGTAGGCGTAGCCCTGCACCTCGACGAGGGCCAGCGGCCCCCTCGGCAGCGTGCCGTCGGCGCGGGTGACGCCGTCCCAGGAGTCCTTCCAGCCCTGGTTCGCCAGCCCGCTCGGGTCACGTCGGAGGTAGTCGAGGAAGCCGTCGCCGTCGCTGTCCCCCGGCCCGAGGGTCCAGTCGACGGCCCGCCCGACCGCCGGCGCCAGACGGCCCAGCGCGTCGTCGTCGAGCGCGCGCCAGCGCCACGCCTCGGCCACGAGGCCCACGAACAGCGGGGTGGCGTCCACGGTGCCGTAGTAGCGACTCCGCGACGAGAACGGACCGCTCCCGCCGTGCCGGCGCAGCTCGTGGATGATCCGCCCCGGCTGCTCCTCCGACGCCGGGTCGTCGACGGTGCCCTGGAGGTCGGCGAGGCTCGCGAGCACGCCCCCGGCCAGGGAGGCGTCGAAGGGCAGCGTCATCCACGACGTCAGCAGCGAGTCACGGCCGAAGAGGGTCATGAACCACGGGGCGCCGGCCGCCACGACCGCACGCTCGGGGTGGGCCTCGTCCACGATCCGCAGCGCGGCCAGGTCGGCGAGGGCCTGGTCCACGGCCATCGGCAGTCGGGCGTCGAGGCAGGTGACCGCCGGCACGTGCGAGCGCCAGGCGTCCAGCTGTCGGATGGCGGTGCCGTCCCGCACCGGCGGCTCGAGCCGGGCGGGCACCCCCGCCGAGACCGGGCGTACCTCCACGCGGAGCGCGACCTCCTGTCGTCCGTCGATGCGCAGGTCCCAGGTGGCCGTCCCCTGCTCCTCGTCGACACGGTCCGGCGCCGGGCTCAGCGCCACCTCGGTGCGGTCGGCGGCACCCGGGGCCGACTCGTCGGACGACCCCAGGACCCATCCCGCCGGTGTGCGCTGGGCTCGGGCGGGCGTCCGGGTCGCGGTGCCGGTCTTGACGTCGAAGACGTGCGCGAAGTCGGCTGCGACCTCCAGCTCGAGGCGTACGACGACCGGCCGCGGGTGCGCGTTGCTGAGCGTGAGCTCCTCGACGAGACCGCCGGACAGCCAGCGCCGGCGTACGGCCAGCACCTCCGCGACCTCGAGGTGCGCCCCGCTCGGGGCGGTTTCCTCCGGCTCCACCTGCGTGACGACCCGGGAGACGACCACGGCCGACATGGGGGTGGGCGTGCTGGCAGCCAGCAGCTCCGATCGGCCCCCCACGACCTCCAGCCGCAACCGGCTGAGGTGACGCAGGTCGTCGTAGACGAGTCCGTGGGTGGCGGCGACCATGTCGCCGCCCTCGTCGCTGATGCAGAAGCTGCGCCCGTCCACGGTCACCAGGTCGTGACGACCACCGACCGGCACCGCGTCCGCCGAGAGGTGTAGCTCAGACACCCGACCACTGTGCCCCATCCGCGCCGACGAATGCACCCCTCCGAGTGTTTACCGGGCCGCCGGGTGCCCCGATGCTGGGGATGGGCCGGACGACACCCACGCGGTGCCGCCGGGGAGGGAGTCAGAGGATGAGCACCGTGTTCGATTGCCCGTGCCCGGGCTGTGGTCAGCGCATGGACGTCCGCCGTGACGGCGACGTGGAGTGCACCGCCTGCGACGCGCGCTACCGCGCCCGGATGGGCTACCTGCTGCCGCTGCCGAGGCACGCGCCGGAGCAGGCCCCCGCCACGGTCGGCGGGCCGACGACGGCCGACCCGTCGTGAGGATCGCGCAGGTCGCCCCGCTGTACGAGGCGGTGCCTCCGGGTGCCTATGGCGGGACCGAGCGGGTCATCGCGACCCTGTGCGACGGCCTCGTCGCGATGGGCCACGACGTGACGCTGTTCGCGCCGCGGACGTCGCAGACCGCGGCCGTGCTGGAGGCCTACGACGACCCGCTGCGCGAGCGCCTCGGCGCCGACGAGCTGGTCGACCTGGCCCCCCACCTGCACCTGCAGATGATGGCCGACCTCTACGCGCGACGCGAGGAGTTCGACGTCGTGCACTCACACCTCGACATCTGGACCTTCCCGTTCGCGCGGCTGTTCGACACCCCGACCGTCCTGACCATGCACGGTCGGCTGGACCTCGACTTCCTGCGCGACCTGCTGCCGAGGTACGGCTCGGTGCCGCTGGTCTCGATCAGCGACGACCAGCGCCGGGCCGTGGCCGACCTCGACCTGACCTGGGCGGCGACCGTCTACAACGGCCTCGACTTCTCGACCTACTCCGAGGTGACCCACGACCCCGACGGCTACCTGGGCTTCGTGGGCCGCATCGCCGAGGAGAAGGGGCCCCTGTCGGCGATCGACGTCGCGCGGCGGTCCGGCCTGCCCCTGCGGGTCGCGGCCAAGGTCGACCCGCTCGACGAGCCCTACTACGAGGAGGTCGTCGCACCCGTCATGGGGCCGGACATCGACTTCGTGGGCGAGATCGACGAGCAGCAGAAGCCGTCGTTCTACGCCGGCGCCCGCGCCACCCTCTTCCCCAGCGACTGGCCCGAGCCGTTCGGCCTGGTGATGATCGAGTCCCTGGCGGCCGGCACCCCGGTCATCGCGCTGCGCCGCGGTTCGGTGCCGGAGGTGATCGAGGACGGCGTCTCCGGCTTCATCTGCGACGACGTCGACGAGATGGTCGAGGCGGTCCGGCGCATCGGCGACATCGACCCCGCGGCCTGCCGCCGCCGCGCCGAGAGGTTCTCCGGCGAGGCGATGTGCCGCGGCTACGTCGAGGTGTACGAAGCCCTCACCCGCGGGCCCGCGGGTGCCGCTCACATCCCCGCGCCGAGGACCGAGGACGTGTCGTCGGACCGGACCGGTTCGGCACTGTCCCCCGCCCGCGACGGGGCGTAGGGTCGTCCCGGGCTGGAACCACAGCCCGTCCACCACGAAGGGCATGCTCGACTCGGCGACCGGCACGCTTCGCATTCCCTTGGGACAGCGCCATGAGCGACAACGCGGTGAGCCTGGCCGACGCACTGACGCACGCAGCGATGGCCATCAACCGGCCCAGCAGCCTCGAGGCCACGCTCGCCGCCATCGTCCAGGCCACGCGCTCGTCGGTTCCCGGCTTCGACCACGTGGGCATCTCCATCACGTGTCGCGACGGGACCATCGAGACGAAGTCAGGCACTGCGGAGGTCGTGTGGGAGCTGGATGCGCTCCAGTACGAGCTGCGTGAGGGGCCCTGCTACGAGTCGATCGCCACGTCGAGCAACGTCCTGGTCGAGCACCTGCGCCACGAGCAGCGCTGGCCGCACTACGTCCCGCGCGCGGTGGAGCACGGGCTGCGGGCTCAGCTCGCGCTGCACCTGTACGACGACGGGAGGACGATCGGGGGGCTCAACCTCTACTCCATGCGCGAGGACGCGATCCACCCCGAGGCGGTGCACGCAGCGGAGCTGTTCGCCGCGCACGCGTCGCTGGCGCTCGGTCACGCCAAGCAGGAGCAGGAGCTCAACCAGGCGCTCCTGACCCGCAAGGTCATCGGCCAGGCGATCGGCATCGTGATGGAGCGTTTCCACATCGACGAGGAACGCGCCTTCCAGTTCATGCTCCGTGCGTCGTCGACGAGCAACCTCAAGCTGCGCGAGGTCGCACAGGAGCTCGTCCGGACGACCGACGAGAAGCACCGGTGTCCCTGACGTCGCCCTGCCCGCGGCTCATGCCGACGGCTCGACGACGTCCATCACCAGCATGGCGGCCGGTGCTGCGGCGCCGTGGTCGCGGATGTGGGTGAGGGTGGCCTGCACCTGCAAGGCCTTGCCGCGACGGTTGACCGCGTCCAGGGCCAGCGTCGCCGACTCGGGGTCGGACGCGGCGAACTGCGAACGGATCGGCTGTCGCAGCTGCTCGAGCGGCAACCCGATGTCGAGGTTCATCAGGTGCTCGCCCACCGCCTCGTCGGTCCGTACGCCCCAGAGATCCTCGGCCCGCCGGTTCCACGCCAGGATGAGCATGTCGGCGTCCACCACCGCGACGCCTGAGCTCATGCTCCCGAGGACTGCGGTCATGAAGCGGTTCAGGCGCTCGATCTCGCCGTGCCGGTCGCGCAGCGCCTCGTTGGTGAACTGCAGCTCGTCGTTCATCGACTGGAGCTCCTCGTTCATCGTCTCGAGCTCCTCGTTGGTGCTCTGCAGCTCCTCGTTGGTCGTCTCCAGCTCCTCGACCGTGCTCTGCAGCTCCTCGTTGGTCGTCTCCAGCTCCTCGTTGGTGCTCTGCAGCTCCTCGTAGGCGATCTCGAGCTGTCGGTTGGCGTGGGTCAGCTCCTTCTGCAGCTGACGGTGCTGGGTGACGTCGTTGAAGATGACCGTCAGACCGACGTCAGAACCACCCTCGTCGGCGAGGGGGACGACCTGGATGTCGAACACCACCGTCTCGCCGCCCCGCAGGTGCTCCACGTCCCGGATCCACCCGCCGCGTCGGCGCTGCCGTGCCTCGTCGATGTGGGCGCGCAGCTCGACCGGCCGGTAGGAGACCTCGAGGTCCTGGAACGGCCGCCCGACGTCTCGCGCGGTGATGCCGAGCTGGTGCAGGGCCCGGTTGTTCGCCACCACCAGTCGCCCCTCCGTGTCGAGCACGATCTGGGCAGCCGCGGAGGAGAGCAACGCCGCCTGGCGCAACGCGGGATCGTCCGCCCGCGGTTCGTCACCCGGTCCTGCCGCGCCGGACGCAGCGAGCGAGCGACGGTCGTAGGGCTCCGGGGTGACCTTGGTGAAGAAGCGGCGCCTGAGCTCGACCGGCCGGAAGTGGGCCGAGTGGCTCAGCAGCATCTCGGCCTTGCCGAGGAACAAGAACCCGTCCGGACGGAGCGCGAAGTGCAGTCGACGCAGGATCTGCGCCTGGGTGTCGGCGTTGAAGTACATGAGCGTGTTGCGGCAGGACAACAGGTCCACGTGCGAGATGGGGGCGTCCTGCACCAGGTCGTTGCGGCCGAAGATCACCGCGCGCCGCAGCTCCTTGCTGAACGCGGGTCCCTGCGGCGACGGCTCGAAGTACTTCTCGCGGAGCTCGGCCGGCACACCCTCCAGCTCGGCCTCCGTGTAGGTCGCCTGGCGGGCGTGGGCGAGCGCGTCCTCGTCGACGTCGGTGGCGTAGATCTTCACCCGGTCGCGGACCTCGTCCACGCCCAGGTGCTCGGCCAGGACCATCGCAAGGGTGTACGCCTCCTGGCCCGACGCGCAGCCCGCGCACCACAGTCGGATCGGGTGTCCTTCGCGCCTCCGGAGGAGGTCGGGCAGCAGCTCCTCCTGCATGAACGCCCAGGCCTCGGGGTCGCGGAAGAAGCCGGTGACATTGATGAGGATCGTGTTGAACAGCTCGGTGAACTCGTCAGGGTGCAGGAGCAGGTGGTCGAGGTAGGCGTCGTGGCTCGCGACGCCGATCGACTCCATGCGCCGTTGCACCCGACGGACCAGGCTTGCTCGCTTGTAGCCGGTGAAGTCGAAGGCCCGCTGCTCCTTGATGTGACGGAGAAGTGCCTCGAAGTCGTCGTCGGTCATCGGTGGGTTCCCCCTACTCGTGCAGGCTCGGGGAACCGATCTCATCGACGCCCGTCGTGCCGCCGATCTCGTTGATCAGCTGCCTGACCAATTCTGCCGCACCCGTGGCCTCCGCCGCGTTCTCGCCGAAGCGAGCCGCCGTGCGGTCGTGTCCGAGCCGACCGGCGCGGGCCCCGAGGTCGGAGTTGAGTGCGGCGCGCTCCTCGAGGCTGCGCAGCGCCATCCACAGGGCTCCCTCGAGGTCGACCACCTGGCGGGCGAGAAGACTGTCGGCGGACCACGCATGTCCCACCCTGCACCGGAAGCGCACCAGCGAGCCCTCCTCGATCTCGAAGAGCGCGCCCGCGCAGTCCGGGCACCCGAACCCCGACGGGCGGCCCGGACGTTCGTGGTCGTGCATCGCCCCGGGATCCATCGCTGCCATCGCCGTCTCCTTCTCGAGATGGGTCACCTCGGTCACAGCAGCCGTGCCATCCGCTCGGGGCACGGCACCGGCCCAGTCGCCGGCCAGGGCCGCCAGCTGGGCCGCCGGCAGGCGCAGGGCGCCCGGCACCGTCCGGGCGGCGGAGCGGGGCATGCTGTCGTAGAGCGCCTCGTCGAAGTCCTGCACGGCGATCCGCCCGCCGCGGGCCGCGACGGCCACCGCGCCGGCGGCGCCGTCGTCCAGGGCCCCGGACAGCACGACCGCAAGGACGTCTCGACCACCCTCGCGAGCAGCCGAGCGGAAGAGGACGTCCACCGCTGGACGATGCCCGTTCTCCTTGGGCCCCCGCGTCAACATCACTCTCCCGTCGGCCACCACGAGGTGGTGGTCGGGCCGCGCGACCACCACTTCCCCCGCTCGCAGAGGTGCGCCGTCGTCGGCGGCACGGACCGGGACCGCGCTGACGCGCGCCAGGATCGCGGGGAGCGCTGTCGGACTGTCGGCCGGGACGTGCAGCACGACCAGCACGCAGGCGGGCAGCCCCACCGGCAGGCGCGACACGAGGTCTCGCAGCGCCTCCACCCCTCCTGCGGATGCCCCGACCACCACGAGCGGCGGCCGGCTCCTCTCCGCGCCGATGGCGCTCATGACGTCGCCGCCCACGCGGCGTCCGGGACGTCACCGCGCTGCGCGCCCAGACACAGAGGCGGACGAGCGGGACGTTCGAGCACGCGCACGAGGACCTCCGATCGCAGCAGGGACGGGCGGGGGGACCTGCTCCGGTGCCCGCTTTCCCTCACCTGCATGCGCGGCTCTCAGCCGGGCGACCGCAACGCGTGCTCGATGACCTCGAAGGCGTCCGCGGACGCCACACGGTCCGCCTCGAGGGGATAGCCCGTCAGCAGCATGCCTCTCGCCAGCGCGCGCCTCGACTCCTCCTCGCCCAGTCCGTGTGACGCGCGGAGGACAGCGGCGAGCTCGGCCGCCGACACCGTTCCGAGCGGGGGCAGGACCAGGACGGACGGATCCCGCCGGGCAGCGGAGAGGGCTCGGCTCGCCATCGGGTGGGCGCCCGACCTGCGAGCACGCTCGCGCTCGGCTGCTGAGATGTCCCGCACGTGCCGGCTCCACACCCGGAGCCCGGTCGCCCACTCGCGCAGGGCCTTGTTCGTCTGCTGGACCTCGGTCC
>Ga0164308_10001109_pt1 | contig 14267 bp, 9 predicted proteins | sample Whisoiple_246_MG_FD_109983 | JGI IMG/M metagenome (GOLD analysis project Ga0164308, IMG submission 109983) | Soil microbial communities amended with fresh organic matter from upstate New York, USA - Whitman soil sample_246_MG | ecosystem: Environmental > Terrestrial > Soil > Unclassified >...
GCGGCGCGCACGCGGGCAGTGGCGGCGCACACGCGGGCAGCGCCGGGACCGCCGGCTCTGCAGCAGCCGGTTCGGGCGAGGCCGGTTCGAGCGAGGCGGGTGCTGGCGGAGACGCGGGTTCGGCTGGAGAAGCCGGCGCGAACGAGTCCGGCGGAAGCGGCGGCTCTTCCGGTGCCGCAGGGGGCGCCGGTGCAAGCGGTAGTGCGGGCGCGGGCGGCGGCGTGATTGGAACTGGCGGCGGAGCCGGAACCGGCGGTGGCGCGGGCACGGGCGGCGGAGCCGGAACGGGCGGCGGCACGACCGCTCCAGGCACGTACGTGGCGGGTGATTTCCACAACCACACCACCTGCTCGGATGGCGCCATCTCGATGCAAAAGCTGGTCAGCAAGGCGACCAGCAAGACGGACGGGACCTTCGGGCTCGACTGGTTCGTGCAGGCGGGCCACGGCGGCAACGGCAACCGCAACTGCACCTTGGTCGAAGATGCGACGCTGAGCACGCCCGCTTACCCGTATGTGTCGGGCAAATTGCCGACCACCAGTTGGGAAGATTCAGGCGTCACCCCCAAGGGTGATTCGAGCGGCACGAGCCCGAACAAGAACATGTGGCGCTGGCAGTCGATTCAAGAGTTCCAATACCCGTTGATCGAGTACCTGAACTCGTACAAGAACTTGCCGTTGTTCCTCGGCATCGAGACGGTCGGGCCAGGGCACGAACACATTTCGATGTCCGTAATCAGCGGGCAAATTCCCAAGTCCCTCGATTCGGCGACCCTGCCGAATACGCCGGGCTACACCGCCATTGGCAACGCGGACGCCCTCGCGAAGTGGGAGTATTGCTTCGATCGCAACGACACGGATACGAGCCGCGGTGCGACCAACCAGTTCGACTGCTCCGTGCCCGGCAGCGCGAACGACGCCGACCCCAATTGGAACGCGACGGCGCACAAGCTCATTCCCGCGGGCGGCGCGGGCACAGGCACGCGCGGTCACGCCAAGACCATCGAATCACTGCGCTGGATGGCGGCGTTCCACCCCGACACCAGCTACTACGTGCCGGCTCACCTCGAACGCGCGGGCCAGTTCAACCCGGACGGCAACAACGGCTTCAACATCGAACACCTGCGTGACCAAAACAACGCCGCGCCGAAGATCGCGTTCGGCATGGAGACGCAACCCGGTCACGGCGCGTCCTCGAATCGCGGCGAATACCAAGTGCTACGCAACAACTTCGGCGGCACGGCAGGCCTCGTCGACTCCGTGGGCGGCACGACGTACGGCGGCACCGGCGTGTACGGCGCACAGATCGGCGGCGTGTGGGACGCTCTACTCGGTGAAGGACGCAATTTCTGGTTCTTCGCCAGCTCGGACTGGCACAACCGCGGCAGCTTTTCGCCCGACGATCGTCGCTCGACCCAAGACTTCTACCCGGGTGAGTACCAGCGCAACTTCACGATGGTGAAGAACGGCGCCGACAAACTGCGCCCGCAAACGATCGTCGACGGCCTGCGCAGCGGCAATAACTTCGCGACGGGCGGACAAATCATCGACCGCTTGTCGTTCATCGCTTGCGTGGGCAAGAGCGACGAGGCCGTAGCGAACTTGGCCGCAGCGGCTGCGATGAACAACACGGTCGTCCAGGTGGCGGGCTGCGCAACCATGGGCGAGAAGCTGGTCGTGCCGAGCGGTTCCGAAGTGGTGATCGGTGTCGCCGTTCGCGATCCGGCGGGCACGAACTACTCGCCGTACACCTTCAACAACCCGTCGTTGCTCCAGATCGGAAAGAATCAGCCGCTCAACATGCCGGTACTGGACCACATCGATCTCATCCGCGGCCTGGTCACCGGTTACAAGATCCCGGGGACCGCGGGTTACGCGGGTGAGTGGCCGCGCAACACCAATTGGCTCAAAGCCGACGGTACGACCGCTGATCTCTCCGCAGTGCCGGAGGCCGCCAAGAACACCAGCGCTGCGGTAATCAAGACGTTCAATGGTGCCGGCGCCAGCGCCTGGAAATCGCTGACGGCCACAGACAACAGCGCGTTCTTGAGCATGACGTTCCACACGACCGCGCTCACGGCCTCGCAGTACTTCCGCCTGCGCGGCACCAACATGCCGCCAGCAGTCCCTTTCGAGACTGACGCGAACGGCAATCCGCTCGCGGACGTGTACACGAACGCCAACGATCCCACGCGCTTGACCATCCCGTGCGACGTGGCTCACTCGGCCGACAACCAGTTCGACGGCTGCCCGGACCACCTCGCCACCTCCACGGCTGCGGGCGCGATCTCGGGCCACAAGGCGGTCTCGTTCGACGTCGCAGCGTGGTCGGACCTCTGGTTTTACGCGAATCCGATCTACATCGAGATCACCGGCTCGGTTGTCGTGGCGGGCGTGAAGTAGCTGCCCCGCCGTTGAACGTCGCCATACGGCCCGGCGTGCTCGCTTCGCTGCGCGCGCCGGGGGCCCGCCCGACGCCGGCTACGCCGGACGTGGGGGCCCGACGGCTGCGTCTCGCCGCGCTTGGTTCGTAAACGCCTCGCACGGTGAGCCGCGGGACCCACGGCGGGAACCTGGCTGGGGTTGTTTTCGGCTCAGCGAGCGTGTCTCGTGCCGGACCATCGAATCGCGCGCGAGAACGCTGTCGAGCGGTCCATTCGTCGTCTCGCGCGACGCGACGAAGCTCGACGCCGAAGGCTGCGCCGCCACGCGGGATGCCGCGTGACCATCAAAACCCCCACTCAACCGAGAGTCACCGACCCGACTTGAACACCTTGTCGCCGGGCTGCGAGGAGCCGCGGTCTTGACCGAAGCATTCGACGGAGCCGTTCGGTTCGGAGGAATCCTGCGGATCCCCGAGAATGCAGGTGTGCAATCTGCCCGCCGCAACTTGATACCACGCGCCGAAATTTTCGGCGGATGACAGGCTGCTGCACTGCGGCGTTGCCGACCGATCACCGAAGCACGTGAAGCGATCGCCCACCGTGATCGCGGCGGTGTGCATTCCTCCTGCACTGACCGCCAAGTATGAGCCGGGACGCACATCCGTGCGCGTCGCGCCCACTCCGTCGTTTGCGCCGCCATCGGCCACGGTGCCATTGCCCCAACAAACCATTTGCCGGTCGACGTCGATGGCACACGCGTGTTCCGGGCCGACCGACACGGTCTTGAACAAGCCGCCCTTTGCCGAGCTGACGAGGTGAAAGGTGTCGTCGCCCCAGCACACCACCCGACTGTCACTTCGCACACCGCACGCCGTATCGGCACCGGTGGCGATCATCATGTATTTGCCGTCGGGTGGATTGATCTTGCCGTGCGCGGAGCTGCCGAAGCAAAGCGGTGTGCCATCCAGGTGCACGCCGCACGTGAAGTCATCACCGCAGGCAACGGACTTGAAGTGTCCATAATATTCAGAGGCTGCGTCCGCAGGCGCTTGCTGCTGGCCGTTGTTGCCCCAACATTGCAACGTGCCGTCGGGACGCAGCGCGCAAGCATGCCGTCGCCCCGCGGCAATGCTGATGAAGGCCCCCGTCTTTGGGGCAGCGCTGACTTGGCCGTCAGAATCATTGCCCCAACAGTAGATCCCGCCTTCTGCGAGCAGTCCGCAATTGAAGCCGTCTCCCGCTGCGAGCGACGCGCCGCGCACGCAGCCGTCGGCGATTCTGCCGTCGGGGCCGGGCAGGCATTCACTCAGGTCAGCCGCGGTTCCAGCTCGAGACTCGGCGTCGGTTTCGGCCCCCGAAGCCCCGCCGCGTCCTGCGCTCGTATTTCGCGAGTCGGCGCCGCTCGCGCCGCCGTCCTGGTAACGACGCGATTCGATGCAGCCGCTGCTCATCAGCAGCACGGTGACCCAAGCCGCCCATCGTGCGTTCACCCTCGAGGGGTTACTCGCGCATTTGTCTGCACGCAACGGCTTGCGCGTCGCGACGGGGGCGCGGCGCGCCTCATCAGCCTATGCCCGAGCACGCCGAGCAAGCTATATTCGCGCACGGTGCAGCGGTCGAAGCTTTTCGGGTTATTTTTTCCGCTCGTGCTTTTCGCGTGCGGGAGCGAACGGGCGGAGTCCGCGAGCGGCGGAGCCGCGGGCGTCGGCATCGACCATCGCGGGAGCGGCGGGGGCAGCGCCGGTGGCGGCGATGAGTCGGCAGCCGGAATCGGCGGCGCTACCGACACGATTGAAGGCAGCGCGGGCAGCGGCACATTCTGCGGCAACGGCGGGCCCTGCGTTTACTACAGCGAAAATTTCGATACGTCGAGTTGCGCGCCCGGCTGGCGCTTGCAGGGCTGGCGCTGTGGTGAACCCGACCCCATCCTCCAACCCGCAGCAAAGAGCCTCGCCAACGCGCTCGTCACCAATCGCGCCAACGCCGACGCACCTTACGACGCAATCGCGAGCTCGCCTCCGATCGACCTATCGCTCGCGGGCCAACCGCTGCTCGAATTTCAGCTTTCGATGAAGGCCACTCGCAACGATGCGTCGGCCAACGGGCGCCTGTTCGTCTCGGGTCTGAAAGTGCGAGCGCGCGTGGGCGAGGAAGTGTTCGAGCTTCCGAATGTGGACCCCATCTACACGGGTTATCAGATGTGGAGCGAATCGCTCCAATTCAGCTTCGCGCGTCACCGCGTGGATCTCTCGGCCTTCAGCGGCAAGACCATCCGTTTGGATTTCGAGTTCGTCAGCGACTACGACGCTGGCGACTTCGCGCTGCTCGACGACGTGTCCGTTTACGATGCGTCGCTCGTGCCCGCGACGCCCGAGTCTCTGGCCGTGCCCCGCTGTACGCCGAAAGCGACTCGCTGCGCTGAGCAGCTCACGCAAGTGTGCGCACAGAGCGGAACCTGGCAGACCACGGAAGAGTGCCCCTACATCTGTACGAACGGAGGCTCGTGCGGCGGCAGCTGTCGTCCCTACGAGTCTTCCTGTGATCCGGCGCACCCGAACACGCGCCTCGTCTGCGACGGCTCCGGGTTGGGCGTGAATCCGCAGCTCTGCCTCGATGAATGCGCGGCCGGGCATTGCCGCGGCGTGTACTTCGATGAAGCCTTCGAAGGTCCGACCGCGCCACCGGCTTGGATTTTCGCGGGTGATTGGGCCATCGCCAAAGCACCGGGCCTTGCCCCCGTCCCGGTGACCGAAGACGGCAGCACGCTCGCGGCGAGACTCACGCAGGCTCAAACCGGCCGACAGTACACGGACAACTTCGCGCAGAGCCCGGAGCTCGACCTGACGAGCGCCACCGAGCCCGTGCTGCATTTCCTCGGCTACCTGTTGACGGAAACGGGCAGAAGCGGGTTCGATGTTTGGGCTCGCTCCTCGAGTGACGACGGGGAATGGCAGCTTTTGACGCCGGAATATCCGGCCTATGACGCAACCATCAACGGCGCCGCTGCATGGTCAGGCCTTTGGTTGACGTTTCGAGACGCTCAAATCGATCTCACGCAGTTCGTCGGACACAAGCTCAGCCTGCGGTTTGCGCTTGCGAGCGACGGAACGAACCTAGGCGATGCGAGTGTCTACCTCGAACACGCGTCGGTCCGCGAGCGACCGCTCGTCCCACTATCGATCGAAATCCCAGTTCCCTCTCGGTTCTCGGCCGTAACGGGCGAGCCATTCTCTGCGCAGCTCCACGCGATCGGCGGCTCGAAGCGCGCACTTTGGTCGATTGTCGCCGGCACGGACGCTGATTGGCTCTCGATTGATCCGATGACCGGCACGCTGTCCGGAGTGCCGAGCAGTGCCGACGCAAAACTGGCCAGCCTCACCGTGCGGATCGAAGAGCCCGGCGTCAAAGTAGCGAACTTTTCGGAGCTGGGGATCGAAGTCGAGATCGACTAGAAGCGCCACTCCAAACCCTGCACTCCGCCGGGCCTTGCGGACCGCGGCTGCCAGGCACGCAGCGCCGCAGCGTCGCTCGGCGAGCGAAGGTAGAGCACGGTCCCGGTCACCACGGCGATCGCGCCGCTAATCGACAGCACGAGTCCCCAAGTTTCCGCCGTGCGCGCCTGGCTTTCGAGCGACTGAACCTGTTCGCGATCCGTGTTTGGCGGACAAGGGTTACTCGGACACAGCGCGTCACGTCGATCGAGCGATTTCGCCATCGAGGCGAAGAAGAATCCGCTGGCGCCCAGCGCAACGGCGCCCGCACTGGCGACGCCTATGCCCAGCCATTTTTGGCTGCGAGAGCGCTCTGCGGCAGCCTTGGGCGCGATAAGCGCTGGTGAGTTCGCGTTCGAGCGTGCGGAAGAATCGCCGCCGTTCACAGCCGACGCTGGGAGCGCGGGCCCGGCGGAAACCACGGGCTCGAGCGCTGGAATCGTCACTCGCCGGACCTCGCCCTCACCGCTCACCACGAGCACATTCGCAAATGGCGCAAACCCCGGCGCACTCGCTCGAACCGAATGCTCGCCCGTGTCGACGGCAATGCCTACGCCGAGTCCGCTCGCCACGATGCTCAAAGAGTCGAGCTGAATCGTCGCGTCTCTCGGCAGTCCCTGCGGCGGAGCGTCGATGATGATGCGACTCAGCCGTGGTTCGAGCGAGCGCACGCGCGCGGCGGCAAACTCGCTGCGCCGATCCGCAGAGCGCTCGGCCAACTCGATGGCGTCTCGGAACGCGGCGTACGCGCTGGCGAGCTTGCCGTCTTGCTCGAGACAATCCGCCCAATGCAAGAGCGCCCCGAGCCGCGGATCCAAGCGATAACTCTCGGCATATTTCGGACAAGCGTCGTGGATCCGGCCGCTCTTCATCAGCGCGTCACCCGCGTCGAACATGTCGACCGCCGCGGTGTGAGCGCTCGGCTCGGAGGACTGCGCAGACGCCAGCGAGGCCACGAGCGTGCTCTGCGACGCCAGGAGCGCAACGACGACGCACGGCAGCGGCTTCAGAGCCGGCCTCCCATCGCAGAGCGGGCAAACGACGAGTTGACGGGAGCAGCGGCGGAAGCGCTCGCAACCGGCGCCGATGGCGCCGCAGAACGCGCACGATTGGCGGCGAGCGAACGGCGGGGCAACTCTGTGACAGGTCGTGGCTCGGGCTTGGCAACGTCGGGCGGAGGCGCGAGCGCCGAAGCGACCGGCGCAGCCTCGACGGACGACGGACCTCCCTTCACGTCGAGCGGTTGCGGACCCGCTACATGCGGAGCCGTGGGTCGCTCGGATGCGGGCGCGAGTGGGCTCGAGCGGTGCGCCAGCATGGCGCCCGAAAAGAGCACGCCGATCGCGACGAGGGCAAAAGCGACGCGCTTGGACCGCGGAGAGTCACGGCGCTCGACGGAAGCCGTGGCAGTGCCTCCCAATGAAGCCCCGCTCGATTCGAAGCCTTGTAACAGCGTCGACGGCATCTCCAATGCCGGCTCCGGGGAGCTAGGGAGCGGCTCTTGGACGACCGCTTGCCGCACACGTTTCGAGGCATGCGCGCGCTGCAGCGATTCCGGAGCCAGCGGCAACAACGCTTGCTCGAGCTCGTGGACGTTTGCGTAGCGAGCCTCGCGCGCTTTCGCGAGGCAGCGCTGGATGACCTGCCCGAGCTCGGGCGACGTTTCAGGCAGTTCCGCGGGCGGCCCAGCGATGATGTTCGCGCACAGCTCGGGAAAGCTATCGCCCTGGAACGGGAGAGCGCCACTCAGGAGTTGGAACAAGATCACCCCGAGCGACCAGATGTCCGTTCGCGCGTCCAGATCCGGTCTCGCGCGCAACTGCTCCGGGGACATGTATTGCGGCGTGCCGACCAACTGGGAATGTGTACTGCCCGAGAGCTCAGCCGGAGTCGAGCGCTTGACGATCTTTGCCGCCCCGAAGTCCAGCACCTTCAGCTCCTCCGTGCCGTCGCGCCGATGCACCACGAACAGATTGCTGGGCTTCAGGTCACGATGGACGATGCCGAGGGCGTGCGCCTCACCGAGCGCATCGATGGCTTGAAGCAGAAATACGATCGCCTCCGTCGCGGAGAGTCGGCTGCGCTCCGCGAGGCGGCGCCCGAGATCCATCCCCTCGAGGTGCTCCATGGCCATGTAGGGCTGGCCGCTGTCCAGCGTCCCGACGTCGAACACACGCACGACGTGTTCGCTCTCGATCCGCGCTGCGGCGCGCGCTTCACGCAGAAAGCGCCGCGCGGCCTCGGGCTCGGCGGCGACCTCGGGGCGCATGACCTTGAGCGCCATGCGAGTGTCGAGCGCAATGTGCCGGACCGCCAGCACGACACCCATCCCGCCTCGACCGAGTTCCGACTCGACGCGGTAGCGACCAGCGAGCACCTCGCCGGGACGGATTTCGGGTGCACGGACACTGCCCACGACCTTGGGTTACCAGCGGCACCCGGCCCTCGCAACGCCACTCGTGTGCGCGCGCACGCAGCTCGCCCCCGAGCCGTGAACAACCCGGGAAAAACTGCAAAATGGGGCCCCGCGCAGCCCCACCAAGCCCTGCCGGTAGAGTTATGGTGGACGACGACCACTCCGGGCGCTATCCGAGATCACACATGGGGTCGGACCAGCCATCGACTCTTCAACTTTCGGATCCGACCACACCACAGTCGCCCCGCGTGGCCTGCGTGCACTGGGTCCACGGGTCGAGCGGCTCTTTCCTGACCCGCTTCGAACGCGCTCGCACGGTCGTCGGACGCAGCCCCGACTGTGACATCACGCTCGAAGCCGCTGGCGTGTCACGGCGCCATGCCGAGTTTTTTCACGAAGGTCCGGTCTGCACGCTCGCCGACACCGGCAGCAAAAACGGCATCTTCGTCAATGGTCGCGCGGTCACGCACGCAAAGCTCGCCGCTGGCGACGTGATCCGCTTGGGCGACGCCTTGGGCATCTTCGAGTTCGTCACGCGCGCGGAACAGCGAGCCGGCGACGAGCTCGACGAGGCTCGAACGAACCGAAACGCGATGAGCGACGGCCTCGTCGGCCAAGGCATGGCCGCCGCGCTCCGTGACTTGCCCGAAATCGCCTCGAGCAATCTGCCTGTCGTCGTGTTCGGCGAGACCGGGGTGGGCAAGGAGCGAGTCGCCGAGGCGATTCATCGCGCCAGCGGTCGGAGCGGGATCCTTCACGCCGTGAACTGCGCGGCAATCCCCGAAAACCTCGCCGAGGCCGAGCTCTTCGGACATAAGAAAGGCGCCTTCACCGGAGCGGAATCGGCGGCCCTCGGCCACTTTCGCGCCGCTGACGGCGGAACACTGTTCTTGGACGAGCTGCAGGATTTGCCTCGAAAAGTGCAAGGCGTGCTGCTGCGAGTTCTGCAAGGGGGGATGATCTACCCCCTGGGGGAAACCAAGCCCGTCGCGGTCGACGTGCGCATCGTTGCCGCGAGTCACCACGCGCTCGACGAACTCGTCGCCACCGGCAACCTGCGCGAGGATTTGGCGATGCGACTCGCGGGCTTCGCCATCCGCGTTCCACCGCTCCGCGAGCGACGGCTCGACGTGCACGCCTTGCTTCGGCATTTTTTGGATCTCTATGCGGCCGAGCGCGAACCCGTGAAGGAAGTGCACGTGCGCTTCCTAGAGGATCTCCTGCTCCATGACTGGCCCGGCAACGTTCGAGAGCTCGAGTTCCTCGTGCGCCGGCTGCTTTCGCGGTCGGATCGTGGTCGCAGCCTCGCCTGGCACCTGCTCCCGGACGCCATTCGCCGCAAGCCCGCGCCCGCCGCGCCGCAATCGATGATTCCCGCAGAAACACGGGCAGATCGCGACATCGCCGCGCTGTGTGAAGCGCTGCGCGCCTGCAATGGCAACGTCGCGCGCGCCGCAGCCACGGCGACGATCTCGCGTCAGCGCGCCTACCGACTCATGGCCGGCAAGTCAGTCGCCGAGTTCTTGAGAGATCCGGGGCGGGGCGTCAACGGAAGCACTGCGAACGCTAGCGACGACGAGTGAAATCGCGAACCGCGCGCACGCACTTCGAAAGGCGAGCGCGTGGCTTCGCCGTCACCATGAACCAGCCTTCGACCAGGTGATTGCTCAGGTCGTTCCAGTACGCGCCGGCAGCGCGACGTAAGCCACCGCGGCTTGCGAAAAATCTCGCGGCGCGATTACGCATCCGCCAACTGCTTGGACATGACCATCCTCGCCGTGAAATCAGTCCCGACTGCGCGAGTCCCCATCCTCGCGCCGCCGGTTCCCCCCCTGTGCACGGTCCGTACCACGGACGCGGCCGGCCCAATTCGGCGAAAGCGCGCGTCTTTTTCGCGACGACCCAATTGTCCGGACACTCCGACAGACGGCGCAAACATGTCCGGACAAGTTGCCCCACACGAGACTTCGGACTTCGAGGAACGGCAGCCCACGGCGGCCCGTCGCCGAGCTCACGGGGACGGCAGTCTTACCTAGCGATCGAAGCGATAGGACGTCTCGCGCGCGGAGGCGCGTTCGGCAAAGCGCTCGCTGAAGGCGACGAGCCTGCGATAACGCGCGATCGGGACGACGTCGCGAAAGCTCAGATGAGTGACGAGACAGAAGGCCGTGACTTCCAAGAAACTCAAAGCGCGTTCGCTCGGAAGCTCGGTCAGCGCGGCATCGATTTGTCGATCGAGCCAGGTCAGCGTGCCCTCGAGGCTGCGGCGCAGCTTGTCGACGTTGCTGCCCGCCCCGACGCCCGCGAGCTGGGCCATGATCAGGCTCACCTCGGTGGACATGGCCACGAGCGTGAGCTCTTGCGCGTTGGCACCGAGCGAGCGCTCGAGATCTTCTGGCCAGACGAGCAGTCTGCCACTCGCAGCGCGGCGCGCGAGCGTACGACAGATGCTCAGGGCACCGAACCAGGCGCCTTCGGGGCTATGCAGCACCGGCATGCGGAGTGCGGGATTGCCGCCGTAATCAGCAGCCTCGAGCGACATCAGATCGGCGACGATCCGAAACTCGTAAGGCACCGAGAGCTCGGCAGCGTAGATACGCGCGATGCGCGTGAAGCTCGAGCTCGAGCGTCCAAACAAGATCAGATCCGAGCTTTGGGAAGCATTTGTCATGAATTCACTTTCAGAACCGATCGACTCTCGCGCCCCTCCGCCGCAGACGAGCGAGGCGGCTCCGGACCGAACACGCTCATGCCGCCCGCGAGCAACTCCGCAGGCGTCTTTCGTGAATGCTTGCCGCGCCCACCGCACACGAACAGCCCGAGCTCGTCTTGCACGGGAGCGAGGCCACGCTTCAACGCGCCCAGCACGCTGGTGGTGGTGCCGGAGGAATGCCAATCCATACCCATGATGGCTCCGAACGACTGAAACCAAAACGGATGCGACAGCCGCCGCAGCGCCTCCTCGGTGCCGTAGTGATACGCGATGGCCTCCACGATCACTCGCCCGAGCCGCGCCATCCGCCCCGCGAGCCACGGCGGAACGTGCCCGCCATGCAGAGGTAAATTCGCGCTACCACTCCGACGAACCATGCCGAAAGTCTAGTGCGCTTTGGCTGCCCCGACGAGCCACGGCGCGATACGGCCCGGCGTGCTCGCGGCTGCGCCGCTCCGCGCGCCGGGGGCCCGCCCGACGCCGGCTGCGCCGGACGTGGGGGCCCCACGTTCGCTGATTCACCGCAAACCAGGCCGCAAAGATGCCTCAGTGCGCAGTGGCGCCAGCGCGGTACTCTGCGCCGGAGAAACAACATGAAGCCAATCGTGGAGGTACCACGCAATGCGTTTGCGACCGTCCGGGCCGATCAAAGCGCGCTGCTGATCGACGCGTGCGACTACTACCGCACGGTTTATCGCGCTCTGGAGCAAGCACGAAACTACGCCGTGTTGAGCGGGTGGCAATTCGACAGTGGTGTGCCGCTCTTGCGAGGAAAGGACGCGGAACGAACCACGCGCCCGGTCACATTGCTGAAATTCCTCGACGCCCTGTGCGAGGAGCGGCCGGAGCTCACCATCTATGTCTTAGCCTGGGATTTCAGCGTCGCTTACTTGTCGGAACGGGAGTGGATGCAGAGCTTCAAGTTCGCGTTTTCGAGCAATCCTCGCGTGCGCTTCGAATGGGACGAACACCCGGTGGCCGGTGCGAGTCATCATCAGAAGTTCGTCGTCGTCGACGGTGCGGTCGGGTTCCTCGGGGGCATCGACATCTGCGATGCCCGCTGGGATGATTGCGATCACCGCGAACATCACCCACAACGGGTGAACCTGGCTGGCGAACCCTGCAAACCGTATCACGACGTGCAGGCCGCCCTCACGGGTGACGCCGTTCGCCCGCTCGTCGACGTGTTCGTCGAGCGCTGGCAGCGAGCAACCGGTGATCACTTGCAACTCGGTCTCGCCGATCCCGAGGGGCGAAGCCGCTTCGACCTTTCACGATTGAGCGAGGGGCACGCTCAGCCCATCGCTTGCAACCTTGCCGCCTTCAGTCGCACGCAGCAGGACGAGCGAGCACGACCCGCAGAAATCAACGAGATCCGTGAACTGCTGAGCGACGCCTTGCGGGCCGCCGAGCGCCTGATCTATGCCGAAACGCAGTACTTCACGTCGCGCTCACTGGCAGCGGTGTTGCTCGATCGCATGCGCAATGACAGCTTGCCCAAGCTCGAAATCGTGCTCTGCATGCCGCACGGCGCTGACTCACCCAAAGAGAAGTTGGCGCTGGGCGATACACAAGAAGCAATCTTGTTCGCCCTCCACGAAACCGCACGTCAGACCGGCCACGAGCTACGCTTGCTCTACTCCGCGACCTGCGCCGAAGGCGGCGGCGAAGTCCCCACGTTCATCCACGCCAAATTGCTGATCGTCGACGATCAGCTATTGATGGTCGGTTCACCCAACTTGACCGAGCGCAGCATGGGCCTCGACACCGAGATCGCCGTCACTTGGTACACCGACGGCGCGCAGGAAGACCGAGACACACGCAACTGCGTCCGCAACATTCGCACCCGCTTGCTCGCCGAACATGCGGGCCTCGATGCCAAAGAGTTCGAAATGGAGTCGGGCCTGTGCGCCAAAATCGACGAGCTGATCGAGAGCGGCCAGTCACGACTCCGGCACCGCACCATCCAGAGCTCCGGCCCGCTCGGCCCGTGGATGGCGGAAATCTTCGATCCTGCCGACGGCATCCTCAAAGACGCTCCGTTGAACGGCAGCGAAGCCGCCAATGGTCACGGCGATCGCGAACACTGGTTCGTCAGTGGCATTCAAGGCCTCGCAGCCCGTGTCCTGCGCCGCGGCTGATTGACACGGAGGAACCGAGGGTGACGAGGCTCCGAGTGATGACTTACAACGTGCACAGTTGTGTCGGCACCGATGGCAAACTCGACCCCAGCCGCATCGCAGAAGTGATCGCGCGCTCGCAGGCCGACGTCGTCGCACTGCAGGAGTTGGACGTCTGCCAGAAGCGCACGGCGGATCTACATCAACCGCAATGGCTGGCGGAACGGCTGCAGATGTCCGTGCACTTCACCGCCGCACGGCGCTGTGAAGAAGGCCACTACGGCAACGCCATCTTGTCCCGACACCCGCTATCGGTCATCTCGGAGGGTGGCTTGCCCCGCAGAACCGGCGAGCAACGGGCGGTGCAGTGGGTCAAGGTGTCGATTGGCAAACTGGAACTCCACGTGATGAACACTCACCTGAGCATTCATTTTCGCGAACGCCTGCTGCAAATCGAACAATTGCTGGGCGCCGAATGGATCGCAAAATCCGCAACGCACGTGCCCTTGGTGGTCTGCGGCGATCTCAACGCGAGCCAATTTTCGCCGGTCTATCGGGGCCTGCGCAAAGGTCTGGTCGACGTACAACGGGCCAATGGTGCGCGGGCGGTCGCCACCTGGCCCTCGCGCCGACCGTTGTTTCGCATCGATCACCTGTTCACGAGCAAGAACATTTCCGTGTTGCGCTGTGAGGTTCGGCGTGACCCCTTGACGAAGGTCGCGTCCGACCACTTGCCCCTATTGGCCGAGTTGAGCTGCGCAGCTCCGTAGGCCGAGGCAGCCGTGTCGACCGCTCGGTTTCATCGGCTGCGGCATCAGAAAGGACGCGGCCCATTGTGACTTTTGCGCGGGCAGCGCGGTCTCGACGCACGATGCGGTGAAAACACAGCACACTTCCTTGCTGCGCAGCGCGGTCTCGTTGTTAGAGACGCTACCCTACAAAACACGCTGCTTTTCCGCGCGCTGTCGTCACGGGAGAACTTACTGTGCACACACAGCACTTTGCTGCCGCGTAGGGGCGCTTTCGTCGGTCGCGAAGATGCGGTGTCGTCACGGGAGAACTTACTGTGCACACACAGCACTTTGCTGCCCGCGTAGGGGCGCTTTCGTCGGTCGCGAAAGATGCGGTGTCGTCACGGGAGAAC
>Ga0164308_10001111_pt1 | contig 14255 bp, 11 predicted proteins | sample Whisoiple_246_MG_FD_109983 | JGI IMG/M metagenome (GOLD analysis project Ga0164308, IMG submission 109983) | Soil microbial communities amended with fresh organic matter from upstate New York, USA - Whitman soil sample_246_MG | ecosystem: Environmental > Terrestrial > Soil > Unclassified >...
CCGTCGGCACGATGGCCCGTCACGCCGACACTGAGCACGAACGGAACGGTTGGCGGACCGGGCCGGCCGCCTTGAGCGAGACGTTGCCTTTCAGGTTTTACCCGCCAATCAACGTTCATTGTTTTCGAAACTGCAAGGTCCGTTTCGCCATCTTCATCAGATGAACGAAATTCGCCCGCCGCCCCCATTGTCCATGATGGGATCAAACGGCGGATCAATCGGCTTCTGCGTGCTCTCGTCCACGAAGAACAACGTGTAGCCGATCTGAATCGGCGGATCCTGATTGCAATTCTGCAGGGTTAACTTCTTGCCCTTGCTGTCCTCGACGCTCAGTTGGCCGTTCGTGTTGATTCCGCTGCCAGTTGTGGGGCAGGCGGTTCCGACTTGGGCGCAGATCGGCTGATTGGTGTCAAAGGCGATTTTCTGCGTGCTGTCGTTGTCGACGACATGGAAAACAATGTCGTACCAATCCGGTCCGTTCGGCAGCGTGACGGTCTGGTTGTTTGACCCCTTGAGATATGGCCCCGAACTCGCGTCGGTCGGTTTGAGCTCATAGGTGAGCGAACCCGACTTGGTGCTCGCTACGACATTGAACTGGAGTTTGACGTTCGGCGGGGGCGGATTGCCGCCTTTCTTGGAGGATTGCTCCGATTGCTTAAGGCCCTGTTCGCTCGTTTCCATCTTTGCCTCCTTGTTTTCAGGCCGTTTCGTTCAGCTGGAATCCCATTTTCGCGAGCTTTTCGGCGAGCAGCGCGGAATCCCGTTTTTCGCCGAGGCGCCGCAGGATGTTTGCACGTTCGGCAATTTCGGGCGGCATCTCGACACCTAGCGGACCGAGCGATGCCTTGGCCTCCTTCCAGTCGCGCTCGGCAGCGGCAGCATCGCCATTGGCGCGGTACGCGTCGCCCCGGATGCGAAGCGCGGAGGCCACGATAAACCTATCCGCAATCCGATCGCCGGTATGCACACTCCGGGCTGCGCTCACCGCCCGCTGAGCGGATTCTAGCGCCTCCTCGGTTGCCCCGCTTTGCAACGACAATCGCGTCCGCAGAATCCAGCAACCGATCAATCCTTTTCGAAAATCGGGTTTGGCTGAATCCTGCACCAGGAGCCTGCGCACGGTCTCGCAAGCCGCTTGAGTCAGGTTCGCTGACTCGTCGCTCGTGCGCGCTTTCAGCAGCTCATTCGCCAGATTTATTCGTGCTTGGTAACCGTAGCTGCGCCATTGAGTGTTGCTTGGCTCCACCGCAGTCAGCGCGTCCGCGTAAGCGATCGCCCTTCGGTAATGCGCAATTGCGAGAGGCCGCTGGCCAGTGTCGGTATACAACAGACCAAGTGCGCGATGCGCTGGGACCAGCCGCTGGCGATATTCGACATCGCCGGTCCGCGCGAGCAATCCTTCGAGAACCGCTATGTCCTGACTTCGGGCACTGATGGCCTGATCGTATCGGCCTAGCGCCGCCTCGACATCGGCCAACCACGCGAGCGATTCCGCGACGGACTTTCGATATTCTTGATTGGCCGGATCGGCCGTCGATATCGCGCGGATCGTTGTCAGCGCCGCGCTAAATTGCGCCGCCGCTTCGGTAAAGCGCCGCTGGTCGAATAGAAGGATGCCGAGATTTGCTTCGGCATATTGCTCTTCCATGCGCCACTTCATGTTGTCGGGAGACAGCGTGACCATCCTCAGCGCGAGGCGCTTATACTCCCGCATGGACGCCTCGGCAGTTCGGAAATCTTCGCGCTGCTGAGCAATGTTGCCCACGTAAAACACGTTCTGCGCATGGTCGAAGAGCGCCTGCGGATCATCGGGACGCCGAAGAATTGTCTCGCCGGTCCCGGCCATCGCGACCCGGTAAAGACGCAGCGCGCCTTCCACATCGCCCCGGGCTTGCGCGACCTGCGCCATCAGGCTGAGCGCCTTCGAGCGCTGCGATAGCGCAGCGTCTGACAGATCGGTGGTGCCTTGCTTCTGATAATAAGCGAGAACGCGCGCTCCCACACCATCGAGCGCGTCAAGGCGCCCGATCGGCTCGAGCTTGTCCTTCAGGTCGCCGAGCATGAACCCGACCAGGCCCTCCGCTTCGCGCCGTTGCTCGCGCGCTTCATTGCGGGCCTGGATCGCAGTCACGGCGAGCGTGCTGGTCACGGCCATGCCGCCCAAAGATGCGGCAGCAAGCCATGCCAGTCGTCGCTGTCTGCGCGTCGTTTCCCGCTGGACCAGGTCGTCAAGGCCGACGCCGAGCATTCCGGCGACCAGTTTGAGGAAACCGATCCGCCGCTGTTCGTCATTTCCCCGCAGATCGGCGGCCAAGGGTTCTGCGCGCTTGCCGGTAGGGCGTCCACGACGGTCGTACTTCTGCCTAAGGGCGGCCGGCAGGCATTCCTCTTCCTCCCGACCGGGCAGGTCGCTGGCAAAGGGTTCACCCGCAACGATCGCGGCAAGGATGCAGCCCTCGGGCCGAATCCGTTTGAATGCCTCGATCTCGGCGTTGGTCCAGCGCGACATCGCCGCGTTGGGCGAGCACAATACGACGAGAAACTGGGACGACTGCAAGGCTGACCGGATCTCGTCGCCGAGGTCGTCGGCCGCCGCGAGTTCGTGCTCGTCGCGGAAGATCGGCGTCAATCGCTTCGGGACGACGCCGTTGGCCGTGAGCTGGCCCTGGAGGGCGTGCGGGACGCGGAAACGTTCAAGTTCGCCGTAGAGCCAATCCGCCGTTTCCTTGTCGCGATGGCTGTAGCTCAGGAAAGCATAGTATCGCGGCTGAAGCCGATGGATGTGGTGAACCTCCGCGCCACTTACCTGCGGCGCGCCGTTTCCGAGCGGCAATGGGGCGAGCTTGGCCATATGGCCCCCCAAGCGAGTCCCGTTAAGCCTGTTAACACACGGCGATAAGCCCGGCGAATCGTCTGCGCCGGTTTTCCAAGCCGGACGAACGCCTTATATGCGGTGGCATGTCCATCCGTCCCTGGCGCGATATCGAGCGGCGCAAGTCGCGACAGATCATGGTCGGCTCCGTGCCCGTCGGCGGAGACGCACCCATTACAGTGCAGACCATGACCAACACGCCGACCGAGGACGCCGCGGCGACCATCGACCAGATCCGTCGCTGCGAGGATGCCGGGGCGGACATCATCCGTGTGTCCTGCCCGACGGTCGAGGCGACGACGGCGCTACGGACCATCGTTCGCGAAGCCAGCGTGCCGATCGTCGCGGATATCCACTTTCACTACAAGCGCGCGCTCGAGGCCGCGGACGCCGGCGCGGCGTGCCTGCGCATCAATCCGGGCAACATCGGATCCGAAGAGCGCGTCAAGGAAGTCATCGCTGCGGCACGAGCCAACGGCTGTGCGATCCGCATTGGCGTCAATGCCGGCAGCCTCGAGAAGGACTTGCTCGAAAAGTATGGCGAACCTTGTCCCGAGGCGCTCGTCGAAAGCGCTCTCGACCACATCCGCATCCTCGAGGATCACGGGTTCCGCGAATATAAGGTTGCGGTGAAAGCCAGCGACGTGTTCCTTGCGGTCGCGGCTTATCAGCAGCTCGCGAGCGAGGTCGATTGCCCGCTTCACCTTGGTATCACCGAGGCGGGTGGGCTCATCGGCGGCACCGTCAAATCGTCGATCGGTATGGGCAACCTGCTCTGGGCCGGCATCGGGGACACCATCCGCGTGTCGCTTTCCGCGGAGCCGGAGGAAGAAGTTCGCGTCGGCTACGAAATGCTGAAGGCGCTCGGCATTCGCAGCCGCGGTGTGCGCGTCGTTTCGTGCCCGTCCTGTGCGCGGCAAGGCTTCGACGTCATTCGCACAGTCGAGGCGCTCGAGGAGAGGCTGCAGCATATCAAGACCCCAATGTCGCTGTCTGTGCTGGGATGCGTCGTGAACGGGCCCGGCGAGGCGCGCGAAACGGATATCGGGATCACCGGCGGCGGCAATGGAAAGCACATGGTTTATCTGTCCGGTGTCACGGACCATCATGTGCAGGACGCGGACATGATCGATCACATCGTTCGACTGGTCGAGCAAAAGGCCGTCGAGATCGAAGCGGCCCAGCAACTGACTCTCGACGCGGCCGAATGACCGGCGTCGACGGCGAGGTCGCACACCGCAGGGTCGCGACCGGCGTCTCGGCCACGGGCGCCTCGGCCACCGGCATCACCACGCTGGGCGCAATAGCGCTGGGCGCAGCCGCCACCGGAGCGCTGGCGCTGGGCGCACTTGCGATCGGTCGACTGTGGATCGGCCGGGCCCATATCCGCCGGCTCAGGATCGACGAACTCGAGGTTGGCCGATTGATCGGACCCACGGCCATCGACTCTGCGAACCTCGATGGGGAGGAAGGTTAGCCTTCCTTAACCGAGTCCGGCGCAAGGTGGCGCCGTGACCAAGCTGCTGCTCATGATCGCTTTTGCCGGCGCGCTCGCGCAGGGCCTAGCGGCTGGGCGGTCCGAGCCGCCACTCCTGATCGATTCTTCCGCGCCCCTCGACGCCGCCAGATAAGCATCGCTAAGCGCGGCGTATGAGCCGCGTCGCGCATCATCCTCTAGCAGCTTTCGCCGCGGCCCTCGGCGCCGTTGGCGTCCTGTCCATCATGGATGCGGTGATGAAGCACCTCGTCCTCGCCATCGGGATCTTCGCGGTGAGCATCTGGCGCGCGCTGGCCAGCCTCGTCATCAGCGGTGCCTTGTACCTGCCGAGACGGCAACCGTGGCCAACGCGCGCGACGCTGCGCATTCACGTGGTGAAGGGCATGGTGGTGACGGTTATGGCGGTCCTGTTCTTCTGGGGCATCGGCCGCGTGCCGCTCGCTCAGGCCATTGCGTTGACCTTCATCGCACCGCTGATCGCGCTGCTGCTGGCGGCGGTGGTTCTGAAGGAGGAGATCGGTCCGCGCTCGATCGTCGGCTCAGTCCTCGCATTCGGTGGCGTGATCGTAATCGTGGTCGGGCAGGCTCGGGCCACCATCGGCTCCGACGTCCTGCTCGGCAGCGCGGCGATCATCGGCTCGGCGCTCTGTTATGCCGTAAATATCGTGATGATGCGCCAACAGTCGCTCGCCGCGAAGCCGCTCGAGATCAACTTCTTCCAGTCGCTGACCGTGATGGCCTTGTGGGTGGCAGCGATGCCGATCATCGGATCTCCGGCCTGGCCGGCGGGTCAGGTGGGCTGGGTCGGCGCTGCTTCGCTCATGTCGACGGCAGGCACCCTGCTCTTCGCCTGGGCCTATGCGCGCGGCGAGGCGAGCTATCTGGCGGTCACGGAATATAGCGCGTTCATCTGGGCGTCGGCGCTCGGATGGCTCGTGTTCCGAGAGGCGGTGTCGACGTTTACGTTGGCTGGCGCGGCTTTGATCGTCGGCGGCTGCCTGATCGCGGCTCGCCGCAAAGCTGTCCTGCCCGAAATCGACGTTGCGGCCTAGTTGCTTCCCAGCACGTTGATGGTGAATGCGAGAACGCCGATGTTGAATGCGAATGCGGCGAGGCAGTGCGCGGTGACGACGCGCCGGATGTGCTCGCTGGAGATTGTCACATCGGAGGTTTGGAACGTCATCCCAAGTGTGAAAGCGAAATAGACGAAGTCCCAGTAGACGGGCTGTGCGGTTCCCGGAAACTCGAGACCGGTGCAGCCCTCGTCAGGCTGGCTGTACGCCAGATGGGCGTAGTGCAGCGCATAGATCGTATTGCTGAATAGCCAGGCGATCGCCAGCGTGGCGATAATCAGGATCCGCGTGAAAGGCTGCGGCGTGTGACCGACGGTTTCGGCCGCGATCGCGATCAAGAGCACCGTCATGACGATCCCGGTGATCGCCAGCAGCACGTGCCGGTTCGCGTCATTCGCTCGAGCATGCGCGCGAATGGCTTCCGCCTCCCGAGTCCCGAGCAATGGAAGCGAGAGTAAAAGGAGGAGCATTGCGGCGACGTCGAAGCCGGCCATCACGCCAAGCGGCCTGCTATCGAGCAATTGGGCCGCGATCGGTACGCTGACTACAAGCGATGTCAGGAAGACGAGGAAGCGCCAGGGTGCGATCAGGTTGCCGATGGTTTGTCGCTGCGCCATGTCGCGTTGGAGATTTAGCTGACGTGCAGGGCGCGTCCAGTGGAAGGATTGGAATGGCCTGGTTCTGGCTGATTATCGGCGGCGTTTTCGAGGTCGGTTTTACGACTTCGCTGCGCTTCGTCGACGGATTTCGAAATGTGCCGTGGACCCTGGCGTTCCTCATGTCCGTCGCGATCAGCATGGGCCTGCTCGAGTTCGCATCGCGCTCGATCCCAATGGGTACCGCCTACGCTGTTTGGGGCGGAATTGGCGCCGTCGGCACGGTGATCGTGGGAATTCTGTGGTTCCACGAACCGGCTAGCACGATCCGAATCTTGCTTATCTTCGCGATCGTGGCGGCGATTGCTGCGCTCAAGCTGACCGCTTAGCGCTGCGGCTTCAGATAGGGTGCGATCTCCGGGCTTTCTTCGATCGAACGATAGAATTTGGGTGTCGGGAACGGCCCGCGCGCCTGCTCATAGGCATAGCCGAGCGAGAGGATGAGGGCCTCCGACCCCTTCGGCCCGATGAAGCTGAGGCCCAGGGTCGTGCCCTTCACCAATCCCATGGGCAGGGTGAGGTGCGGATAACCCGCGACAGCTGCCAGGGAGCCGGCGCCGCTTCCTGAGACCTGGTCGCCGTTGACCGCGTCGATCATCCAGGCGGGCGGCATGGTCGGGCCGACCAGCGCGACGACATCGTGCTGCTTCAGCAGCCGGTCGATGCCGTTGGCACCGGCCGCGCGGAAACTGGTTTCCCGTGCCTTCTTGTAAGCCGGATCGGCAAAACCCTTCGTTTTCTGCGCGTCCTCGAACAGCTGCTGGTCGAACAGGGTCATCTCCTGCCGCGCGTGCGCCTTGTCGAACGCAATCACGTCGGCGAGCGTGCGCACCGGGATGGGCGCCGGGCTGTCCTTTAAATAGGCGTTGAGATCGGTCTTGAGCTCGGTCAGCAGGACCTTCAGCTCATTCTTGCCGATCGCGCTGTCGTCGAACTTCTTGATCTCCACCAGCGTGGCGCCCCGCTCCCGCAGGATCGCGAGCGCGGTCTCGAACGCGGCGTCCGTTCCGAATCCGGCAGCGAACCGCATCACGCCGATGCGCTTGCCCTTGAGCGATTTGGCATCGAGCGCCGCCGCATAATTGCGCTTGCGCGTATCCGCCTCGCGCGTGGCGCGATCCACGGGGTCGCTCCCGGCGATGATCGTCAAGAGCTCTGCGGCTTCGCGCACGCTGGCCGTCATCGGGCCCGCGGTGTCCTGGCTGTGGCTGATCGGGACGATGTGCGTGCGGCTGACCAGCCCTACGGTGGGCTTCAGCCCGACAATGCCGTTGATTGCCGCAGGGCAGGTCACCGAACCGTCGGTCTCGGTCCCGATCGCGAGGCGCACCAGGCCGGCCGCCACCGCCGAGCCGCTGCCGCTGGAGCTTCCGCAGGGGTTGCGGTCGAGCGCCCAGGGGTTGCGCGTCTGGCCGCCGATGGCGCTCCACCCGGAGACGGACCGGTTCGAGCGGATGTTCGCCCATTCGGACAAATTGGTCTTGCCGAGGATGACGAGGCCGCCGGCGCGCAGACGCGCCACTAGCGGCGCATCGCGGTTGGTGACGTTGTTGGCGAGGGCGAGACTTCCGGCAGTCGTCGGAAGCGGCCCCGCCGTCTCGATATTGTCCTTGATCAGAATCGGCTGACCGGCGAGCGGGCCGCCGCCACTGCCGGATGCATCAACCCGCCGCGCCTGCTCCATCGCGGTCGGGTCCAGCGCGATGATCGAGCCGAGTTGCGGATCGAGCCGCTGGGCGCGCGCAATCGCCTGCGCCGTCGCTGTCTCGGCGGGACCCTGAGGGTGCTGAGCGGCCGCCGCTTGAGGCATGGCCGCAGCGGCGGCGGCGACGATCAACAATTGGCGCATGGAAATCTCCCCGACGGGAGATCAGCGCGGCGCGAGCAGCGCGTCAAGCGTCCCCTGACCCTTGCCGACCTTCTCGAGCCGCGGATAGCGAAGCCCACCGTGCCAATCGAGGCTGACGGTGCGGTAAACGTCGCCGGCTTTCACCAACAGCTGGACTGCCGGGCCCTGGCCGTTCGCCGCCTTGATCGCCGTCTTCAAAGCATCGCCATTGAAGCCTCGGCCGTTCACCGCGAGGACCTGGTCGCCGCCCGACAGGCCGGCGTTGAACGCAGGACCGTCCCACAGCACGCTCGAAATGCGCCCATCGCTGCCGACGACGAAGCCGCCGGAGTAGGTCAGGTCGGTCGCCTTGCGGTCTTTTTCACCCTGCCTCCACCACTTGGTCGGTTCGTCGGCGAAGATCAGTCGATAGCCACCCTGGTTGATGCCTTCGAGCGGCGCCTGCGGTGCGACGTCGTAGACTCGGCGCTGCAGATAGCCACGCCAGTCATAGGGCTGGATGCCATTCAGCGTCGCAGCGACGTCGTCGAGCGTGTAGGTCACCTCGCCCCAGTCGCGGTCGCGAATGCCGAAGAAGGCGCGCGCGAAATCGTCAATCGAGCGCTTCCCGCCGGACATCTGGCGAAGCATGCGGTCGACATCGAGCCAAATGAGTTGGCCTTCGCTGTAATAATCCTCGGAGCGCTGCTGGCTGCGCCACGGAATCGGGGTTCGCCCAGCGATGATTGGATCGTTGGTGGTGTCGACGAGGGGACGCCAGCTACGGCCGGGGGTACCGGTACTGTACGCGGCTGCTGTCGAAGCGATGGCATCAAGGGTGTCCTGCTTCGAGAGCATCCCGGAGCGAGCACCGAGCACGTAGCCCCAAAATTGCGTCTGCCCCTCGTAGACCCACAGCAGGCTGTTCTGCATCGGCATGCGATAGTCGGCGGTCCACAAGTCCGCACCGCGACGGAACTTGCCGTCCCAGCTATGCGAAAACTCGTGCGGCAGCAGGTTGCGCTCCCCCAGTTGGTTGTCCCAGTCCGTGAAATAGCCGCGGCCGACGCCGTTTTCCGAGCTGCGGTGATGCTCCAGCCCGATCCCGCCCAAGTTGTCGGAGACGGTGAGCAGGAAGTTGTAATGGTCGTAATGCTGGCTTCCGAACGCCTTCACCGCCTGTTCGACCAGTCGCTTGTGCGCCGCAATCATCTCGGGCTTAGCATCGAGCTCGGCCGGTGTGTCGGCGATGACATCGAGGGTGACGTCCGGCGTCAGCGGGAATGCCCGATGGTGCGCGCCGGCGATGAGCGGTGAGTCCAGCAGGATCTCGTAACTGGTGACGGGGTAGTCGACGCGATTGGCAGACTGGCCGCTCGGGCGGAGCGCCGTGGCGACCTTCCACCCAGTTGGAACAATCACCGACGCCTGAACCGGGATGTTCCGAACGTAATAGCCCGCTGGGTACATGGAATTAGAAATCCATTGGATGCTCGCCATGTCCGGCGTGGCCACCGTCCGGCCCTGACCCTCGGCGGTCGGCGTCACGTACTGGAAATCCACGTCCACGGCTGTGACGCCTTCTGGCACGTCAATGTGAAATGCCGTGACGTCGATTGTGTCGCGAACCCACTTGAGCGCTTGTCCGTTCGCCGTGAATCGGATTCCCGTCACGTTTTTGATGTCGCCACGGGGGCTGTGGCCGCCTGGAATCCACTTGGGGTACAGAACGACGAAGTCGCCTGACTGTGTGACCGGAATGCGCTGGTGAATGCGGAAGATCGCGCGGGTCACATCGCTCGCGTCGACCGTAAGCTGCATCGTGCCCGGATAAGCGATGTCGCGTGCCGGCGGAATCACTTCGGTCTTGGCGGTGGGCACCGGGCGGCTGTTCTGCGCCGGAGCGATCTGGGCGAATGCGGGCGCTGCGGCAGAAGACAGCAGAAGAAGGGCAAGCGCGGCTCGGCGCATCAAATCACTCCTTGAACATGCGATTGCAGGGAAAGGCGGGGGTCTAGCGCGATTCTCTTCGCGCGCAACGCAGCCCGCAGGGCCGTTCGACGACTGAAGTGGACCTTTCGTCGAAGTCCGGGACCCCGTCAGCGACCATTCACCCGCGCCAACTACGCGGGGCGGCATGACCATGCGTTCCATCCTGCTGCTCAGCGCAGCTTGTTTTGTTCCTTCCCTAGCTTCAGCCCAGCAGGCGATACCGGCGGACAGTCAGCCGCCCGACAGGCCAGCGGCCAGCACTCCAACCACGGCCCCTCAGGCGGTGGACGACACCGGAGATGAAGAGGAAATCGTCGTCGTCGGCGCGCGTCCGCGCGGTTCGGTCATTGGCGACATCCTGCCGGAAGACACGCTCGATGCGAGGGACGTTCGAGCGACCGGCGCGAGCAACATCAACGAGCTGTTGGAAGCCATCGCACCGCAAATCGGAAGCGCGCAGGGCCGAGGTGGCGAACGGCCGGTCCTCCTGCTCAACGGACAGCGCATCTCGAGTTTCCGCGAGCTTCGCGACATTCCCACCGAAGCGATCCAGCGCGTCGAGATCCTCCCGGAGGAAGTCGCTCTGAAATATGGCTATCGCGCCGACCAGAAGGTCGTGAACATCGTACTTCGGCAGCGCTTCCGTTCGACGGCGGCACAGGCGGGTGCGAGCGTTCCTACCGAAGGCGGGAATGCCTCCGGTAATGCTGACGTCACGCGCCTGATGATCCAGCGCAACGGGCGGACCCAGATCAACCTTCACGCCGAAGGCAACAGTATGTTGACCGAGAGCGAGCGGAACATCGTTGATGGATCGTCGGCCCGGTCGCTGGTCGGCCAGAAAGGGGACGTTCGCGGTTCGGTCACCTTCAATCGCCAAATTCTCGGGGACGTTTCGGCGACGCTCAACACCGAGCTTGAGCAAGTTTCTGGTAAGTCCCTTATCGGCCTTGGCGACAACACGCTGGATGTGCTCGCTCGTAAAACGGACAGCGACACGGCGCATGCCGGCCTCACCTTCAACTGGGACAAGGCGCAGTGGCGCTGGAATGTGACGAGTAACGCCGATTTGGAGCGCGACATCACCCGCACTGATCGGGACAATTTTCAGTTCCCACTCGATCGCGCGCGCCAGACGACGACCTCCGGTGACATTGCTGCGACGGCGAACGGAACCTTGTTCAAGACGCCTGCGGGCAATGCGAGTACGACCTTGCGGGTCGGCGGGAGCACCGTGAATCTCGACACGGAGCGCGGTGCGAGCGGCGTGACCATCGCCAATTCACTGAGCCGGACAGCGGGCAACGCGGCAATCAACCTGGACTTGCCCATATCGCGCCGCGGCCGCGATTTCAGCGCGCTTGGCAACTTCACGCTGAACGCCAACGCCGAGGTCAACCAGCTTTCGGACTTTGGTACACTGACGAAAATCGGCGCGGGAGCAAACTGGTCGCCGGCCAGCCGGCTGAGCATCGTGACCAGCTGGATTCGGGAGGAAGGGCCACCAACGATCCGCCAGCTAGGCGATCCGCTGCTGACCACGCCGGACGTCCGTATCTTCGATTTCACGACGGGTGAAACGGTGCAGGTAACGACCCTGACAGGTGGCAATCGCAATCTTCAGGCGGATCGCCGGACGGTGTTCAAGCTCGGCGGATTTTGGAAGCCGAGCGAGAAGACGGACTTCACGCTCCGTGCCGACTATGTCCATCAGAAGATCGACCGGCCGATATCAGGCATTACGGTCACGCCGCAGATCGAGGCCGCCTTTCCCGATCGGTTCTTACGCTGTCCTGAAGGCGCTGCGGATTGTACCCCTGGGCAGTTGCTCAGCGTCGACCTGCGGCCCCTGAATTACGACAGCTCGCGTCGCGACACGCTTCGTGTCGGCTTCGATTTCACGAAGGCGCTGAAATCACGGCGCCCGTCACAGGCGGTGATCGATCAGTTCCGGAAGCAATTCGGATTTGGTCCCAGGGGCGCTCAAGGAACGGCTGGGCAGCCTGGCCAGGGCGCTGGTCGGCAGCCGGAAGGTACCTCTCCCCCGGGCCCGCCGGCCGAAGAGCGAGGTGGCGGTTTCGGACGCCGCGGTGGCGGCGGCGGTCCGTTCGGCGGCGGCAATCGCGGCCGGCTGACCCTCTCGTTAACTGACACCATCACCTTCGTCGACAAGGTCACGATCGCGCCGGGCCTCAAGCTCGATTACCTGCACGGGGATGCGGCAGGTCAGACCGGCGGCACGCCTAATCACCTGGTCGAGGCCCAGGCCGGTTATTTCAACAACGGGCTTGGTGCGCGGCTGAGTGGCAACTGGCGTAGCGGCAGTAACGTCGACACACTGACCGGCGACAACCTGCGCTTTTCCCCGCTCGCAACGTTCGACCTGCGGCTGTTTGCCAACCCGGGCGATATTCCAGAGGTTGCTTTGAAGCAGCCGTGGTTGCGCGGCACGCAGGTGCGGTTCGAAGTGAACAACGTCTTCAACAACCGGCCCAACGTTCGCGATGCCTTTGGCAACGTGCCGCTAAGCTATCAGTCGAACCTGCTCGATCCGTTGGGTCGCACGGTGATGATCAGCTTCCGCAAGCTGTTCCTGCCGCCACCAAGCTTCTTCCGCCAGCAGCGGGAGCAGGATCAGCAGGCACGCTGAGCGATTGTCCGCCTCCGGCGAAAGGTCGAGCCGAGGGCGGCGAAACCGACGAGGAGCATTGCCCAGCTTCCGGGCTCGGGAACCGCTGCTGCCGCAAGCCGCGGCTCGCCAAAGATGAAGTCATCCATCGCGACCCGGTCGGCGGCCAAGTCAATCCCGCCGGGCGCCAATGCGGCAGTCCCGCTCGTGATGCGCACCCTCGTGACGACTGGGTCGCTGAACAGCACTCCGAGGAAGGACAGTGTTTCGTTCGCGCCCACCACATTGGGGACCGACCAAGTGCCCAGGAAGGCACCACCCAAGCCGAAAAAACTCAGGGTCGTCGCATCGGCGACGTCCACGTCCGTGAAGACCGCGCCGAACCCGTTAGTGAACGCCTGCGTCGTCGATCCGGGGATGAAAAAATTGACGTCGACGATGTTACTTCCGAGTGCAGTGAAGAGGCGTTGCGCGGAAAATGTTTCGAAGGTTTGCGTGTAGGTCGGGTCGATATTGCCAAATTCGACGGGGGTTCCGCTCGCGGCCGTCGAACTGACCTGAAATCCTGTCCCCGGCGTGCTGAAGACAACGCCGCGAGGGGAGTTCACATTGAAGAAATCTGCGGGAAGGTTGTTGGGCGCCGATAAAGCGTCAGGCACGCCATCCCAGTTGATCTCCCGCCGGCCGATGCCGAGCGATCCAGCTACATTGGGATTGAGCGTCCCGAGGCCGGCGCGAAAGGCATCGACGGTGGGCTGCACCGAGGCAGGATCCGGTCCGCTAGCCGAAAAAATAGTCTGCGCCTGACTAGGCACTGCGGCGAAGCCCAAAACCAGGATGCCAAAGAGACGAAACAGGGCCCGCATGACGCGCTCTCCTTACCGACTCGCTTAGGTGCTGGTTAACAGTTTATTAACGCAACGTCATCTGCCGCCGGCGCAGCGCCGCTTTGTGTCCGACGCCGAATTGTGCATTAGGCGCCGCCAATGACGCCGGTTCACCCCGTTCGGGGCACGCAAAGCCTGCTTGGAGAAGACGCCGACCGTCTCGCGAAGGTGGTCGAGACGTTCGATCGCGTGCGCCGTCTGTACGGGTTCAAGCGGGTCGAGGTTCCGACAATCGAGCAGACCGCCGTGTTCGCGCGGACGATCGGCGAAACGACCGACGTCGTTTCGAAGGAGATGTATTCCTTCGAGGACCGTGGCGGGGAATCAGTTACGCTGCGGCCCGAGTTCACGGCGGGAATTTGCAGGGCCTATATCAGCGAGGGTTGGCAGCAGTTTGCGCCAATGAAGATTGCAACGTCCGGATCGGCGTTCCGTTACGAGCGGCCGCAGAAGGGACGCTTTCGTGAGTTCCACCAGCTCGACGCCGAGATCATCGGCGCAGGCGAGCCGCAGGCTGATGTCGAGATTCTCGCTTTCGCCGACCAGCTTCTCAAGGAGTTGGGCATCGAAGGCGCGATCCTTCAGCTCAATACGCTTGGCGATCCGGAGACGCGGTCGGCGTGGCGCGATGCTCTTTACGAACATTTCCACGCGCACGCCGGAGCGCTGAGCGAGGACAGCCAGGCTCGGCTGGACCGCAATCCGCTGCGCATATTGGATAGTAAGGCGCATCAGGATTGGCCGACCGTCGACAGTGCGCCGACGATCGATGAGTTCTTGACGAACGAAGCTTCGGAATTCTTTGCGCAAGTCACCGAAG
>Ga0164308_10001112_pt1 | contig 14247 bp, 10 predicted proteins | sample Whisoiple_246_MG_FD_109983 | JGI IMG/M metagenome (GOLD analysis project Ga0164308, IMG submission 109983) | Soil microbial communities amended with fresh organic matter from upstate New York, USA - Whitman soil sample_246_MG | ecosystem: Environmental > Terrestrial > Soil > Unclassified >...
TGATTTGCCAGCTGCGCCTGCAGCGCTTCCCGCAATTCCACCGCTTCCACCGCTGGCGCCACCCGCCGCAGCTCCCGAGCTCCCCGCCGTGCCACTCGTGCCCGAGCCCGCGCTGCTGCCGCCCGAGATCCCGGTCCCCGCGCCGCCGATCCCGCCTGAGCCGGCGCCCGCAAGGTTCGACGTGCCGCCCGTCGTGGCGCTCGCCCCCCCTAAACCAGCGCCGGCTGCGCCCGAACTCGAGACGGGCATCGCTCCTGCGCCCCCGATCCCCGTCGCTGTTTGGTCAGAAGAGCACGAGGCTTCCAACGAAGCGGCGACGACGACCAGCCAGGCACACACACCGTGATTGAATCGAATTTTAGCGCGCAAGCTGGGCATGATCGAAAACTCCATTGAAGGTGACGAGCTGCGCTGCGGGAGCGTGCCCGCAGCGAAAGCCCGTCACTTTTGCAACTCGGCCGTAGCCGCTTGGATGCTCTCGGCGGTCAGTGACCCCACTCGCCACGGCGGCATGCGCGTGGGGCCCGGATCGCTGAGCCGCGCGATCGCGAGCTGCTTCTCTTCGCGCGAGAGCGAAGGCAGAGCGAAGACATTGAAGCGGTTCTTCGACAGATTGGGGTTGCCTCGTCCATCGTGACACCTGCCGCACATCTGCAGCAAGACGGTGCTCCCGCTGGCGCCGGGCTGCGGAACGAAGCTCAGCTTGGTCAGCGCGTCACTCGAAAACACATCGCGAATGTCGAGCAGACTCGCGCGAGCAGCCGTCCCGGCGACGACGTCCTGGTACGACTGGCTCGCGGCTTTGCGCTTCGACTCGTCGGTGACATCGACGGCCGGATAGGGAACGGCGATCGCTTTGCCTTCGAGATGGGTCTGAAACCGCGCTTGCCAGCTCGGGCTGTTGCCGCTCTTCATTTCGGTCGCGATCTGCGGGTCGAAAGCGTTCGGTTGCTCCGCCGAGCCCTCCGCCCGCAGCAATTCCTCCAGCTGCGCGCCGCTGCCCTCGTCGACCGCATTGGCGATCACTGGGATAGGCACGCCTCCATACTGCTTATCGCCGCCGTGGGCCTTGGTAAACTGGTCGAGGAGAATTCGATCGGAGTCGGTTCTTTGCCCGAATCGCTGCGGAAACCAGTGCAGCCAGGGGCTCGCGAGTTCTTGCATGCGCAGGATGCGTTTCGTTCCGAAGCCGTTCGGCTGGTGGCACGAATTGCAGTCGACGGACGTTCCTTCGAGATCGTCCTGATCGAAAACGCTGTACGCGGTCCAATCGTGCTCTACTTCCTCGGTCAGGCGCGCGGCCAGATCGCAACCACCCGCTTGGTAGCTGCAAGCCTGCTCGAAGCTCAGCAGGTAGAAGTTGTAGTCGTTGCTGGACGAATCCCGGCTCACCAGCTCGACTAGCTGTTCACCGCGCACGAATCCGACCGCAGTCATCGTGTCCGGGCGGCGCAAGTCCTCCTCCACACGCGGGAACACCAGCATGCGCGGATTGAGGGCGGAGACATTCCTGGCCAGGAGCGAGGTCGAATTTCCGGTCAGAGCAAATGCACGCTGCTCATCCAGCCCAACCAGCGCTAAGAGCTCGCGAAAATCACGAATCTCTGGGCGGTGACCCACGCCACAGAGCACCTTGGCAAAGGCATCCCCGCGGTTCCTGCCGCAGACGCGGTCGATCGTCGCTTGGCGCGAACCGAGGCGCGCGAGTTCGGCATCTGGGCTCGTGTACGCGGGCAGCGTGAGCCAATCGGTCGCCGGCCGCGCGGCTTCGGCTTCGTTCGGGTCGCTGCCTTTGACGCAACCGGTTAGCGCGAAGAGCAACGAAGTGGCGACCGCGGCGACCAGCGGCAAGGTGCCGGGTAAGCTTCGCCGCGCGTTCCCGTTCGAGCGCGTCATCGCTATTCACTCCTCCCGCTGAGCGCTTTTAGGCGGCGCCCGGACGCTCTGGCCCCTCCGCGCCGCCGCCCCATCAGCGCACTCAAAGCGCACAGGCCAAGCAGGCTTGGCGCCGTTGCGTCGACCGATCCATGGCCGTTGGAAACAGTGCAGCGAATGCCCGAATCGCCGTCGCCGCTCGAGCTCGCGGGAGGAGCGGGCTGATCGAAGTCGAGGTGGCGGATCGGAGGGTCGCCGTCCACTTGCTGGACATACGCGACCAGCTGGTCGAGCTCCAGGGCGGACAGAAAGCTGACCGCGCCGTGCAGCTCGTCGCGGTTTTTGCTGGTGAGCACGTCCCTCAATGTGGGCGCAGAGCCATCGTGCAGGTATGGCGCCGTCTCCCACACCCCGAGCAACGTTGGCGTATCGAAACCGAGCAACGCTTCGCCTGCGCGCTTGCCCGACAAAGGCGTGATGGTTCCGACGTCGTGCAGCAGGTTGCGCGCGCTATCCGTGAGGTCCGGACCCCCATGGCAGGTATCACAACCGAGCCTCTCGAAGATCACCCTACCCGCCAGCGCGTCCTCGGTGAAGCTGCCGTCAGAGTTGCGAAACGGGCTCGGATTAACGTGGTCGAGCGAGGACACATACGCGGCCAGCGCGTCGAGCTCTGGGCTGAGTCCCGCCTTCGGAGCACCGAGCGGTTGATCGCGGGCGGCGGCATGAAAGACCTCGTCGGGAAGAAATCCGCGTCCCTTGAATAGGTCCCGCATCTGATGCTCGAAGTCCTGCACTTCGTCGAGGGTTGCGGTCCAGTTGAGGCGGCCCTGCTTCAGCCCTCGGCGCCCAAGCAAGGCAACGGTATTTCGCAGGCCCTCGCCTCGGGTACTGAAATCATAGACTCGGCCGTCGTCGATACCTTCGAAATGGCACGAGCCGCAACTGATGTAGCCCTCGTTATCCATGCGCTCGTCCGAGGCGTCGTGAAAGATTTTCTTTCCGGTCAGGACCTGCGCCTCCACCTTCTCGCTGCTGACCGCCGCGATCGCTGCCAATTGCACGGGCGTGGAGCCGTCGAAGCGTTCCAGCATCGGCTTCAGGTCGTAGACGAGGATGTCGCGGCTGAGCGAACCCTGAACGAATAAACGAGCGTTGGGCGCGAGCACGGATGCTCGTGGAAATTTTCCCACGTTGGCAATCGCCGAGAACACCTGGGTCGGTCGGTTGATGTCGCGCACCTCGATTCGATTCGAGAAACCGAGGGTCAGGATGGCGAAGTTCCCATACGGACTGAACTCCACGTGCATCGGCATGCTGCGGTTGTCGAGGTCGACCCGGTGCTCGTAGATCTCCTGCGCCGCCTGCAGGTCGATGACGGACGTCAGCGGCCGAACGATGGTGTCGTGGGTGATGTCTTGTCCATCACGCAGCTTGCCGCGCAAGATGTTGTCCTTTTTCGCAGGAATCCAGGCTTGTCGGCCGTCGGGGGTGAGCGTCACCGAGAATAGAAAATTGGGCACCCCGCGCGCCTTCTGGTCGCCATCCACCGAATCCGTGTCGAGCTTGAGCAGGATCCGCGTCACCACCTTCATCGCCAAGGCGTCGATCTTGACCACCTCGCCACCGTTGTCGGGAGACACGAAGCGCGTCACATACACGTCCCTGCCATCGGCGGAGACCGCAAGCCCGCGCGGCTTCGGACCGACGTCTAGTTCGGCGAGCACATTCCCGCTCTTGGGATCCAGCTTGAGCAGCTTGCCCACCGCCATCAGCGTGATGTAGGCGGCGTCCCCGGTCGGGCTCATCGCCACACCCACGGGCTGCGACGCGTAAGGCAAGCGGAAGCCACGCTCAATCGTGAAATGATCGGGATCGATCACTGCGACTGCATAGTCGTCTTGATGAACGACCCAGAGCTTGCCCTCGGGAGTGAGGGCCAGCGACTCTGGCTTTCTGTACACCGCGACCTCGCCAACCTTCAGCAGCTTTTCCGGATCGATCACGGTAACGCTGTCGTTGTCTTGGTTTACGGAGAAGACCAAGTTGCGATGGGCGTCGTAAACGATCGAGGATGCCGAGCTGGGGCGGCTCGGCGTCAGGGGGTAGTGAACGAGGTGCCTAAAAAACAAGCTCTGTGAATCGCCCGTCGAGTCGGTCGCGTTGACTTGCACGCTGTACAGGCCAGGCGCCGTGTACGTGTGCGACATCTGCTCGCCCCCAGGCTGAAAGGGATCCGTTTCGCTGAACTGCCACTCGTAGGTGACGGCGCCTTTAGCGTCGGGGACGCTGGCCGAGAATGCGTGGGCCTCCCCCACCACTGACGGCCCTGAGTGCGAAATGTCCAACCTGATGGCGAGCGCCGGGGACGACACGACGAGTCCGATCAGCGCGATCACCGCCCGCGCGGCCCAGAGCAGACGGTGGTTTGCCATCGAGCGCGCCTTCGCCGCGCCTAGTTGGTCGAAAATGTGGACCTCCATTCGCTGGCCAACGTGTTGCCGACATAGTCAGCGATTCCGCCCTTCGCGAGCACGACCTCGTACGTAGTGCCCGGCTGAAGATCGGTGTCCGGATCGAAGTTGATGACGCTCATCCGCACGCCGTACCTTCCGGGGAGCGGCTGGCCACCCATGGGGCGAACGATGAAGCTTGCTTGATTGACGGTCGCCAAGTCGATGTTGTCCGAGAACGTCACCCCGATGCGCGACTTGGTGGATGCGCCCGTGGAGTTGTTGCCGGGGATGACCGTATCGACGACAGGAGCCGTCGAATCAGGCGCGGTTTGGTGCACGCCGATGGCAAAACCTCGGTACGGCGACTGATCGTCGGTCATGACCAAGAGGTTGCCCATCGGCAGCGGGAACTGATCGTCGTTGTAGGTGGTGTCCAAGCGGCCGTAGATACGGTTGACCACTTTCATGCTCTTGGGATCGGAGAAGGTGATCTTCGACGCGCCAGGCACGTTGCTGATCTCCTGGCGCGCGTGACCGATGAACATGTAGTCGTCGCTGAACGCCATGTATTCGGCGTATTCATTGTTCATCGTGGCGATCGGCGACGATCCCGAGCCGATGTTTTTGGGATTGGTGAGGACGTCCCAGACGCGAATCGGGCCGAGCTGCACCGCGTAATGGCGGTGGAACTGGGTGATGTACGACTTGGTGGTGGTCGTGAGCGACGCGAGCCTGGTCGGTTTGGTCGGATCGCTGATGTCGAGCGTGGCAATGCCGCTGCTCTCCTTGGGCGTCATGACCACCAGGACATTGCCGATCGCGTCCACGGGGCCAGCGCTGACTCCACCGAAGCTCGAGGTAGGCACCTCCGCGGCGATCTTCAGGTTCGCCGGATCGGTCGCATCGACGACCTTGAGCCCGTTGTTGGTCGCTCCCACGTAGATGTATTGCCCTTGCCAGGAGACGCCCCACACCGCCTCGGTGTAGTCGCCGTAGTTGACGCCCGAGATCTTGAGCTGGGCGAGGTGCTTCGGCGCCATCACGTTGGTGACGTCCCAGGTGTCGATCCCGGTGCCGCCTGTGGTGACCATGTAGAAGGTGCTTCCCGAGCGGGCGAAGGAGATCGTGTGTGACTCGGCCTCACCACCGTTCCGGCGGTTCGGGGTCGTCATTTTCGAGAGCTGCTTCGGCGCGCTCGCGTTCGACACGTCGTAAAAGAAGAAGTCCTCATTGCCCGCCACCATCAGGTAGCCGTTGAAGGCGACTGGCTGGTTGAGGTGCGTTCCTTCGAGCAGCGTTGGAGAAATCAGCCCCTGTTTCCACTGCGCTTTCGTGAGGTTGGTCGTGGAGGCGGGCTGCGTGGTGTTCTGGATCGTTCCAGCCGCTTTCTGGAACGTGGGCGCCCCGCCACTGCTGATCGTACCGCCGGCACCCCCGCCCGAGCCGCCACTGGAGCCGGGCATCCCTGCGCTGCCGGGGGAGCCAGCAACCCCTGGTGCACCCGCGCCCTCACTCAGCCCGCCGACCGAGCTGAGGGATCCTGCGGAACCGATCGACCCGCCTGCGCCTCCGCTGCTCGCACCGGGCTGCCCGCCAGAGCTGATCACCACCTGCCCTCCGGAACCAACCCCAGGCGCACCCGACACGGCGCTGCTGGCCCCCGCCACGGACGCGGGCGCACCGCTTGCCCCGCCGCCGTTTTGTGGGCTGTTGCCACATGCGCAAAGCACTGCTGCGACCGAGGTGGCAAGAACAGCCCCGCCAAAGCAGCGCGGACGGGAAGCGTTTCGTCTATCCATGGGGAGACCTCGCGATTGGGGACACTGTGCGGACCGGGCATGGCTTGGCGACCAACCGCGGCGCACCCAGTGTTCGCGAGTCCCTGGAACCGGCTCACACTCGCGGACGATTACTCACCATTCGCTGGTCCGAGGCCCAAGTGTCTCCATTTCAGGCCGTAGGTACCCGCAGGGCTGAGCCGGTTTTCGGTCACCAGGGACACTGAGCTGCGAAATGACGCAAGGTCACCGGAAATCGAGCCTGGCGCTCCCGCGAGCCGCCCCGGCCGACCCTCAGGGGCCCAGCACACGCGCAGTTGGGACAGCTTCCCCGTGGTAACGCCGCTGACGTTCGTGGGAGACGACGCCGCGCTGGTCGAGGCGCTGCGCGCGGGGCACCCGGGCGCGGCCGCGGCGCTCTATGACCGCTATGCCGCGCCCGTTCGACTCACCCTGCGGTCCATCCTCGGACCGGACGACGATATCCCCGATCTGCTGCAAGAGGTCTTCATTCGAGCACTGGATCGCATTGGGCGCCTGCGCGACGTCGAGCGACTCGGTGCTTGGCTATCCACTATGGCGGTGTTCGTCGCCCGGGCCCAGATCCGCCTGCGCTCGAGGCGGAGGGTCCTCAGCCTGTTTTCTCCCGAACGAACGCGGCCACGACAGCTGGAGCAACCGTCATCGGACGCGCGGCGGGCCCTCCGAGAGATCTACGCCGTGCTGGATCAGATGCCGGTCGATCACAGGATGGCGTTCGTTCTTCGTCACGTGCACGGGGCGACCCTGGTCGAGGCCGCTGAGGCGTGTGAAACCTCATTGGCGACCATCAAACGCAGGTTAGCGCGCGCCGAGGTGCGGTTCTTGGAAGCCGTTCGCGAGCGTCCCGAGTTGACGTATTGGCTGGAGGAAGGGACCAGATGGACCGAAAAAAAGGCTTGACGGACATCGCGGCCCGCGTGCGGCACGCCCTCGCGGAAGACCCCGACGCGAGCGATGAAATCCGAAGTGGCCGGGCCGCGTTCTTGGCAGAAGTCGAGCGTCGCAACTTGCCCCCGAGGAGCAGCCGCGCCGCCACGCAGCTCAACCGCTATTGGCTACCGCTGGGCTTTGCCGCTTCGATCGCAATCGGCGCGGCGGGGTTGTGGTTGTGGACGCGCGCGGGCACCTTCCAGATCGGCGAGTCGCGTGAAGGCTCGATCGGCGACGTCATCGAGGCGGCCGACGGTCGGGTCGTTCCGGTCTCCTTTTCGGAAGGCAGCAAGCTCGTGCTGCATGATGGCGGACGTATCCGCGTGCTATCGGTCGAGGCCGGCGCCACCCACGTATTGGTCGAGGATGGAATCGTCGACGCCAGCATCGTTCATCGCCAGACGGGCAGAACGAAATGGGAATTCGACGTTGGCGCCTACCGCGTGACGGTCAACGGGACGAAATTCCGGATGGCGTACCAATCCACGACCCGTGCGTTGCGCGTGTCGACCGAAGAGGGCCAGGTGACGGTCAGCGGCGGTTCCTTGGAAACACCGCGGATGGTTTCCGCAGGGCAAAGCCTTACCCCGTCGGATCCTTCAGACGCCGCCTTGGGGATCCCCGAAGTGCCCGAAGCCGCCGCCGGCCCGGCCGCGGCGACCGCTGATTCCGGTCCAGGGCCCGCTAATTCCGGTCCAGGGCCCGCTGGTTCCGCGCCCGCGCTCGCCAATTCCGCCGCGCAGCCGGAGTCGCCACGCGCGGGCCAAGCAGCCCGTGACCGGCAGTGGCAAGAGCTGATCGCTGCAGGACGACTTCGCGAAGGGCTGCGCGCCGCCGAGCGTGCGGATTTCGCGCTCGTCTGCCAGACCGCGACCGCCAAAGAGTTGCTGGCACTCGCTGAGGCGGGGCGGTTCTTCGGACCGTCCAAGAGAGCCGTCGCCGCGCTCGGAGCCTTGCGACGGCGCTTTCCCCGTTCGCCCGACGCGGGGACCGCCGCCTTCACGCTCGGTCGCATCGCCTCGGAGAAGGATGGCGCCTATTCCCAGGCGGCCGACTGGTTCGAAATTTATCTGCGGGAGCAACCGAACGGCCCGCTGATGGGAGATGCTTTTGGCCGCTTGATGGAGGCACGTCGCCGCGCCGGCGACCTCGCGGCGGCTCGCAGCAGTGCGCAGCAATACCTGCGGAGGTTCCCGGCAGGCCCCTACGCGGCCGAGGCACGAGATATCCTCTCCAAGTGAACTGGCGAGCGCAGGAACCGAGAAACGGGACGTCCAGTCCTGGGTCATCCCATTGCAGACAGTGGTTGATCATCGCGGGGGTTGTCGCCAGCGGTTTGTCAGCCGAGCGTCTCCACGCGCAGACCCAGGCTCCACAGAGCGCTTCGCGTCGCATCGTCCTGCTGCTGGCAGACAATCCGAGCGACCCGTTCGTGGCTCGAATCAAAGCCGAGATCACCTCATTGGACCTCGACGTGATCGTGCGCACCCCGCAAGGCTCGATCGAGGCGAGCGCGCGCGCGGCCCACGCCGCAGCGGCAGTGCGCATGCTGCCGTCTCGCAAAGGCATCGAAGTGTGGATGGCAGATGCCACTTCCGGACGCTCCCTGCTCAGGCAGACGATTGTCGACGAAGATCCTGGGGGACCGAACCAGAATGTGATCGCGTTGCAGACCGCCGAGCTGCTGCGCACGAGCTTGTTTCCGCATCCAGTCCCCGAGTCCGCAAAGCCTGAGCCGCCGCCGCAGGCACCAGTCATCGTTCAGCTCGCGCCACCGCCACCCCCACCGCCTTCGGGCGAGAGCGGGCTGAGAGCTCACCTTGGCTTCCTTTACGGCGGCGGAGGCGCGACGCCGGCTTGGCAAGCAGGCCTCTCGTATCGCTACCTGTGGAACCGCGGTCTCGGGCTCGCTCTCACCGTCAGCGCTCCGATCGCCCGCGGCACGATGACTGGCACCGAAGGCTCTGCCGATGTCGGCGCAGTGGTGTCCGGCGCGGAGCTGCTCGGGCACTTCCATTTCAAGCAGGCAGGCCTCGTACTCACCACCGGCTTGGGCGGAGGGTTCGTGGCGGTGCTGTCAAAGGGTCACCCGAACCCCGAGGCGGGCTCCCAGCTCATCAGCAACTCTGCGACGGCTTACACTGGTCTCGGCTATGCCAGCGTGGCGCTCGATTGGAAGCTCTCGAGCTGGTTCGGACTCGGAGTGAGCGGGATGGCCGGAGCAACGACCTCTCGAGTCCAAATCCGGTTCGCGGGCAACGAAGCTGGCGCGTGGGGCACGCCCGTCCTGGGAGCGAGCTTGTTCGGCGAGGTCGCGTGGCGCTGAGCGGGCGATCCTCGACCCGGGAACCACGACCGCGCTCCCAGGCGATGCCCGCCGCGGGCTACGGCTCGAGCCGCACGTCATCAATCCAGATATCGCACTGCTGCTGTGTCCAGATGATGAACCCGACCAGCTGATCGCGGCGCATGGCGATCTGCGGGTCCTTCTCCTGTTCGAGCTGGTCGAAACGCACCTCGTACCGCCGCCAATCACGGGTGAGGGTCAACAGCGCGATGTAATGGTCGTCGCAGTGACTGGTGCACGACGGTTGCACCGTGTCCATGGTGACAATCCCAAACGGGACGCCAAAGCTCGGGCCATTCTTCCCGCCAAACGCCGCCCAAAATGAGACGCCCCCGTATTGGCGACCGTCATACGGAAAGGGTGAGTTCTTGCCAGGGGCGCGGAAAAACGCAGTCCAGTTGTTGCCCCAACTGGTCGGCGTACTGGCCGCGAGGTGCCCCGCCCATGTGCCTCGGGCCGCGCATTCGCTCGAGGGTCCAATGGTGACACTCACTGAGGTCAGGTCGCGCCCGTGGATCCAGGAGCCATTGCGATTGGCCACTTCCACCAGTTCCGCAGTGCCGTCCTCGAAGTCGGACAATAGGCGATCGGAGGGCTCGCCCGCGTAAGCCGCCGGCCCGCGAAACGGCTGCGTCGGACAATCCCGCTCGACGGCAATGGGGTCGACGGCTGAACCACAAGCGATGCACGGCAACGCCGCAACCACAGCGGAAGCGATGAGCCGATACGAACCCACGATTGAACAGTGGACGAGCGAAGAGACTCTGTTCCAAAAAACGCGCATCGCGGCCAAGTACCGAGGGCCCCGCTCAGCAGCGAGCGAGCCATTCGAGCGGCACTTCCTGCCGAGAGCCAACATGGGTAAGGTCATGACAACAACTGCGAGTCAAGGCAACCGCCAACGATCGAAGGATTGTTGCCTTGCGATTGTCGCGTCATTCGGGTTTTGTCACACGAATGCTAACGGCCACGCAGTTTGTTTGCTCAACGGCAGCCGGCGCCGAGGCCGGTGCAGCGCCGACGCTGCCCTCGCGCTGGGCGGCGGTCGCTGGGGTCATTCGCTGACGGCCAACTGCTTCGACAGCGCGGCCTTTCGGAGTTTCTACGATGCAAACATCGCCCACGGTCCAGAGGACATTTGCGCCGATCGCGCCGATCTGCCGAGTGACAGCTGCCTTTGAGAGAAGGCGTACGACGCGGCACGCCCATTCGAGCTTTCGAGCTCTATCCGTGGCGAGAATCCAAACGCAATAGGGCCCGCACTTTTCCTGGCCGCTTTGCGCAATGGCGCGCGGCTTGCAAAGCGGAGGGTACTTCTCAGGATCCCTGACCTTTACGCGACATAATGCCACGTCCTACCAACTCTGCGCGCACGCTCCGCGTGATGACCTACAACGTTCACAGCTGCGTTGGCACTGACGGCGTGCATTCGCCAACGAGGGTTGCCGAGGTGATCGCCCGGGCCGCACCAGACGTGGTGGCGCTGCAGGAGCTCGACATCGGCCAGTCGAGATCAGGGAGCGTGCACCAGCCTGATTATCTCGCCGCGCAGCTGAAGATGTTCGCGCACTTTACGCCGGCTCGCGCCTGCAACGAGGGGCACTACGGCAACGCGATACTCACGCGCCATCCGTTTTCGGTCTTCTCGGAGGGTGGCCTTCGGCGCCGACGAGACGAAGAGCGCGCCGTACAGTGGCTGAAAGTCCAGCTCGGCGGGTTCGAGATGAGCGTGATGAACACGCACCTGAGCATTCGCTTTCGCGATCGGCTGCTGCAGATCGAGCAGTTGTTGGGCGCCGAGTGGCTCGCCAAGGCCGAGCGGGACGTCCCGTTGGTCATCTGCGGGGACCTCAATTCCAGCCAGTTTTCGCCAGTGTATCGCAGGCTGGGCAAGGATCTCGTCGACGCGCAGCGCGCCAATGGCAGCCGTGCGTTGCCCACCTGGCCCTCGCGTCTGCCGTTTCTCAGAATCGATCACCTGTTTACCAGTCCCAACCTGCGCGTCGTTCGTTGTGAGGTCGTACGCGACGCGCTTTCGATGGTGGCATCGGACCACCTGCCACTGCTCGCAGAGCTCAGCTACGCGGGTTCGGAGTCAAGTTCATGAAATCCATTTTGAATGTGCCGCGGAATGCTTGGGTCGAAGCAGAGGTAGCGCAGAGCGTGCTCTTGATCGACGCTCGCAACTACTACCGGACGCTGTACCGCACGCTAGAGCAGGCGGAAGACTACGTGGTGATCAGCGGCTGGCAATTCGAGACGGGTGTCAAACTGCTGCGCGGCCGAGACGCCGAAAACAGCGACCACCCGGTTGGCTTGCTGGATTTTTTGGGCGCGCTCTGTGAAAAGCGCCCGCAGCTGCAAATCTTCGTCTTAGCCTGGGATTTCAGCCTGGTTTACGCTCGGGAGAGAGAGTCTGGCCAAGCCGAAAAGTTCAATGGCAGGCACCCCAATCTCCACTTCCAGTGGGACACTCACCCTGCCGTCGGCGGAAGCCATCACCAAAAATTCGTGGCGGTGGACGGCGCCATCGGCTTCATCGGCGGCATCGACCTGTGCGATGCGCGCTGGGATGATTGCGACCACCGCGTGCCTCATCCCGATCGAGTGAACGTAGTAGGCGATCCTTGCAAGCCTTATCATGACGTTCAGGCGTGCTTCAGCGGCGCGCTCGTCAGCTCTTTGGTGGAGCTCTTCGTCGATCGCTGGCAGCGGGCGAGTGGTGAACGCTTGAAATTGCGGGCAGCGGATGAAAGCACTTGCGCGCGCTACCAGCCCGCGCAGCTGAGTGACGGCTCGGGTGAGCCGATTGCTGCCACGCGCGCCGCACTCAGCCGCACTCAAGTGGATACACGCGCGGAGCCAGCTCGCGTGGGCGAGATTCTCACTCTGTTTGCCGATGCCATCGGCGCAGCGCAGCGCGTGATCTACGCCGAAACTCAATATTTTACTTCGCGTTCGATCGCCCAGCTTCTGATCGAGCGCATGAACGACGCACAGCAGCCCAAGCTGGAGATCGTGGTGATATTGCCGCACGGCGCGGACACCCCAATGGAAAAGTTTGCCTTGGAAGATACCCAGGAAGACGCTTTGCACGCCGTGCTGGCCGCCGCCAAAGAAAACGGACACGAGATGCGACTGCTGTATCCCGCTTCCAAGCATGAGGACGGGAGCGAGACCGCTACCTTCATTCACTCCAAGCTCATGATCGTAGACGACCGCTTCTTACTCGTCGGCTCGCCCAATCTGACCGAACGCAGCGTGGCGTTGGACAGCGAGATTGCGATCAGCTGGGAGTGCTCGAGTGACGAGCACGATTTGAGTGGCAGCATCCGCAGCATTCGCAGCCAACTGCTCGCGGAGCATAGCGGCACGCAGGCCGGCGATTGGACGCTCAGCGCCGGCCTGTGCGCGCAAATCGACGCGCTGCTCGAGCGCGGGGACACCCGCCTGCGCCGTCGCGAAGTCATCGAAGCGGGCCCACTCGGGCCACTCTTGGCCGAGCTCTTCGACCCAGGAGACACCGCGCTCACCGAGGCCGCGCTGAGCGATTCGCTTCAAAGCGCCTAGCGCGATGCAACGAGCGTACGAGCCCTCGCGGCGCGCTGGCGGATAGCGCGATCTGCGCTAGAAGCAGCCGCGTCATGCGAGAGTCGATGGAGCGCGCGCTCACCCAAACCCTGACCGCGGGCCTCGCGTCGCTGACGATGCTGAGTGCAGGGTGCGCTCCCGTCAACGCACCGCCAGACGCGCGCCCCCAGACCTCCGCGCCGACCAACGGGTCATGGGTCGCGGCGAGCGACCAGGCAAAGTTGCAGGCTTGCTACGTTGAGGCAAAGTCGCACGATCCCAATCTATCCGTTCACACCGTGGCGCTGTACTTTGCGCGCGATGGCAAGTTCGTGTTCGTTGATGTGGAGCTCCCCCAAACCCCCGCGCTCGCGCGCTGCCTGAGCGATGCGATCCTGACTTCGCCCTACCAGGGCCCAGTTGCTCAGGAGCCGGGCGTGGTCGCCAGCGGTGGCCTTCGCATCGACCTGGGGCCACCGCTGCCCGAACCTGAGCGTGCGTCTCGACCGATGCTTGCCGAAATCAGGGCGCGCCACGAGCGCGTGACGCTCACGGCGCTGCAGCAAGGAGCTTTGCGCGAGAGTGACCCCATGGTGCGTGAGCTCCGCAACCCACCCCCGCCCTGGCCGAGCCCGGAGATGCGCGCCGAACTCGAGGCGTGCCACCGAGAATCGCTGAAATCGCAACCCGGTCTCGAGCTACATCGCGAGGTGATCTATCTCACACGCGGAGGCAAAATACTGCTGGCCGATGTCAGCATTCCGGAAGCTCCCGAGCTCCAGCGCTGCGTCCTCGATCGCATCCAGCACTGGGCCTCGCCCCTCGCGTCTGCGGATGCCACCGCTTTGAGCGGATTTTTCATCGATCTGGGCGGGGCCGAACAGCTGCCAACGGGGCCGGGAACTTTGAGCGCGGAGCTCGAGCGGCGACGCGCGCTCGTCGAGCGCGCGCTCGAACTAGGGATGGTCCGGGCAGACGATCCCGTGCTGCAGCGTTTCAAGTCCAGCGCCGCGGAACCGCACTAACGGTCCTGTTTCGAGCCGGACTCCAGCAGCACTGAGGCACTCGCGGCCGGCAGTATTCATCGCGGACCGTTTCGGCTGCGGCCTCGGAGTGGTGATCGCTTCGTTCAATCTTCTTCCTACGCTGAACGCGTGAATCAAGTTCGCCAGCGGCCCCTGCCTGGTTCGAGCAATGCGCGGTTACTCAAAGTTTGCTCACGCCGCGCCGAACTCTTTGCCGCGGCGAA
>Ga0164308_10001113_pt1 | contig 14247 bp, 12 predicted proteins | sample Whisoiple_246_MG_FD_109983 | JGI IMG/M metagenome (GOLD analysis project Ga0164308, IMG submission 109983) | Soil microbial communities amended with fresh organic matter from upstate New York, USA - Whitman soil sample_246_MG | ecosystem: Environmental > Terrestrial > Soil > Unclassified >...
GAATAGACGATGTTTTCCGGATGGAAGGCCGCGTGGCCCTGATGAAACCACGGATTTTCTCCAACCAGCGTGATGGAGTTGCCGTGCAGAAGCTCCAAGGGCTCCTCGGACTGCGTCCTGATGTCGGCGAGGGCCTCCTCGTCGAAGCCCATCTCGTTGATGTGCTCGATGGAGCGCCAAACGACGCGTACGAGCTGGCCCGCGCCGTCGAGCTCGTAGATGACGTCCGCACGGATGGGGGAGTCGCGCAGCTCGGGCAGGGTGACTTGCTCCATCGCCAGGACCAGGGTGTTGCCTGACGGGAGCGGGAGCCGACCCGGCGAGTAGTAGCCGACGGGGCTGCCCTCACGCTGGAAGTCGTGGTGGTGCCGCGCGGCGCTGAAGGACGGGGTGACGACGAAATCGGCGAACGACCACTCGAGGCTGCCGTCCCAGGACCGTTGCTGCATCTCGACGCAGTCGTACGAGCCCGGAAAGACGCCTTGGCAGCCCAAAAGGCTGCCTCCCGGCAGCATTTTGGGGGGAAAGCCGGTGATGGGCCAGGTGTGCACCACCTGGCCGTCCATGTCGATCAGGAAGGCGTCGAAGCTCGCGGACGCGTCGTTCTCCGGACTGCCGATGAGCGTGTAACCGGGCAGCGGCTCGCCCGCGAACGGCAAGGTCGTGCTGCTCGTGGCTCCAGCGCTACCCGCCCCGCCCCCGTCGGTCCCGCCGCCGCCGAGGCCAGCGCCGGGCGACGTGGGCTCGGAACTGCAGCTGACGTGGAGGCCGAAGAGCGCGGAGCAGGACAGGGCCAGCGCGAGAGGGAAGCGAAGTGACGAAGGGATCGGCAAGCGGGCGAGCTCAGACTCGGAGATCGGGCACTCAAGTATCGGACAACGTCTTCATCCTGGACGGGGAGACGGACGGATCAGCATGACGCACGCAGTTTCGGCCAGCCGCTTTCGCGTCGTAAAGTGAGCGATCGGCGGCAGCCACGAAACCCTCCAAATCGTATTGGGTCTCGCGGTCCAGGGTCGCAGCGCCAATGCTGGCCGTGACGGCGAGCTTCATGCCTTCGTGCAAGACCTCGCTCCGCTCGATGGCGCGGCGAATGCGCTCACCCAAGATGAGCGCCCGATCGGCCGGCGTGTCGCGGGCGATCACGGCGAATTCCTCGCCACCGTAACGGGCCAGGATGTCCTCGGTGCGCACGGTCTTTTGAACTTGCTCACTCACGGCGATGAGCACCGCGTCCCCGGCCTGGTGCCCATGCTTGTCGTTGAAGCGTTTGAAATGATCGATATCGAACAGGAGCAGCGACAAGGGCGCCCCGTGTCGATGCGAAAAGGCCAGCTCCGCCGCGAGCCGGTCGTCGAACACGCCGCGGTTGTAGACGCCTGTCAGGCGATCCTTCATCGCCGCCTGACGCATCGACAGCGCTGCTTCCACCTCGAGCTCGTCGTGCAGGGTCATGGTGAGCACGGTGCGTTGACCGAGGCGGAAACGCGCTCCGGGAAGCAGCCGGACTGCATGTTCGATGCGACCCTCGTCGACGAACGTGCCGTTCGTGCTACCCGCGTCCTCGAGGTAGTAGCCGTCGGACTTGCGCGAGATCTTGGCGTGAATTCTCGAAAGACCCATGTCGGGAATCGAAATCGCTGCGTCCTCCGAGCGGCCGATCGTGGCTTCTGCAGTCGCGAACGAGAACGCGGCTCCCTTCTCCGGTCCCGTCAAGACGGTGATGAGCGGGCGCGTGCGTGGGGCGACCTTGGCCGTCCGATTCAGAACGGCGACATCGACCTCTTCGATGATCGTTGGTCGCTCCGAGGGGAACTGCTCGTCGTCGGGGAACGCGCTCGGGACTACTTTTTCGGGCACGGCAGTCCATTCTAGCGCGAACCCTGGCCGAGCCCGAGCCCGCTTTTGCTCCGCGCGGTCCTAGGCGCAAACTGCACGCGTGACATTTCGCTGTGACCGTTGCGCGCACTGTTGCCGCCACCACGTGGTGCCGGTCACGCGCGCCGATGTAGCTCGACTGGCCACCCACACGCACAACGAACCAGCTGACTTCTTGGAGCTGCGCGCCGCCGAAGAGGTCGATCTCTCCGGCGAACCCGAGAGCTGGGCGGAGCTTCCCGGCGGCGACCGGCTCGTCGTCCTCCGCCAGCGCGCGGGCGGCTGCGTCTTCCTCGGGGCCCTGGCAGATGGCACCGAGTCGTGCACGGTTCATCCGGCGCGTCCGCTCGCGTGTCGAGCCTATCCGTTCGACCGCCCCGGGCGTCCCGACGAGGTCGTCGGGGTGCACCCGGCTGCCCTGTGCCCGCCCGAGACCGGCCACCTGGCCGTCATCCAAAGCCGTGGCCCGACGGCAGCGCAGTGGGCGACGGTCGTGCTGGACCGTGACCGCGAGCTTCACGAGCACGCCGAGTGGCTGGCCGGATTCAACCGCGGCCAACGCCTGCGGCGGCGCCTCGGCAAGCGTCAACGAGGCCCCGAGGAGTTCCTGCGCGCACTCGCTCGGCCCGACCTAGCGGAGCCGAGCTCAGCCGTACTCGGCGAGAATGCGGCTGACGCTGCCCAGGTAGCCGGCGCCGAACAGGTTCAGGTGGACGAACAGCGGGTAGAGCTGATGAAGCGGTAAACGATCTTCGAAGCCCGGCGCGAGCGGCTTCGCCTCCTGGTAGGCCGCGAAGACTCGCTCGGAGAAGCCGCCAAAGAGTCGCATCATGGCCAGATCCACTTCGCGATGCCCGGCGTACACGGCCGGGTCGACGAGAAATGGTCCCTCGGCCGTCGACAGCCAATTGCCGCCCCAGAGGTCACCGTGAAGGCGCGCAGGCGGCTCCGGCGGACCGAGGAGCTCGCCCAAGTTCTGCACCAAGCGATCGAGACGCCGCCTCAGATTTCGATCGAGCAGGCGGTCGGCCTGGGGCAGCCGCGCCTGGTGAAGCAGCCTTTTCTCACCGTAGAACTCGGCCCAGCTGCCCGACTGACCACCAGGCTGGACCAGGAGCGCGATGTAGTTGTCGCGCTCCAAACCAAAGCGGCCGGGCGAGGACCCGTGCAGCTGAGCCAGGCCGCGCCCGAGCGTTTCCTCGATCGCGGCGGTCGGCGGGGTCACCTCCAGATAGTCGAGCACCAGCATCGCATCGGAGACGGCGACGACGCCGGGCACCTGCAAGCCGGAGCGGTCGAGCCCAACCTCGAGGTACTCGAGACCTTCGGCTTCTCGTACATAGAGGTCGGCCGGCGCATTGCGGCTCGTCTTGACGAAGAGGCGACGGCCATCGGCAACCTGGACGCGGTAGGCGTCGTTGATGTCCCCGCCCGGAACCGTTGCCAGGGCGCGCACGGCGCTATTGACCAGCGCTTCCAGGTGCCGCCGCAGCGATTCCGGCAGAAGGACCATGGGCCGACCCTACAGCAGCCGGGGGTGTCGCGGAGCCGGGATTTCAGGGTAGGCTCCGCCCGACTCCGGGAGGGACCCCATGGCAGACGCCGGGAACAGCAGCACGGATACCACGAAGAAACGTAGCACCGCGTCGAGCGTGAAACGCGGACTCTGGATCACGCTCGGCGCGATCCTATTCTTGCTCTTCGCCTACCGCTGGCTCGGCACCTCGACCGTGCGCAGCACCGTCCAGCGCGTCTACGAGGACCAGGGCGAGTTCCGAGCCGAGCTGGTGGAGCCGGGGGGCAAGGTGCTCGTGATCGGCAACCACGACATGTACTTCCCGCACTTCAAGCTGGACTCGGCGGATCAGCAGGCGCGCCTCCACAACCTGTCGCTCAGTCAAGACACCGCCGAGGTGACCGTTTGGGGATTTCGCCTGACCTGGTTCAGCGTGTTTCCCAACGTCGTGGACGTGGAAATGGTGCAGACGAACCTCGAAAGGCGCCACGCCCTCGCCAATCGCCTGGCCGACGCTGTACTCGAGGAGCTGCGGAAGAAGGGCGTCGTGCAGCCCGGTGCTGGCCTGCAAGCCGACACCGCCAAGGCCATCGAGGCGGTCCTCGCCGAGCAGGAAACCAAAAAAGGCGCCCCGCCGCCGCCCCGCTAGCTGAGCAGGCAGGCCCCTGATATGGGGCCTCCCCATGCAAGCCAACATCGTCGTTTTGCCGGGGGACGGCATCGGTCCCGAGATCACGCGCGTCGCACAAAACGTGCTCGGCAAGGCCGCCGAGAAGTTCGGCCATTCGCTCTCTTTCGATGAGCAGCTGATCGGCGGCATCGCCATCGACCGCTCCGGCACGGCCCTGCCGGAGGCAACGATCTCGGCCTGCAAGAGCGCGCAGGCCGTGCTGCTCGGCGCCGTCGGCGGCCCCAAGTGGGACGACCCAAAAGCCAAGGTGCGACCCGAGCAGGGTTTGCTCGCCATTCGCAAGGCGCTCGGTCTCTACGCCAACCTCCGCCCCGTGCGCGGCTACTCCGAGCTCTTGGATGCCTCACCGCTCAAGCGCGAGCTGGTGGAGGGCGTGGACCTCTTGTGCGTGCGCGAGCTGACGGGCGGCCTCTATTTCGGCGACCGTCAGGAGCCCGCTGACGCGAGCGACGACGCGCGGGCGTACGACACGATGGTCTACACCGGGCGCGAGGTGCGGCGCGTGGTCGAGCTGGCGTTCAAGATCGCCCAGGGCCGCCGCAAGAAGGTGACCAGCGTGGACAAGGCCAACGTCCTGGCCTCCTCGCGCCTGTGGCGTGCCGTCACGGTCGAGGTGCAGAAAAAGGACACGACCGGCATCAGCCTCGAGCACCAGCTCGTCGACTCCTGCGCCATGCGCCTGGTCACCAATCCTGGGAGCTTCGACGTCATCGTCACCGAGAACATGTTCGGGGACATTCTCTCCGACGAAGCCGCCGTCCTCACCGGCTCGCTTGGCATGCTGCCCAGTGCATCGCTCGGCGAGGGCACCATGGGCCTGTACGAGCCGATTCACGGCTCCGCGCCCGACATCGCGGGCAAAGGTATCGCCAACCCGCTCGGCACCGTGCTCAGTGCTGCGCTCTTGCTGCGCCATAGCTTGGGCCTGGAAGAGCCCGCTCTGGCCATCGAAGCGGCCGTCTCCAAGGTGCTCGGGCAAAAGGTCCTAACGCGCGATCTCGGCGGTCAGGCGAGCACCGCCGACGTGGAAAAAGCCCTGCTCTCGGCGCTCTAGGCGGAACTCTGGCGCCGGCTGGGCTCGATCGGGCGTATCCTGAAAGGACGCCCGCATGAGGACCAACCTGCGCACCGCTGGCCACGACGTCACGGACGAGGGCCCTGCCCGCACCGTCAACGAAGACGCGACCTTGGTGCGCGAGGACCTGGGCCTCTACGCGGTCGCGGATGGCGCAGGCGGCCTCGGCCAAGGGGACGTGGCCAGTCAGCTTGCCCTGCGCTGCCTGGAGAATCACCTCGGGGAGTCGGCCAGGCCAGCCCTCGAGCTGCCCGATTACGACCCCCTCGGCAATCCGGAACAGGCCAAACGCCTGTCGCGCGCCGTGCATTTCGCCCACCGGAGCCTGCTCGAGATCAAGAGCAACGACTCGACCCGGGCTGCGATGGCCACCACCCTGGCAGCTCTCCTCTTTTCGCCGCGCACGGATCAAGTGCACCTGGCCCACGTCGGCGACAGCCGCATCTACCGCTTGCGCTACGGGCGACTGGAGCTCTTGACCGTCGACCACACGGTGGCCACCGACGTCCTCGAGCGCCAGCCGGAGCTTTCGACCGAGGTGCTGGACACGATCAGCCGGAACTCCGTCGTGCGAGCCCTCGGCATCGACGATGATTTCCGCGTGAGTGTGCGCACTCTGGCGGTCATGGCGGGCGACCGCTTCCTGCTCTGTACCGATGGGCTATCGACGACCTTGGATTTCGACGCCCTGTGGCGGACTTTGCGAGCGCCCGGCACGTCTCGTGACTTGGCTGGTCAGTTGCTCGCCCAGGCCATCGAGCTCGGGGCCTCCGACAACGTGTCGCTCGTCGTTTTGGACGCGCACGAGGTCGACCTCTTGGAGGACTACTCGACCAAGCGCTACAACGACATCCCCGATCCGCCGTCGGTCCATCCGCCGCCGCCGCTCGCGACCGAGGCCCGTGTGGATTCCGCTCGATTCGCAGGGCCCGAAATCGTCGGCAGTGCCTTCATTGCCAGCCTGAGAGAATCGGGGCAAGAAGGCGTCCTCGTCAGCGAGGAGCTGCTCGAGCTCGAGGCCGTCGAAGGGCCCATTTCCAAAACATGACTGCGCCGTTCATCCCGCCCGTGGAAACCGAGGACCTGCCGGCCGTCGGTGGCCGCATCGGCGACGCACCCGAAGACTTCGTGGTCGAGGAGATCCCGGCCTACGAACCCTGTGGCGAAGGCGAGCACAGCTACGTCTGGGTCGAGAAGCGCCTGCAGAACACACGCGACGTCGCGCATCACTTGGCCAAAGCGGCCGGCGTGCCCGATCGCGAGGTCGGCTACGCCGGCCTCAAGGACCGCCGAGCCGTCACCCGACAGTGGTTCTCCCTCCCCGTCCGCAGTCGGCCGCCCGAGGAATGGAGCTTGCCCGAAGGGGTGACGGTGCTCGGCACGAGCCGCCACAAGAACAAGCTGCGCACCGGGCACCTGATCGGCAATCGCTTCGTGCTCGGCTTCGTGGACGTCCCGAGCGGAGGCCTCGAGCGCGCCGAGCGCATCCTCGAACGCATCGTGAAACACGGCGTCGGCAACTACTTCGGCCCCCAGCGCTTCGGTCGCGGCGGGCAGAATCTGCGCTCGGCTTTCGATTGGCTCCGTGACGGAGCGCGCCCCCCGCGCGGAACGGATCCGAAGCTCTTGAGCTCCGTGCTCCAGTCCGAACACTTCAACCGCTACGCGGCGCGTCGGCTCCCGGGGCGCCATCAGCTGCTCCTGGGCGACGTCGTGCGCCTGAACGGCAGCGGCGCGCATTTCATCGTGGAAGACGTGGCCAAGGAACAGCCCAGGCTCGATGCCGGCGACCTGGTGCTCACCGGGCCCCTCGTCGGACCCAAGGGCCTCCAGGCTCGAGCGGCAGCGCACGAGCTCGAGCTCGAGCTGGCCGAAGAACTGGGACTGTCGTCCGAGCTGAGGGAGCGCCTGGCACAACACGCCCCCGGAACGCGCCGAGACCTCCTGCTCTGGCCCACGGAGGTCAGCGCGAGCGAGCCCGAGCCCGGTCGGCTCTCCTTCTCCTTTCGGCTCCCCGCTGGCGCCTACGCCACACAGCTCGCCCGCGAGCTGTCGCGCAGTCCCTGGGACTCCCCGCGCAGCCCCGGCGACGGCTGAACCCGCGCGAACGCGTTGGAGACTCGTCGCCGGAGACTCGTCGCCGGAGGGAGGTCATGGCAGAGAGGAGACAAGAACCGAACGTTCGTGCTTTTTTTTGCCGCATCGATTCTACGGATCCCTCCGGCCATCAGCGGGATTCGATCGCATGTCATCGGTTGCTGGCCGCGAGGATTTTTCCCTCGCGTGCGAGGTGGGGCAAAATGATCCCTCGTGCGACGGATTCACCCCGCCTTAACGAAGTGCGCTGGCCTGCTCTTGCTGGCTCTAGCGTGCACGCCGCATCCGGCGTCCATCAACGGCCCTGCCCGCGGCGAAGGCCCCGGACTCTGGCCCGACCCGGCGGCAGCCTCAACCGAGGCCTACGCCAGCTACGGCGTCCGCCCGCACACGATCACCGAGCCGGAAACGCCTTACACGGCGCCCCTGCCCTACCTGCCGACGGGCACGCCGGTCCCCACGGCCAGCGTCAGCGAGAGCGGTGCCGAGTGCCTGGCCGAGCTGCGCGAGGCGAAGGTCGGTTTCGCACCGCTGCGCGAGCTGCCCGGCGTGACGACGCCGGTGGAAATCCGCGGTCGGCTCGGTGGGGTCGAATATTGGGTCGTCGGGGGCACGCCGCTGCAGATGGATTGTCGACTCGCCCTCACGCTCGCGAAGGTCGGAGCCGTCCTCGGGCACCATGGTGTCACGCGCGTCCGCTTCTCCGGTGCCTACGTCTACAAAACGACGTCGAGCGGGCGCCTGAGCCACCACGCCTATGGCCTCGCCATCGATCTGCACGAGTTCACGTTCGGGCAGCGAACGGTTTCCGTGAAGCAAGCGTTCTCCCGCAACGTCGGCTGTCAGCAGCCGGTCCCCGCCCTGAACCGTTTGGCCTGCGATCTGAAGGCCACGAGCTACTTCGACGAATTTTTGACCCCGGACTACAACGCGGCCCACCGGGACCACCTGCATTTGTCGATCCCGCGGGCCTGAGCGCCGCGCCTAGCTTTTCCGCGCCTAGCTCTTCTTCGGGGCCTTTTCCTTTTCCCGCTCCTGCGCCTTCTGCTTCAAGCGCACGTCGAAATCGAGAGCATCGTAGGCATCGTCGTAGGCCTTCTGGGCGCGCTCGACCTCTTGCTCACTCTGGGTGAGGCGCTTCTGGGCCGCCTCATGGGCCTGAGCGAGGTCGGCTTCGGCCGCCTTCACGGCGTCGAGCTCGGCCTGCCTCGCCTTCTTGGCCTCGGCATCCCCCGCATCGGCGGGCACCTTCTCGAGCTCCTCGCGGCGCCGGGCAAGCGTCTTCTTCACGCCGTCGTGCTCGGCGACCAAACGCTGCAATTCCTCGTGCCGTTCCGGGAGCGCCACATTGGCGAGGTAGGCCGCCAGGGCCAGGTCTCGAGCCTGCTTCTCCAGCACCGTTCGGTCGGCCTTCTTCAGGCCGTCGCCGTGCTGCTCGAGGTACTTGATCGCCGAAGACGCCTTGTCGGCCCGTTCCTTGAGCCGATCTTGCACGGCTTTCTCGAGCCCCCAGCTGACCGCCCCGTAGTAGTCTCCCTTGCACGCGTTCTGCTTGGCTTCGTGGTCGACCGAGCCACCGACTTGACGCACGAGCTGCTGCTTCTCGTCGACGAAGAACTTGGCGACCAGGGCCCCGTCTCGCTGCACCTCGGCGTAGTGGCCGCTCTTGCCGTCCTCGGCCGCGCGCTCGTACGTGCCCTGGGCGACCGTCCAGTCCGGATTGCCGAGCTCCGAGGGATACTTCGGGATCTGCTCGACGAGCGTCTGGCCACCCTTGGCTTCGAGCTCTTGTCGCGACACGGCCGTCGTCAGCCTGGCCGGGTACTCGGTCGCATAGGCGGAGTTTTCCGAGGCCGGCGCGCTGCGCGGCGCCGGGCCGCTCTGGTTCGAGCAACCGAGAAATGCAAGGGATAGCGTGAGACAGACCGCGCTCTCTAGCTTCATGATGACGGCGGTTTTGGCAGATGCCCGGCCGCACGAGCAAGCCCCCGAGCGCTTAACTACCGAGCAAATGCCGACGTAACAGGTCCTCGGTGAAGCGCGCCCGGAGGTAGAAGCCCTTCGGCTGCTCCAGCGAGCGCGCACCGTCCTCGTCGAAGGCCCGGCGCCGCGAGCTGCCCTTCGCGGCCTTGGGGCGTAATTGCAAGTGTTGACCCAAATGTCCGCTGAGACTGCCATGCTGCCCGCGCGCCAGCAGCGAGACCAAGAGCTCCCAGTCGGCGCGCAGGAGCGCCTCCTCCTCGGCGCTCGGTCGCCACAAGAACGGCCCACCAATGCGGCGCTCCGCCACGGGGAGCGAGCGCGTCGCTTCCACCGGCACCCAGAGGACGCAGCGAACCTTGGCCCAGAGCCGACTCTCCGCCCACTCCACTCCGGCGAGATCGCCCACCTCGGCCGTGCAGACGAACGTCGACTCGAGGCAGTGGCCCACAGCGTCCACCGGTAAGGTCTTCAGCTCGACCCCGAGCTCCGGAAAGTCCGGCTGAGCGCGTGAGCCTGAGCTCGCCCCGAGCGCTCGTTCGACCAGAGCGCCCACGAAGCCCTTGGCGCGGCGCAAGTCGGGCGGCACCGGCTGCCCCAGACGCTCCGCGAGCTCGCCCAAGCAGAGGCCCCCGAGGAGCTCGGCCCTGGCTAGCAAGTCCGCGATGCTCGCGGGAGGCGGGATGGGCACTTCGAGCAAGGCCAGCCTGGATACCACCGGGGCTCGGACAGCCAAAACCAGCGCCGGGTCGACGGCCCGGGCCCCCTGTGCAACAGCCGCAGGGCGATGGAACTCGATCACATCCTGATCACTGGCGCGCGCGAGCACAACTTGAAGGATGTCGACGTCTCGATCCCCAAGAAGAAGCTCGTCGTTCTGACCGGCGTCTCCGGCTCGGGCAAATCCTCGCTCGCATTCGACACGCTCTACGCGGAGGGCCAGCGCCGCTACGTCGAGTCACTGTCGGCCTACGCGCGTCAGTTCCTCGGCCGCCTCGACAAACCGCGCTACGACGCGATGCGCGGCCTCGCGCCCACGATCTCGATCGAGCAAAAGACGGCCGGCAGCAATCCGCGCTCCACGGTCGGCACCATCACGGAAATCTCCGACTACCTCCGCGTGCTCTACGCCCGCGTGGGCGTGCAGCACTGCCAGGTCTGCAAAAAGCCCGTCAGCCGCCAAAGCCCGCAGAAAATCGCGACCGACTTGGCCAGCCTCGGCGACGGCAAGAAGGTCGTCCTCCTCGTCAGCCTGCTCCAGAATCGCAAAGGCGAGCACCGCGAGCTGCTCGAGGACGCCCGACGTCGCGGCGTCGTCCGCCTGCGCGTCGACGGCGAAGTGGTGGAGTCGGAGGGACTCGAAGCGCTCGACAAACGCAAGAAGCACGACGTCCTCGCCGTCATCGACCGCATCGTGCTTGGCAAGACCAGCAAACTTCGCATCACGGAGTCGGTGGAGAAGGCCCTCGCCGAGGGCCAAGGTGAGCTCATCGCCGAGGTCGAGGGCAAAGATCGCATCTACTCCGAGCGCGCCGCGTGCTGCGGCATCTCCTACCCGGAGCTCTCGCCGCAGAGCTTCTCCTTCAACAACCCGCAGGGCATGTGCCCCACCTGCTCGGGCCTCGGCACGCAGGTCGGCATCGATCCGGAGCGCTTGGTGCCGGATCCCTCGCTCAGCATCGACGAGGGCGCGATCGCGTTCTGGGGCACCGACGTGTCCAAGAAGGACACTGGCTGGGGCAATGGGATGCGTGTGCAGATCTTGAAGCAGATGGGCATCCCCTTCGATCGACCGTTCAAGAAGCTGACGAAAGCGCACCGCGATGCCCTCTTCTTCGGCACCGGCGAGAGACGCTACAAGGTCACGTGGAAGGCCAAGACGGGCGGCGGCACCTTCGAAGTGCGCTACGAAGGCCTCGTGCCGCGGCTCATGCGCCGCCTCGGTGAGAGCAAGTCGGAGCGGGCGCGCCAGGAGTACAGCAAATACCTCGGCACGGCCGAATGTGGCACCTGCCACGGCAGCCGCCTGCGCCCCGAGAGCCTCCTAGTGTGGCTGGGCCAGAAAAGCATCGCGGACGTCGGCCAGATGACGGTGGACGAAGCGCACGCCTTCTTCGAAAACCTCGAGCTCGATCGCGCCGGTGCCGCCATCGCGAGCGAAGTGCTGAAGGAAGTCCAAAACCGCCTCGGTTTCCTCAGCCGGGTGGGCCTCCGCTACCTGTCCCTCGACCGCCCCGGCCCGAGTCTCTCCGGTGGCGAATCCCAGCGCATCCGCCTAGCCAGCCAAGTCGGCTCCGAGCTCACCGGCGTCATCTACGTCCTGGACGAGCCGAGCATTGGCCTCCACCAACGGGACAACGACCTCTTGATCGGCACGCTCCTCCGCATGCGGGACATCGGCAACACCGTGGTCGTCGTCGAGCACGATGAAGACACCATCCGCGCCGCCGACCACGTCATCGACTTCGGCCCCGGCGCCGGCTCCAGTGGCGGTCAGGTCGTCTTCGCCGGCACGCCGACCGCCCTCCTCGCAGCCAAAGACAGCCGCACCGGCGCCTTCTTGGCCGGCCGGGAAACCATCGACGTCCCAGCCGAGCGCCGAGCGCCCCGCGGCAAGCTCACCATCGTCGGCGCGCGCGAAAACAACCTCAAGGACCTCTCGGTCGACATCCCCCTCGGTGTGATGACCGCCGTCACCGGCGTCTCCGGCGCCGGCAAGAGCACCCTGATCAACGACATCCTCTTCCCTGCCCTCGCCAAAGAGCTCCACGACTCGAGCGAGCGCGTGGGCCGGCACACGAGCATCGAAGGCCTCTCCCAAATCAACAAGGTCATCGACATCGACCAAAAACCGATTGGCAGAACGCCGCGCAGCAACCCCGCCACGTACATCAAGGTGTTCGATTCGATCCGCCAGCTGATGGCCGAGCTCCCCGAGTCCCGCGCCCGCGGCTACTCCCCCGGCCGCTTCTCCTTCAACACCAAAGGCGGCCGCTGCGAAGCCTGCGAAGGCGACGGCGTCCGCAAAGTGGAGATGCACTTCCTCGCCGACGTGTACGTCACCTGCGAAGAATGCCAGGGCAAACGCTTCAACCAGGCCACGCTCGAGGTCCGCTACAAAGGCCGGAACATCGCCGACATTCTGGAGCTGACGGTCAGCGACGCCCGCGAGCTCTTCTCGGCCCACCGCGACATCCACGGCGCACTCCAACTGCTCGAAGAAGTGGGCGTTGGTTACCTGCAGGTGGGCCAACCTTCACCAACATTGTCTGGAGGTGAGGCTCAGCGCATCAAGCTGGCGAGAGAGCTCAGCAAGCGCGCGACCGGCGACACGCTCTACATCCTGGACGAGCCAACGACGGGTCTACATTTCGCCGACGTGAAGAAGCTCTTGGAAGTGCTCCACCGATTGGTCGACGCCGGCAACACCGTGGTCGTCATCGAGCACAACCTGGACGTCATCAAAACGGCTGATTTCGTGCTCGATCTGGGACCGGATGGGGGGCCTGGAGGCGGGGAGCTGATCGCTCAGGGGACGCCGGAGGAGATTGCGGACAATCCGGTGTCGGTGACGGGGAAGTATTTGAAGCGGTTGGTCGGCGGGAAGCCGCCGCAGAAGGCAAGGGCGGCTATCCCGGCGGCCGCGGCGGCGCCAAGCAGCAAGCGCACCACCGTGAGGCCGCCTGCAGGCAAGGCGAAGCCTGCCGCTGCGTCGAACAAGGCGAAGAAGCGGGTGGGGGTGCGGGCTACGGTGGGGTGAGAGAGGCGGGGTTGCAAGGAAGGCCGGTGCGGGCTTAGTGGAGGGTTGATGGGCGATAGCGGGCGAAGGGTTCTCATTGCGGTTGTGGGTGGCATGCTGGGTGCCCAAGGCTGCGGGCCGGGCCCGTCCGTCGACAGCGATGGCAGCGGCGGCGCCACCCTTTCGGCGACCTGTGGTCCGGAGCCAGCACTGCAGGTGATGGGTCCGCCCCTCGAAGTCACCAAGCTCCCCGACGTGCCCGCCCCTCCCCCGCAAGGCGGGGCCCTGGTCGATGGCATCTATGATGCAACAACGGAGGTGTTCTATGGGGAGACCGCTCAAACCTTCCTTCCCTTTCAGGACGTGATCCGCGTGCGAGACGGCGGCACGATGCTCGATTGGTTCACCGTCACCGAGATCGTTCAGTCGTACACCTACGAGGTAGTCCCTTCCGGAGACACCCTCGAAATGACACGTCTCTGCCCCGAAGATTTGGATACGCCCGAGCCCCGGCAATACACGGCTACTCCGGGGCAGATCCAAATCTACGCCCACTTTTTCGACGTCACCTTCATCCTGACGTACGTGAGGCGTGGCTGACCTGTGACTCCGGCCGCCCTGCGACGGGCACTGAACCATCCAGGTCGCTGTGGTGCGCGGAGGTCGTTCGGTGAGACGGGGCCTAAGCGGGCGGCGGTCCGCACCACGCCAGCATGAGAGACACGGGGGTTCGTGCTGTTAGTACTTACTCGCTCCTTCGCAGCTGCTCTCGTCGTAGCGCCACCGTCCGCCGTGATCCAAGCAGCGGTCGATGTCGTGGAACCGGTGAAGCCACCAGCCAAGAACCACGCCTACGGACAGACCGATGGCCAGCAGGACGGCTGAACGGTTCATTGGTCTATCTTATGCGCCCCGGTGAAGACGGCGGGGTGACTCGCAATCTCTGGGCGGCTCGACGGAGAATCGCTTCAGGGCTTCGAGACGCGGCTGCTCTTCAGCTGCCAGGCCTCCTCTTCGTAAGCCACGCGCGTGGTGCCGTACGCGCCCGTCTTTTCGATGCGGTACTTGAACGTCCCGCGCGTCGCGTCGAGCTCGATGCTGGTGAAATGCAGGATGGTCCGCTTGCTGGGCTTGTCCGACACGGGCACGACTTCGACGGAGCGGACGGCGGCCGCGCGCTCCAGGCCCTCGGGCAGGTCCTTGCCGGAGATGAGCACCGTCTGCGAGCTCGACGGGTCGATGCCCAGCGCCTTCAGCAGGCCCGGGTCGCC
>Ga0164308_10001114_pt1 | contig 14245 bp, 13 predicted proteins | sample Whisoiple_246_MG_FD_109983 | JGI IMG/M metagenome (GOLD analysis project Ga0164308, IMG submission 109983) | Soil microbial communities amended with fresh organic matter from upstate New York, USA - Whitman soil sample_246_MG | ecosystem: Environmental > Terrestrial > Soil > Unclassified >...
AATGAAACATTTAAAACTTGGGCTATTACCGGTGATCTTTATGTTAGGTATATCTGTTGTTGCCTGCAAAGGAAAAACAGACAAAAACACAACAGACACAGTAGGAGTAGCATTACCAGACACCATGCGCGCTACGGAAACGGCACCCGTTCCGGTATCATCAAATGATTCTTTAACCACTATGGCTAATGATGCGGTAAAAGATTACCCGGGTGTTACGGCAACAGTAAGCGATGGTGAAGTAACACTTACGGGAACTATCACAAGGGAAAAGTTGCCCAAACTGATGGCTGCGGTAAGTGCAACGCATCCTAAAAAAATTAATAATAACCTCACTATTAAATAATTTATTATGGCACTTCAGGATAAATATAAAGAGCTGATAGATGCCGCCAGGTCGGCCGGTGTAACCAACCTGCAGGTACGGGAGCAGAACAACATTTTATATATTGATGGCAGTACTTCAAGCGGCGCGGTTAAAGACAATTTGTGGAATATTTATAACAAGATAGATCCCGATTACAGGGCGGGAGACCTGATTCTCAATATTGATGCTTCGGCTGCGGCAGGCACAAAAGCAAAAGTAACCACGCAATCTTCCAACTTAAATATCCGTAAAGGCCCCGGTACAGACCAGGAGATTATTGGCAAGGCTGCACATGATGAGATTGTAAATGTAATAAGCAGGGCAAATGAGCAATGGAGCCTTATACGTACAACTGGCGGTAAAGAAGGCTATGTATATTCACAGTACTTGACCCAGGCTTAAAATAATTTATTATAAAGCCATCTGGATTAGGATGGCTTTATAATTTTCTGCAACGGAGCGAATGATCCTATTTAAGTAAACCTTACCAAAATCTTCTTTTGGATGAATTTATAGATTGTAGTTTTGAACCATGTGGATGATCTGCAAAAAAGAATGGAACCAGTTCTTCAGCAGCCTTACAGGTTATATTGCATTAATAGTATTTCTTTTACTGAACGGCCTGTTGTTTTTTGTTTTTCCAGACACAAGTTTGCTTGATTTTGGATACGCCTCACTGGATGGTTTTTTTTCTATGGCGCCATGGATATTATTATTCCTTATCCCAACTATTACCATGCGCAGCCTGGCAGATGAATACAAGTCCGGCACTTTTGAATTATTAAAAACATTGCCTTTAACTTCTTCCCAAATTGTTTTAGGTAAATTTTTTGGCGCCCTGTTAATTGTGTTGCTGGCATTATTGCCTACTACAGTGTATGCGTTTTCATTACAACATTTAAGCGCTGCGGGTGGCATTGATGTGGGTGCTTCAATTGGCAGTTATATAGGCTTGTTTTTGTTGGGGGCTGTTTTTACATCAGTGAGTTTATGCGCCAGCAGTTTTACCAGCAATACGGTTGTTGCTTTTATAAGCGGTGCTTTTATTTGCCTCGTGTTATATGCCGGGTTTGATGCGCTGAGCCAGTTGCCTTTTTTTTCAAACGGGCTTGATTATTATGTGCAGATGCTCGGTATTGATTTTCATTATAAAAGTATAAGCAAAGGTGTAATTGATGTAAGGGATATGATCTATTTTTTTGCCATCATCCTGTTTTTTATTGCCATCACCAAACGAAATATTGAAACCCGTTAATGAACTTCATCAATAAATATTTACGGCTGAACCAATGGGCTGTTTTACTTACGGTTTTACTTGTATTGATATTTGCCTCAACATTGCTTCGCTACAAAATTGACCTTACTGCAGAAAAACGTTTCAGTTTAAATCAATCAACCAAAAAATTATTAACCAATATTGATTCCACCGTAAACATTACCGTTTTTCTTACGGGAGATCTGCCTGCGGATTATAAAAAGTTAAGTATTGCCACCAATGACCTGCTGTCAGAGTTCAGGGATTTAAGCGATAATAATATTCGTTTTCATTTTGAAAAGCCCGGAGAAGATTTGCCTGATAGTGAACGGTTGCATTTGTATGATAGCCTTCAACAGCTGGGTATTGTATTTGAACAGAATAACGATGTTGCTTCCGGCAGTGGTAAATCAACCCGGCAAATAATTATTCCTTCGGCTATAATTGAATATGGAAATTACCAGCCCGTTGCGGTTGACCTGCGCAGCAGCCGTACCGTATTTAAAAATTATAATGTGGTTAATGAAGACCCGCAGCCGGATAAAGAAGCTACGCTGAATGCAGCAGAATCTTTGCTGGAATACAAATTTGCCAATGCCATAGATAAACTTACGCGAAAAAATATTCCAACCATTGCGTATTGCCTGGGCAACGGCGAAGCCGGCCCGCAAAATGTAAATGATCTTATTCAAAGCCTGCGCAATGACTACCATTTGGCTTTGTTCGATCTTAAGCAAACTTATCCTGACCCTTCGCTGATTAATACATTGCTCATTGTAAAACCAACCATTCCGTTTACGGATGAAGACAAGTTAAAACTGGATCAATATGTAATGCATGGAGGAAAAATTATATGGTGCATTGATAAATTATATGCAGAACTCGATAGCCTGATGCGCAGCCGTGCAGATTTTGTTGCATTTGACCGCAACTTAAATCTTGATGATATTTTGTTCAGGTATGGCGTGCGCATTAACGGCAATTTATTGCAGGATCTCAATTGCAGTAAGATTCCGCTGGTAACTGGTTTTAATGCTGATGGCAGCCCGCGCATGCAACGTTTTCCCTGGCCTTATTATCCTTTTCTTTCTTCGCCAAATAATAATATCGTTTCTAAAAATTTAGATCGTGTTTTATCTGTATTTCCATCAGGCATTGATACCATAAAAGCGCCGGGCATTACAAAAACTATTTTATTGTCGAGCGATACATCCAGCCGTTTAATAAGTTCCCCGGCCATTGTAAGCCTTAATAAAATTATGGAAGACATCAGCACAGATAATTTTGGGTCTTATAATGAACATTATATCCCGGTTGCCGTTTTGCTGGAAGGAAAGTTTAATTCACTGTATGCAAACCGTGCCACTCAAAGTACAAAGGATTCTGTTGCGAAAGCTTTGAACAAGCCTTTTGCTTCATCGGGTGAAAAAATAACGCAACAGATTGTAATAAGCGATGCCGATATTGTTACCAACGAAGTAAGCCAGACAAGCGGGCCATTGCCGATGGGAGAGTTGCCTTACGAAAATTACCGCTTTGCCAACCGCGAATTTTTCTTGAACTGCGTTGATTATTTAACAAGCACCAGCGGAATATTTGAAAGCCGTAATAAAGATTTTACATTAAGATTATTGGATAAAAGAAAAGTGGCTGATGAAAAGCTAAACTGGCAGCTGATAAACATAGTTATTCCTATTGCTGTTATAGTTTTATTTGGCATTATCTACCAGTATAGAAGAAAAAAGCTTTTTGGAATGTAATATTGCAAATCCATGTCTAAAGAAACCTTAACATATCTCGTATTCGGCATTGTGCTTACAGCCGCGCTTATTTTCGACCTTGGTTTAATCAGTAAAAAAAATAAGACTGTTACTTTAAAAAGGGCATTTGTTCAAACTATTTTTTGGGTACTCCTTGCCTTTGGTTTTTTTATTTTTCTCTGGTTTGAAAATGGCAGCCGCACCGCTTTGGAATACCTCAGTGCTTATTTAATGGAATGGAGTTTAAGCATTGATAATATTTTTGTGTTCATCCTCATCTTTACTTCGTTTGCCGTAAATGAAAAATATTATTCCCGCGTTTTGCTCATAGGCATTTTAAGGGCGATTGTTCTTCGGGTGATCTTTATAACAGGAGGAGTGGCTTTGGTTGAACGGGCCGAATGGATATTGTACATATTCGGTGTTTTCCTGGTATATACAGGCATACATATGTTCAGAAGCAAAGAAGATGAAGCTTTTGACCCTGAAACATCCAAAGCATATAAAGCAGTAAAAAGAATTTTCCCCCTTGTTTCAAATGATGGAAATGGCAAGCTTTGGCTTAAAGAAAATGGTAAACGGGTGTATACCACTTTATTTGTTGTAGTAATGATGCTTGCTTCAATCGACATTGTTTTTGCGGTTGATTCTATTCCCGCTGTAATGGGTATTTCCAGGGATAAAATGGTGATCTATACTTCTAATATTTTTGCCGTACTGGGTTTAAGAAGCTTGTTCTTTTTATTGAAAGGCGCTGTTGCTAAATTTGATTACCTGCATGAGGGAATTGCCATCGTGCTTGTATTTATCGGCCTTAAAATGCTTGGCGCACACTGGCTTGAAAAATGGTTTGATGCCAATACACTTATTTTTATATCGCTGGGCATGATAGTGTTGTGTATTACGGTTTCTATCCTCCTTTCTATTCGAAAAAACAACCTTCAAAGGCAAAAGGCCGTATAAAAACTAATCGCTTTGTTTCATTTAAAATGATACCAAATGAGCACAATAACCAACGAATACATGATGGAGATGCTGGGTAGATCAAAACCTTATGCTGTTGTAATACTTAAAAAAGGCCCGGATTATAATTTACCGGAACGCCAGCAAATAGTTTGGGAACATGGCAGAAGAAACTTTGAATTACGGGCTGCCGGTTTACTTTCCGTTGTATGCCCGGTTATGGAAGAAAATGATATACGCGGCATTGGCATTTTTAATGCTGACAAGGAAAAAGTGCGGGAAATAATGAATGAAGACCCGGGTGTGCAAAAAGGTGTTTTTATTTATGAAATACTTGATGTAAAAAGTTTTGCGGGCGATACTTTGCCTTAACTAAAACCGGCAATCATCTAACAGATGATTGCCGGCATATAATTCATAAAACCAGTCTAAGTTTATTTAGTTTTAAAAAGGACTTTCTTCTTCCAGATCTTCTCCAAAAGCATCATCATTCATACGGCTGCCTTTTTGTATAAATAAACGCGAATTACCATCGCCGCTGCCTGCTTGGGGTGGCGGCGTATTTACCGGGCGCCAGTTGCCGCCTGAGGTAAGCGCAGGGCCGCTGTCTTCATCCCATTCTTCAAATTTCTGAATATGCAATAAGGCGCGCAACTTAATATTCTCAAGGGAGCCATTACGGTGTTTTGCAATTTTAATATGTGTTTCACCGCGGGTACTTTCCCCGTTTTCGTTGGTGAAATTTTCGTAATATTCAGGTCGGTAAATAAACATAACCATATCTGCATCCTGCTCAATAGCGCCTGATTCCCTAAGGTCACTTAACTGGGGCACCTTACTTTCCTTCCGGGTTTCAACAGCACGGCTAAGCTGGCTCAATGCAATTATCGGAATGTTCAGGTCTTTGGCAAGTGCTTTAAGGTTGCGCGAGATATTGCTTATTTCCTGCTCACGGTTGGCGCCACGGTCACTGGTACCGCTCATCAATTGCAGGTAATCTATTATTATTAAACCAACCTGGTGTTTATGCACCAGCCGGCGGGCTTTTGCCCGAAACTCGAAAATATTCAGTGCTGCGGTATCATCAATAAAAATAGGTGCCTGCTCTAATTTTTTTACACCTTTTGTATGCAGTTGCTGGTATTCATATTCTTCCAGTTTACCACGTGCAATTTTTTCAAGCGGAATTTCACTTTCTGCAGAAAGTATACGTTGCACCAATTGAGAAGCACTCATTTCAAGCGAGAAAAATGCAACGGGTGTTTTCTTTACCGGGTTTAATGCGGCATTGCGAGCAAGGTTTAGTGCCAAAGCCGTTTTACCCACAGAAGGTCTTGCAGCCAAAATGATCAGGTCGGTAGGTTGCCAGCCATAAGTAACGCGGTCCAATTTTGGGAAACCACTGGTTACGCCGGAAATATCTTCTGTTTTTGTGCGTAATTCATCAATACGGTTAATGGTTTTTGCCAGTGCGTTACCAATGTCCTCATAATTACTTTTTAGATAATTATTGGTGATATTGAACATTTTTGATTCGCTTTCATCAAGCAGGTCAAAAACATCGGTGCTGTCTTCATATGCATCGCCGATTATTTCGCCGCTGATGCGTATCAATTCCCGTTGAATAAATTTCTGCAATATGATGCGCGCATGCGCTTCAATATTGGCCGTGGAAACTACCGCGTTGGTAAGCTTGGTAATGTAGTAAGCCCCGCCAACATCATCCAGTTCCTCTTTCTTTTTAAGCTCCTCCACCACGGTAAGCATGTCGATCGGCATGCTTTGTTGTACCAGGTTTTGAAATGATTTGAATATGCGCTGGTGCGCATCCACATAAAAACATTCAGGTTTTAATATTTCTACAATGGTATCAAAAGCGCTTTTTTCAAGCATAACGGCGCCAAGTACTGCTTCCTCCAGTTCCCTTGCCTGTGGCGGAAGCTTTCCATACACCATGGTGCTTAAGTCAATAGAAGATTTTCTGCGCGTTCTTCTATCCTTATTTTGGTTTACAATGTCCATTTATATAACAAATTTAATTGGGTTAGTTACTTGCCTTTCTTCATATTAAGCAATTGTTACCGCCCTGTTTCCTTAATGTTATCAGAACGGGGCAACGAATTAAGTTGTAATTAATGGCATAAGGAAATTTTATTTCATTAAAACTTATTAAATCTAAATACACAGGTTGCCAACAGCAAAACGTTATTATGAACAATATTCTTGCGGGTTTTCAACAGAAACAAAAAGTTTTAAAAGAATTGCGCACCTGTATTAACATTAACGGGTGCAAAAACATTTTAAAATTTAATTCTGGCTTTTAAAATAAATTACGTACCTGCATAAATTTTTGCACAAAAATTAGCTGGTTGTTTTTTCAAAATTCAATTCAGCTTATGTTGTTTTTAAAAAGATACTGATACATGATCAGGCGTGAACATGCGTCCCGTAATCATACTTGGCCCTTAAACTATATTTTTGCAATAATTGAAGTGTATGACGATATCGTATAACTGGCTTAATAACTATTTGCCTGAAAAAATTGAACCTGGAAAATTATCTGAGATATTAACGTCTATCGGGCTTGAAGTTGAATCGCTTGAAATTTTTGAGAATTTTAAGGGTGCATTAAAGGGCCTGGTTACGGGTGAGGTGATCAGCTGCGAACCACATCCAAACGCAGATAAACTCAAAGTAACCAAAGTTGATATTAATAATGGTGAGCCCTTGCAGATCGTTTGTGGTGCACCAAATGTTGCTGCAGGCCAAAAAGTTATTGTGGCGCCCGTGGGTGTTACCATCTACCCGCTTAGCGGTAATGCCATTACAATGAAAGTTGCCAAAATAAGAGGCGTGGAGAGTTTTGGTATGATATGCGCCGAAGATGAGATAGGACTCAGCGAAGATCACGGAGGTATTATGGTATTGCCTGCTGATACAGCAAAAGGCAAACCTGTGGCTGAATTGTTTAATGTTTATTCAGATTGGATCTATGAAATTGGATTAACGCCCAACCGAATGGATGCGATGAGCCATATTGGAGTGGCAAAAGATGTTTGCGCCTGGCTTTCGCACCATCAAAACAATAGTTTTAAACCATTGCTGCCTTTTAAAAATAATGTTGAAAGCAGTACCACAGCTAATGAATTTGAAGTAGTAATTGAAAATAAAAAAGACTGCAGGCGATATGCAGGAATAGTTATAAAAGATGTAACCGTAAAAGAATCGCCGGTATGGCTGCAAAATTTCTTAAAAGCAATAGGGCAGCGGCCGATCAATAATATCGTTGATATAACCAATTTCATTTTGCATGAAACAGGTCAGCCGTTGCATGCATTTGATGCTGATGCATTAACCTCAAAAAAGATCGTCATTAAAAATCTGCCCGAAGGAACGTTGTTTACGACACTTGATGAGGTTGAAAGAAAATTAAGTGATACAGATTTAATGATCTGCAATGGGGATGAACCGGTTTGTATAGCCGGCGTTTTTGGCGGCCTGTACAGCGGCGTAACCAGCGAAACAAAGATTGTTTTTCTGGAAAGTGCCTGGTTTAATCCTTCTTCAATCAGGCGAACATCTATGAAATATGGATTAAGAACCGAAGCTGCCGTGCGGTTTGAAAAAGGTGTTGATATTTCCGGAACGGTTCAATCGCTGGTAAGGGCAGCACAGTTAATTTCAGCAATTGCCGGCGGTACAATACAAGGGAATGCAATTGATATTTACCCAACTCCATTTGAAAAAAAGATTGTTAGTGTAAGTTTCAACTATATTAAAAAACTAAGCGGTAAATATTACGCGCCTGTGGTTATAAAGCATATTCTTCTTGCGCTTGAATTTGATATCCTGGAAGAAAATGAAACATCCATTAAAGTTGCCGTTCCTTTTAGTAAGGCTGATATAACAATGCCGGCTGATATTGTTGAAGAGGTTATACGGATCGACGGGCTGAATAATATTACCATACCATCATCTGTAACTATCACACCATCCGTGCAGGAGAATATGTTAGCAGGCCAGGTGAAAGAGAAATTAGCTCAAATGCTTGCGGGCCTTGGTTTTAATGAAATTGTTACTAATTCAATTGGTAACAGTAAAAATTACAGTGAAGCAAAGCTTTCCACGGCGGTGCGTTTGCTTAATAATTTAAGCGCGGAATTGGATATCATGCGCCCTTCCATGATTGAAACAGGGCTTGAAATTCTTGCATATAATATCAACAGGAAAAATAATAATCTTCGTTTTTTTGAACTTGGTAAAATTTACAACAAGACAAAAGACGGGTATAACGAAACTGAAAAAATATGTTTCTGGATAACAAAAAAGCAGGCCGCTGCAAATTGGAAGCACCTGGTGAATGAGCCTGATTTTTATACAGCAAAAGGCATATTAAGTGCATTGGCCCAAAATATGAATGTTACAGGCACCAGCTGGGGAGAACCACAGGCATCAGGCTCCGGAACCTTTCAAACCATACTTACTAATAAAAGCGAATTAGGCACCGTTTTACAGGTAAGTGATACATTATTGCAAAAGTTTGGAATAAAACAATCCGTGATCTATGCAGAGGCGGATATTGCGGCTTTGGTAGATGCTTCACAGAAAGCGGATATTTTATATACGGAGATACCGCAGTTCCCGGTTGTGGAAAGGGATCTGTCTGTCATATTACAGAAGCAGGTTAAATACAATGATGTAACTGCAGCTTTGGGGCAGCTTCACTTAAAATTGCTGCAGCACTATAATCTTTTTGATGTATATGAAGGTGATAGAATTGACAGCAACAAAAAATCATTTGCCATTAATTTTAAATTCATTAGCCCGGAAAAAACGCTTACAGATACAGAAGTAGAAGCGGAAATGAAAGTCATTACCAATAAACTTGTTTCAGATTTTGCTGCGGAAATACGGCAATAATTAAATCAGTGCGCATGGAAGATCTGCATACCGGCATAAAAGAACTTCAGCTTGCAATACAAACGCTTTTAAAAAAGCACGCAGGCCTGAAAAAAGAAAATGAACAATTAAAAAAACTTAACAGTGATGTGCAGGCTGCCTTGCTGGAAAAGGAAAAGCTGATCACAAACGCCGAGCAGAAATTAGCAGCAAATAATTTTAATGATTTGTACGATCCGGAAGATAAAAAACTAATACAGGCAAAGATTGATCTTTATTTAAAAGACATTGAAAAATGCCTTGACCTGCTTAATGCATCACCATGGAAGAGTTAATAGCAATAAATATTTTAATAGGCGACAGAAATTACCGTTTGAAAGTAAAACCTTCAGATGAAGAGAATCTTCGTAAAACTGTAAAGGTCATTAATAGCAAACTGATTGAATTCAAAACAAATTTCGCCGGCAAGGATATGCAGGATTATATAGCAATGGTTCTGATATGGCTTGCCACAGAGCAACCGGCGCCTGCAACTTCCAACGAAGAAATTATAGAAATTTCAAAGAAAATAGCATACCTGCAACAGATGGTTCAGGAAGGGCTTTAAGCAAAAAGCTCCGTTCAAAAATGAACAGAGCTGATTCTGAAAAAGTCCCCGAAAAAATATTAATCAGATTGATCTTTTCAATAATTTTTGCTGCCAATATTATTCTCAGTTGAAAACAATATTAGATTTTGGTTACGGCCCATGCTTTAGCGCTTAATTCATCCTATTTGTTAAAAACTAAGTTTCCTTTTGAGAACGGGTATTAAAAACGGGTGATAATTAGTTTTCAAAACGAGTGCCAACAGGTATTTGCAAGCCTAACGCGTTGATTTACAATAAATGTTTGAGTTTTTCGTTTGAAAAATTTCCCAAAATGAAAAAAAATCATCTTGAATTGGAACAAAAATGTTTTTAAAATTTCTGACGTACGATGGTTAATTTCGCTGCTGTTAATTATTTATTGATATAATGTTTTAATATTTATTTAAATGGAAATCACAACTGTTACTATAGTTTCAATAATAATTTCTTTATTGGCTGGCATAGGTTTAGGAAAAATAATTTTCGCAAAAAATACCAGTAAAAAAATTGAAGATGCTGAAAACCAGGCGCAACAAATACTTTCAGAAGCACAGTTAAAAGCAGAAACACTTAAAAAGGAAAGAATATTAGAGGCTAAAGAAAAATTTGTTCAGCTTAAAGCAGAATACGACAGGGAAGCCCTGGAACGCAACAGGAAGATCAACGACAGTGAAAATCGTGTGAAGCAAAAGGAAATAGCTATTAATCAAAAAGAAGGTTCACTTGAAAAGCAAATAAAAGAGAATGAAGCTATAAAAGAGAATCTTAACCGCCAGCTGGAAGTGGTGGCTCAAAAAAGAAACCAGCTTGAAAAGCACCAGGAAGAGCATATAAAAAGGCTCGAAAAAATTGCCGGACTTACCGCTGACGAAGCAAAATTTCAATTAATAGAAAGCCTTAAGCAGGAAGCCCATTCCCAAGCGCTTCAATTGCAGCAGGAAATTATTGAGGAAGCGCGGCAGAAGGCCAACAAGGAAGCCAGGAAGATCATTATACAATCTATTCAACGTACCGCTGCCGAACAAACCATTGAAAATACAGTTACTATTTTTAACCTGGAAAGCGATGAAATTAAAGGGCAGATCATTGGAAGGGAAGGAAGAAATATACGCACCATTGAAGCCGCTACAGGGGTTGACCTTATAGTAGATGATACGCCTGAAGCGATAGTGCTTTCCTCTTTTGATCCCTTACGCAGGGAAATTGCACGACTTAGCCTGCAGAGATTGGTTGCGGATGGCAGAATTCACCCTGCACGTATAGAGGAAGTTGTTGAAAAAACTCGTAAACAACTTGAAGAACAGGTGATGGAAATAGGGGAACGCACTGTTATAGAGCTTGGTATTCATGGGCTACATAAAGAATTGGTGCGTATTGTGGGAAAAATGCGCTTTCGCTCTTCCTACGGGCAAAACCTGCTTATGCATAGCCGCGAAGTAGCCAATTTATGTGCAACCATGGCTGCAGAATTAGGGCTTAACCCTAAACTGGCAAAACGTGCAGGTTTATTACATGATATAGGGAAGGTTCCTGATGAAGAAACTGAATTAAGCCATGCCTTATTAGGCGCAAAGCTCGCTGAGAAATATGGCGAGAACCCGGCAGTGATAAATGCCATTGGGGCCCATCATGATGAAATGGAAATGCAATATATCATTTCACCTATAGTTCAAAGCTGTGATGCTATAAGCGGTGCAAGACCGGGTGCCCGCCGGGAAATAATGCAGCAATACCTTCAGCGTATAAAAGACCTTGAATCACTGGCCATGAATTATACCGGTGTTGAGAAAGCTTATGCCATTCAAGCCGGCAGAGAATTAAGGGTTATTGTTGAGGCTGATAAAATAACGGATACTGACAGTGATAAGTTAAGTTTTGAGATCGCACAGAAAATTCAAAATGAAATGACCTACCCGGGCCAGATAAAAATTACCGTGATCAGGGAGAAACGGGCAATTAACGTAGCAAGATAATATTGTTAATAAAAGTTTTAAACTATAATATATATTGTCAATATTATCTGTATAGCTAGTTTTTATTTGGAATTTCTTTTTAAGCCAATTACCTTTGCCGTCCTTTTAAATATAGGTATATGAACGCAGCAACACAATTTATACACGAACAGCTAACCGCCAAAAAGCAACATCCGAAATTTAAAGCCGGTGATAATGTTACGGTTAACTATAAAATTGTAGAAGGTGGTAAAGAACGTATCCAGGGCTTTCGGGGTGATGTTTTAAAAATACAGGGCACAGGTGCTACTGCTTCATTTACAGTTAGAAAAATTTCTGATGGCATTGGCGTTGAAAGGGCATTTCCTTTTTTCTCTCCTAATGTAGAATCTATTGTTCTCAATAAAGTAGGTAAAGTGCGTCGCGCCAAATTATTTTACCTGCGTGGCCGTAGCGGAAAAAGTGCAAGGATCAAGGAAAAGAGAATGTAAAAGCATTGCAAAAATCTTTTGTGGATCATTATTTTGTACAGGCAATTTCTTATACCTTTGTTTTCTAAATAATTACTATGAGTACTCCCGGTATTTCAGAATGGGTCTTAATAATTCTTGCTGTATTGATTTTATTTGGCGGAAGAAAAATTCCTGAGTTTATGAGAGGTTTAGGTAAAGGTATCCGCGAATTTAATGATGCTAAAAACAATGTTCGCAAAGAGCTTGAAGATGGTATTAACGAATCTCCTCGTCCGTCTACGAATAACAAAGCTCAGTCAACAACAACTACGCAGCCTTAATTTAATCTCACTATTTTAATTATAGCCTTTGTTGAGTTTTCATTCTGTCAAAGACTATCAAACATTATTGCTAAACGGCAAAGCCACATGCGCTGATGCCGTTTCTTTTTATATCCAAAATATAAAAAGAAACGGGCACCTGAATGCATTTCTTGAAGTGTTTGAGGAGGATGCCTTTACAAGAGCTGAATTTCTTGATAATAAAAGAAATGCAGGCCTGCCTGTTGGAAAACTTCATGGTGTAATTGTTGGAATTAAAGATGTGATTTGTTACAAAGGGCACATTGTCTCTGCCGGTTCACGCATTCTTGAAAATTTTACATCTGTATATAATGCAACTGTTGTTGAAAAATTGATCAACGAAGATGCCATTATAATCGGCAGGCAAAACTGTGATGAATTTGCTATGGGAAGCAGTAATGAAAATTCTGCTTATGGAACAGTGTTGAATGCTGCCGATAACAGCCGGGTGCCTGGTGGTTCATCAGGCGGTTCCGCAGTTGCTGTACAAGCGGATCTTTGTATGGTTAGTTTAGGCAGCGATACGGGCGGTTCCGTACGCCAACCGGCAGATTTCTGCGGTGTGGTCGGCTTAAAACCATCGTATGGCCGTGTTTCCAGGTATGGGTTAATCGCTTATGCTTCTTCATTTGACCAGGTTGGCATTTTTGCAAACAATATTGATGATGCTGCGTTGGTACTTGAAGTTATTTCCGGCCCGGATGAATACGACAGCACTGTAATTAATTCAGATTTGATCCCCAATAACCCTTCTGAGCGAGAGTATAAAATTGGGTATTTTCCTGTTACATTCAAGCACCCCAGTCTTGATGCGGAAATTGCCACAAAACAGGCAGATTTTATCAGCCATTTACAAAATAGTGGGATGCAAGTAGTATCGCTCGATTTTAATCTGCTTGAATATATTGTTCCCGCTTATTATATTTTAACAACTGCTGAAGCTTCAAGCAATCTTTCCAGGTATGACGGGCTTAAATATGGTGCATCCTGCCAGGAAAAAGAGTTAGAAGAGCAGGTAAAACATACACGCAGTACCTACTTTGGAAAAGAAGTAAAACGGCGCATCATGCTGGGGACTTTTGTATTAAGCGAAGGCTATTACGATGCATATGTGGCACAGGCTCAAAAAGTTAGAAAGATACTTTGTGATCAGGTAGCAGAAGTTTTTAACCAGGTAGATACACTTATTTTTCCGGTTTCGCCCGGTACAGCTTTTAAAATTGGCGATAAAAGTAACGACCCGGTTGAAATGTTCCTCGCCGATATTTATACGGTATTTGCCAATCTTGCTGGTATCCCCGGCATATCAATTCCCCTGTTTAAACACTCAAATGGTATGCCCTTTGGCCTCCAGGTTATGGCTTCTCATTTAAATGAATTAACTTTGCTGTCCGTAGCTGAAAAACTAGTGGAAACAAATAAATCATTTCAATAAAAAACCTTTAAGGCAACTATCTGAGCAACAGGATTGCGATAGTAATGCCAATTAGCCAATATGCTTCAAACGGTTAAAATAAAAAAAGCTTTAATGCTGCAGGTGGTTGCATCGGTTTTATGCTTTTCAACCTTTGCCGGTTCCCCGAACTTTTTATTTCACGCTATGCAGT
>Ga0164308_10001115_pt1 | contig 14244 bp, 12 predicted proteins | sample Whisoiple_246_MG_FD_109983 | JGI IMG/M metagenome (GOLD analysis project Ga0164308, IMG submission 109983) | Soil microbial communities amended with fresh organic matter from upstate New York, USA - Whitman soil sample_246_MG | ecosystem: Environmental > Terrestrial > Soil > Unclassified >...
GCACCGAGGTGCTGGACGCCGGCGGCACCGCGTTGTGCAGCGCCGACGCTCCCGATCCTAGGCTGCACGTCACGGCGGACGGAACCGGTTGATCACACGGACCCGCGAACCGGATCAGTGGCGCTCTCCGCGCAGGCGCCGGGACCAGAGCACCGCGGCCGCTCCGGTGAGGACGAGCGTGACGGCGGCGAGGCCGGCCCCGCGGAGCGCGCGCTCCTGGCCGGTGCGGGCGAGTTCGGGCACGGCGTCGCCTTCCGCGTCCGTCGCGGCCCCGTCGTCCCCGGGCGCCTCGATGCCGCCGTCGACCACGGCGAAGGTGTACGCGGCGGACTCGCCCACCCAGTCCCCGTCGCTGCCGGCCTGCTCGGCCTCGTCCCCGGCGGCGCGCCGCTGGACGATGGCGGCGTGGGCCGTGACCCTGCCGGGCCGGGTGTCGGAGGTGAACGCCATCCGGACCTCGACCGTGACGGTCCTGCTCGCGGGGACGGTGAAGCCGGGGAAGTCGTCGTCCTGCTCCCCGCCGCCGAAGACGCCGATCTGCTCGTCGCGGTCGGTGGACTCCCAGCTCACCCGGTGTTCCTCGTCGGGGTGCGCCCGCTCGGTGAACTCCAGCTGGATCTGTTCGGCCGTGAGCGTCCGGTCCTCGTCGGTGAGCACCAGGACGGGGTGGATGGAGTGGCACGACGCGGAGGTCGTGTTGGTGAGGTCGAGGAACCAGGTCCCGTAGCCGCCGCCGGAGGCGTAGGTGTCGGGGCCGCCGTGGATCCGCGTCTCGATGGGGAAGTCCTCGCCGTCGGGGTCGCCGCAGGCGGGCGACTCCGGGGCCGCGACGGCGACGGCGTGGGCCGGGGCTCCGGTCGCGGCGGGGACGGTGACCGGGATGGCGACGGCGGCCGGGACTCCGAGGAGGCTCACCGGAACGGCCAGCCCCGCGGCCAGTCCGAGCCGGGTGAGGGCACGGCCGTCGCGCAGCCGTACGGGAGGTCTGCTGGGCATGGTGGTTCCACCCTTCGCTGCTCGCGAACGGCCGGGGCGGGCGGCCGTCTGCCGGCGGCGGCACCGCCACGCGCGGCCGGACGTACGGCCCTGGCGGTACGTTTCCGCCCACGACGCTGTCACGCGCGCGCGTGGGGCCGCCAACGCTCGGCGCCCCGCACCGCCCGTTCGGGCGTCGGGATCCGCCCGAACGGCCCCGCCCGGTGGCGTTTCACCGGCCCCGCGCCAGCGGCGCCCGCTCGCCGCCGTCCTCTCCCGCGCGGCCGAAGAGCGGGGCGAGGATCAGCTGGGCCGCTCCTTCCGCGACGGGGCGGTCGCCGCCTCCTGCCACGGTGACGGGGACGGTGGTGGTGCCCTCCCGGCGGGCGCGCTCCTCGATGACCGCGCGCACCCCGCTCACATAGGCGTCCTCGTGGGCGGCGACCGTACGTCCGCCGAGGACGACCCGGTCGATGTCGAGGAGCCCGACGAGGTTCGCGGCGCCCGCTCCGAGGACCCGGGCCGCCTCGGTGATGTCGCCGCGTGCGTCGGCGGCCAGGCAGAGCGCCTCGACGCAGCCGCGCCCGCCGCAGCCGCACGGAGGGCCGTCCAGCTGGAGCGTCTGGTGGCCGAACTCCCCGGCCCCGGTGCGGGCCCCGCGGTGCACGGCTCCCCCGAGGACGAGTCCGGCGCCGAGGCCGGTGCCCAGGTGGAGGTAGGCGAAGTCGGCGTCGGCCCGTTCCCGCAGGGCGAGACCGAGGGCGGCGGCGTTGGTGTCCTTGTCGACGACGACGGGCAGCCCGGCGTGCTCGGCGAGGGCGTCGCGCAGCGGGTAGCCGTCCCACTGCGGGAAGCCGGTGACGCGGTGCAGCACCCCGCCGCGGTGGTCCAGCGGGCCGGGCAGGGCGACGCCCACGCCGAAGACCTGCGGGGCCGCGGCTCCGGGGGCCCGGGGGGCGTCCGTCCGTACGGTCCGCACCGCTTGGGCGGCCGTGGCGAGGACCTCGGCGGCCGGGGCTCCGAGGTCGAGCGGGACGGTGCGGGTCGCGACCGTGGTGCCGGAGAGGTCGGCGAGGACGGCGGTGAGTTCGTCGCGGTCCAGGTGGAGTCCGACGGCGTACCCGGCGTCCGGGACGAGGCGCAGGACGGTGCGGGGCTTGCCCCCGGTGGAGGCGAGCCGGCCGGCTTCCGCGGCGAGACCCTCCGCCCGGAGCCGGGCGGTGATCTTGCTGACGGCCTGCGGGGTGAGTCCGGTGCGCTCGGCGAGCTCCAGCCGGCTGATGCCCCGCTCACCGGCCACGCGCAGCAGGTCGAGGACGAGCGACGCGTTGTGGTGGCGCAGGGACGGGAGATTCGCCCCGCCGCTCCTGCTGTTACTCCTGTTCACCACACCATTGTCCCCATCGCTTGCACTTTGGCAACAGCGTTGCTTAAGTGGTTCGCATGACTGCCAACGCTCCTCTCCGCGTCGGGCTCGTCGGCTACGGCCTGGCGGGTTCCGTCTTCCACGCCCCGCTGGTCTCCGCGACCGGGGGCCTCGTCCTCGACACGGTCGTCACGTCGAACGAGGAGCGGCAGGCGCAGGCCCGCGCCGAGTTCCCCGGCGTGCGGCCGGCCTCCTCGCCCGAGGAGCTGTGGCCGCGCGCGGACGAGCTGGACCTGATCGTGATCGCCTCGCCGAACAAGACCCACGTCCCGCTCGCCCGGGCCGCGCTGGAGGCGGGGCTTCCGGTCGTCGTGGACAAGCCGCTCGCCGGTACGGCCGCCGAGGCGCGCGAGCTGGCCGCACTGGCCGCGGAGCGGGGGCTGCTGCTCTCCGTGTTCCAGAACCGCCGCTGGGACAACGACTTCCTGACGCTGGCCGGCCTGATCGAGGAGGGCGAGCTCGGTGAGGTGCAGCGTTTCGAGTCGCGCTTCGAGCGGTGGCGCCCGCAGCTGAAGGGCGGCTGGCGCGAGTCGGGCGACCCGGAGGAGATCGGCGGGCTGCTGTACGACCTGGGCAGCCATGTCGTCGACCAGGCGCTCACCCTGTTCGGGCCCGCGGTGCAGGTGTACGCGGAGTCCGACGTGCGCCGTCCGGGCGCGGCGGCCGACGACGACACGTTCATCGCGATCACCCACGTCAACGGGGTGCGCTCCCACCTGTACGCGAGCGCCACCACCGCGCAGCTCGGCCCGCGCTTCCGGGCGCTGGGCTCGAAGGCCGGCTATGTGAAGTACGGCCTCGACCCGCAGGAGGCGGCTCTGCGCGAGGGCGCGCGTCCGGTGGCCGGCGAGCCGTGGGGCGAGGAGCCCGAGGAGCTGTGGGGTCGGGTGGGTTCCGGTGAGTCCCCGCTGACCGGCGGCGGCGACCCGGTCCGCACGCTGCCGGGTGACTACCCCGCGTACTACGCCGCTGTGGCCGCCGCCCTGCGCGGCGAGGGCGAGAACCCGGTGACGGCGCTGCAGGCCGCCGCCGCGCTGGACGTCCTGGAGGCGGCACGGCGCTCGGCCCGCGAGGGCGTGTCCGTGACCCTCCTCCCCCACCACGACGAGGAGCAGCACGCATGAGCACCGGTACACCGACCGTCTCCGAGCTGATCGCGCAGGAACGGCGCCTGACGCTGCCCCGCTTCGGCTACGACGACGCCTACGCGCTGGGCGGCCTGCTGGTCGAGCTGGCGCGTGAGCGGCACGCCCCGGTCGCGATCGACATCCGGCGGGGCGGTCAGCAGATGTTCCATGCCGCGCTGCCGGGGTCGAGCGCGGACAACGACGCCTGGATCGACCGCAAGCGCAGGGTCGTGGAGCGGTACGGGGAGAGTTCGTACCTCGTCGGGACGCGTTTCCGGGCGAAGGGCACGACGTTCGAGCAGTCCTCGCGGCTGGACCCGGACACGTATGCCGCGCACGGCGGCTCGTTCCCGATCGCCGTGGAGGGTGCGGGCGTGATCGGCTCGGTCACGGTGTCGGGGCTGCCGCAGGCGGAGGACCACGCGCTGGTGGTGCGGGCGCTGGAGCAGTTCACGGCGCGTCCGCGGGACTGAGGCCACCGAAGCGGCCGCCGGGTCTCCCGGCGGCCGCTTCCGCGTCTAGGCGTCCTCGAGTTCCTGGCGCTGGCGTCCGAGCCCTTCGATCTCGAGCTCCACCACGTCGCCCGCACGGAGGTAGGGCTTGGGCTCGGGGCGGCCCATGGCCACCCCGGCGGGGGTGCCGGTGTTGATGACGTCGCCCGGGTAGAGCGTCATGAAGTGGCTCAGATAGCGCACGACCTCGCCGACCGGGAAGATCTGCTGGGCCGTCGTGCCGTCCTGCTTCAGTTCCCCGTTGACCCAGAGCCTCATCGGCAGCGCCTGCGGGTCGGGCACCTCGTCGGCGGTGACGAGCCAGGGGCCGAGCGGGTTGAACGTCTCGCAGTTCTTGCCCTTGTCCCAGGTGCCGCCCCGCTCGATCTGGAACTCCCGCTCGGAGACGTCGTGCGAGGTCGCGTACCCGGCGACGTGCGCCAGCCCCTCCTCGGCGGTGTCCAGGTAGCGGGCGGTGCGGCCGATCACGACGGCGAGCTCGACCTCCCAGTCCGTCTTCCGGCTGCGGCGCGGCACGAGGACGGTGTCCTCGGGGCCGACGACGGTGTCGGGGGCCTTGAAGAACAGGATCGGTTCGTCCGGGATCGCCGCTCCGGTCTCGGCCGCGTGGTCGTGGTAGTTCAGCCCGATGCACACGATCTTGCCGATCCGCCCGAGAGGCGGTCCGACCCGGAGGCCGTTCGCGTCGAGCGGGGGCAGAACGTCGGGCGTCTGGGCCGCCTCGCGTACCCGGGTCAGCGCCGAGGCATCGGCGAGGAGCTCACCGTCGATGTCGGGGACGAGGCCCGAAAGGTCACGCAAGGTCCCGTTACGGTCAAGCAGTGCGGGGCGTTCCGAGCCCGCAGGACCCACTCGAAGAAGCTTCAACGGTCCATCTCCCCTTGGTCGAGATCGAGCCCGTCGGTGGGTTGCGGCCAGCGAAAGGCTTGGCCGATCCTCCAAGACATCGGATCACTCCGCAAGACCCTGTTCACACACTGGACCCGGGACGCTCAGACGGCGGGGGCGACGGCGGCCTCGGCGGCCGGGGTCTCCCGGTAGAGGTAGGCGCGCTCCAGGGCCGTCCAGGTGGTGCTCGTGACGATGTAGAGAGCCGCCGCGAGCGGGACGTAGGCGACGGAGACGAGGGTCAGGAAGGACATCAGCGGCATGACCTTCGTCATCGCCCCCATGCCGGGGACGGGCTGTCCGTCCGGGCCGGTGGCCGGCGTCATGGGGTTCGCCGCCATCTGCCGCTTGGTACGTCCGTAGTTGAAGGTGGCGACGGCGGCGACGATCACGAAGAGCCCGAGGTAGACGAGCCCCTGCGGGCCGAAGGGACCGCCCTCGGAGAGCGCGTGGTGCCAGCGCTCGCCGAGCGGGGCGCCGAAGAGCTCGTGGCCGAGCAGCGAGTTCGGTTCGCCGCCGATCCTCTGGCTGGAGAAGAGGTGGTAGAGCAGGAAGAAGGCGGGCATCTGGAGCAGGCTCGGCAGGCAGCCGGAGAGGGGTGAGACCTTCTCCTTCGCGTGGAGCTCCATGAGCGCCTTCTGCATCCGGTCGGGGTTCTTGGAGTGCTTCTTGCGCAGTTCGGCGATCTGCGGCTGGAGCTTGGTGCGGGCCTTCTGCCCACGCGCCGCCGCCCGTGAGAGGGGGTGGACGGCGAGCCGTACGAGGGCGGTGAACAGGACGATCGCGGCGGCGGTGGACGCGTGCTGGAAGAGGGGCTGGAGCAGGTCGGCCAAGGCGCCGACCAGGCTCGCGAAAGCGGACATGAACGCGGACATGGGTGAGCCCTCCGGGGGTCTCGTCGTGCCGGGGAGTGGTGATTCGGCAGGACGACCCGCGCAGAAGGTCGTGGAAGGTGTGCCCTCTACGCGGCCGTCAGGAGGGCGGCCCCGGGCGCTCGGGGCCTGGTGCGTCCCCGTGCGTCGGGGTCGCGTTGCGGGAGGAACGCGGTGCGCTTCTCCCGGTCGCGCATGGCGGTGCGCACTCTCGTACGGGGTACGGGGGCGGCGCAGCGGGCGCTGATGACGGAGCAGACGAGGAGGGCCGAGCCGGCGGCCGCGGTGGCGGCGAGCGCGACGGCGGCGGAGAGGCTGCCGCCCTCGGCGAGGAGGACCTCGGTCAGGAACAGGACGAGGAGGGCGGCGGGGCGGCAGAGGCGGACGACCGCCCGGCGTACGCGGTTCATGTCGTCGTTCATCGGCCCTCCCCCTTCGCTTCGCGTCCGATCGTGTCCTCCAGCCGTTATACACGATCGGCGTCCGGCGGCCGAAGGAGCCGCCGGGGGCGGGCGGAGCCCGGCGGGGGCTCTCCGTGATCGGCTTGTCCTGCTGTCCGGCTCGCACGCCCCCGGTCCCCTGGTCCGGCTGTTCTCCCCGGCGTCCGCCGGCCTTCACCGGCGCTCCCCACCGCGCCCTCTCACCTCACCCCCGTCCCGCAGTACCGTGTGGCCATGCGCCCCGACACGCCTGCCGACCACATCACCGAAGCCGAGCGCCTGCTCCGCACCGCGGGGCAGTATCCCGAGGACCACGAACCGCTGTTCCTCCAGGCCGCCGCCCATCTGGAGCTCGCCGGGGAGCGTGCCCGCGCGAGCACGCTCTACGACGAACTGCTGGCCTCCACCGATTTCCCCGTCGAGAACCCGCACCGGGTCAAGGCGCTCAAGGCGTCCAACCTGTGGGAGTACGGCCACGAGGCGGAGGCCCGCGCGATCATCGACGGCATCCGCGCCGCAGGTCCGCTCGACGCGGCACCGTGGGAGATCGCCGCGGAGACGCTCGAGGCGCACGACGAGCTGGAGGCGGCCCACGACTTCTTCTCGACCGCGCTGACCCTCCTCCTGGCGCCGGGCGAGGAAGTCCCGTACGCCACCGAGTCGCTGCTCATCGGACGGCACCGGGTGCGCAGGCTGATGGGCGTCGCCCATGACGCCTGGGACGAGCTGGCCGACACGCTCCACACGGCCGCCGTCCCTCTCGACGAACTGCACGACCCGAAGCGCCTGTGGGCCCTCGGTTCCTCGGACCCGGGTGAGCTCCAGGCGGAGATCAACCGGCTGCGCGCCGAACTGGGCACCTACCGCAGCGCGTTGTCCCGCCCGTTCCCCGTCGCCGTACTGCACTGGCCGCAGGACGAGCTGCGTGAACTCCTGACCGCCTACCCGGAGCTGTCCCAGGAGTACGTCTCGCACGAGGACCATCTGGCGCGTCTGGAGGCCGCGTTGCGGGATCTGCACGCCGCGGGCACGCCGAACCTCGGCATCGTGACGGGCACGGTCCCCTCCTACGAGGCGTTCGCCGCCTCGGAGGCCGCGTCGCCCTCGGACCCCGACCTGCTCCCCCAGTACGCGACGACGCTCGCGGCCCGTGGGCGCGCCGTCCCGTGGCCGCCGGCGCGCAGCGCGGCGTGCTGGTGCGGTTCGGAGCGTCCGTACCGCTCGTGCCACGGGGCTGACTGAGCAGGCCGCCGCGGGCAGGCGGGAGGGGCTCGCGCCCCTCTCACCTGCCCGCGAACACGTCCCGCAGCGCGTGGTCGAGATGGTCGGCGGCCGCCGCGGTGTCGGGTCTCTCCGCGGCCAGCAGCGCGTGCACATGGGACTGCAGGACCTGGGTGAACGCCCCGTAGTAGGGAGTGCGCGGCCGCTGCACGGCCTCGGTCAGCGCCGCGCCCAGGAGCCGGATGTACGCCCTGCGCGCCTCGGTCCCCTGCCCCTCCCGGGTCCCCTCCCCCGTGGCCTCCGCCTTCGGTGCGTCCCCGGCGGGCCGGAGGGCGGCGGCGACGCGGGGCCAGCAGGGCTTCGGCACGCTGCCGTACACGGAGGTCCGGGTCGCGGCGAACCCCGCGTCGAGCAGGCACCGCTCGCTCTCCCGCGAGGTCAGGAAGGTGACGAGGGCCCTGGCGTCCTCGGCCCGTGGGGAGTCGGCGGTGACCGCGAGGTTCTGCCCGCCGAGCACGGCCTTGCCCGGCAGCCGGTTCACGGCGTACTGCTTCGCCTCCATCAGGTTCTCCAGTGCCCCGTAGGCGTAGGGCCAGTGGCGCAGGAAGACCGCACGGCCCTCGGCGAAGTCGGCGAGGGACGCCGTCTCGTCGGAGCTGAGCGCGGCGGGCTGGACGCGGCCCCGGCCGACGCGGTCGAGGAGCGAGTCGAGTCCCTTCTTCAGCTTTCCGGGGCTGGAGCTGTACCGGCCCTCGCCGTCGGTGAGGTGGACCCCGGCATCGGCGAACGCCTCGACGGTGTTGACGGTCAGCCCTTCGTACTGCTTCAACTGCGTGGTCCAGCCGGCCCGTTCGTCGCGGCGGACCGGGTTCAGCCCGAGGGTCCTGACCGTGGAGTAGAGCTGGTCCCACGTCCAGTTGGCGTTGGGCTGCTTGTCCGGGTCGATGTCGGCACCGGTCAGGAGATCGGGCCGGTAGTACAGCAGCCCCACGTCGGTGTTGAACGGCCGGGCGTAGGAACGTTCCTTCCACAGGGTGGTGGCGTGGACCTGGCGGATGAAGTCCGCGTCGTCGGCGGTGCCGCTCTCCTCGACGGGCAGCGGGCTGATCAGTCCGGCCTCGGCGAATTCGGGGATCCAGGTGATGTCGAGGTTCACCACGTCGTAGCGGGCGCTGCCGGACTGGAGGGCGCCGAGGAGCTGGCTGCGCTGCTGGTCGGCCGCTCCGGGCAGCTCCACGAGCTTGGCCTGCCGGTCCTTCGATCCGGCGTGCCGGCGGTTCCACTCCTCTATCAGCTGCTGCCGCACGCTGCCGGAGCCGGTGACGTCGAGCCCGCTGGCGACGACGATGGGGCCCTCGGCCGTGCCCTTCGCACCGGACGTCCCGGAGTCGTCCGCTCCCCCGGTGCAGGCGGCGGAGACGAGCGCGAGGAGACAGCCGAGGGCAACGGCCGCCCTGGTCCGGCGGTGGGCGTGGCGACGGTCGGCGTACGTCATTCCGCGTCCCCCGTACCGGCCTTGGCGACCTCGGCCGCCAGTTCGGCCGCGATGTCGTCGCCGGGATCCAGACAGCGTCCGCCGCTCGCCGCGGCGAGCCGGTCGCCGAACCGGCCGGACGCGCAGGCGCCGTCCTGCAGCGAGACCGTCACGATCCTGACGGGCGGCGCACGTCGCGCGTCCGTGACCAGCTCCGCCTGTTCCTTCTGTCCGACGCCGTCGAAGTCCTCGCCGTCGGTGACCAGCACGAGCAGGCGCGGCTGTTCCACGACGGCGGGGTCGTCGCGCAGGGCCGCGAGCGCCGCGCCCAGCCCCGCCCCGATACGCGCGTGGAACGCGGCCGTCCCGGCGCCGGCGACGGCCTTCCGCACGTCGGCGCGGACGTTGGGCCGTAGCTTCACGAGTTGCGTCACCGGTTTCTCCGGGGCGACCGCTGCGGTCCACACCCCGTACGAGTCCCTGGCGCCCAGGGACCCCATCGAGCGGGCCACGAGGTCCTTGGCCCCGCCGATGCCGTCCCAGAGCCGTTTGTCCGCCACGGAGGTCGAGTTGTCGAGCAGGTAGAGCACCCGGCCGGGCCCGAGGGCCCCCCGGTAGCGGCTCAGGGTGTCGTTCAGCGACGCCGACGCGTCGGCGTCCGGGCCGGTCGTGGGGATCCGTTCGCGCACGGCCGTCGTGTTGTCCTCGGCCCGCAGCACCGAATCGTCACCGGGCGGAGCCGGGTCCCCTCCGTCGACGCCGCGGAACCCGTCGTCCGTGAAGCACTTCTGGGCGTTCCGGTCCGTGGTCAGCCACTCGTAGAAGTCGTCGACGGCCGCCTCGCGGGCGGCGGTGTCGCGGTCGGCCCCGTCCCAGGTGACCCGGACGAAGGGCAGGTCCAGCATCGGCACGTCGGAGGGGTAGTGGGCCACCCGGTGCGCCAGGGCCTCCGTCGCGCAGGCGGGGCGTCCGGCCTCGCCCGCCGACAGGTTGAACTGCGCCAGGGTCTGCTCCGGCACGAGGACCGCCGCCCGGTCCTCGAGTTCGTTGTGCGTACCGTCGGCCAGGGCGCACATCAGGTCCCTCGCGGTGGAGGGCATGGGCCGCAGCGCATCCGCCATGCCCTGTTCGACGGTGGAGGCGTGCCCGTCGGCGGAGGTGGCGTACAACGCGTCGGTCGCCAGCAGGGCCGCCTCGGTGACCTCGGGGTCGGGGCGCAGGATCTCGACCTCCTGGACGGCCTGGAGTCCGGTGACGATATCGCTGAGCGGATCGTCGGTCTGGAGGCTCTGCGCCTGGAGCAGGGTGTCCGGCACACCGAGGACCATCGGCGTGTAGGCGACGGAGCCCAGGCGTTCGAGTTCCACGACGTTCCTCCCCGTGCTCGCGGAGGCCTCCCCGCCCCCCGGGCCGCCGGCCGCCCCCGCGGCGGTGGCCCGCCGCCACGCGCTGCCCGCGGCCGGGATCCAGACGTCGGGTTGCGCGCCGACGTCCCGCTGGGGCCGCGGACAGGTGCCGGAGGCCGGGCAGACGGCGGGCGGTTCCTGCCAGAGCGAGGAGGACCGGAGGGCCGACACCGCGTCGGTGGCCTTGGCGTCGTACACGTTGATGCCGACGGTCCGGCAGCCGTGGGCGTCCCTCCTGGGGTAGGCGTCGGCGGCCTTCTGCACGGTGGGCTTCAGGTCGGGGTCGGTGAGCACCCGCAGTTCGAGGGGCGACGCGCACACGACATCGCCCGAGCCGCCCAGGAGGTACCACGTCCCGCCTGCGGCCAGGACGGCCGCGGCCGCCAGCACGAGCGCGGTCGTGCGGGTCATGCGGCGGACCAGGACGGGGAGCAGGCGGTGCGGGAGGGCCGGGACGCGCGGCCGCGGCCACCGCCCGGTGGGCCCCTTCCGCGCGCTGTCCTCCGGTGGCTGCCGAGGGGGTTCGGGGCCCGCCGCGAGCGCGAGCACCACGTCGTCGCCGTGCCGCCGCTCGTCCGGGATCCACGGGTGCCCGTCGACGGCCTTGTACGGCGCCATCGCCCGGCGGATCCCGGTCACGATCCTGGTGAAGGTGACGGGCTCGCCCTGGCCCGTGGTCAGCAGCCGGTGCAGGGCGGCCGTGAACTCCGTGCCGGTGCCGGGGTCGCCGGGCGGGATCTCCACACCCGGTTCCGCCGCGGTGAGCAGCGCGAAGTTCTGGCCGGCCGCGGGGCTGAAGGCCCAGAGGGCGTTGCCCGCGAAACAGCAGTCGAGGATGACGACGACCCAGTCGGCACGGGCGTAGCGCAGCTCCGGCATGATGTCGTCGCGCCAGGACAGGGTGTCCACGAAGGGGTGGTGCCGGTCCCTGGTCACCCGGGAGTCGGTGAACATCAGGTTGAGGTCGCTGCCGTCGGGTCGCACGATGCCGTGCCCGGCGAAGTAGACGACCAGCAGGCCGTCGACCTCCTCGCGGGCCGCGGTCAGGGCGGCTCGCACCCGGAGCGGGTCGACGGTGGCCGCCCGATCGCCGTCCGGGGGAACCTCCACGAGGTCGTCCGGGCCGAGCATGCCGGTGTGTTCGGCGGTCAGCGCCTCGCGCATGAGGCGGAGGTTCGTGGCGACGGCCGGAAGGTCGTTCCGCGCGCCCTCGTAGTGCTCGACCCCGATCAGTACGGCTCGGTGCCGCTTGGCCCTGTTCGCCTCGCCGCGCGCGTCGTACGGCGGCACGGCCGCTAGCCCTGTCCGGGCTCGTCGCCGCCGCGCGGCCGGTCCGGCCCGCCGGAACCGGGCCCGGCCTCCGGGGCCCCGTCACGACCGGTGCCGGTGTCGCGGCCTCCGGTGTCAGGACCGCCGGCGTCACCGTCCGGGTCACCGCTGCCGTCACGGTCGTCGGCGCCGCGACCGCCGGTGTCCCGGCTCAGGCCGGCGCCCGGCCCCTGGGACGGCCCGTCGAGGGTGACTCGGGGTGTCTCCTCGGGATCGGCGAACCGGCGCCGGTTGCGCAGCCAGGTCTCCACGGACCGCCACGCGTTCTCGGACACGGAGCGCGCCACCTCGACGGAGACGACGAGGATGATGTCCTGGATCAGCTCCCCGCTCATCGCCTCGGTCTGCGTGAGCGAGTCCTTGCGCGTCAGGTCGGCCTCGCCCCGTTCGAGCGCGTCCTCCAGGACCGGCGCGTTCTGCAGCCAGGTGTGGAGGGCTTCGAGGTCGTCGCGCCGGGTGTGCGTCCCGCTCACGGCGATCCGTAACTCGACCTTCTCCTGTCCCGGCTCCCGCGCGCCCGTGTCCGCCCCGTCCGCCATGCGTGCCCCCATCGGCCCCATCGCCCTCGCCCCGCAAGGGACTGGTCACTGAACACACGAGTATTTCATGGGCATTGACACCAGGCACCCCTTTGTTCCGGGTCCGCCGAAGGTCCTCGCGCTCGTACCGATGAGTTCCGCCCCCAGCCGCGGTCATATCTCCTGACAGACTTTCGACCGCCTCGTGGCGCACGCCACGGCGCACCTCCACGACGGGACGCGACGACATGACCGAAGCAGTGAAGGGCCCCGCGAGCTACTTCCCCTCGATCGAGAAGAAGCACGGGCGCCCGATCGCGGAGTGGAAGGGCCTCATCCGCTCCTCGCCGCTGACCGGGCACATGGAGATCGTCTCCTGGCTGAAGGCCGAACACGGCCTGGGCCACGGCCACGCCAACGCCCTGGTCGCCCACACCCTCGCCGAGGACAAGGCGGCCGGATAGGCCCCGGCGCGGCTCCCCGGCCCAGGGGCTCCACGGGCTCGGACGGCCCCGGCTCCGGCCTCCACTCCCTCGGGTCCGGCCTCCACGCGCTCGGGTCCCGGCTCAGGTCTCTCCCCCGGGGATCGCCTGTTCCGACCAGACGGTCTTGCCCTCGGGGGCGTAGCGGGTGCCCCACAGCGAGGCGAGCTGGGAGATGATGAAGAGCCCCCGCCCGCCCTCGTCGACCGCTCCGGCGTACTTCATGTACGGGGCGGTGGTGCTGCCGTCCCGGATCTCGCAGGTCAGCCCCCGGTCGAGGATGAGGCGGAGCTCCACCGGCGGGCTGCCGTAACGCACCGCGTTGGTCACCAGTTCGCTGACGATCAGTTCGGTCGCGTCGCCCGTGTCGCCCTCCAGGTGCCAGTCCGCCAGCGTCTTGGACGTGAGGCGGCGCGCGGTCGCCGGGGCGGACCTGTCGTAGGGCAGCTCCCAGGCTGCGTACCGGTCCTCGGGCATGGCGTGTGTGCGGGCCAGCAGCAGTGCGGCGCCGCGGAGTTCGGAGTCGTCCGGCAGCGCGCGGGCCACCGCGTCGCACAGCTCGCCCATCGGCCGGTCCGTGGGCAGGAGTGCCTGGCGCAGGGCGCCGGAGGTGGGCTGGGCGTGGCCGCGCAGCGCGTTGCTGTGCAGCACGACCAGGCTGCCCTCCTTCAGCTGGAGGGAGACGGCGGCGACGGGGGCCCGGTCAGCGGTTCCCAGTGGCGGCCCCACAGGCAGCCCGACGACGTAGGCGGCGCCGTCCGGTTCGACGACGAGGGGGGCGGGGTGGCCCGCCGACGCCACGGTGCAGGTCTCGGTGAACGGGTCGTACACCGCGTACGCGCAGGTCGCGGCCAGCGGTTCCTGGTTCAGCGGGTCGCTCTGCGGCAGCTGGGCGCGTTCCTCCGCGAGCCTCGCCGCCGTGTCGTAGAGGCGGGCGAGGAGCTCGTCGGGTTCCAGGTCCAGGGCGGCGAGCGCGTGGACGACGGTGCGCAACTGCCCCATGGTGGTGGCCGCGTGGATGCCGCGCTCGGACACCTCACCGATGACGAGGCCCGTACGGGCCCCGGACAGGGCGATGGTGTCGAACCAGTGGCCGGCGTCCCCTCCGGGCAGCAGCAGATGGTCCGTCTCGACGGCGGGCTGGGGGGCCGTGCTCTGGGGCAGCAGCCGGCGCTGGAGGGCGCTGGCGATGGTGTACTCGTGCACGTACCGGCGGGCGTTGTCGATGCCGAGGGCGACGCGGGAGGCCATCGCCGACACGACCGGGACGTCCGCCTCGGTGAACGGCTCGGAGTCGCCGCACCGGTAGAGGCTGACCAGCCCGAGGACCGCCCCGCGCACCGTGAGCGGCGCCACCAGCAGGGTGTGCGCACCGATCCTCCGGAGGGAGCCGGCCCGGGCGGAGTCGGCGTCGGCCCACGGGGCGTCGTCCAGCGACAGGACACGGATCCTGAGGTCGGACAGGGCCCGGTGGTAGGGGGTCCCGGGGGCCACCGTACGTACGTCCCCGACCGGGTGCGCGGCCTGCCCGATGCCGTCGTAGGCGGCGCGCCTCAGCGGCACCTCCAGGCCCA
>Ga0164308_10001116_pt1 | contig 14228 bp, 14 predicted proteins | sample Whisoiple_246_MG_FD_109983 | JGI IMG/M metagenome (GOLD analysis project Ga0164308, IMG submission 109983) | Soil microbial communities amended with fresh organic matter from upstate New York, USA - Whitman soil sample_246_MG | ecosystem: Environmental > Terrestrial > Soil > Unclassified >...
AGACCTCATGGAAGCGGTCGTGCAGGACCGATTCGGCCCACCGCACACCATGCAACTGCTATCTGTAGACCGGCCCGAGATCGGCGCCGGAGAGGTGTTTCTCAAGGTTCACGCTGCCGCAATCAACCCCTATGACTGGCACATGGTGCGCGGTGATCCACGCGTTGCCCGCCTCATGGGTGGCGTCGGCCTGACCAAACCGAAGGCTCGGATCGCCGGAGTCGACGTCGCAGGCCGCATCCTGGACGTCGGTGCCGACGTGCACGGCCTTCGGCCCGGTGACGAGATCTTCGGCTTCGCCCGCGGCGCCTTCGCCGAATATGCCATCGCCGACGCCGCACTGGTCATTCCCAAACCAGCCTGCCAGTCATTCGAACAAGCGGCGGCAATGCCGATGGCAGCCGTGACCGCCCTACACGCGATCCGGGACCGCGGCAAAGTCCAGTCCGGGCAACGGGTTCTGATCAACGGCGCGGCGGGTGGTGTGGGAACGTTCGCTGTCCAGATGGCGGTCGCGCTCGGTGCCGAGGTCACCGGCGTCTGCAGCACCCGGAACACCGATATGTTGCGAAACATCGGCGCCACCCACGTGGTCGACTACGGATCAGAAGATTTCGCCGATGGAACACGGCAGTACGACGTCATCCTTGACAACATCGGAAACCGCAGCATCCGCGATCTCCGCCGCGCGGCCATTCCTACAGGCATCGTGATCATCAACGGGGGCGGATCACCTGGTCACATCATCGGCGCGGTCGGCAGCATCCTGCGCGGCGCCATCGTCAACCTGTTCGCCCGCCAGCAGATAACCATGATCCCGACCAGCTGGAGCCAGGATGACTTGATCACCGTGGCAGATATGGTCAGCACCGGCGCTCTCCGCCCGATCATCGACCGGACGTACCCGCTGGCCGACACAGCCGCGGGACTTCAACATGTCGAAGCCGGACACGCACGCGGCAAGGTCGTCATCACGGTTACGTGACAAGGCGACAGGTGTCTCCCGAAATCATGTTCGCCAGCGGAGCTCTCGGTGAGCGGTCGTCCTCGCTCGGATCGAAGCCGTATCGCTTGGCGTCCCCACAAGCCTTGTCGGGATTGCCATCTGGGTGGTTGGGGACTATTTCTTGATTGCCATCGGGCGGACTTGGCTTCGAAATGGTTCACCAGAGGCTATAGCCCATCGTCACCGGTCGACTACTGGGCGACGCGTGCTGGACCAGGAGATGGCAACTCGGTGGCAAGATGCATCCGACTGTCCGTTTCATTCTCTGAAACCCGCTTTGACCGGCTGGCGTGGGCCTGTGAAACGATCCGCCGATGCAGAGTCCGGAGCACGAAGGGAGAGCACTGGCGGAAGTGGTCGAGCGGCTCGTCGATCGTTTTCCGGACCTGCCCGAGGACAGAATTCGCGCGGTGGTGGCGTCGACCCACCAGGAGTTCGAGGGAATGCGGATCCGTGACTTCGTCCCGATCCTGGTGGAGCGGCATGCCCGAGCGCAGCTGAAGGGCAACCCGACCGCATAGCGCCACCCCCTGGCACGCCAACACACCCCACTCTGATCTCCGAGCGGGGTGTGTTGGCAGGCAATGATTGTCGTTGGCGCTACTCGAGTCCGAGTGCTCTGGCGATGGTGTGGTTGAGCTCGGTCTGATCGGTGATGCCGACGACGTTCGCCGCTTGCGGTCCCTGCGCTGCGACGCGGATCTGAGTGCCGGTGTGGCTCATCGACTTGCCGGGCAGGTTGGTTGCGTAGTTGATCACCATCGGTTCACCGTCGGCGGTGATCAGGGTGGCGATCGAACCCGGGCTGTGGTCGGTGGCGCTTTGCGCCTCGATGATCTGGCTGGTGTGGCCGTGATCGCCGGTCACCACGATCAGGGTGTCCGGGTTCTTCTTCACCCACTCCAGCGCGACCTTGATCGAGCGGTCGAACTCCACCGTTTCCCCGATCTGACCGCACGGGTTTGCGGCGTGATCCTGCTTGTCGATGGACGCTCCCTCGACCTGCAGGTAGAAGCCCTTCCGCTTGTCCCCCTTGACCTTTGTCGACAACAGCTCGATCGCCTTGGCGGTCATGTCGGACAGGTGGGGCTGGCTGGCCGGCCGGGCCGGATTCGACTGGGTGCACCCCGTTGCGGCCGGCCCCGGGTACGGCGCTGCAAGCGGCCCCGTCCATTCCAGGTCCATGTTGCCGCCCGAGAACAGACCGAGCACCTTTGTCCCTGGCTGAGCGGCGGTCAACCCGGCCTGGTCGGTGATCACGTTGTAGCCCTGGGCAGTCGCCTGCGCGGTGACGGATTGACCGGCGTACGGGCCGCCGGTCACCAACTGGGCGAAACGCGCCTTGCCGCCACCCAGCAGGACGTCGACGTTGTGGTCGACGGTCTGTTCCGCGATGGAACCAAGACCGCCTGCCTGCTTGGGCTCCGACGGGCACTGCGCCATGTCGGCGGGGCCCTGGCAGGCACGCGCCGAGACGTGGGAATCGAGCACGGCCGGAGTGGCGTCAGTCAGCTCTGCGGTGCTGACGTTTCCGGTCCGGTAGCCGGCCGCTTGGGCGTTCTCCAGCAACGTGCGCAACGGGGCAAGGGTGACCGGATCGACGGAGACCGCGTTGTTGTACGTCTTGCGTCCGGTCGCCCAGCCGGTTCCGGACGCTGCAGAGTCGGTGACATAGTCCGGCACGCTCAACGTGCCCTTCTTCACCGCATACGTGGTGTAGGCGCCGGTCAGCGGGAGCGAGTCCATGTTCAGCCGTCCGGCAGCGCCGACTGCGTAGTTGCGGGCGATGGTGATCTCCGAATCGCCCATCCCGTCGCCGAGGAACATGATCACGTTCTTGGCGGTACCACCCTCGACGGCACGCCGGACATCCGTTGTCCGGTCCTCATGGGTGCGGGATGCGATCGCTGCCGTCGAACACAGCAACGCTCCCACCACCACTACCCCGACCGTCATAATGCGCGATTTCCTCATCACTGCTCACCCTTCGCCGGCCGGAACTCGATCGGGTGAAGCCGACCACCGACGGGTAAATGGCCGATGAACGGAGCAGCACTCATCGATGAGCGTCACACCAACCGCTGGGGGTTTTCGAGGCATTGCAGAACGGGCGGAGCCGACATCTGTGGGGCCTGGAGCAGCTTGACATCCCTGTCCGAGTTGGACGACGGTGACGGCCGACCATTGCAGACAGGTCGATGCGAGGTGAGTGATGTCGCACAGGCTCACGATCGTGACCGAACGGCTGCACATCTCGGGAGCGAGGCACCACGATGACCACCGGACGGCGCGCCTTCCTGATCGGCGCCATTGTCGGCGTCGGGTGGATCACGATCCTCTGTCTTCTCATCGCCTTGAATCAGCCGCCGGAGCCTGGCGCAGCAACGGTGCAGGCGCTGGCTGCGCAGGTCGAGACAGCCATCCGGTCCGGTGACGAGGCAGCCCTGCATGCCGCGTTTGCCGAGGGTGCGGTCGAGGACGACTACGCGGCTGAACTGTTCGATCGGCTGCCGGAGGACACCACGTCGCTCCACGCCCGCATCGACAGCAGCGGTGACGGTGACGGTGCAACCAGCAAGATCACCGTCTCTCGCACCGGTCAGCTGGAACCCTGCCTGCACTGGTCGGTCGACGTCATCGAAGACCGCTATTTCCTCGATCCGGTGCCGCTCCCAACAATTTGCCGCCCTTGACGGGATCCGGGTCCGGCGGCGCCGTGCTCGAGCAGATGCAAGTCGGGGTTTGCGCCATTGCTCGAACTCGACACCCTCACTCGACACGGCGGAGCATCCAGCTGGGCTCCAACCAGCCGAACCTTCCGGCTTCCGCCAAGAACCCGCCGCCCGCTGATCTGATCAAGTCCGAGAAGTTCCGACGCCCCCACGCTTCGCGCTCCGTTTACTGTCCGTTCACCCGACGGGATTAGCGTCCGCGACTGCGACGCCGACGCCGCAGCGGATCACCCGGCGGACCGCCGCCGGATCCGGCCCGTAGTTCCTCTCCCGCAACGGAAAGCGGCCCCCATGGAGACAACTCTGTTCCTGGTTTCGATCGTGATCATCACCGCGTTGTTCTTCGATTTCACCAACGGGTTCCACGACAGCGCAAACGCGATGGCGACCTCGGTGGCCACTGGCGCCCTCAAACCCAAGGTCGCCGTACTGATCGCAGCCGTCCTGAATGTGGCCGGTGCTTTCCTGTCCACCGAAGTCGCGAAAACCATCTCCGGCGGCATCGTCAACGACGCTGTCGTGACCCCGACAATGATCTTCGCCGGCCTGGTCGGCGCCATCTTGTGGAACCTCGTGACCTGGCTGTTCGGGTTACCCTCCAGCTCCTCCCACGCCCTGTTCGGCGGACTGATCGGCGCCGTCCTGATCGGCGCCGGGACCGCCGGGGTCAACATCTCGGTGATCATGTCCAAGATCATCCTGCCCGCGATCATGGCCCCACTGGTCGCCGGCCTCGCCGCCGGACTGGCCACGTACTTCCTCTACAAGATGATCAAACGCGCCGACAAGGAACCCCAAGCCGGCTGGTTCCGACACGCCCAATCCGTCTCCGCGTCCATGGTCGCGCTCGCCCACGGCACCTCCGACGGGCAAAAGACCATGGGCGTCATCACCCTGGTACTGATCACCGCCGGCTACCAGGAAGCCGGCACCGGACCACAATTCTGGGTCATCGCCAGCGCCGGCCTGGCTATCGGCCTGGGCACCTACTCCGGCGGGTGGCGCATCATGCGGACCATGGGCAAAGGCATCGTCGACGTCAAAGCACCCCAGGGATTTGCCGCCGAAACCACCTCCGCAGCCGCGATCCTTGCGTCCTCCCACATGGGCTTCGGGCTCTCCACCACCCAGGTCTGCTCCGGCTCCATCGTCGGGTCCGGCGTCGGGAAGAAACTGGCCGAAGTCCGCTGGACCACCGCTCGGAAAATCCTCTACGGCTGGCTGCTCACCCTCCCCGCCGCGGCCCTGGTCGGCGGCGCCGCCGCAGCGATCGCCCTCACCGGCACCTTCGGCCTGATCATCGTGTTCGCCGCCCTGCTCGCCGGCGCCGGCGTCATCTACGCCATCTCCAAGCGGGCCCCGGTGTCCAGCAGCAACGTGAACGACTCCGCTGACGTCACCATCAACCCGGAAAAGGCCGAGGTCACCGTATGACCACGACCAGCACCGCTACCACTGTTGCCACCGCGAAAGACGGGAACCAGAGATGAACATCGACTGGGCATCACTCGGACTGGTCGCGATCACCACCGTCGTCGCCGCCATCGCGATCGTCGGGATCTTCTCCCTCGGCGTCGCCGCCCTCACCTCGGGTGGCGACCACGAATCCGGCGGCGCCCTCGTCAAGAACCCACCCAGCGCCGCCGCGAAACTCGCCGGCTACGCCTGCGTCGGAATCTCCGGACTACTTGTCCTCTACGGGCTCTACCTCATCATCCCGCAATTCCACTGAATCGGACGCGGCGGACGCCACCGGCATCAACCCGTGCCGTCCTGCCGTCGTCCGACTCGGGGAAAGTGCTGGCCGTAGGGGAATCGCCAACTTGATGGCGGTCGTCGAGGCCGCGATCATCGGCTGACCCCGGAGGCACCAACCGATCGGTAAATGGACCGACTTCTGGAATCGATCAACGCAGGAGCAGATGACGGAGCATCTTGCCACGGGCGAACCGCCGGAACCCGCCGCCTGAGCGTTGCTCCCACGACATCACCGCGTGCGCAAGGCCCAGCTCGGCGGCCTGTTCCGCCCTCGTCCGTTCGGCCGCGTCATCGCCACCGACCCGCTGCGCGACTGCCCGGGCCATCGGTAGGTACAGCCGGAATATGGCATCTTCCAGCTCCGCAGCCGATCGCTGGCTCTTGCCGGCCCTGGCCAGGTACAGCGCATCCCACAAGCCCTCCGCCGCAACCGAATCGGCAGCGTCGGGCGACCCCGTTTCAGGAAATTCGAAAGCTGTCACGCCTTCAATGGTGACTGGCAAAGACGAACGGCAGTTGAACGGAATTCGTACTCGATGTGCGGTGGCACATGTCGATTCAGCGGGCTCCGACATGGAACCAGGTACAGGACAAAGAAAGGCGCCGCACCCCCCATGGGAAGCGGCGCCTTTCCGTGACGGCAGAGTCGACGGCTCAGCCGAACCGGCCCGAGATGTAGTCCTCGGTGGCCTTTTGCGTCGGATTGGAGAAGATCTTCGTCGTGTCGTCGTACTCGACGAGCTTGCCCGGCTGACCCACGCCGGCCAAGTTGAAGAACGCGGTGCGGTCCGACACCCGCGCCGCCTGCTGCATGTTGTGGGTGACGATCACGATGGTGTAGCTGGCCTTGAGTTCGCCGATGAGGTCCTCGATGGCCAAGGTGGAGATCGGGTCCAGTGCCGAGCAGGGCTCGTCCATCAGCAGCACAGAGGGTTCGACGGCAATGGCCCGGGCGATGCACAGCCGTTGCTGCTGACCGCCGGAAAGACCGGCGCCTGGGCGGGTCAAACGTTGTTTGACCTCTTCCCACAGGTTGGCGCCCTTCAACGAACGCTCCACGATGTCGTCGAGTTCGCCCTTGGACTTGCGGGTGCCGGCAATCTTGTAACCGGCAATGACGTTGTCGTAGATGGACATGGTCGGGAACGGGTTGGCCTTCTGGAACACCATGCCGACCGTGCGGCGGACGTTCACCGGATCGACGTCGGTGCCGTAGAGATCTTCGCCGTCCAGCTTGACCGAACCGCTGACGCGACCGCCGGGGATCACCTCGTGCATCCGGTTCAGGATGCGGAGAAAGGTGGATTTCCCGCAGCCCGAGGGCCCGATGAATGCGGTGACCGACAACGGCGCGATGTTGATCGATGCGCCCTCGACCGCCAGGAAATCGCTGTAATAGACATTGACGTCGTCGACGTCGATGCGCTTTGCCATGTCAGGTCATCACTTTCGGTTGGGCAAAAACGGGTGAGAGAAACTTTGGTGCGCACATCAGCGTGCCTTGGGCTGGAACAGTTTCGCCAGCAACCTGGCCCCGACGTTGAGGATCAAGACGAGCAGCACCAGGGTCAGGGCAGCACCCCAGGCCCGGGCTTCGGTGAAGTCGTTCGAGGTTGTCCCCGACCGTTTGCCCAGCTGGTCCCAGACCATCATCGGCAGCGTGGCCATGTCGCCGGAGAACGGGTTGAAGTTGATCCGCGCGGTGTAGCCGACGAGCAGGATGAGCGGCGCGGTCTCGCCGGCGACCCGGGCGACCGCGAGCAGCGAGGCCGTGATCAGCCCCGACATCGCCGTCGGTAGGACGACTTTCAAGATCGTCCGCCACTTCGGGACACCGAGCGCGTAGGAGGCCTCCCGCAGGTCTCGGGGTACCAGCTTGAGCATCTCCTCCGATGCCCGGACCGATACCGGGACCATCAGGATGGCCAGCGCGATGGCACCGGCAGCTCCGAACGGTCGCATCCCGAACCCGAGCAACAGGAAGGTATAGACGAAGAGTCCGGCGACGATGGACGGGACCCCGGTCATCACGTCGACAAAGAAGGTGACCGTCCTGGCGAACTTGCCGCGGCCGTACTCGACGAGGTAGATCGCGGTGAAAATACCGATCGGCAGGGCGATCACGGTCGCGATACCAACGATGATCAAGGTGCCGATCAGGGCGGCGTAGATGCCACCACCCTCTTCACGACTGGTGACGCCGTTCATCGACCGCAGGAAGAAGTCCGGGCTGAACAACGGCAGACCCTTGACTGCGATGTAGGACAGGATCAGCACGAGCGGCACGATCGCGCAGACGAACGAGGTGTAGATCAGCGTCGATGCGAAGCGGTCCTTTGCCCGACGGCGGCCCTCGACGGAGAACGACCATGCCGTGAGGGTGATGACGAACAGCAGAGCGCCGGTGAAGAACGTGGTGTACCAACCGGTCCAATCCAGCAGGAACTTCAGGCCGACGGCCACGGCCCAGCCGATCACAGCGGAGCCGTACACGGCCCACTTCGGCAGCCTGGCCCCGACCAGGTCCGACGTCACCCGCGGCGGGGCAGTGCCCCCCGGTGCTGTGCTGAGAGCGGACGATGCGGTGCTCATGCCGTGAAGTCCTTCCTGCGGGCAATGACGACACGGGCGATCGAATTGACCACCAGGGTGATGACGAACAGGAACAGACCCGCCGCGATGAGGGCTGCGATGGCCACCGGGTTGCCACCCGATTCACCGAACTTCAACGCAATGGTGGACGCGAAGGTGTCGCCACCGGGTTCGGTGATGTGCCAGTTGATGACGAAGCCCGAGTTGAGAACCAGGGCAACGGCAATGGTCTCGCCGAGCGCGCGACCCAGCCCGAGCATCGCGGCGGAGATGATGCCGGCCCGGCCGAACGGCAGCACGGCGGTGCGGATCATTTCCCATTTGGTGGCGCCGAGTGCCCATGCGGCATCGATGGTCTCCCGTGGAACCTGCAGGAAGACCTCACGGCAGACGGCGGAGACGATCGGGATGATCATGATCGCCAGCACGATGCCGGCGATCAACAGCGACTTGCCGAATTGGCTTGCGGTGGTGGCGGTCTGGTTGTTGAAGATTGGGATCCAGCCGAAGTACACCGACAGCCACTGCTGGAAGCCCTGGGTGTTGGGAATGAGGAAATACAGACCCCACATGCCGAACACCAGGGAAGGCACGGCGGCCAGCAGGTCGACGATGGCACCGAGGGTGGTCGCCGCCCGCCGCTTGGCGTAATTCGAGATGAACAGGGCGATCCCGATCGCGATCGGGACGCCGATCACCAGCGCGATGAACGATGACATGACCGTGCCGAAGAACACCGCTGCCATGCCGAAGAACGGCGGGGTCGCCTGCGGATTCCACGACTGCGTGGTGAAGATGTTCCCGCTGTTGTCGGTGAAGGCCGGAATGGCCTTCCAGATCAGGAAGATGGCGATGGCGGCCATCACGACAAGGAGGATGCCGCCGGACCCGGCGGCAAGACCCTTGAAGATGCGGTCGCCGATCCGGACCGAGTTGCCGGAGATACCGCCCTCGGCCTTCCGCCCGTCAGGGGTCAGCCCTCCGCTTGACACCACATCGCCGGCGTCGGGCACGATCGTCCCGACCGGCATTGCCCCGGGAACCCCTTGAGCGGCCACCTGGAATCGCTCGTCATTGGTCGGATCGTGTTCGGTCATTTCGGCCATGTGCCATCCACATCTCGGGGGTGCCTGCACGCTGCTGCTGACAAAGGAATTCCAAGGGGTTTCGTCGTGGCGTCAAGATCGCGACGAGAATTTTCAGTTGGCCCGGGCTTGATGATCAACCCGTGGAACCGGGGGTCCGGTCGGCGAATGCCGACCGGACCGGCCCGTCACGCGATGGTGGAAACCGACTTGATGACCTGTGCCTGGATCTCTGCGGGCAGCGGCGCCGCTCCCAGATCCTCCAGGGTGGTCTGACCGTCGGTCGAGGTGTAGCCGAGGAAGGACTTGAGCAGGCCACCGAGCTCACCGTTGCCGGCGGAGCAGACGATTTCGTACGTCACCAGGACGACCGGGTAGGCACCGGCCTCCTTGGTCGCGTAGTCGAGTTTCAGGGACAGGTCACCACCCGTACCGACGACCTGAGCTGCGGCGACCGCTTTGCCGGCCGACTCCGCGGTCAGTTCGACTGCGCCGCCGCCGTTGTCGATCTGGGCCACGTTCAGTCCGTCGTCGAGGGCGAAGCCCCACTCCACGTAACCGATGGATCCGTCGGTGCTCTTCACCTGCTTGGACACGCCGTCGCTGCCCTGCGCGGCGACGCCGCCGGGCGCGGTCCACGACTTCGAGGAATCGAGGGTCCAGGCACCGCCCGAAGCGGCCTTGAGGTACTTGGTGAAGTTGTCGGTGGTGCCGGAGTCCTCGGCGCGGTGCACGGCCTGGATGGCGAGCGACGGCAGGGTGGCGCCGGGGTTGATCGCGGCGATCGCCGGGTCGTTCCAGTTCGCGATCGACCCGTTGAAGATGCCGGCCAGCACCTGGGGCGTCAGGATCAGGCTGTCGACGCCGGTGATGTTGTACGCCAACGCGATCGGCCCGGTGACCATCGGCAGGTTCAGCGCCGGGCTGTTGGCGCACCTGGTGCTCTGCGCGGTCGCGGTCTGCTCGGCGTTCAGTGCCGAGTCGGACCCGGCGAAGTCGACCTGGTTGGCCAGGAAGTCCGCGATGCCCTTGCCCGAACCACCGCCGCCGTAGGCGTTGATGTTGGCGCTGCAGAGCGAGTTGAAGTCCGCGATCCACTGCTCCATGACCTTGCCCTGCGCGGTCGACCCGGAGGACCGCAGATCGCCTTCGGCGCAGGCGAATCCGGCTCCTTCGAAGGTGGTGTCACCGCCGGCGGCGGCTCCGCCGGATGCTGCCGAACTCGCTGCAGACGACGCCGAACCAGCCGCCGAAGCCGCGGAAGTCGGAGCGGCCGCTGCGGACGATGAGGCGGGCGCGTTGTTGTCGCTTCCGCAGGCACTCAGGGTCAACGCTCCGACCGCCACCAGGGCGAGCAGTCCGCTCATGCGCGTGATCTTCACGCTTGTTCCTCCATCAAGTGTCACAACTACTCATGAATCGCGCCCCGTTCGGGCGCGGTCGGACGCGGGGCGTCCAACACGACGGACGGTATGCCGCGGTAGTGGACGGCAACCGACTCCAATATGAACGGGCGGTGAACCAACGTCGGAGGTCAGGAACCGACCGTGGCCATGCCAGAGATCTGCGCAGGTCGAGGCACCAGCAATTGATAGCCGATACCACGGACCGGGCGGAGCCAGTCCACTGATCCCTCATGGGGAAAGCGCCGTCGAATGCGGGCCAGATGGACGTTCAGATGATTGTTCGGGACGCCGGTTCGATCACCCCAGCCGACCGCCAGCAGTTCCTCCCGGGCGACGATCTGACCGTGCCGTTCGGCGAGATACCTGAGCAACACGTGCTCCATCGCCGGAATGATCGTCTCGACGCCGTCGACCCAGATCCTGGTCGCGGCGCCGTCGACCCGCAGGCGACCGAGGTCGATGGGCAGCGGCTTGAGATGGAACGTGTTGTTCCGGACGCTCGAATCGAGCAACCGGAGTACCGACTCAGCGGCAAAAGGGCGACGGACCACAGCCGTCGCGCCGGCCAGCAGCGCCGCCGACCCGAGCTCCATGCAACCGTCATCCAGGCCCAGGATCACCGGAGTGTCGTCGTCGACCAGCCGAAGGGCGCGCAGGAACTCGATCGCATCGAGCGAGCCGGCCGTGGCCCCGACCACCACCATGTCCGGGGCCGCCTGTCCGATGCGGACCAGCGCCACAGCAAGAGAAGGGCAGTCCTCGAGGTCGATGGCCTGGCCCATCCACGCCTCGTGCAGCCTCGCAGCTTCCCGCTCGTCGTCGACCAGCAACACCAGCAGGCGCACGGGCGGACGCAGCCCGCCCGTTCTCCCACCCTGCTGAGGAACTCGTGACCGCGACATCGATTCGGCCCGTGCCCCCGCGCCGTCACTCATCTATCAGCCATCCTGAGGTCGTCGACCGGCTCGTCATCGTTGTGCGGCCGCGTCGACGGTCGCCCAACTGAGCGCCACCCGAGGCAATCACCGGAAGGTTAACGAAGATGAACTGCTGGGGGCATTTTCGGTGAACTTCAGCGGCAGCACCTGCTGTCATCTGCCCGGAGGAATATTTCGCTCGCGTGATCGGAGCGGCGAAACGGTTCCGCGCTCCGCGCGGCCGGCCGCCTGTTCACCCTGTGGTTACCCAGTAGTCGGCCGGTTGGTCGATACTGCACGACGTGCTGATCCGCGAGAACTTCCGTGAATACCTGGACGACCTGCTACACGGCGGATACTCCGTGCGGCATGACGAGCACGGTTCCGACCCGGATCTGATCGATCCCGGCGGCAACCCGATCGAGACCTGGCGGGAGGACTACCCCTACCCCGAGCGGATGGAACGCGATCAGTACGAAACCGAGAAGTACCAGCTGCAAATCGAGCTGCTGAAGTTCCAGGATTGGGCACGGGACAGCGGCACCAAGCACGTGATCCTGTTCGAGGGACGCGACGCCGCCGGCAAGGGTGGCACGATCAAGCGCTTCATGGAGCACCTGAACCCGCGTGCGGCACGGGTGGTCGCGCTGACGAAACCAACCGAGACCGAACTCGGACAGTGGTACTTCCACCGCTACATCACCCACCTGCCGACGGCCGGCGAGATCGTCCTGTTCGACAGGTCCTGGTACAACCGGGCCGGGGTGGAACGGGTGATGGAGTTCTGCACCCCCCGCGAGTACGAGATCTTCCTGCGACAAGCACCGTCGTTCGAGGAAATGCTTGTCGAGAGCGGTTTCTCGCTCACCAAGCTGTGGTTCTCGGTCACTCAGTCCGAACAGCGGACCCGGTTCGCGATTCGGCAGATCGACCCGGTTCGCCGGTGGAAACTCTCCCCCATGGACATCGAATCGCTGGACCGCTGGGACAGCTACACCGCCGCGAAAGAGGCGATGATCCAGCACACCGACACCGACACCGCGCCGTGGATGTCGATCAAGAGCAACGACAAGAAGCGGGCCAGGATCAACGCCATGCGGTTCTTCCTGAACCAGTTCGACTACCAGGACAAGAACCAGTCGGTCGTCCACCCGGCGGACCCGGAGATCGTGATCAGAGGGCGCGAAGCCATCAAGGACTGACGGGTCAGCGTGCCAACTGGATGTGCTCGCATGCAGTCTGTGCCACCATGTTCCGATGGAGAACGTGGACGCCGCGACCGCTATACCCTCCGATCAGACCCTCAGTGCCGAGCAAGTCGTGAAGCACGAGGCCCGGGAGATCGACGAGGTGGTGGAACGCCTCTCCGAGAAGTTCCCGCAGGAGCAGCCGGATCGGATCCGGGCCGTGGTGGACGCCGCTCACGAACAATTCGCCGGCAACCCCATCAGGGATTTTGTTCCGGTGTTCGTCGAACGCGCCGCCAAGGACGTCCTGGACCGGCCGGCAACCTGACGAATTGGTCGAAGGTTGTCATTCCAGGGGCAGGGGACGACCGGCGTACCCGGCGACGGAATCGAGAAGCCGACAAACCCGAGAACGATGATCCCCGCCAGGGTGCGGCCCACGACCGTAGACACTACGACGGTCACCGGGCGGTCTTGGTAGAAGTCGTTCGACCCAGTAACAGTGTTCACCGTCCATTCATCTGATGCAGCCAGGCTGACCGGATGGAAGGCGGGCCGGAGCGGGATCAGAACATTCTGTACGCGCCTGCCGTCTGCCCGCAGTGCGGCAAGGTCTTTCATAGCGATGTGCCTGTTGCTGCGCCGCCGTGGATCACACCGGTCTATCGAGCAACCGGTGGCTGCTGCCCCCGCTGCGGCGCCCGGAGCAGCATCCCGGCCTGGACCTATCGTTTTCACAGTGTCGCCGCGCAAAGCCTTGCCGATTCCTCGGAGCACCAACGTCGCGACCTCTCCGCGGCGTTGGAACAGCACCTGCGCCGTCATCGGACCGCGAAGAGGACAACGGCCTTCATCGGAGAGTTCCGCGGACCGTGGAAGAACCTCTCACCGCTGCTCCTGGCCGTCGCCCCCGCGGAGCGACGGGCGCAGCTGACGCTGCTGCTGTGGACGCTCACCACCGCCGACAACTGACACCGACCTGGCGGCGTTCACCGTTCGCAATCGCCCGTACACCGCGGAGGTGTAGTCGTGTCCAGGCCTGGCCGCCGCATTGGGCAACCAGCGGTCGTGGACACCGAAGCCGGTATGACGCGAGCCCCTGCTGGACGAGGATCCGCATCGCCCGGGACGAGCCCGTCGGAATCGTGGGTATTCGATTGCAGGGTCATCGTGCTTCTCGCGCAGTCAGTACTGGTCGTGGCCGCCCGGAATGGGGTCGAGGCGAAGCAGATGCCAGTGCCATGCCTCGAGCTCGACGTACAACCCGTCGACGAGGTCGTCGCCATCACGATCGAAACTCACGTTCTGGGTCGGATCGGTCAGCCACCATCGGTGTTCCCGCAGGTCCTGCCAGGGGGCGCGGAGCCGGCCGGCCCCTGTGGCCTCGCTGAGGTTCACGACGACGATCCACCGGCTGGGACCGTTCCAACACCAGGCGAGAAGACTGCCGGACGTGACGTTCCCGGACCATCCCGCAACGTCACACATCTCCCACTCTCCATTCCGGAAGGTCGGATCGGACACAGTCGACAGCAGGACTCGATA
>Ga0164308_10001117_pt1 | contig 14220 bp, 10 predicted proteins | sample Whisoiple_246_MG_FD_109983 | JGI IMG/M metagenome (GOLD analysis project Ga0164308, IMG submission 109983) | Soil microbial communities amended with fresh organic matter from upstate New York, USA - Whitman soil sample_246_MG | ecosystem: Environmental > Terrestrial > Soil > Unclassified >...
ACGACAGATTCCTGCGGCGACGCCGGACTGCGTCACCGTCGACCGACGGGGCGGCGGGATCGCTCACGAAGGCAATGTGGACTCCTACCTCAACGCGACGTGGGACGTTGCTCCCGACGTCACGATGCGAATCGAGACCGTGCATCGGCTGACCGCCCTCGGAGCGGTTGTCACCTTTACATCGCGTGGAACTTCGCAGAGCGGCTTCGGCGCACATTGGCGGGGGATCAATGTTCTGACGGTCGAGGGCGACTTGATAAGCCGCGGCGAAATCTTCGACGAGGATTACCTCGACGCTGCGCTTGCCAGATTCGACGAACTCAGCCGAGCGACCGCAGGCTGATTCTCCCGATTCCTGACAGCGCGCTACTTAGGTCACTCGCCGCCGTGCTTGATGTGGGGCACGGGCGTGCCCTCCTCGGCGAGTGTCTCCTCCTCGATCCTCATCGTCAGCGGTGTGCGGAAGAAGCGAGTCATGAAGAACAACAGGATGATTCCGATCGCGAGCCAAATGGCGCCGTAGAGGAGAGCGTCGGCGTGCAGGTTCACCCAGAGCACGCCGGTGAGGCACATGCCGATGAACGGCAGCACGATGTTTCTGAAAATCTCCTTGGGAGTGCTTCTCTGCTTCAACCGGAACGCGTAGTAGACGATGACGGTCAGGTTCACGACCGTGAAGGCGATGAGTGCGCCGAAGTTGATCATCGCCGAGATGAACTCGAGTGTGAACTTGACGGCCAGCAGCGATACCACTCCGACGATGAGGACGGCGTGCGTCGGCGTCAGGTACTTCGGGTGGATGTATGACAGGAACCGCGGGACGGCACCCTTGCCGTTGCGGCCCATGACGTAGATCATGCGAGACACGCTGGCATGCGACGAGAGGCTCGAGGCGATCACGGCGGCGAGCGCGGCCGAGGTGAACAAGATCTTGAAGAACGCTCCGCCCACGAAGAGCGCCATCTCGGGAAGCGTGTCGTCGGTGACCTCGAAGCCGTCGAGTGTCGGGAACACTGCCTGGCCAAACCAGGCCGCGACGAAGAAGATCGCACCGCCGATGAGAAGCGCATAAACGATGGCCTTGGGCACGGTGTCGGGCGTCTTGGCCTCTTCGCTGTACATCGTGATCGCGTCGAACCCGATGAAGGAGAAGCACACCACTGTGGCGCCCGCCAGCACGGCGCCCACTTCGACGCCCGCATGGTAGAGGGGGTTCAGGGTGAAGATGGTGCCCTCGCCCATGCCGTCCTTAAGCGCCAGCCAGGCCAGAACGACGAACGTCGCGATGAGCACCACCTGGAACACCACCAGGATCCCGTTGACCCGCGACGTTCCCTTCATGCTCAGGAAGTTGAACGCGGTGATCACCCCGACGTACACGAGGACGAACACCCACGACGGGGCTCCCGGGAAGAACGACTCGAAGTAGATGCGGCCGATGACGGCGTTGACCATCGGCAGCAGCAGGTAATCGAGCAGCGATGACCACCCGACGAGGAACCCGAAGTTCGGATGGATCGTCTCGGAGGCGTAGGTGTACGCCGATCCCGCCGAGGGGTAGACGCGCGTCATCCGGCCGTAGCTGATCGCCGTGAAGACCATCGCGACCAACGCCGCGAGGTAGGCGAGCGGAACCACCGCGTTCGTCTCGCCCGACACGATTCCGAACGTGTCGAAAACGGTCATCGGGGTCATGTATCCGAGACCCAAGCCGACGATCGCCCACATCCCGAGCTGTCGGGACAGGTGGGGACGCGACGTGGAAGCCATCTGCTGCGCGCCTTGAGTCAAGGTACTCACCCTCCTGCGGCCGATGCGGTGTCAGCATCATTGCACGGGTGGAGTGCACCTAAAGGTCATCTGACGCACCAGATTGGATCACCGAGTCGCGCGCCCGACGATGAGCGGATGGACGATGGCAGGCATAGCGCGCCACACGCTGTCGTCGGCCGCGACCAGAAACCCCGTGGCGCGCATTAATTCTGCGGTCGGGCGATTGCAATAACACCCGCCGGCGAAGCCGCGCCACGGACGGAGAAGGGCATCTTGGCACGCCGCGAGGAACCGCGAGCTTGCACGCACATGTTCGACAAACAGCAACTGGCCGTCGGGGCGGAGTACACGGGCGATCTCGCCGAGAGTGCGTTCGGGGTCGGGGACGGTGCACAGCACAAGCGTCGAGACGACGGTGTCCACTGATGCGTCGGCGAAAGGAAGGCGCTCAGCAGGCGCGTCGAGAATCTGGGCGACGCGCCCTGTTCGCTGCAGGGTGCGGGTGAGCCTGCGCCGCATCGCCTCGTCGGGCTCGGTGAGGACGAGTTCGTCGAGGTCGTCGGGGTAAAGCTCGACGTTCAGCCCCGTCCCAGCACCGATCTCGACGACCCTCCCGCGGGCGCTGCCCAGCAGCGTGCGACGCAGGCCGCGCATGCCCGCGATCTCGCCCAGCCAGAGGAACGGGTTGTACGCCAGGGCGAAGATTTGCATCCACGCCCGAGACGGTGGATTCACGTGAAGCTCGGCGCCGACTGTGTCTGTCATGCCGCCGAATGTATGAGCGGCGGCACCGTGCGCGCATCGCTCGAATCGGCCATCTCTCGCATATGGCCCGTTCCGGCTACCTCACAAGAGCCCGAGACGCGCGGCCTCCGCAACGGCGGCCGTCCGCGAAGTGCGACCCAGCTTGCGGCGGATGTTCGCCACGTGGCGGTGAACGGTATGGGAGCTCAGCACCAGCTGCTCTGCAATCTCGCCATCGCTCAAACCGCGCGCGACGCAGGCAAGAACCTCATGTTCACGACGGGACAGCAGGGCAGGCGCCGTCTCGCTCGCTGGAGGCTGCGACGACTGCGCCGATGCCAGGGTCTCGCGGCACGCGCGCACCACGGAATCGACATCGCCGTGCCACGGGAAGTGCGCGCTTCCCTGCAGCGGGATGAAAGTCGCGCCGGGAATCGCGGCCGCGACCTCACGCCCCAGCTGAAAAGGAACGGCGCGGTCGTCGCGACGATGCACGACCACAGCCGACGAGCGGACAAGGGGAAGGAAAGCGCGCACGTCGAGGCGATAGACGAATCCCAACAACGCGGCAGCAGTTTCGGCGGTCGCGGCGTCGCGCTGCAGAGCCGCGAAGCGTTCCTGCTCGGCGGAGTCGGCCCCGCCGAGGAAGATGTCGCTCAGCAGGCGCGCGCCGAGCCCCCAATGCGCGCGCACCGCCGAAATGATCGCGTCCCCAACGCCCGGCGCCGTTATCTCCGCGCCGTCGGGGTAGGACCCGTAGAGCACGAGGCGCTCCACGCGCTCCGGATACGTTGCGGCAAAGGCGATTGCGGTGCAGCTCCCGCATGAGCCTCCGACAAGCGAAACGCGCTCCAGCTCGAGCTCGTCGAGAAGCGCGCGAAGCGTCGCGACTTCCTCGTCGATAGTCAGATCAGAGTCTTGCAGCGTTCGGTCCGACATTCCGACGCCGAGTCGGTCATAGCGGATGAGGGTGTGGCCATCAGCGACGCCTTCCCAGAATCGCCGGAAGCTCGCGCTCTGCCAGTCGAGTTCGAGGTGACTCACCCACCACGCAGGCGCGACGAGCGGCGGACCACTGCCGCGCACCTCGTAGGCCACGCGGCGGGCACCGAGGGGAAGGAACCGGATCTCAGACTCCAGCATCGCCACGAGCCTACGACGGCCACCAGCCGTGCCGGCCAATATTGGATGTCCGGTCGGCGGCAACATCTTTCGTTGGCTGAGCCGAACCTGGAAGTTGCCTGTGAGAAGGCACCGCTGATGTGCCCGTCGCAGACCCATATCGTACGGTCTACCTAGTTAATCTAACCGTCCGAGGAGATGTCCCACGTCCGCGCCTGTAGACCGCTCATCGCCAGGGTCACGGATGCTGCGATTCTCGATCGGACGCCGATTGATCCGCCGGTGGATGCTTCTGGTCGCAGTCCTCGTCATCGCTATCGCGGGATTCGCGGTATACCGCTTGAACGGGATCTTCGGCTCCAAGGACGTCGTCTCCACCCCCAGCGGGGCGGCCAACGACATCGTGCCGTTCAACCCCAAGCACGTCGTGCTGGAGGTCTTCGGCCCGCCGGGCACGGTCGCGACAATCACGTACCTCGATGTAAATGCCCAACCGCAGCGCGTCGACAACACGACGCTGCCGTGGGCCTACGACACCACCACCACCCAACCGGCCGTCTTCGTCAACGTCTCCGCCCAGGGTGACAGCGACTCCATCGGCTGCCGAATCAAGATCGACGATGCGGTCAAGGACGAGAGATCGGTGAATACCTTGAACGCCTACACCTATTGCCTGGACAAATCCGGATGAGCCACCACACCGTCTCGCGGCGACGTTCGGTTCCCGACGGGATCCGGCGGTATTCCGTGCTCATCGCGCTGTTCTGGCTGGGTCTTGCGGTGCTGACGAACGTCTTCGTGCCACAGCTGGAGACCGTCGCCGAAGCGCACAACGTGTCGCTGAGCCCGCAGGATTCGCCGTCGTTGCAGGCCAGTAAGCGGATCGGCAAGGTCTTCGGTGAGTTCGACTCCGACAGCTCGGCGATGATCGTCCTGGAGGGCGACCAGCCGCTCGGCGCCGAAGCCCACCATTACTACGACGGTTTGATCGACAAGCTCAGCAAGGACACCAAGCACGTCGAGCACATACAGGATTTCTGGGGTGACCCGCTGACGGCGGCCGGCTCACAGAGCAACGACGGCAAGGCGGCACTGGTGCAGCTGTACCTCGCTGGCAACCAGGGTGAGTCGTTGGCCAACGAGTCCGTCGATTCGGTGCGCGACATCGTCAATGACACACCGCCGCCGCCCGGCCTCAAGGCCTATGTCACCGGCGCCGCTCCCCTGGTCACCGATCAGTTCGAGGTCGGTCGCCACGGCACGCTGAAAACAACCCTCATCACCCTCGGGGTGATCATGATGATGCTGTTGGTGCTCTACCGGCGCCTCACCACGGTATTTCTGGTGATTTTCACTGTGATGATCGAACTGACGGCGTCCCGCGGCGTGGTGGCCGTACTCGCGAACGCGGGCATCATCGAGCTGTCGACGTATTCGACCAACCTGTTGACGCTTCTGGTCATCGCCGCAGGCACCGACTACGCGATCTTCATCCTGGGCCGTTTCCACGAAGCGCGCTACGACGGGCAGGATCGCGTCTCGGCGTTCAATACGATGTACCACGGAACGGCGCACATCGTCTTGGGGTCCGGCCTGACGATTGCCGGTGCCGTGCTGTGTCTGACCTTCACCCGGCTGCCGTATTTCAACAGCCTCGGCGTTCCCGCCGGTATCGGCGTCCTTGTGGCCGTGGTGGCGGCGTTGACGCTCGCGCCGGCCCTTCTGGTCATCGGTCGCCATTTCGGTCTCTTCGAACCCAGCCGGCCGATGCGCACCCAGGGCTGGCGGCGCATCGGCACAGCCATCGTCCGCTGGCCCGTCCCCATCCTGCTGGTGACGGTCGCGATTGCCGCGATCGGCCTTCTGTCCCTTTCGGGATACAAGACGAGCTACGACGCCCGTCCCTTCATGCCGGCCAGCGCCCCGGCGAATGTCGGCTACGCGGCCGCCGAGCGCCACTTTTCGGAGGCACGGCTCAATCCCGAACTGCTGATGGTCGAAGCAGACCACGATCTGCGGAATTCGACCGACATGATTCTGCTCGAGCGCGTTGCCAAGGCCGTGTTCCACACCGACGGCATCGCCCAGGTGCAGTCGATTACCCGACCGCTTGGCACGCCGCTTGATCACACGTCGATACCGTTCCAGATCAGCGCGGGCAGCGCGTCTCAGATCAACAACCTGCCGTTTCAGCAGGCCCGCGGGAGCGACCTGCTCAAGCAGGTCGACGTGATCAACAACTCGATTGATGTTCTGCGACAACAATATGCGCTGCAACAACAGTCCAGTGCCGCCACCGACGAGCAGACCAAGGCATTCCAGCAGACGGTCGCCGTGGCCAACGATCTGCGCGACAAGATCGCCAACTTCGACGACTTCTTCCGACCACTGCGGAACTACTTCTATTGGGAGCCACACTGTTTCGACATCCCGGCCTGCGCCGCGCTACGGTCGCTGTTCGACGCGCTCGACGGCATCGACGCGCTGACCGACCAACTTGCCAGTGTCTCGGGAAGTATCGACAAGCTCGATGAACTACAGCCCAAGCTGCTCGCACTGATTCCGCCTCAGATCGCGAGTCAGGAAACGAACCGCGACCTGACCCTGACGAACTACGCGACCACCTCGGGCATCAATGACCAGACCCAGGCCGCACTGCAGAATTCGACCATCCTAGGCCAGTCCTACGACGCGTCGAAGACCGACGACTCCTTCTACCTTCCGCCGGAGGCATTCACCAACCCCGAATTCCAGCGCGGACTGAAGCTGTTTCTTTCGCCGGACGGCAAAGCTGCGCGCATGATCATCACCCACGAGGGCATTCCAGCTACGCCCGAAGGCATTTCGCACATCGACCCGATCAGACACGCCGCGCAGGAGGCCGTCAAAGGCACGCCGCTTGCGGGGTCCAAGATCTACATCGCAGGTACCGCGGCCACATATAAGGACATCCAGGACGGCGCCGAATACGACCTTCTGATCGCCGCGATTGCCGCGCTCAGCCTGATTCTGCTCGTGATGATGTTCATCACCCGAAGCATCGTCGCCGCGGTCGTCATCGTGGGCACGGTGGCCTTGTCGTTGGGTGCTTCGTTCGGGCTTTCCGTCCTGATCTGGGAGGACCTGCTCGGCATCCCGCTGTACTGGATTGTGCTGGCGCTCGCCGTCATCCTGCTGTTGGCCGTCGGGTCGGACTACAACCTGCTGCTGATCTCCCGGTTCAAGGAGGAGATCGGCGCCGGCTTGAACACCGGGATCATCAGGGCGATGGCCGGATCCGGCGCGGTGGTAACCGCCGCGGGTCTGGTGTTCGCGGCGACGATGGCGTCCTTTGTGTTCGCCGACTTGAGGATCCTCGGTCAGATCGGAACGACGATCGCACTGGGACTGTTGTTCGACACGCTGATCGTGCGATCGTTCATGACACCGTCCCTCGCAGCGCTGCTCGGGCGCTGGTTCTGGTGGCCGCTCAATGTGCGGCAACGTCCTGTCCCCCAGGCATTTGCGTCAAGCGACGCGAAACAGCGCCAACTACCGCTGTGGGAGGACGAGGATTCAGCGGATACGGCCGAACTGCCGCCGCGCCGTTAGGCCGTGGCGAGCTGGTCGGATGGCCCGGAGGACGGCACCGAAGCGGTCGGCAGCTTGCCCTTCAATCGCGCGACCCTGCGGAGCTGGGCCGCCATGTTCATCGACGTCAGCATCGGGATACCGCCGATGAACGTTCGGAAGGAGGGGTGGCCGCCATGGATGTGCAGCACGAAGAGACAGCCGACCACGTAGAAGAAGCCGATGGTGAACAGCGCCGCGGGTATTGCATAGGCGAGCGGTGATCGAGCGTCGTCAACCAGTTCGGTCGCGTAGTCCACTTCGTCTTGCGACATCGGTTCGCGCTTGCGGAGCTTGGCCAGCACCGCTTTGTGGGCGCCCACCTGTTCACCCAGGGGATGGGATGTCCGACGCTCCAACCGGCTGATGTAGACGAATACGCAAGTGGCGAAGACAATTTCCATCACTGCGGCAAGTAGTGTGAGATCACCCCACGGACCGAGATTCACCCGTCGCTCCTTTGCTCCCGGCGGACCGTCACGACCCAGGATCAGGCGCCGCCAGCGCTATCCAGGTACTCATTGAACGCTACCCCACGTACCTCTATTACATTCACCCCATAATGCCCTCGAAGTATCGAGTGGGCGATACCGAATCACTCCGAGAAGGCATTCCGTTCCATTAGTCTGCCGGCGGGATATGCGTAATGGGGGGCGAAATGGCAGACATCGAAATGGCAGACATTCGGACCGCTGTGATCGTCGTCCACGGGATGGGCGAACAAAAGCCGCTCGACACGCTCAAGGAGTTCGTGCGCACGGCCCTCAAGCCCAAAGACGCTGCGGCCGCACCGGAACATAGGCGCGCCTACTATTACTCGCGACCTGCACTGGTGAGTGACTCGTACGAGGCTCGGCGCTATATCGCCCGATTCCTCGGCTCGCCTGCCAACCCGATTCAAGGGCAGACGGAGATATTCGAGTACCACTGGTCGTACATGATGACGGGGAACCGCTTCAGTGACGTGATACCAACGACGCTGCGCCTCGTGTTGCGTCCACCCTGGAAAGTTCCTGTGGGACTGCGTGGGTTATGGACAATTGTGTGGCTCGTCGCACTCGCAGCAGCCGCTGCGATTCTTGCTGTGACCTTTTACTTTCCGAACCTCGGAGTCGCCACCAGGACCGCCGTCAACAGCAGCATCGTGGCCGCACTGGTCGCGTTCGCATGGCGCAAGGCCACAACCGGCGTGACCGCCTCGTTTGTCGACGTCATTCGCTACCTCGACACTTCGCCTCGGTCGTACACCGCGCGGCGGGCCATCCGGGGTGGGATGCTCGATCTCCTGCGCAACATCCACGATGCCGGGCAATACACGCGCATCGTGGTGGTGGCGCACAGCCTGGGCGCATACATCGCGTACGACGCCATGCACTCGCTGTGGTTCGAACTTCACGCGATGCACGCAGACGTGCCGGCACCGCCCCAAGGCGGACAAGCACCGCTAGTCGGGTTGACCGACCTGCAAAAGGCGGCCGATGACCTGTTCAACAAGGAGGGGTCAGTCGATGCGTACCAGACAAGACAATTCGAGCTGTGGAAAGGACTGCGGGCGCAGGGTAATCCGTGGCTGATCACAGATTTTATCTGTGTTGGAACGCCAATGTACTTCGCCGACCTGCTGCTCACTCGGAACAAGGACGAGTTCGACAACCAGGTTCGCAACGGCCAGATGATCACCTGTCCGCCGCGAGCGGGTCAGCAGGAAGTCGAGGAAGAACGCCGACCATCGCACGTTAAATACTGGTGGCCGCACGGTCACGCCCAGGTTCTCGGGTCGGGGACGATGTTCGCCGTGGTGCGGTGGACCAACTTCTGGTTTCCCGCGGTGTGGTCATTCTTCGGCGACTGGTTCGGCGGCAGGCTGGCACCGCTGTTCGGCGACGGGATACGGGATGTGCGGATCGAAGGGAACACGCCCGGACGGTGGTTGCCTGGCTTCGCCCACTCCCGTTACTTCAGCTACCCCGACGATGATGCGTCTACAGCCATCGCCGCGAACATCCGACAGACTCTCGCCCTCGACATAGACCTCGAGCTCGCGGCAATGACCGTATTGGAAACGGACCCTGCGATGAACGCGCAGCGTCTGCAGCCGCAAGTCACGTGGACTTCCGGTGAGCCCGCCGATTAACCTGTGGCATCGAGCAGTGCGCTCATTGACGCTCCTATGGTGAATTGCCGCCTCCTGCACTTTTGATTGGCATACTCTCAGCGCAGTCAACGGGATTTGTGCAGGGGGGCGATATTCATGGCAAGCGCACGCATCCACCTTCTGGACATAGGAACCAAGCCGTACGGCGATTGCCTGGTGCTGCGGTTCGAAACCGATGATGGTCCAGTATCGGTGATCGTGGATGGTGGACATTCGTCCGACCGGAAAGAATTGGTTGACCAATTCGGCGATATCTTCGGTGGCGCACCACCATTCGATTTCGATCTGATGATCATCAGCCACGGGCACCTGGACCATATCGGCGCTCTCCCGCAGCTGATCAAGGACAACGACATCAGAGTCAAGCATGCGTTGATCCCCGACCCTGACATGACATTCGGGCCTGCAGCAGATATCGACGCCGGCCTACCCGACGAAGTGGCCCAAGCGGTGGCGGTCCTACGCGAGGAACCCGTCCACGAACTGCTCGATTCCGCCGCTGTAGAAGCGTTCGCACTTGATGCCATCTCGACGCGGACACGCTACAACCAGATGATCGAGAACCTCGAGCAACACGGATGCAAGATCGCCTTGTTCGGCAATTCCGCCGCCTCGGACGCACAAACAGAGCTGGTCGACAGTTTCGCGAAGGTCGGATTCAAGCTGCTCGGCCCATCTCAAAGCGCATTGGACCGAACTGCTTCACTGCTGTTCGATGCTCAGAACGATGCAATAGCCGCTGGCATCGCTTTGGTCGACGAAGGCCTTGACGGCCTCGAGACGTTCGACGGCCTGCTCGACGCCGAGAGCAGGGCCGGAAACCTGGTCAACGCACAGTCAGTTGTGTGCATGTTCGACATTGCCGCACCGCATGCCCTTGGCCGCATCCTGCTGGGCGGTGATTACCAGTTCGAAGACCTCGATCGAAACGACGACATTCTCGAAGCCGAACGTCTCCGCCTGCTGGGCGAGGTTCGAGAGCACGCTCCGTACGCCTTCGCCAAGCTCTCACACCATGGCTCCGAAAACGCCTCTGGCGCGGACTTCTTCGACGCCATCGGGGAGACCAAGGTCGTTGGAATTTGCAGTGGGAAAACCGATGACCCCAACCACCCGGACCCCGAGACGATCCAATTGCTGGAAGGGCACTCCGGTACCACCTCCTGGGTACGCACCGATCGCTCGGGCCATGTGAAGGTGAGCGTCACACCCAGCAAGACGTTCGTCAGCCCACTGTCGGCGAAAAATATCAGCGAACCCAACACTTCCGATGCCGTCACACCCATCGTCGAGATGGTGGCGCCCGAGCCGCGATCAACTGCGCATGAACCGGTTTCGCCACCTGCAGGCAGCGACACCATCCGGTTCGAGATACCGGCACGCGCTTCGTCGATGACAGTCCATTTCGATCTCGCGCCGGCCACACCGACCGGAACCACGCCCGAACGGCCAGCGCCGTTCGGGCCACCGTCGCGACCAGAGATACCCATATCGGATCGCCGTCCCGACGCGGACACCAGCCCATCAAGCGCACCGATATTCCAGATCGGCGCAGGTCGAAAACTCGGCCATCTCCTGTTCGTCACCGACACCGCCCGGTTGGGCGACAACATCGGCCCGAATGTCGTTGCCACCATCGTCAATGCCGTGAAGGGCGGCGGTTACGACATCTGCGACGTATCCCGCGAAGGTGTGACGACACCGCGGCCGGCGGACGAGATTCGCGAGGAAATTCGAGCCCACATTGAAAACCGCCTCAACGAGTACCCGGTGTCCCAGGTGGTCATCGTCGGCGGCTACGACGTCGTTCCCGCTCATCAGATCGACGCAATCGCGCCTGAAACGCCCGAGGAGACCAAACGGGAACTGCGCGAGAACGATCCGGACGACTTCATCGTTTGGTCGGACGACCCATACGTCGACGTCGACCGCGAAGGGCTACCCGACCTGCCCATCTCGCGCGTTCCCGACGGACACGACGCGCTCTTCACGCTGACCGTGCTGCAAGCCGAACCGACCAATACACCTGTGCGCCAAGGTATTCGGAATCAATTTCGTCCGTTCGTCGAACCGATATTCGATTTGCTGCCAGGCAAGGCGCAACTGCGGGTGAGCGGGCCGACGGCGTCGACGGATCTGAGGTCGACTGATCTGCAAGGGGGACGGGTCTACTTGTTGCTGCACGGGATGCACAACGACGCCCGGATCTTCTATGGCGAGAGGGAACCGCTGAAACTCGTCGAAGCGGTCAGTCTCGACTTGATACCAACCGACGGAATCGACATCGCGGTTCTCGGCTGTTGCTGGGGCGCGCTGCCGGCGTCGACCATCGCCGCCGACTGGCGGCCCGGGCAGCGGCTCGCCGGTCGGGTGCCCGACCAATCCATCGCTTTCGGACTCCTGGCCGCCGGTGCGCGCGCGGTGATCGGCTGCACAGGGGCTCACTACTCGCCGCCGCAAGCCAACCCCGAAGCCGCGTCTGGACCGCTACATCGCACGCTGTGGAGGGGAATCAACGACGACAAGAGCCCTGCGCAGGCTTTGTTCGACGCCAAATGGGACTACGCTGACAGCGTTGTCAAGCTAACCGACCCGAAGGCGCTCGCTATCGCCTACAAGACGCTGAGCCAGTTCACCTGCCTAGGTCTCGGCTGCTGACACGATCACACGAAGGAGCATGGTTCCATGGCGAAACTCACCCAGGAGCAGCTGCGAGAACTGATCGCGAAATCGACACCTAACGCTGAGATCGACGAAACACCACGCTCGGCGAAGAAGCCGCCGTCCTCCGCCGTGCATGTCCCTAACCGCGCAGATCTGTCGACAAAGATCGCCAAGACACGCCAGGCGCTGGACGCTGGGACGCTCGACGCGGACGTCGAGCCTGCGCCGCTCGACGACGATCAATCCGAAATTGTGTCCCTACGGACGGAGGGGCCCGCAGGAGCTCCGCAGAATCGGACCGTGCTGATGTCGAAGGACGGCGAAATCCTCGCCGAACAGGGCTGAGTGCGTCAGCAATCAGTTCGGCCGCGCAGTCGACTTCCTCTTGCGGCACGGAGCTGAAGGCGGTGCGCGATGGGTAACGGCCGGACAAAGGTGTTGATAGTCGGGGGCGGCTTCGGCGGGTTGTTCTGCGCGCGCAGGCTCGGGGGCGTCGATGTCGAGGTGACGCTGCTGGACCGCGCGGCTTGCCACGTGTTCCAGCCGCTGCTGTATCAGTGCGCCACGGGGACACTGAGCATCGGGCAGATCAGTCGCTCACTGCGCGAGGAGCTCGCGCGTCATCACAACGTCAGCACCCTGCTCGGCGAGGCGATCGACATCGACGCGGACGCGCGCCTGGTCACCGCTCGCCGCCCCGACGAGTCCACCTTCACGCTCGACTACGACGTGCTGATCGTCGCCGTCGGAATGCGCCAGTCCTACTTGGGTCATGAGGAATTCGCGCAGTGGGCGCCGGGGATGAAGACGCTCGACGACGCATTGAGCGTCCGCCGCAGGCTGTTCGGCGCCTTCGAGATGGCCGAAACCCTGCCCCCTGGACCGGAGCGCGACGCATGGCTCACCTTCGCCATCGCCGGCGGCGGACCCACCGGCGTCGAGTTGGCCGGACAGATCCGCGAACTGGCAACCAGAGCCCTGGCCAACGAATTCCACAGCATCGAACCGCAAGACGCACGAGTCCTGCTCTTCGACGGCGGAAGCTGCGTACTTGGCAGCTTCGCGCCGGCCCTCACCGGCAAAGCGACCAAAATCCTGGAACATCTGGGGGTTGAACAACATATGGGGGTGCACGTCACCGACGTGCGGTACGACGGCGTGACCGTCACGCCCAAAGCGGGCGGGCCGCCGGAGAACTTCGCGGCACGGACCGTCCTCTGGACGGCAGGCGTTGAAGCCGTGCCCTTCGCGCGGCGTCTCGCAGAGGTGCTCGAGGCCAAGTCCGACCATGCCGGACGCATCGCGGTGGACGCCGACCTGTCGGTGCCCGGCCATCCGGAGATCTTCGTCATCGGCGACCTCGTCGGCCGCGACAACCTGCCGGGAGTGGCCGAGAACGCCATGCAGGGTGGACTGCACGCCGCCGCCTGCGTCCGTCACGATCTCGCAGGCAAGCCTCGTCCGCGTTACCGGTACCGCGATCTGGGCTCCGCTGCCTACATCAGCCGCGGACACGCGCTGCTTCAGGCCGGCCCGATCAAGCTCGCCGGGTTCTTCGGGTGGCTGGGCTGGGGACTCATCCACATCGCTTTCCTGACGGGTCTAAGGAACCGCTTCAGCACCCTCGCCACGTGGCTTGGCTCGATCGCGCGCGCCCGACGCACCGACCGGACATTTGCGCTCGGTAGCACCACCTCCCCCGAGCACCCTTACACCTGGCTGAAGTTCGCGCACCCCAACATGCTTGACGCAAAGCGTGATTCGACACGGGACGACCCCGACGCCTTGAAGCACAGGGGCGGTGCTACAACCTCTTCGTAGCGCCGGCGAAGCTCAGAGCATGTGCGTAGGTAGCCATGTTGTCGGCCGAAATCTTTTGGTGCACGCGACGTTCGAAGAGGACACGCGATATCGGGCTGTACGCGTGATAGGTCTCATGGAACGTCAGCAGGGTCGTGCCGTCCGGTCGTTCCTCGAGGCGGTGGTACCCCTCGGCGCGAGACCAGAGCGGCTTGCTGATGGCCACATATCGAGAGAGTTCGTTGATGCGGGCCTCGGTGACCGTTTCCCACGATCTGGCCTTCCCGCCCGACAACAGGTAGCGAGGCACGTCGAAGACGCAGGTCCGCACCAAGCCCTGGCCGGCTTCGTCG
>Ga0164308_10001118_pt1 | contig 14214 bp, 11 predicted proteins | sample Whisoiple_246_MG_FD_109983 | JGI IMG/M metagenome (GOLD analysis project Ga0164308, IMG submission 109983) | Soil microbial communities amended with fresh organic matter from upstate New York, USA - Whitman soil sample_246_MG | ecosystem: Environmental > Terrestrial > Soil > Unclassified >...
CGAGCGTCACCTACGCGACGTGAAGCTGTGCGAAATCGGCGAAGGCACGAGCCAAGTGCAACGCATGGTGATCGCGAAGAACCTTTTGCGCGAATAGTCGCCGACCCGTGCCCGCTCTCTCGGAGAGCGAAGAGGGGGCGCTCGCGATCCAGCGTCGCACCTCGCAGCGGGCCGAGTGCCTCCCGCTGCGCTCCTCACGAAGCGCGTCGAGCCTCGAGCAAGGCGATGCCGAGACCGGACGGCACTGGGGACCATTCGAACCGGCGAGCGCGGGAAAGAACCAGCCGCCGGGCGGCGCGCCCGGCGTTTGGGCGGGCCTGGTCCCACAAAAAAGAGCTTGACTAGCCCGGTTTTGTGCGAATTTTCGCGGTCCACCACGTGCCATCTGGGCGTTTCGCGAGAGAGCGGCCAAGATGCCGGCCATGACCGCTTGGCAGCTCAAGAAGCTCTCTCAATTCAATGGCCCGACCGGCCCCGTGATCACTTGCGTGATGGACGGCATCGGCCTCGGCAAACAAGACGAATCCGACGCCGTGTTCTTGGCGCGCACTCCGAACTTGGATTGGCTGATGAAGAACGCGCTCTACACCACGCTCAATGCGCACGGTGTAGCCGTGGGCATGCCGACCAACGCCGACATGGGCAACAGCGAGGTCGGGCACAATGCGCTCGGCGCGGGCCGCGTTTACGACCAAGGCGCCAAGCTCGTGCAAGAGTCGATCAACGACGGCTCGATCTTCAAGAGTGAAGCTTGGAAGCTGACCAGCGGTCGCGCGCGCGACGGCGCCACGTTGCATTTCATCGGTCTCTTGTCGGACGGCAACGTGCACTCGCACATCGGCCATCTCAAGGCCATGCTCACGCAGGCTGACGTGGAGGGCGTACAAAAGGCCCGCGTGCACGTGCTGCTCGACGGGCGCGACGTGCACGAGACGAGCGCGCTCACCTATGTCGATGATCTCGAGGCGCTGCTCGCCGCGCTGAACGGTAAAGGCCGCGACTACCAGATCGCCTCGGGTGGCGGCCGGATGAAGGTGACCATGGACCGCTACGAAGCGGAGTGGCACATGGTCGAGCTCGGTTGGAAGACGCACGTGAAGGGCGAGGGCCGCGGCTTTGCCAGCACGCGTGAAGCCATCGAGACGTTCCGCGCCGAGACCGCGGGCATCGGCGATCAGAACTTGCCGGCCTTCGTGATCAAGAAGGGCGACAAGCCGGTCGGGCCGATCCAAGACGGCGACGCGGTCATTCTGTTCAACTTCCGCGGCGACCGCGCGATCGAGATCACGCAGGCTTTCGAACAAGAGACCTTCAGCAAGTTCGATCGCGGCCCGAAGCCGAAGGTGTTGTACGCCGGCATGATGCAGTACGACGGCGATCTCAAATTGCCGAACCTGTTCCTGGTCGCGCCGCCGCACATCAGCGAGTCGGCGGGTGAGTTTCTGGCGCGCAACGGCGTCACCCAGTTGGCCATCAGCGAGACGCAGAAATACGGTCACGTGACCTACTTCTGGAACGGCAACCGCTCAGGCAAGTTCGACGACAAGAGCGAGACCTACATCGAGATCCCGAGCGATACGCTGCCTTTCGAAGAGCGACCGTGGATGAAGTCCGCGGAGATCACCGATCGCCTGCTCGCGGAGCTCGCGACCGGGAAGTACAAAGTCGCGCGTCTCAACTACGCCAACGGCGACATGGTCGGCCACACCGGTCACCGCGACGCTGCCATCCTGGCCGTCGAAGCCGTGGATCTCGAGCTCGGGCGCTTGATGCGCTTCACCGAGAAGGCCAAGGGAATTCTGATCGTCACCGCAGACCACGGCAACGCCGACGAGATGTATGATCACAACAAGGACGGCAGCATCGCGGTCGACGCGGCTGGCAAGTACAAGGTGAAGACGAGCCACACCTTGAACAAGGTGCCGTTCATCGTCTACGCGCCGGGCATCAACACGTTCAAGTTCGACCCCAAGGTCGAAAAGCCGGGCCTCGGTAACTACGCTGCCACGGCTTTCAACCTATTGGGTTACGAAGCCCCGCCGGATCACTTGCCTTCGCTGCTCGCGTTCTGACGCGACCGAGGCATCGCGGTCTCGCCCCGGATTGCCGTGGGCGAGGCCGCAATCGGCCAATAGCCAATCCCAATCGGCTTAGGCGCCTATTCCGTGCGCTTGATCACGTGATAGCCGAACTGAGTCTCGACCACGCTGGAGATCTCGCCGACTTTGAGGGCGAATGCGGCGTTGGCAAATGCCGGCACCATCGACCCGCGATCGAATTTGCCGAGATCGCCGCCGCGCTCGCCGGCGCCCGGTTCGTCCGAATATTGTTTGACGAGCTCCACGAAATCTTCGCCCGCCGCGGCGCGTTTTTGCGCCTCCTCGGCGCGGGCGCGCGCTTCCGCCTTGCTCCGTCCGATGCCGGGTGACGCGCGCAGCGCGCCTTTGTAGGAAACCAACAAATGGCGCGCGGAGATCTCGGCGGGTTGAGTCGACACGTCGACCGACGGCAGCGGTGCGGCGGCCTCCGCAGATTTTTTGCTGGCCGCGGACGCGACCGGGCTCGGCGGCGGTGCGATGCGCGGCGCTTCGCCCGGTGACTCGAAGGTCGTGACCACGCACGCCGAGCACCAGACCAAGGCGGCAGTGCACAGCACGCGGCACACGCCGCGCTCGACCATCGACGAAGCGTTCACTTGGTGCGCTTGATCACGTGGAAGCCGAAGTCCGTCTCGACCAAGCCCGACACTTGACCGACTTTGAGCTTGAACGCCGCGTCCGAGAAGGGCTTCACCATCTGCCCGGCCGTGAATTCACCCAGGCTGCCACCGCGCTGGGCAGCACCCGGCTCATCCGAATATTCGCCGGCGAGCTTCGCGAAGTCTTCACCCTTCTTGGCTTTGGCCAAGCCTTCCTCGGCGCGCTTTTTGGCTTCTTCTTTGGTACGCGTGATGTTGGCTGGGGCGCGCATCGCGCCTTTGTACTGCACGAGGAAGTGGCTCGCGGTCACGCTGGAGGGCGCGCTCGCTTCGGCGGCAGCAGCTTGGACCGGGGCTTCTGCCTGCGGTTTCGTGAAAGCACCGACGCCACCTGCGATCCCGACCAGCACGAGCCCGCCCAGGACCGCCCAGGGTGCCCAATCCGGGAGCCAATCATCACCAGCGGGGCGAGCGGTCGAACTGACCGGATCGTGGCTGGCGCGCGCGACGTGGTCGTCGTCGTCCTCTTCGTCCTCGTCTTCGTCCTCGTCTTCGTCGTCCTCTTCGTCCTCGTCTTCGTCGTCCTCATCATCGCCGTGATCGTGCTTGCTGGTGGCGGGAGGAGGAGTGCCGGGCGAGGCGGAGGTTTCGTTCTGACCAGCGAGCTCTGCTTTGAGCTGAGTGTCAGCGCCGGGCGGGCCTGAGTCGGCCGCGGGCGGTTTGCTCTGTTCGGCAGCTTGGGTTGCGGTCTTGGCCTTGCCGGTGTCGTCGGCGCCCTTGCCGCCCCATTCGCTATCGATCTCGTCCGTGACCGGTGGGGGAACAGAGAGAACCTTTTTGGGTTGTTCGTCGCTCATGGCATCTCCGATGGTTGTCGGGAATAATCAGATTTCGGCAAAGGCAGAGGTGATGACCGCGTCGGGCCGGTCCCCCGCGAACGCCTGGAGTACGATTCGACCGTCACCGAGCGCATAGCCCTCGGTGCGAATAGTCTCGCCGGGCCAGACCGGCTTGCGAAATTGAGCAGTCAGCCCTTTCAAACGGCTCGCGTCGCCGCCGCAAGCTTGCTGAATCACCGCGCGTGCCACGAAACCGTACGTGCATAGTCCGTGCAAGATCGGGCCCTGATCGAAACCGGCCGCACTCGCAAAACTCGGATCGGCGTGCAATGGATTCAAATCACCCGTCAGGCGATAGAGCAGCGCTTGCTCCGGCTGAGTGGTCTCGGTGACGCTGAAATCCGGCGTCTTCCCGTCGGGAATTTTGGGGGTCTCGCTCTTGGGCGGGCGAGGTCCGCCAAAGTTGCCGGCATCGCGCACCAAGAGCTGCCATTCAGTATCGAAACACGGCTCGCCGTTGAGCGTGGTTTCGGTCGCGAACACGACCTGGGCCAGCTTTTTCATGTCGTAGATGCCGACGATCTTGCCCACCGTGTGCAGCGTGCCGGATGACGGCAGCGGCCGGTGGATGCGCAGGCTCTGCGCTCCGTGCACCAAGCGCGTCATATCGCAGCGCGTCTTGCCGAAGAGTTCGCTCACCGGGCCGTACGCGGGGATGACGCCAAAAGTCGGGAACACCTTCGGACCACGACCCTCATACAGATAGTCGAGCTCAGCGCGCTTGGCACCGATGGCGAGGCCGTACAGAACCGCGGTCTTCCAGTCGTAACTGAAGACGTGTGGTTCGGTCTTGAAACCGATCGTGGAAAGGTCGAGGCTCATGGGCGGTTTGGGGCGACACCGTTATCGCGCCCCTTCCGCTCGGTCAATCGAAGCCCTTGCGTCTGCGACCCGCCGTTGCTCCCCCCGTCGCCACCCCACTTGGATCCCGCACAGATCCTGCAGCCAATGCTCACCGCACTGGGAGTCGATCTCCGCGGCTGGGCACTCGCCTGGGCACGAGTGACGCCAGCATTGACCTTGCTTCCGGCCTTTGGGCTGAAGGCGCTCCCCGCGCAGACGCGCGCGGCACTCGGTTTGGCTCTGGCGGTGAGCATCGCGCCCAGCGTCCAACCGTTGCAGCTCGCCGCGCCATTCGGCGTCGCGCTGCTACTCGAAGCGGCCCGCGGGCTACCCGTAGCGCTGGCCGCTTCAGGGGCGCTCTGGGCGGCCGGCATGGCGGGCGGCCTGACTGACAACCTCCGCGGCGCGCGCGAGACCCAATCGCTGCCCGTGGTTGACGATGAGACCTCGCCACTCGGCGCTCTGCTGTCGCTCTTGGTGGCGTTGATCTTCTTGGAAGGGGGCGGCGCGTCGCGCGTCGCTGCTGCGCTGTCGTCGCAACCTACCGTGTCTCACGGCGTCTTGTGGCAAGTCGCGCTCGGGTTGACGCACGCGATTGAGCTCGCGCTCGCTGTCGCCGCGCCGGTGGTGGCGGTATCCATCGTGCTCGAGCTGGCCAACGCGCTGATTTCGCGGGCCGCGACTCCCGCCCACGTCGTCGCGCTCCTCGCTCCGTTGCGCTCGATCCTGATCTTGGTCTGCTTTGCGCTTCTATTCGAGCGGATGGCGAGCCTGTTGGCGAGCGTGGCCGCGCACTCACCGTGACCCGAATCGGCACGAATTTCGAAAGGCCGACGATGATCGGCTCGCGCGGGAAAGTTCAGCTCTAACTAAAGCGGGGTCCGTTGCCGCGACCAATTTCGCGCTCAGGAACAGCTATTTGGCATTTCCTCAACGGAATGTGTTCGCACTGCCCACTGCATGCCCAATACCTCGGATGCGGACGCGCCCGATGCGGGCATGCGCTCCTGCTGAGTGCCTGAACGAATCGCAAAGTGATGCTACGGAGAACTTCGATGAGATTGACGACGGCACTGGGTTCGATTTCGGCAGCGTCGGGATTGGTTTGCCTGTTCTCGGCGATGAGTTGTTCGCAGAGCAACACGGGCTCGACCCCAGCGGGCACCGCGGGCGCGTCGAGTGTGGCAGGCGCGCCTGGCCAAGTTGGCACCGCCGGCGCGTCCACTGGCGCGAGCGGAGCGCCGGCAACTGGCGGAGCTTCGAACCCGTCGACCGCAGGGAGCAGCTCGTCGGTGGCCGGCGCCGTGAATGGCGCTGGCGGCGCTGGCGGGGTGACGAGTGGCGGCGGCGGAGCGAGCGGAGGGCCGAGCGCGACCGGCGGTTCGAGCGGAGCGGTGGGCGCGGCGGGAGCTGCCGCGTGCGCGCCGCCAACGGTCAACTTGAGCGGGGCCGATGCAGTCGTTGGCGGCAAGCTCATTCAGTTCAACGACAATGGCGGTTGGTGTTGGTACCAGGACGAACGCGTCGTGGTCGATACCAAGGCGAACAAGTTGGTGATCGGTTCCGTCGCCAGCGGCGGCTCACGCAACGGCTACCAGGAAGCGGTGATCTACGACATCGCAGCGGGGACGAAGAAGCTTTTCACCCTCAGCACTGGGCTTGCCAGCAACGTCGACGATCACAATGCGCCCGCGTTCTTGGTTCGACCCGATGGCAAGTACTTCGCCATGTGGTCCGGACATCGCAGTGACTGTCTGAGCCGTACCAGCATCTTCGACGGCAGCGCGTGGTCGGCCGAAAAGAAGTTCGATTGGGCTGGCAGCGGCTGCCCGTGGGCCGGCGCGAGCACCAACATGGTCACCTATTCGAACCCCTGGTACATCGGCACCTCTATCTACGCCGGTGTGCGCTCGGTCGGCACCGATCCCGCGATCCTGACGTCTACCGATGACGGCGCGACCTTGAGCTACTACGGCCGGCTGATGGCGACCAAGCAGACTGGCTACGTCGCTGGCTACTTCAAGTACTGGGGCAACAACACGGACCGCATCGACTTCGTTGGCACCGAAGCTCACCCGCGCGACAAGGACACGAGCCTCTTCCACGGCTACATCAAGGACGGCAAGGTCTACGACTCGATGGGCGCCGTGAAAGATGACGAGCTGAAGGACCCGAACTCCACCACCAGCACCGCGGTCGACATCAATACCTACACGCCGGTATTCAAGACGGGCTCGACCATTGGCGGCGTGAAGCTCGAACACGCTTGGAATCACGATATCGTCCGCTACGCCGACGGAACCATCGCCATCCTGGGACAGGCGCGGGTGACCGGTACCGGTTCGGACGATCCGGACAAGCGCATGCTGTACTTCCGCTTCGACGGCACCACGTGGAAGTCGACCTATCTGGTCAAGGCCGGCACGAAGCTTTACCCCGACGAGCAAGATTACACGGGCCTCGGCGCGCTGGTTCCAGACGATCCGACGACCATCTACATCTCGTCGCCCTACGATCCGACCACCGACAAAATGGGCTCGAGCGGCAAGCGCGAGATTTGGCGCGGAACCACGTGTGACAACGGAACCACGTTCAAGTGGACGCCGGTCACGGCCAACTCGACGAAAGACAACATTCGTCCGGTCGTGCCGCGCTGGGACGCGAGTCACACCGCGCTGCTCTGGATGCAGGGCACGTACACCTCGGCGCAGAAGTACGCGATGAGCATCGTCGGCATCATCGTGGGCCAGTAGCGCTAACGCAACTCGAGCAACAGATCCGCTCCGAGCACGACATGCTCGACCGGCTCGGAGCGGGCCACGACGCTGCGGAGCTCCGTCAAGTAGGCGCGTTGCAAATCGCGTAGGCGGGCCAAATCAGCCGTAGAAACACCGAACAAGTTGTACATCATGCCGCGCTGGCCCGCGTCGATGCGCGCGGCGGCTTGGCGCAGCCACCACACGCGCAGCTTGCGCGCAGCGTCCGGATCTTGTCGCGTATCGAGCGCGGTGACGCTCTCTTGCCGGTAGTGGCTACCGTCGAAAGAAATCTGCCCGCTGTCTTCCAGTAGTTTGAGGCAGCGTGCCTCCGTGCTGGGTTCGATGCCAATCTGCTCGGCGATCCAGCCGGGTTGGTGGCTCGCTTGCGCCGAATAGGTTTGCAGTTCGAGCGCGCGCAGCACGGCTTGCGACCACGGTTCGTCGTACGCGAGTCGGCGCGCGACCTGGAGTTTGCGCCACGGCTCAGCAGCGCTCGGCAAAGAGCGAGGGTCGACGAAGGCCTCGAGGAAGTCGAGCAGGCGGAGCGAGCTGCGCTCGATCATCAACAGAAAATCGGGCAAGCGCGGTTCACTCGTCCCCGATAGCCAACGCGCAATCGCGAAGCGGCTCTTGCCACTATAGCGAGCGAGCTCGACGAGGCTCGTGCCGCCGCGTAAGTCGTCGAGCAAGACAGCGATGCCTTCGGGCGTGAACGGGTCAGTGGTCGTCAGCCACGGCGGCGGTACGCGATAGAACTCGGCGAGCGCAGCGCGCACATCGATCCCCAACCTGGAGGCGACCCAAAGCGCCTTGGACGCCGACGGGAAGCTGTTGCCGCGTTCCCACTGATGCACGACATTGCTGCGCGCCCCGAGCCGGCGGCAGGCGGCCTTTTGGGTGCGTTTTCCACGCAGAGCTCGCAGAAATTCCGCTGCCAAACGGGCGTAATCCATGTGTAGAGTTTTGCACATATCTTGGTGATTTGAAGCCACTAAATGTGCATATCGGCTCTTGCTCGCGACCCCCGCTCTCGCCATAGTGAATGCAGCTGGAGGTTTTGGTGATGATGCGCGTGACAAGGCTCGTTCCGACGATGATGGTGGTGGCACTCGTCGCAGGTTGCGGTGGTGGGCAAACCGGCGATCTGTCCGGTGAGAACGGCAAGAAGGGCGGCACGACCGGCAGCTCGAACGGCTGCGACGACCAGCTCACCGAAATCTCATTGGACGAAATGTCGGCGCTCGGTTTCGACGCGGCCAGCGTGCTGGCGTTTGCCACGCAGCGCTTCGAGACCGACCTCGCTTGGCAAACCGTGCCCTCGGTCGTGTATTCGCCGTCGGCTAGCGCGAGCAGGCTCACGCTCACTCTGGCGTCACAGGGCAAGGCTTGGTTCGTGCACTCGGTCCCCGCGCCGCCAGCCAATGGTCAAGGGGGTGGGCTACTGCTCGAGCCCATCTGTCCACCCGACCGTCTCAGGCTTGGGGTACGCGCCGAGTTGCAGAGTGCGGATGGAGCGCTGGCCGAGTCGTTCGACGCGTCGCTCGAGGCGCGCAGTCCATTCGTCGCAACGCTGGAGCATGCGCTCGTGCCCGAGCAAGTGGCCGGAACCTTCGCCATCGTCGGCGCGACTCCGCCGGCTGGGGGCGGCTCAGCGTCGGTCAAGGATCTCGACTTGAGCGCGGTGCTGACGCCTGGCGGCATGGCTGGAACACTGACCGGCCAGTTGACGACCATGAACAGTCAGGTGGCGAGCTCTTCGATCGTGATCTTTGCGCGCTTTCCGAGCGACGCGCGCTGCGCGCCGAATCCGGGCAGCCCCGCCGCGGCCGTGCCGGTCAGTCCGGACAACGCGGCGCTGGGTCAAACGGGCAACGACGCCTTGAGCGTGGTCAATGGTTGGAAGCCGATCGCGCTGACTTGGGCGGACGGCGCGCACGGTTCGCTCGAACTCCAGCTGAGCGAGTTGGGTAGCGGCTGCGTGCAGGTCGCGAGCAGCCTCGGTTTCGATGATCCCGCGCTGCCAGCCGCGACCGTCGTGTACCCCGTTCGATTGAAGGCAGTCACCGCTGACGGACGCTGGCAAGGTGACTATCCGGCGAGCCTCGTGACTTGGCCCAACGCCAATGGCTCGGGGTTCTCCGAGCGCATCGAGTTGAACGAGACCTTCGTTGCGAACGAGGTCGCGGCCACCGGCTTCGGCCAGGCTGCGATCCCAAGTGGCACACAGCGACTCAACGTGAGACTCGAAGCGCTGTTCGAGGCCGAAAATGCGACGGGGAAGGTCTCGCTCGATGCGTTGACAGATCCGCCGTGCGTGACGAATCCGGAGCCGCCTTCGGGCAACTCGGCGCCCGGTTGTTCGGGCACCGAGGTCACGCCCGTGCTCGGCGCGACATGGCCGGGCTGAGCGCCGCCGCGGTCCGGACCTCGGCGCGTCGGACCTCCGCGCCGTAGGCCGACACGGTCGCGCGGTGCCGCGTGGCCTGATGAAAAATCACAACGGGATGCGGTAGGCGATCGAGATTCCGAGCGAAAATACCGTATTTCTGCCGGTGAGGGAGGCTTCGTCGAGGAACGGATCTTGGGCCGCCGTGGTCGGTAAGAACCAGTTGGCATAGCGAAACGTGGTGCCCAACGACCAATGGTCGGCAAGGTAGAAGGCGGCGCCGCCGAGCAACCCGATGGCGGCGCCTTCGGTGCGGATGGTCGAACCGCGTTGCCCGACCAATGCCAGATCGGAGTTCTTGTCTTTGACCACGAAGCGATCGCTGACGACCGCCAAGCCACCCGAGACGCCCCACCACAGCTCGACGCTCTCACCGACATACGGGTAATGGCGAATCGTACCCTCGAGGGTTAGATAGCTCCGGCTGTGATCGCGTACGATTTCTTCGGGATCGTGGCGAGGGGCGTCGGTCGTGGGGATCAGGCCGAGCATCACGCCTGCCCCGAAGGCGAAGCGCTTGCTGTTACGATAGATTTGCCAAACGTCGAGCTCGAAACTCGTGTCGCCGTTTTTGCAGCCTTGTCCGGAGCTGCGTTCGGCGCACACGGACGCGCCTGGTAATGTCAGCCAGCCCACGCCCAGTTCTGCGCTGACCATCGGGCGTGCCAATGCAGCGAAGCCGCGGGCCAAGCGCGGATCGTTGTAGTCCGGTGCGTGCTGGGTGGGGGGCGGCAAATCATCGGCGAGGCACGGCGCGACGCGTGACCCGAGCGCGCAGGCCGTAAGCAATGCGGCAAACTTCTTCACGGCGGCCCTACTTTGGGGGGGCCGGAGTCGAAGGCGCCCAGTTGCTGTGCGATGCCGAGTGCGGCGGTGATGCCGAGGAAAAAGCAGAGGAGAATGATCAACGCCGGGGAGTGGGAGCGCGAGCGCGGACGGGAGGGAGACGGGAGCACGGGCACGGGCACGGGCACGGGCACGTTCGAGAGTGTGAGCGTGTGGCCTAGGCGCGTGTGTGCGAGGTTTGGCGCGAGCGTTGAGTCGGCGGCGGCGAGCAGGTCGCGGAAGAATTGGCGCGCATCTCGAGCGCGGTCGTGGGGGGATTTGGAGAGATTTTTTTCGAGCAGCTCGGTGAGCGCCAGCGGAAGATTCGGGGCGCGGTCGGACAGCGGGGGAACGGCCGCGCTTTGTTGTTTGAGCAACACTTGGATGGCGTTTTCGCCATCGAAGGGCGGGCTGCCGCACAGGCACTCGTAGCCGATGGTGGCGAGGGCATACACGTCACTCGCGGGCGTAGATGGCCCTCCCGCTGCGCACTCCGGGGCAACGTAGCGCGCGCTGCCGAAGATCGCTCCGGCTCGCGTGGCGATCGCGGGATAGTCCTCGGTGTCTGCGCGAGCGACGCCGAAATCGAGCACCTTCACGAAGTCTGGATCGTCACCGCGTCGCACGAGCATCGAGTTTTCCGGCTTCAGGTCTCGATGCACGATACCACGCTCGTGGGCCTCGCCGAGGGCATCTGCAAGCTGCAGCAAGACGTGAAGCGCGCGCGTGGGGGGCAGCGCGCCCTGTGCCAAAAGTGCCGAGCGGAGCGTCAAGCCATCGAGGTATTCCAGTGCCAGGAACGGGATTGACTGGCCGCCATGCTCGAACTCGGAGAGTGACAGCACGTTGACCAAATTCGGATGGCAGAGCGAACCGGCGATGCGCGCCTCGCGCTGAAAACGGGCACGCAAACCGTCGTTCGCGGCAAGGTCGCGATGCATGATCTTGAGCGCGACGCTCCGCTCCACGCCGAGTTGTTGCGCGCGGTACACGCGGCCGACCGCGCCCGCGCCGATCAGCGCGTCGATGCGAAACTCACCGCGTAGGATTTGCCCGAGGTAGGGGTCCGGGCCATTGTCGACACTGCGCGCGGGCAACGCGGTGCCGTCGCGCGGGCAGAATATCACGCCCTCGGCGTAGCTCTCCCCACAGCTCGAGCAGCGACGCTGGGGCACGCCCATTGCCCGCGAGCTTAGCATGTAGGTGGGCAGACCCTACCTCGATCGGCCGGAAAGCGCCGGGCAAGTCGGCGGCCATGCGGCAAGTTTTCGCACACCGGGCTGGTACAGCGCTCGATCCTGATCTTTTCTGGTCATGACCGAGCTAGTCGAGACTAGGCTCCGCCGGCCATGAGTGACGAGTCGCCTCCCGAGACCCCACCCGAACCGGCCACGGTGCCGGCCGTGGTCGAGGAGCGTCCGGCGGCGAACGTCTACAGCGTCAAGCTGCCGACCTTCGAGGGGCCGCTCGATCTACTCCTGCACCTGATCGAGGAGCACGAGCTCAACGTGATGGATATCCCCATCGCGTTCGTGGCGAAGAAGTACGTCGAGTACATCTCGTTGATGGAGGAGTTGAACATCGACGTGGCGAGCGAGTACCTCGTCATGGCGGCGACCCTCACTCACATCAAGTCGAAGATGCTGCTGCCCGTCGTCCCGACCGACCAGGAGGACGAGGCAGAGGCGGAGCTCGATCCGCGCGCGGAGCTGGTGCGACGCTTGCTGGAGTATCAGAAGTACAAGCACGCCGCTGAACAATTGTCCGAAAATCCCGTCTTGGGTCGAGACGTGTTCTTGCGTGGCGTCCCTGCTCCGAACGTCGAGGGCGTTGCGCCGCTCTCGGGCCTGAGTCTGTTCAAGCTTTTGGACGCGTTCCAGGGCGTCCTGTCACGCGCAAAAAAGCACGTCGATCACCAGATCGACTTCGAGCGCTTCTCCATCACGGACCGCATCAATGAGCTGTCAGAACTGCTCAAAAATCGCGGAAAAGTGCTGTTCGAAGAGCTGTTCGAGGGCGCCCGTGGGCGAGCCGACCTAATCGTGACCTTCCTCGCGATCCTGGAGATGACGCGCCTGCGACTGACGCGTGTCGAACAAGCGGGCCCGCTCGAGCCGATATTCGTCGAGCTGGCCGTCAGTGACGAATTTGGGTCGGCGGCGATCGACGATCTGGACCGCGCCTACGAAAGCTCGGTGCACGATCCGGAAGCGACCAGCGCGGACCCCTCTGACGACTATTTTCGCAAGGGCGAGCCCGACGCGGAGCGCGCTCCTGCGTTCGACGACGATGAAGACGACGACGAGTCGGACGACGACGATGAAGACGACGATGATGATGATGACGAGTCGGACGACGATGATGATGATGATGATGACGACGACGAGTCGGACGACGACGGTGAGACGCCCGACACGGAGCGGGACTGATGGCAGCTAGGAAACGTAGAGTCGCGCAGCCCAAACGGGCGGCTGAAGTCGAAGTCGAGCCCGAGCTCGCTGCTGAGGGTGAAGTCGGGACCAGCGCGCCTGCCGAGGCAGAAACCGAACCCGAGCCCCAGGTCGAGGCGCCAGCCGCTGAGGCGGAGATCCCGGCATCGCCCGAGGAACAGCCGGATTTAGAGGCCAAGGCTTCGCTCGCCGCGGGTGAAGAAGGCGACACCTCTCCCGAGTCCGAGTCCGAGCGAGTGACGCTGCCTCCTCGATCTCGGGTGAAGGACTCCGAGGCGGATGCGGGAGCCGAAGCCGAGGTCGCCGCCGAGACGGTGGCGGACGATTCGGAGAGCCAGCTGGACTTCGACGAGGAGCTGATCGGCAAGGGCCCTTCAGAGGTGGACGAAAGCCGAGTCGACGACACCGGCGCATACCTCAAGGGGTTGATCGAGGCGTTATTGTTCGTTTCCGACCGTCCGCTCGAGATCAAAGACTTGGCGCGCGCCGCCAAGATCGACAAGAAGCGCGTCGAAGAACTGCTCGAAGAAATCCGGCAGGACTTTCAGCATCGCGGCGTTCGCTTGGACGAGGTCGGGGACGGTTACGCCTTTCGCAGCAACCCCGCGTACTCGGAGTACGTGCGTGGCTATTTGTCATTGAAGCCGGTGCGTCTCTCGCGCGCGCAGTTGGAGACGCTGTCGATCGTGGCCTACCGTCAACCGATCACGCGACCCGAAGTCGACGACATTCGCGGGGTCGACGCTGGACCCGTGTTGAAGGGCCTTTTGGAGCGCGATCTGATCCGCATCATCGGCAAAAAGGACGAACCGGGCCGCCCGATGCTGTATGGCACCACGTCCACGTTCTTGCAGGTATTCAGCCTGAAATCGCTGCGCGATCTGCCGACGTTGCGCGAGTTCACCGAGCTGAACGACGAATCACGTAAGACCTTCGCCGAGGAGCTCGGGGAGGAAGCGCCGGAAGGACCAATCAGCTTCGAGCAAGCGATGGCCGCTGACGCAAGCCTCGACACCCCGAGCGGTGAGTCCGACGCGGGTGACGCAGGTGAGGAAGGTCCGGCTGACTCCGGTGCCGTCGACGCCAACGAGGCCGCGCACTCCGAAGGCGAGAACGCGGTCGCAGACGCTTCGGAGCGCGAAGAGTCGGAAGAAGCCGAAGAGTCGGACGACGACGATGATTCGGACGACGACGACGATGATTCGGACGACGACGACGATGATTCGGACGACGACGACGATGATTCGGACGACGACGACGATGATTCGGACGACGACGACGACGACGATTCGGA
>Ga0164308_10001119_pt1 | contig 14214 bp, 14 predicted proteins | sample Whisoiple_246_MG_FD_109983 | JGI IMG/M metagenome (GOLD analysis project Ga0164308, IMG submission 109983) | Soil microbial communities amended with fresh organic matter from upstate New York, USA - Whitman soil sample_246_MG | ecosystem: Environmental > Terrestrial > Soil > Unclassified >...
AGCGGTCGCGGGCTCTCTGTATCCTAGCCGCGACTTCAGCGCGCCGGTTCAGAAAACGGTGTGCGCGTTCGCTGCGTGGCGCGCTCGTAGTGAGGCGCGGAAGCGCTTCCCACCTGCGCGTGTCAGGAGTATGTCAGCTTCACCATGCAGCGCACCGAGCGACTCTTCGCACTCACCGAATACCTGCGTGGTCGGCGCACGGGAGTCACCGCGGAGGTATTGGCCGAGCGCTTCGGCGTGACCCTGCGCACGATCTATCGGGATCTCGACACGCTGCGGATGGCGGCCTTGCCGGTTTCGGCCGAGCGTGGCCGAGGCGGCGGCTATGCCCTCGATCGCAGCTACAGTTTACCCCCCGTGAACTTCACCGCGCGCGAGGCCGCGCTGCTCGTTGCACTCGGACGGTTTGCGATCGAGATGCGCTTGCTGCCCTTTGCCGAAACGCTCGACTCTGCGCTGGACAAAGTGCGAGCGGCCCTGTCGACCTCGGCGCAACGCGAGCTGCTCACTCGGCTTTCCGAATTGTCGTTCCACGGGGTGCCGGCGCTGCCGACCAAGAAAGCCGTTCGCAGCGCGTTGGAACGCGCGTGGTTCGAGCAATGCCCGTTGCGCGTGGTGTACGTCGATGGCAACTTCGTGCAGAGCGTGCGCACGATTCGCATTTTGGGGGTGCTGATGGAGCGCCACGAAACGCGGCTGGATGCCGTCGACGTGGACACCCAAGAACGCCGCCATTTTCGCTTGGATCGCATCGAACAGGCCGAAGTCGTGCGCGTCGATCCGGGGCCTGCTGCGACTGCTCCTACTTTCGTTGGTAAGCGCCGGTAAACGGATTTTGTTGGCAAGCGAAGCTATCACTCGTGTGACCCGCGCCAGCGATGCGCACTTGGCCAGTGAACGGATCGCTGTAGCAGCGCACCACGCGGCCGCCGTTGTTGGCCGCTGCAGACGCCGGGGCAGGCGGCGGACGCACCATGCCGGGCAGCGAGCTCGCGACGACCGGTGAGCCCGGCGTTGGCGCAGCCGGGCTCACGGCGGCCTTCGCTATCGGCTGAGTGACGGGCTTGGACTCGGGTATGCCACTCGGGGGACCAGGCGAGAGGTCCGGATTCAGAATTAGGGGTGCCGACGCGGCGGGCGGGACCGCCGCGCTGACGGGTTGTTCCGAACCGGGTAGCTGAACGGCGTTGGAGGATGAATCGGACTTGCTGCGCAAGAGTAGCGCGAGCGCGGCCAAGCCCAGCGCGATCGCGATCGCGACCCCTATCACCACGGGCAGCAATGCCGAGCGCTTTTGCACGGGACGCGACCCCGGGTGAGAATGAATGACCGCCGCGCCGGTGGTGCCGGCGGCGGTCACCGCTCGAGCCAGCTGACTGCCGCTGAAAAGCAGTGTCGGCGGATCCATGGGCAGCGTCGCCTCCGGCCCGGTTGCCTGCGGAGCACTGAGCGGAATTGGCTTGAAACGGCCGGATATGACGTCGGCAAGACTGGTGGCGAGCTCTTGTGCGGAAGGGAATCGCAGCAGCGGATCGCGATTGGCGCCCTTTGCAAACCATTCGTCGAAGCCGGGCAGGAACAAGCCTTGCTGTGACGGCGGCACGATTGGGCGCGCGCAAATATTGAGCAAGAGCTCGCCAAAGGTCTCGCCATCGAATGGTCGCGTGCCCGTCAGGCACTCGCACGCGATCACCGCCAATGACCAAAGGTCCGAACGATGATCGAGCGCCTTCTTACCCTCGACCTGTTCTGGACTCATGTAGTACGGCGTGCCCATGGTGACTCCGGTGCGCGTCTCCGCGCCGCCAAAGCGCGGCCCGGTCGCCTTGGCGATGCCAAAGTCCAGCACCTTGGCCAACTCCTGGTCGTCTTCGCGAACCAGGAAGATGTTGTCCGGCTTGAGATCACGGTGCACGATTCCGCCAGCGTGCGCGCGACCGATTGCGCGCGCTACCTGCGTGATGACCGACAACGCACGCTCGGGCGCCAGGCGCTTCTCGCGCTCCAAGCAATCAGCCAGGGTTTCGCCTTGCAACAGCTCCATGACCAAGAACGGAGTGTCGTCGTGCACGCCGTAGTCGAGCACTTGCACGACATGGGCACTGCGCAGCGAGGCGGCGGCTTGTGCCTCGCGTTTGAATCGCTCCGCGCCTTCGACAGTGGCGGCGATCGACGGATCCATCAGCTTGACTGCGACCCAGGAGTTCAGTGCCAGGTGCTCGGCCAACCAAACCGAGCCCATGCCGCCCTTTCCGAGCTGCCTGTCGAGCCGATAGCGTCCCGCTAGAACCTGTGTTTCCAAGAATCGACATTGTACGGCCAATGCGCCCGTGATGACCAGACGCTGCGAAAGCTCGGCTTTGCCGCTGACTTGACGAGCGCAGGTGGCGCTCCCTACGCTGCGCGGATGCATCGACATTCGCGTCGTCCGCACCCTGCGCGCGGTTTTCGCGCACGACTCGGGCTCGGTCTGTTGCTCGTGGCGCTGGCCGCGACCGCTTGCGGAGGATGGCGACTGCCGCCGCCGCACGAGGTGCGCGCTCTCCCGGACCCCGACTCCACCTACGCGGTGGTGCTCGATACGCTCAAGACCGAGAAGTACACGATCGTCGAGCAGGATGCAGCTGCGCACAACGTGCGCGTGCGCAGCCACGTGGACGAAAACGCAGCTTCGCGCGTCAGCTTGATTTTGCTGCACGTCGAGAGCGGTGCGGTTTACCTCTCGCCGTCGGGCTACCTGGTTCGCCCCGATGGCACGACTCACCACGCGCTGATCACCGAACTTGCCTCGTTGCACCGGACCCTGGAAAAAAAGTTCGCTACCAGCCGACCCTCGACGAGCGCAGCGCTTCGCTCCCCGGCGCCTGCCCAAGGCTCGCTGCCGGTTGCGTGGAGCGAACCCGCCCACGATCCGAGTGTGTGGGGGCATGGCAGCTTCACGTGCTTGCCAATCAAGCTCGCGGACGAAGAACAAACGCAGCTCAGCCTCAAGCTATCGAACGGCGAGACGGCAGACGTGTTGCTTTCACTCGCTCACGCCCCTGAACTCTGCCGCTCGCCCGCTCAATGCAAGCTGGCCGGGGGATGCCCCGCGCTCGGGATCGCCGACGCAGACCGCGTGTCGCGCCTGGCCGCGCGCCTCGCAAAACACGAAATCGATGGGCTCGCGACGCTGTTATCCAAGGACCAGCCGATCGCCGTGATCGATCTCGCCAAACATGGCTCGATCGCGCAAGCCATGGCCGACAAGCACTAGCCGCGCTCGAGATCGCGAACGGGCTCCCGAATCCGCCATGCCAGGCGTGCTCGGTGTTACGCTCGTCACATGCCGTTTATCGGTTTCGCCGACGCCGACGCCAAGTTTTTCAAGCTGCTCGTCAAACATCAAGATCGTGCCTGGTTCCAAGCGCACAAGGCCGAGTTCGAAGCGGGCTGGCAGGCGCCGATGAAAGAACTATTGGCCGATGTGCGCGCGGGCATCGACCGCGCCTATCGCCATTGCGATCTGGGCGAGCCGAAGCAATTTCGCATCTTTCGCGACGTGCGCTTCGCCAAGGACAAGTCTCCCTACAAAACCCATGTCGGCGGTTTGATCCCGATCACTCGTCGCGGCAAAGTGACGGAGGTACCGATGGCGCTCTACGTGCACGTCGGACAGCCCAATTCCTTCGCTGCTGCCGGGCACTACATGATGGACCCGCGGTCGCTCGAGCGTTATCGCGCGGCCGTGGTCGACGAAAACCGTGGCAAAGAGTTGACCAAGTTGCTCGCTGCGCTGACCAAAAAGGGCTTCGTCGTGCGTTCGTACGACTCGTACAAGCGCATGCCCAAAGGTTATGACGTCACACACCCGCGGGCCGAGCACTTGCTGCGCAAGGGCCTGACGGTGGGCTTTCCCGAGTTGCCCAAGGGGATCTTGGTTTCGCCCAAGTTCAGTGCCTGGTTGATTGGCCAGGCCAAGCTCGCGGCTCCGCTCGTGGAGTGGCTGACTTTCGCGACTCATTGAAGCCTCGAGCGGCCTGACTCGGTGCGATGGTTGTCGCTCGCGCCCTGCCGATTGTGACAATTGCAGGGCGTTGCGTTGACCGCTTGTGACATTTGCGTAAACTAATGATGGCGAGATGACCCTCTCAGCGTATGCGAGCCGCCCGCTCTTCGTCCCACCGGGAATTGCGGTGGTCCGCACTGGGCCGACCACGCGCGCGGAGTTCGAGCGCCTGCTCGAACAGGAACCGGGCTGCGAGCTCTCGGGAATCCGCCCGATCCCCGCTCCGGCTCGCCGCACCAGCTTGCTGCAAGTCGTGGCCGACGCCCTCCAGCTGACCCGCGCGCGCCATCGCTCGCCGCGTTCATTCGAAAGCAGGTAACCGGTGCCCAACTCCGCACAAGTCGTGTTTGCTCTGGCAATGGCCCTTTGGGTGGTTGACGTGCGCTTCGCGCCCAAGCACGACGCCGCTCCGGCAGCGCCCGCGAGCATCGCTTGTCAGAGCGGTCCTAGCTCGGAGGTGCCCGCGGGCAGCGATTTCGAAGTGGTGGTGTGTGCTGAGCGCAGCAAGTAGCGTTCAGGCAGATTCGGGGCGCACGTCGCCGAGGCCATTACGCAGCCGCCCTGCCCGAGACTTTCTCAGCTTTTCTGCCCCGCGAAGCAAGAAGCCCAGCGCCAAGACCAACCCATAAACGATGGGCTGGGTGTGGTCGGCCTTCACCCGCAAGTAGAAGTGCAGCACGGCCAAGATCCCGATCGCGTACGCCGAGCGATGCAATAGCTGCCAGCGCCGAAAACCCAGGCGGGCGACGCTGCGCCTGCTCGAGGTCAGCGCGAGCGGCACGAGCAAGACGAACGCTGCAAAGCCGAGCGCGATGAACGGCCGCTTGAGCGCGTCACGCAGCACGACGGCCAGGGCGAAGCTCTGATCCAAGCCTAGATACACCAGAAAGTGCAGAGCGGCGCTGAAGAAGGCGCACAAGCCCAGTGTGCGACGCACGCGCAATGGCCAGTTCCAAGTGAACGCGATTTTGAGCGGCGTGCAGGACAGCGACGCACACAAGAAGATGAGCGAGAGCAGCCCGATTTGATTCAGCGCGGTGGCGATTGGATTGGCGCCGAGGCGATGCTGTGCGACGCGCCAGGCAATCGATGCGAACGGCAGCAAGGCTCCCGTGATGGTGGCGGGGACGAGCCACGGCAGCTTGGACCTCGCCATTTCAAAAGTACCGCGCGAGGTTCATACCCCGATACAAGTCGGCGACCTGTTCACCATAACCGTTGAAGGGGAGCGTCTTGCGTCGCGACAGCTCTCCGATACGCCGCTCGCTGGCTTGGCTCCAACGCGGGTGGTCGACCTCCGGGTTGACGTTGGCATAAAAGCCATACTCCGAGGGCGCCGCGCGGCTCCAGGTGGTCTCCGGTTCTTGTTCTTGAAAGCGGATCTCCACCAGCGACTTTGCGCCCTTGAAGCCGTATTTCCAAGGCACGACCAAGCGCAACGGCGCACCGTTCTGGCCGGGCAGGGGGGCGCCGTATAGGCCGAGCGCCAGCAAGCAGAGGGGGTTCATCGCCTCATCGATGCGTAAGCCCTCCACGTATGGCCAGCTCAAAGCGTGGCTTTCTTGGTTCGGCAGCTGCTCCGGATCGAGCAGCGTCGTGAAGCGGACGTACTTGGCGCGCGACGTGGGAGCCAGCTTCTTCAGCAAATCGGCGAGCGGCACACCGAGCCACGGGATCACCATGGACCAGGCTTCCACGCAGCGCATGCGGTACACGCGCTCTTCCAGCCCAAACCAACGGATCAGCGTGTCGATGTCCAACGTGCGCTGTTGTTCGACCTCGCCCGTGACGCGCACCGTCCACGGCTGTGGCTTGATGCGGAAGCCCAAGCTCGCTGGTTCGGACTTCGAGAAGCCGAGCTCGTAGAAGTTGTTGTAGGTGGTGATGTCTTGATACGAGGTTGGAGCTTCGCTCGTGCCATATCGCCCGCGCTTGTCGATGCGCCAGGGGGCAGCTCCGCGTGCGGCGGGCGGCAACGGCGGGGGCTTGGCCGGTGGATCGGCGCTGCCCAACCCGGAAAGCGAAGTCAGCCCCGCGCCGAGCGCCGCGCTCGTGCCCACGAACAGTGCGCTCGACTTGATGAACTCCCGGCGCCGCGCGTACAGCTCGGGCGCCGTAATTTCACTGCTCGCGGGCGGCCGCGGTAGGTTCCGCATGCGTCGAGGGGGGCTCAGACCTCGGCTTTGGAGGTGCGAGGCAACGCTTCACGGGTAGCTTCCGCGATGTTCGATTCATCGGTGCCACCGGCGAATTCTTGGCCGGCCGTGGAAGGCACGAACGGACCTCCGGACTCTTCCGGGATCACGCTTTCGCGGCGTTCGAGCTCGGCATCCTCTCCCGAAGTCGCTGCTTGGAGAAAGGCTTCGCCCAGTTCTTCCGAGAGTTCTTCACGGGCAGCGCCGTCGATGAACGCGCGGCTGTCACCATCGCGAGCGCGGTTCGCTTGCGAAGCCTCGAGCAGCTTTCGCTCGTACTCCGGATCCAAGTGGCCAGTTGCATCGCGGCGTACTACGGGCTTCTTGCGGCTGTTCATGATCGGGTCCTCCAGCTCGACTCAGACTACTCCTCCAGCTCTGCATCGCAAGCGCGGGGCAGCGCGAACTGCTTAGCCTGTGGCGTTCGTGTTTTTTCCCGACATCGGCGGCCGAAGCATTTAGCAACGGCTCGCGGTCACTCTGCCCCGTTCAACGCTGCGCCGAAGTCGGCGTGAGGCCGCAGAATCTTCGATGAAACGTGGATTTGCAGGCTCTCGAGGCGTGCGGCCGCGTTCTTGCTAGAGCCGCGTTTGCGCCGTGGGTCGGTGTTCGCAATCTTTCTCCTTTCGGCTCGCCAGCGCCTCCGCGGCTCGTCCAAACACGATCAACCGGAGTCCTTCTCGACCAACTCCAGAGTGCAGCTCGTTTCTAGGCGAAACTGGCCTCGGCATTTGGGTACCAGGCGCAACTCTGGACATTTTTGCTCGAGCCGTTTGCGGAGCAAGATCAAGCGGCTCTCCAAGTTGTCCTTGATTGGCGGCAGACCGAGGCTCGGGTCGAGTCTCAACTCTCGGTTACTGAACTCGGCCCGCGCTCCATCCACGAAGCTGCGTAAGATTTTCCACAAGATCCGCCCAGGTAGATTGCGAATCAAATATTCGTCATCGACGAATACGCAGTCGTCGTTGCGATAAAAGCAAAACCTCAGCACCCGGGCTGCTTTCGTCGGCTTCGGGGGGAAAGCAGAGCGGGTGATGGCTTGCGCTTCCTCCGCTTCCGCGCGCAGCATCATGTTCTCGATGGCAATTGCCAGTTGATGCCCGATCACGTCGAGAAACGTTTCGTGCCATTCCTCGAAACCGAGGGGATTTTTGCTCTCTACTGCCAGCACGCCCGCCAAGCGCCCGTGAGCCAGCAACGGAATGGCCATCTGGCTTTGCGCGTCGGGCAGACCAGGCAAAGGAATTTCGGCACCCGGCGCGTGCGCACCGTGATCCTGCGCGGTGCGGCCGATCGCGCGCCCATAGTTGAGTGAAGCCGCGACGTTCGTCAGGCGTATCGTGTGCTCGGTCTGCGCAACGGTGCCGATCAGACCGTCGCCGATCCGAACCTCCGCCCCAATGCCGCTTTCCCCATAGCCGCGGCTGGCCAGCGAGACGAGGCGCTTGCCGGTCTCGTCTGGCAATAGCAACATGGCATGCTCGAAACTCAACTCTTCACGCAGCGCGTCGAGCAAGGTCGAAAGCAAGCCATCGAGATCCGTAGCGCCCCGCAGACGCTCGGTCACCGCGCTCAGCGCGCGCAGTTCGCTGCGTAGCGAGAGCGGCGCTGGTTCCGAGTCCTGGTGCTGGTCCTGGTCCTGGTCCGCCGGTGCCGGCCCGAGCGAACCTTCGAGCTCACGAATTGCCAGCACCTCGTACACATCGGCCGACAGCAACTTGAAGACACCGAGCATGCCGGTGTGAGAAGCAATGGCCTGAATACGCGTGGCCATCTTGTCGAACAAAGGGCCGCTCGTCTGCGAGTGGTCGAAGCGGAGATCGAGGTCGTAGGTTTGGAGCGTGACCGGATCGATCACCTGCACGCTAGCGAACGGATTTTCAGCTACGTTTTGCTTGGTCTTGTTGAAGAATTGACAGGACAGCGCAATCCGCCGCTCATCCACGCGAAAGATTTGGCTCAAGTAGGTGACGTTGGGAACACCGCTGGCTGAGCAAGTGCTGATGATGGAAGGCAACACGCCCGCGAAACAGCGCTGCAAGTCGGCGAGTCGGATCACGAACTCACCCCGGCAATCCGCCCCGCGCCGGGCCCTGGAGTTTGATCGAACATACTCTCGAGCTGAAAGCGCAAGGCGTAGCTGGGAAAGTAGCGAATACGGCGCAGCAGCTTCTCTTGATGCCCGATGAAGATCAGCCCCTCACTGAAGCGCGTGAAATAGCGATCTTGCAAAAGGCGCTGGGCTTCGGTGGTCTCGCTGATCTCGATCAGCTGACCCTTCACCTGCAGCGAGCGATGATCGATCCCGCGCGAGAAGGTGAGCGCGATTTGGCGATTGTCTCGTAGGTTGCTCAAGGTGAGCGCACTGCCAGCCGCGGGCAGGAACACCGTCGCCGTGCAGCTCGTTGCCTCGACAGCCACACCAAAGCCTCGCGCGCTCGCAGGCCGCAGCGCCGCATCCCGGGTGCCGATCAAGAGCGACACACCGCTTTCCATGTATTCTAGCAATTCTGCCGTCAAAACCAGCTTCGTCACCCCGGCAGAGTATCACGCCCCCCTAGCGCCGGTCCGCTATCGGCCCCATATCTGACTAGCAGCGGCGCAGCTGAACCTGCCGTTGCCCGCGCCATCGTTTCCTGTCCGAGCTCTCATGCCCTCCTCCCTCCCACTCTCCGTTCTCGATCTGGTCCCTCTCTCCAGCGGCAGCACGAGCGCCGCCGCACTGAGGGGCGCTGTCGAGCTGGCCCGCACCGTGGATCGCCTCGGCTTCCGCCGCCTCTGGTACGCCGAGCATCACAACATGCCCGGTATCGCCACCACCACGCCCGAGATCATGATTGCGCACGTGGGCCAGGTGACGACTCGCGTGAGACTCGGGGCCGGCGGAGTGATGCTGCCCAATCACTCCTCGCTCAAAGTAGCCGAGTCCTATCGCTTGCTCGAGGCGCTTCATCCGGGGCGGATCGACTTGGGCATCGGCCGCGCACCGGGGACGGATCCGTTGACGGCCGTCGCGCTACGGCGGTCCCGCAGCGCCCCACTCGCGGACGACTTTCTGGCTCAGCTGGCCGAGCTCAGCGGCTTTGGTGAAGGCACGTTGCCTCCAGGGCACCCGTTCGCCAAAGTCCGCGCAATGCCGGATGACGTCTCTCTGCCGCCGATCTGGCTTCTGGGCTCGAGCGACTACAGCGCCAACGTGGCGGCCGAACTCGGTCTAGGCTTCGCATTTGCTGGCCATTTCAGCCCCGAGCCGGCGGAGCGCCCGATGCGACTTTATCGCGAACGCTTTCAGCCCGGAGCGCTTTCGGCGCCGCACGCCATCCTCGCGTTATCCGTATTCTGCGCCGAGGAAGAAGCGGCCGCTCAGCGTATGGCTTCGAGCATGTTGCTGGCATTCGCGCAGCTGCGCGCCGGGCGGGCGGGGCGCATGCCGAGTCCAGAGGAGGCCCTTTCTCACCGTTATTCTGCGGAAGAGGAAGCGAGCATTGCTCCGTTTCGTCGCTTGCTGATCACCGGCAAACCCGAAAGCGTGCGCCGTGGCATCGAACGCATGGCTGAGCTGACCTCGGCGGACGAGGTCATGCTCGCGACGCACGCCCACGATCCGGAGGCGCGCATCCGCTCCTACTCCCTGATCGCTCGAGAGTTCGGCTGGACCGAGACCCCGGATTGAGCGAGGGTCCACGAAACTCAGCCGCGCTCGACCAGGACCTTGTCGAGGCCCAGCCGAATCAGTCGCGTGCGCTCGCGACGCTCGACCACGCTCGAAGACTCTGGCACCCCGTGACTGGCGAAATGGCGCCGAATTCGAAAGATCTCGCCGTCAATCTGTTGCGGCGTCATGCGCAGGCCACCCGCGAGCTGATCCTTATCCATCCAGCCGCAGGAGGGCGCGGGGATCTGCTCCGCTGAGTCAGCCAGTTTTTGGCGAGCGAGCGTGAGCAGCAGATAATTGTGGGCGCGCGAGCCGAGAGCCACGCTCTTGTGTTCGTATTCCATCGACAGCTCGACGAAATCTTCGTCGGAAGAAACTACGAACTTGAGTGTCGGCGTGCCGCGCTGAACTGCGGTACCGACGCTGGCGGTCAGGTCATTCAAGCTCGGGCAGGAAAATACGTAGCTTTGCCCGCCGAACTCGAACGGCTGCCCGTTGCGCAGACCCCGCACCGTGCCTTCGCTGTCCTCCAGCCGCCAAATCCCGTCCGCGTCTTTGAACAGCGTGATCTCCGGGTTCTCCGTGGAGGGGATGCCGATCATGCCGAAGTTCTCGACCCGGACCGCACCCGAATCCAGTGCCAGCACCATGGCCTGGGGTTCGCTGGCGTCAATCAGGGACCAACGCTGCTCGGGGTGGCCGAAGCTGACCACCGCCCCTTTGATCATCCGATAGGCGCGCCCCGGCTCCACTGTCTCCCCGTTCAGCTTCGTGCCGTTGCGGCTCGCCCGGTCAATCAGTTCCCAGCCGTTGCCCGACCAACGGATGACGGCGTGCTGAGTCGAAACGTACTTGGGCGTCAGGCGCAGGGCGCACTGTGGGCCGCGACCGATCAGGTGTTCGGCCATCAGGATGCAGCTGCGTTCGCCGCCTTCTTCACGCAGTTCGGCCATGGAAACCAGCCTGATTACAGCACAGGACGCCGGCGACTGCGAGCCACTGCAATCGACGGCGACTCGCTTTGCCCGGTATCAAAGGTTGAGGCGCGGAAGGCAGGGAAGCCGGACGCAGCATCCAAGGAGTTGGCAATGGATCATGTCATGAACGACTGCTGGCCGGCGCCGGCGGTGGCAGGGCCCGGGCTGATTGGATCGGCTAGCGCGCGGGCCGTCGACGAGGGCGCCAGCCTTTCGGCCCTGTGGACGGAGCTCGTGAGTGGCTTGTGCAAAATCGAACATACGGAATTTACCGAACAGACATGTACGGTCGTAGTGACTCGTGGGCACCGCCTGTCCGGGGGCGAGGGCGCGCGCTTGTCGGCTCGAGACACCGAGATCCTCGAGCGTGCGCTGCTCGAAGGCGTGCGAAAGTCGGTCGCGGTCGATTTCGGCTTATGCCCGTCGAGCATCGCGGAAATTTTGCGCCGTTGCTTCGTGTTCATGGGGCTGTCGTGCTGGCCGTCACGCATCCCGCTGTTGCTGGTCCTGGCAGCGCACGCCAAGCACGCGCCGGACGCGCAACGGGGCAGCACCTTGCTCCTGGCTCAGAACCAACACTTCCTACGTCAAAGCATCAGTGTCGCGCGGCCAGACAACGAGCTGGCCGAGTGGCTCTCGCCCGCGGAGTACGCAGTCACGCGCTTGCTGATCGAGGGTAAGAGCTACCAAGAGATGGCCAAGCTGCGCGATACTTCGAAGCGCACCGTGGCAAACCAACTCGCTTCGGCGTTTCATCGCTTGGGCATCTCCGGTCGAGCCGAGCTTTTGTGTCTACTCGCCAAGCGTAAGCTCGGCGGTGGACCTGCGGTAGCGAGCGCCAGCTCTTCACACACGCTGACGCCTGAGACCGTGCTCGACTTTCCTCGCCTGGTCGGCCAAGCGGGCCGCTGAGTTCAGTCGATCGGCCACTGCGTCGTGCTGCTGCCGTCGGCCGCAGGCGGCAAGCTCGGTTGCTCCTCGGCAAGCGCCGGCGGTGGCCCGGCCTCGAGCGCACTGACACCGCGCCACCACGCTTTCGGTCGCGGCGCACGAGCGGGCTCCACTGGCTCACCGAGCATGGGCATGAGCAGCTGGGCTCCTCGCTCTGGTGCCAGGCGGAGCAGGGTCTCGGCAGGTTCGTCCCAGGCGTGGATCGCCAAGTTGAAGGTGCCCCAGTGAACTGGCAAGAGCTGACCGCCACCGAGCAGACGCAGCGCTTCGAGCGCGTGGTCCGGGCCGAGATGAATGTCTCCCCAGGCCTCGTGAAACGCACCCACCTCCAACATCACCAGGTCGAAGGCGCCAAAGCGCCGAGCAATTTCCGTGTACTCCGGCGTGAGCCCCGTATCTCCGCTGAAGAAGACGGAATGTTTCGGCCCGCGCACGACCATCGAGGACCAGAGCGTCGCGTTGCGCGAGCCCAAGCCTCGGCCCGAGAAATGCTGCGACGGCGCCGCGCTGATCGAGAGGCCCGTGCCCGGCACGTCGGCTTGCTCCCACCAATCCAGCTCCGTGATGCGCTCAGCTGACACGCCCCAGGCCTGCAGATGCGCGCCCACACCGAGGGAGGTGAAGAATGGCACGTCCCGTTTCGCGAGCTCCAAGATCGTCGGGTAGTCCAGATGGTCGTAGTGGTCGTGCGAAACGATCACCGCGTCGAGCGCCGGTAGCTGCGAGATGGCGAGCGGCACCGGCTGAAAACGTTTCGGCCCGGCGAAAGCGACCGGCGAAGCTCGCTCCCCCCAAACGGGATCGGTGAGCACCCGCGCGCCGTCAATCTCGAGCAACACCGTAGAATGGCCGAGCCAGGTCGCACGCAGCCCTGTCTCCGGAGCGCGCTGCCAACCCGCGAGCGGGCTTCGTGAAGGCAGCGGAGCGCGGGGCGTGCGTCGCTGCCCGCCGCACAGAAACTCGGCGATGGTGGGCGTCGCGGTGCCCTTCTTCAATCCCTGAGCAACGGGCGTCGTGTTGATGAACGCGCCGTCCACGTAGCGCGGCGAAGCCTTCATGCGCTCTAGCCGCAGCCCGCTCGCCTGAGCTCCGAAAGACCTGAGATGCATCGCTTCCGTCTCCGAGTCCCTGACTGGACCAGCAATAGGCCTAGGGTAGCCCGTCCCCGCTCGCCAGTGGGCCGCTCGAAATACTGGCAACCCGGCCGAGTTCAGGCCTGCTCCTGCCGTTGCGGCCGTCGGGCGACGACCGGCGTGCTCGCTTCCGCTGCGCGCGCCGGGGCCCTCTGACGCCGGGCTGGAGCCCGGCGTGAGGGTCCCGCAACCGCGCACCTTTTCACGTTGGCGCACCGCGCTGGCCGAAGGCCAGCGCTTGGGTAGCCGGGCGCCCGCAGCGCGGAGCGCGAGGACGCCCGCCGTGCCTCGACGTCCCACGCTCGGGGCAGCGGATCGACTGGCGACGGCTCATGCCTCGAGAACTCGCCAAAAGACTCGGCACAAACACGAACGCCTCGAAGGGTCGTCCCTTCGAGGCGTCCGGTCGCTTCACTCGCGTGAGCGAACCATGCGGTCGGCGGCTTACTTGCGCGCGGCCGCTTCCTTCGCGAGCTTCTCGCGGTAGGCCTTGATCATCTCTTCTTGCTCTTGCTTCGGCACGGGCGCGTAGCGAGCGAACTCCATGGTGAAGTTGCCCTTGCCCTGGGTGGCGCTGCGCAGATCCGTGGAGTAGCCGAACATGGCGTTCAGCGGAACTTCACAGGTGACGGTCACGTTCTCATCGCTGACCGTCTCCAAGATCACGCCGCGGCGCTGGTTGACTTGACCGACGACCGAACCCTGGAACTCGATCGGGGCCGAGATTTCCACTTTCATGATCGGCTCGAGAATCGTCGGCTTGGCGCCCCCGTACGCTTCGCGGAAGCCCATCAAGGCCGCCGTGCGGAACGCTTGATCGGACGAGTCGACCGCGTGCGACAAGCCGTCGTTGACGACGCAACGCACGGCCACGACCGGGAAGCCGATCAGGTTGCCGCGCTTCACGCCGTCCTTGAAGCCCTTGTCACAGGCCGGGATGTACTCTTTCGGAATCGAGCCACCGACGGTCTCGTCCACGAACTCGTAGTTCTCGACCGCGTCCGCCGGTAGCGGCTCGATGTAGCCGTTCACGCGCGCGAACTGACCGGAACCACCGGTCTGCTTCTTGTGCGTGTAGGCGATTTCGCTGCGCTGCGTGATCGTCTCGCGGTAGGCCACCTGCGGCTTACCGGCGATCACCTCGCAGTTGTACTCGCGCTTCATGCGCTCCATGTAGATGTCGAGGTGCAGCTCGCCCATGCCGCTGATGATGGTCTGCTGCGACTCTTCGTCCTGGTGCACGCGGAAGGTGGGA
>Ga0164308_10001123_pt1 | contig 14187 bp, 8 predicted proteins | sample Whisoiple_246_MG_FD_109983 | JGI IMG/M metagenome (GOLD analysis project Ga0164308, IMG submission 109983) | Soil microbial communities amended with fresh organic matter from upstate New York, USA - Whitman soil sample_246_MG | ecosystem: Environmental > Terrestrial > Soil > Unclassified >...
AGGATGAGGTCGCGGTCGCCCCAACCCAGGATGAGGTCGCGGTCGCCCCGACCCAGGATGAGGTCGCGGTCGCCCCGACCCAGGATGAGGTCGCGGTCGCCCCGACCCAGGATGAGGTCGCGGTCGCCCCGACCCGGGATGAGGTCGCGGTCGCCCCGACCCGGGATGAGGTCGCGGTCGCCCCGACCCAGGATGAGGTCGCGGTCGCCCCGACCCAGGATGAGGTCGCGGTCGCCCCAAGCCAGGATGAGGTTGTCGGGCCGGATTTGCGGGGCGCGACCCAGGATGAGGTGAGGCCGACCCGGGATGAGGTGGGACGAGGGAGTCGGGCGGCGAATTGGGGGCGGCGGCGTGGGGTGCGATCGGGTGGCGGGCGGAGGGTTCTGATCGGCGTGGCGTTCGTTGGTCCGCTGCTGGTGATCGCGGCGAGTGTCTACTTTATCGTGCGTGGAGAAGGCGGGGCGGCGCAGTCGCAGCTGGGCGCGAACAGCGCGGCGTCCACGCGTTCGCCGGGACCGGCGGAGTTGCCGGGGGAGAACGAGGAAGCAGCGGTTGAACTCGCTGATCCGAGTCGCGACGCGGGTCACTCACTCGAGGAGCCCACGCAACAGTTGCCGGATGTATCAGGCATCGAGCCGGCTACGCCGAGCGCTGCCTTGCCTCCTGGATTCGAGGACGAGGCAGGGGATGAAGAGCCTGCGCCGCCGAAGCCGCCACCGCCTAAGCATTTTGCAACGGTGCAAGAGGCGGCCATGGGTAGCTGCTCGACGGAAAGTGTCGACGGGCTGAGCCGCCAGATCATCGAGCAGGCTCGTTGCATGAAGCCGAACGAATTCGTCCCGCTGCCGAAGCGAGCCAATCTGGTGATGGCGCCCAATGTGTATCCGTACTTGGAGCTCGGCGCGCGCGATCATCTGCTGAAGGCGCTCGACTCGAAGAAGAATCAAACGATGACGGTGAACAGCGCGCTACGCACCGTGGCTCAGCAGTATTTGGTTTCGCATTGGTCCTTGAGCAAAATTTGTGGCGTGCAAATGGCGACTCGGCCCGGCGAGAGCAATCATGAGATCGGAACCGCGCTCGATATCAAAGAGGCTCCGATTTGGCGGCCTGTGCTCGAAGCTCAAGACTTCAAGTGGCTCGGAGCTTCGGACCGCGTGCACTTCGACTACAAGTCGGCTTCGCCCACTCGCGCTGCGACCGACGTGCTCGCGTTCCAAAAACTCTGGAACCGAAATCATCAGGACGATCCGGTCGCCGAGAGTGGACGGTTCGATGCAGCTACCGAACAGCGCCTGAAGAAGGCTCCTCCGGGTGGCTTTCCGCTCGGCGCGAGTTGCAACAAAGCTCGAGCGCGATGAAGAAGCGCTGACGGTTGATCATTTCGGACGAGTTCGCCAATCAACTGTCGAGCACTGGCTGCCAGTGTTCGAACGTGGCGGCTTGCCCGTGGAGCTGCCCATGCTCGTCGAGCAAATTCCAAACGACGGCATTTTCGATGCGGAAGCGTTGCCCGGACGCTGAAATGCGCACTCCCGCATAGTCATCGATGAATCCGCGCTGGTGCACTCGGGCGAGCAGTGCGTCTCGCTCTTTCCGCGCCAGCGGCTCTGCCGAGTAACGCGATGGCAGCCGCGTGAAGGCAGCGAAACTCAGCTCGAAGCAGCTGAGCGCAAGCTGGTTGCCGTAGAAGAATATCGGATCCACTTGTGTGCCGTGGGCCACGATCACGCGTGGCGCCGACCAACACGCTTCCCAGAGATCGCTTTGCCCCGGGTCGACGAGCTGTCGCCCGGTGAGCCGATGATAGCTGTCTACGACCAGACTCAGGCGCTCGCGCTCTTGGCGCGAGGGATGCGGCGGGGACGTCATCTCCGCGTGTCAGGGTAGAGCCGGAGGCGCGCTGGTGCCAGCCGGCTCAGCTTCATCGCGAGAGACGCCGAGGTGCTGATGAATTCCGGTTCGCGATCGGGCTCTGTCTTGCACACTGAGCGGGTGGCCCCCCGCGGCGCCGCAGGCGACGCTTGCCGGGGGCCCGGGCGCGCGCAGCGGAGCGAGCACGACCGTTCGTCCTGAGCCGTCAGGCGACTGGGGGCAGCTGCGGTGCACGACTTCACGTGGAGTCGTCACTCCGGTTCGGCCTAGTCGGATACACGCCGCTGCTACGCTTCAGCTTGCGAGCAACTCGCGTGCCCGAGTGAGCAGCGTTTCACGCGCGTTGAGACTCGGATCTTCGACGACTTCTTCGAGCAGCGCGCGCAGCACTCGGCCGATCTCGGGCCCCGGTCTGATGCCCAATTCTTTGATCAAGCTACCGCCGTCGAGAGCGAGATCCTTGACGCTGAAGGCAGCGCCTTGCGCGATCACTTTGGCAACGTGGGCTTTGAGTTCTCCGAGGTGTTGCAGATCGACGGAGGCGTCTCTGCCTTTGGCTCGAACATCGGCTTCGCTCAGCACATACAGGTCGTCGACCAATTCCGGCGAGACGCGGCGTATCCAGCGGCGCACCGCGGCGTCGCTCCACGTACCGTCATAGCAAATCAAGTGATGGCGAACGAGCGCGACCACGCGCGTCCGTTCATCGTTCGAGAAACGCAGTCGTTCCAGGATTGGGCCGGCCATTTCTGCGCCAACCCGTTCGTGCTCGTAAAATGTGTAGTCTTCGGTCTTTTCACTGAAGGCACGCGTGCGCGGCTTGCCGACGTCGTGCAGTAATCCGGCGATACGGAGCAGCGGGTGTTTGGGGCAATTATCCAAGCAGTGCATGGCATGACCCCAGACATCGTAGGCGTGAAAACGGTTTTGCTCACAGCCGACGGATTCCAGCAGTTCCGGCGCAGTGATGGCCAACAGACCGTGCTCCTTCATTACCTCGAAGGCGAGGCTCGGGCGTTTGGCTTTGGTGGTCTTCAGCCATTCATCGCGCACGCGCTCGGCGCTCACTTTGCGATAGCTCGCGAGCGAGGGCTCGATCGCGGAGGCCGTTATTGGGTCGAGCGTGACTTCGAGCGTGGCCACGAAACGGGCAGCGCGCAGCACGCGCAGTCCGTCTTCCGCGAAGCGCGAGGCCGGATCCCCGACCGCGCGCAACACGCGCGCGCGCAGATCCGAGACGCCCCCAAACGGGTCGATCAAGCGATCCTCGAGTGGATCGTAGGCCACCGCATTGATCGTGAAATCACGCCGCGCCAGGTCGTCTTCGATGTCATCGACGAAGTACACCGAGTCCGGGCGGCGGCCATCGCTGTACTCGGCTTCTCCGCGCAGCGTGGTGACCTCGTAGCCGGCGTGCTTCATCATCACGGTCACCGTGCCGTGCTGGATACCGGTGGGGATCACGCGCCGAAACAGCTTTTGAACTTGCTCGGGCCGCGCGGAAGTCGCGATGTCCCAGTCGCCGCGGATGTCTGCCTCGGACTTACCATCGAGCTGCGACAACAGTTCGTCGCGCACACAGCCCCCGACGATCCAGGAGCGAAACCCGCCCTCACGCAGTCGCGTGCAGAGCTCTCGTACCTCACTCGGGATGCTGCGGTTCAGGCGTTCGGTGTCCGACACCCGAACGCGTTTAGCCTAGTTGCCCCAGGGATTCACGATCTCGCTGCCGCCGATCGCCGACTTGGGCTTTTTTACCGCGACGCTCGCCTCGGCTTTTTTGCTCGGAGCGGGTTTGTACGTGGTACCCGATTTGCTGAGCTTGTCGAGCTTCACTACTTCGCGAGTTTTGCTGCCGTCGAGCGTGATCTTGTCGGCCTTGTAGCCTTCGCGCCTGATCTCGAGCTCGACGGAGTGGCCGTCTTCGACGGACACCATGACGGGGCTCTGGCCGAGGTCTTCCGCATTGCGAAACACGTGCGCGTCGATCGGCACGGCCGCGAGCAACACTTGCCTGCTGGTCGAGCCTGCACTGGACGCGACGGCAGAGGCGGGAAGCGCCGCGGCGCTCGGGTCGATCGCTTTGCCTACTTTGCCTTCGGCAGCGGCGTTCGTTTGTGGTGTCTGCAGAGCAGCACTGCTTTGACTCTTCGCGAAGATTCCGACCACGATGCCAATTGCAGCCAGTACGCCAGCGACACCCGCATACAATGGCCAACGGCTGCGATGCCCGCGTGGCGAATGCGAAGGCGTCGCCGGCACCGGCTGGGGCATTTGCCCCTTCATGAAGTAGTCGACTGGAACATTGAAGCCGCCCGAGCGCGACATCATTTCCGGAACCGCGTCTGGCACGCCCCCGGCGCTCATCTTGTCGAATTCGAGAATGAGCTCCTGCATCGATTGATAGCGATGCTCGGGGCGCTTGGACAGACACTTGAGGATGATCGCTTCCAGCCCCGGAGGCACGTCTTGTGGCACTGGCACCAGCGCGCGGATTGGTACTGGCGCCTTGTACATATGCTGCGTGAGGATGCCCATGAAGTTGTCGGCATCGAACGGCAAGCGACCGCTGGCCAGCTCATAAAGAATCACACCGAACGAGTAAATGTCACCGCGATGATCGACGGGTTGCCCCGCGGCTTGCTCGGGGGACATGTAGTGTGGCGTGCCGAACACCGCGCCTGCGCGCGTGAGCTTCGAGCCTTCCGCGGACGACGAGACCTTGGCGATGCCGAAGTCCAAAATCTTGACGAAATCGCGCTGCCCGCCGCGATCGACCAGGAAAATGTTGTCCGGCTTCAAATCACGATGAACGATGTTCGCGGCATGCGCGGCGGACAGACCCTCGGCGATTTGCCGCGCGAGATGCAAGATGCGCTGCACGGGCAGAGGCTGTGACCCCTCGACCAGCTTGGACATCGGCTGGCCATTCAAAAACTCCATCACGAAATACGCAGCACCGTCGGGGAATTGCCCGAAGTCACTGATGTCGATGATGTGCGCGTTGCCAATCGAGGACGCGGCTTTGGCTTCGTTCAAGAACCGCTCGGTCACCTCCGCGTCGCGCGCCAGATCGGCCCGCAGCACCTTCATTGCTACCTTCTTGCCGATGATGGTGTGGACGCAGCGGTACACCACGCCCATCCCGCCTTCGCCCAGAAGCGCCTCCACTTTGTAACGCCCGTCAATCGTCGCACCGAGGTACGGGTCCTGGCGCATGCGAGCCACCTGGCTATTCGTGACCTCCGCGTCCGAGTAGGAGACGCTGCCCGGCGCGATTGTGACCACCTTGAGGCCGACGAGCTCCTCGGAGGTCGGAGCACGCGTCGCCTCCAACGGCGTTTCGTCCTTCTGGGACGGATCGCCGACGCGAACGGCCGGCGGACGCGGCCGTGGCGGTGGGGGGCGCTTGTTGTTCGGCTCAGTCATCGCGAAAAGCTCTTCGATTGGACGTCGCTAGTACTCTTTCAGTCTAGTGACTTAACCACAGAATCCTAAGGCAAAGGGTTCACCCCGGGTCCTGATCGCGCTGCAACATATGGTCACTAGTTCAATCGCTCAAACTCGCCTCAGGCAGCTGCAATTCGCAGGCCGCCCCTCATCACTCACTGATAGCCTGACACCGGCCAAAAGGCCGGAATCCGCACCCGCCCTCCCTCATCCTGGGTCGCTGACTTCTATCCTGGGTTACCCCCTGCGCTCTGAGTGAAATCCAAGCTTTGTACCGGCGTGCGGTCACTGGTGAGCTTCATCCTGGGTCGGGCGGGACAACGTCGGTGGAACGGGGTCGGGGCGGGACAACGTCGGTGGAACGGGTCGGGGTCGGCTGCACCGACGAGCGGGGCGGGCTGCATGGGTGGCGGAAGGGCGGTCTGCAAGCATTGCGTAGCCGCGCAAGCACTGCCAGAGCGAGTGTTTCGGTTGTGCTGGACGCTTCCGGTGTCTTGCTCGGGCCCCCTCTGCTAAATGGCGGGCCGGATGGGATTTCCGCTCGAACTTGCGCTCCGTTACATGCAGTCGAAGAAGCGCGCGTTCGTTTCCGTTGGAACGATGTTCGCGGTGCTGGGCGTTGCGCTGGGTGTCGGCGCCTTGGCCACCGTCATCAGCGTGACGGGCGGATTTCGAGCCCAGTTTCGGGAGAAGGTCCTCGGAGTCAACGCCCACGTCCTGATCCTCAAATATTCCAGTGACTTCCGGGAGTACCGGAAGCTGATGGAGCAGATGAAAGGCGTGCCCGGTGTGATCGGCATCGCGCCCTTCGTGATCAGTCCGATGATGATCACCCACGGCGAACACACCGCCACCGGCGTGTTGTTGAAAGGAGTGGATCCGGGGCGAGTGAAGGACGTGCTCGATCTCCCGCGGCACATCGTGCAGGGAAATATGGACGGCCTGCGCTTGCCGGGCGCGAAACCGCCCGAACGACGCCGTTCAGGGCTGCTCGACGACTTCGACTCGGCGCGCGATGGCGATCCGCTCGAACCGTTCGTCCCACTCGCGCCACGAAAGAGCGGCGCACCGAGTGCGAGTAGCGCACCGAGTGCGAGTGCCGCTCCCCGTGACTCCGCAGAGCTGCCATCGGATCACGGGACGGTGCTGCGCGACATCGAGAAAATCGTACGCGACGAGGCGCTCAGAGAGCCTGATCTGCACAGCCACGCGAGCGCTTGGAACATCGGCGCCGCCGGAGCTCCGTCCGAGAACGCGGCCGCAGAGGCTGCCGTCGATCCGAAAGCTCCGGTCGGTAGCGTCGTGCCGGAAGGCGGCTACAAGAGTGAGCTCCCCGAGGATGATATGTTGCCGCCGGACCTCGATCCGGATCCGTGTCGCGACGCGGAATCGATCAAGCGACTGCCTGGAATCATCATCGGTGTGACGCTCGAACGAAACCTCGAGGTCAAGCTCGGTGACTGCATTCAAGTGACGAGCCCGACCATCGGCTTTACCTACAATCGAGGTGCGATGCGCGCACCGGTGGCGAAGCAGTTCCGCGTCACCGGTGTTTTCGACGCAGGCTTCGACCAATACGATTCGAAGCTGGTGTACACCGATCTGTACCAGGCGCAGCCTTTTTACGACACCGGCGACAGCGTCACCGGCATCGAGATGAAGGTCAACGACATCGAAAAAGCGCGTGATATCGCGCGCGACATCGATTCACGCCTGCAAAACGGCATCTACCACACGATGGACTGGGAAGAGCTGAATCACGGACTCTTCACCGCGCTCCGCATTCAACAACTTCTGATGAGTTTAGTGCTAGCGCTGATCATCGTCGTCGCCGCCTTCACCGTCATCGCCACGCTCATCATGGTGGTGCTCGACAAGAAAAAAGAGATTGCCGTTCTCAAGGCAATGGGCGCGAGCAATAGCGCACTGCTGCGCGCGTTCCTTTATCAAGGCGCGATCATCGGGGTGATGGGTACCGCAATCGGTCTCGCCCTGGGCGTGCTCTTGTGCAAGGTGCTGCTCGTACACGCCCTGCCACTCGACCCTAAGGTGTACTTCATCTCTCGATTGCCCGTACAGGTGCGCCCCATGGAGTTCGTGATGGTGGGCGTGTTCGCAATTTTGGTATGTCTAGCTGCAACCGTCTGGCCGGCGCTGCACGCTGCGCGTCTACGTCCCGCTGAAGCATTCCGAGAGCAGCAATAGAACCCGGGATGACCCGACCCGAAGTCCGACCCAGTCCGAAGTCCGACCCAGGATGAGGTCGGCGCCCGAAGCCCGGCGCCCCTACCCAGGATGAGGTCGGTTCGGAGTACTGTCCACGATTGAGCGGTTTCGAAGTACTACCCAGGATAAGCGGTCGCACAACTCGCGCGTGCCCTGGCCGATGGGTGGATGTGACCGCTCCTCGTCAAATTCTGCCGGGCAAGTTCTATCTCATCACTCGACGCTGCACGCTGCGCAAATTCCTCCTCACGCCGTGCGCTCGCACGAATCAGATCATCAGGTTTGCCTTGGCCTTGGCCGCGAAGATCTCCGGTGTTCGGCTTCATGCGGTGTGCTTCATGTCGAATCATTGGCATGGCGTCGTCAGTGATCCGGAGGCGCGCTTACCGCAGTTTATCCAAGAGCTACACCGACTGATCGCCAAGGCACAGAATTCCTGGCTCAAGCGTCGCGAGAATTTTTGGTCTTCCGAAAAGACTAGCGTGGTTCGGCTCGTAGGGGACGCCGACATCTTGGAGAAGATGGCATACACTCTGGCGAATCCTACCTCTGCGATGCTCGTCACGTCGCCTGACGAATGGCCCGGAGTACTTTCAGATTGGTCGACTGGGCCAATCGAGGTCGAAATGCCCGATGTGTTCTTCGACAAGGATGGCAAACTGCCGAAGAAGCTATCGCTCGACCTCGTGCGCCCACAGATTTACGCTCAGCTTACCGACGAACAACTGACACGGGCGCTTGCCGCCGAGGTCCAAAAGTTCGTCAAACGTGCTCGTGCCGCTGTCGCCGAGGCTGGCTCGTCCTTTGTCGGAGCAAAAGCGATACTCAATCAGTCATTCGACTCGATCCCGCGGACCGAAGTCCCTGGCGGAACCCTGAACCCTCGCGTCGCCGCCAAATCAACTGCCGTACGCATTCGGGTGCTCCAAGAAATGAAAGCCTTCGTGAAGTCGTACCGCGACGCCTGGGTTCGCTGGCGCGACGGCATCCGTGACGTGGTTTTTCCTGCCGGCACCTATGCACTAAGATTGTACTCCGGGGTGCTTTGCGCGCCGCCCGGCTAGCACTCGCTGAAAACCGAAGCGGAACGTGAGCGGTCCGCCCGCAAGCACAACACCTCGCTCAAGGCCCGCTCTACAGCTTTACTGCTCGGCATTCCGAGTCTTGGAGCCGGTGCCAATGAGCGCCTGCGGAACGGGTTGATCGCCGGAGCCTATGATGGCGAGCGATCTACTCGGCGGCAGCGTTGGTCGGTCCAGGTTTGTACCCTGTCCCGGCTGGAACCTACCCTGTCCGTGTGTCGGTGCTGGGACTTATCGTGGGTCGGTAGCGATCTAGCTGGAATCTATCCAGGGTTGGGGAGCGGTTCGACTATCCAATTCAGGGTCGGTCGCGATCTGGCTCGAACCCATCTGGTTGGAACCTATGTGCCTAGCGATCTAGCTGGAATCTATCCCGGGTGGGGTAGCTGTCTCAGCGTCGGTAGCGATCTGGGCGGAACCTATCCCGGGTCGGGTAGCGATCTCGCTGGAACCTATCCCGGGTGGGGTAGCGGCGGGTCGGGTAGCGGCGTGGTAGCGAGCTGGCCGGCAGCCATCTCCAAATAAGCGCACAGAGCGTTTACCAACTGCATCTGGCGCGGTGTTTTACAGCGCACGCGGGCGAGCGCAGGGTTACCCAGGATAATCACGAGCGCTTGCGCGCGTGACGTCGCGACATTGAGTCGATTGAGACTGTACAAAAACTCTAGCCCACGGGGGGCGTCTTCGCCACTGGACGACGTGAGCGAGTAGATCACGATGGGGGCCTCGGTGCCCTGAAATTTGTCGACCGTACCCACCTGCAGATTGTCGCCGAGACGGTTATGAAGCGCGGTGACCTGCGCATTGTATGGCGCGACCACCAAGATGTCGCGCGCAGTCAGCGGTCGCGATGCGCCCTTGCTGTCTACGAAGCGTGCTCCGCAGGTCAAGAGCGTGTCCACGACCTCGCGCGCGCGCGTCACTTCCTCCTCTGCTTGGTTGGTGTTTCCGCGATGCACTACGGGCACGAAGCGGAGGCCACTGCCTTGGAAGGGCGCAGGCCCGTCGATGCGCTGTTGCTCTAATCCGGGGATGGGTTCGAGTCGGCCGTCGTAGAAGACCCGGGATGTAAAGTCGCAGATTGCAGGTGCCAGTCGGCGCGTTTGGGGCAAAAATACGCCGCGATCGGGCGGCATGGTCAAGGAGTCGCCGAGCAAATGTTCCAAGGCGGAGGCGTCGGCGCCGGGTGGGTGTGAGCCCTTTTGCGGTTGCTCGAGTTGCGCGGGATCGCCGAAGAGGACCAGATTATCGGCGGCGCTCGAGACGGCAAGCACGTTGGCGAGCGACATCTGTCCCGCTTCGTCGACTACGAGCATGTCGACGCTGTGCTCGAGGGCGTCTGTCACCCATGCCCAACTCGTTCCGCCGACAACGTCGAGTTCGCCCGCATTCAGGCGCGCACGAACGCGAGGATAGTCTTTGCTGAATTCGAACGGCGCATCGGTCTCGATGTCGTCGTCGATGTGTAACAGTCGCGTGTTCGCGTCGCACTTCGCGACCGCGCGCAGTAGATCTTTAATCACGCGATGACTATTCGAGGTGACACCGACGCGCTTACCGGCGCGCACCAAGGCGACGATCATCGCGGCTGCGCGATAGGTCTTGCCAGAGCCCGGCGGCCCTTGCACTGCGAGCACCGAGTGATCCAAAGCGAGTGCCAGGCGTTGAATGGCGAGGACGGTGTCTTCCCCCTCAAAAACCAGGGAAGATTTTGAGATTTGCCCGCATCGCGGCGGATTCCGGACCAGCAACTCGCGGCCCGCGCGGAACGAGTTACCGTTCTCTAGGAGCTCCCGCCCAAGCGCCAGCAATCGCGCGGCGTGCGCTTTGGTCGCGATCGGACCGCCCGCGATCAGTGCCGTGGGATGCGCCGTCATCGACGGTCCCCGTTTCAGGTGCACGAAGTCGTCCCCGAGCGCGAGGACCTCACCCGCTCCCTTGCCGGTGTCCGGATCGTGCGGGTGAAAACCACACCTGATCGAATGCTCTTGTTCAGGAAACTCGTAGCGGCAAATGCTCGACTTCTTTTCGCTGCCCACGACCTCTGTGAATCTCAAGCCGGCGAGCACGGAGCGATCTTCGAGGCGCTCCGCGGGAGGCAATTCGAGCGCGCGAAAGTATTCCCACCAGGCTTGTTTGCTCTCACGCCAATGCCAATCGAGCAGGTTGGCCAACAGTCGTTCGGCGGCTTGTTGCTCGCTGTCGAGCAGCGGATCTTCCGGAAGCCGATCGAGCAGCCGTTTGGCGAGCTGTTCGCTTTCGCTGCGCGGTTCCTCTGCGCTGGCTGGCTGGACTACCTCGGGCCGCGCCAAGACGCGCCCGGTCTTCTGCTCGAACTCGACGCGCCGGTCTTCTAACCAATCGCGCAGCTGGTAGGTCGAGAGACAATCGTCTCGGTTGTAGCGCTCGATCGTGGAGCGAAGTTCTGCTTCGGCATGTTCGCCTTCGCCGGTTTCGAGCAGCCAGCCGAAGAGTTGCATGGCACGCGCTGCAGCGCGAAGCTCGGTGCTGCGTTCGAAATCGTAGAGGCCCTCGAGCTGCTTGAGGGTGTAGCTCTCGACCGAGGCGCGCACGCTGCGTTTCACGATCCCGTGCAGGTCGACCAGCACGTGTTCACGCAGCAATTGGTCGACTTGCGCTTCGCGCGTAGCGTGGCGACAAGATTGAGTTTTGAGCGCGTCGGCCTCGCGGTGGCCAAAGTGGAAAACGTGGAGGTCTGGGAACTGTGCACGCATCGCGGCGATGCGATCGATCACCGCTTCGAAGGCGCGCTTCTCTTCGACGCGGGTTCTGGACCAGTAGGCGCGATAGCGTGGCGCGCCGTCGCACGATTCGACGAGCCCGAATAGATATTCGAGTCCGCTGTCTTGAACGAAAGGGTCGCCTTCGAGATCCAAAAATAAGTCGCCCGCACTCGGGGGGGGCAGCCGGTCGAGCCCGAATTTCGGCTCGACCTCGAGCAATAGCTCGTACAGCGGCTTGCTCGCTGCGCGGCCTGCGATCTGCAGTCGCGCTTGCTCGCGCACACGCTCGAGCGACTCCCTGGCGATCCCTTCCACGCGCCGCGCTTGCTCCATCGCCCCAAGATCCGCAACGCGCGCGATCCCCGCTGCATTCAAGCGATCGCGCTGGCGTGCGGTGATGCCAGCAACGAGCGACAGGTGGTCGTCGCTGCGACGCCGCTCCTCGCAACGCTTCCACCAACTGCACACCCCGCAGTGTTCGACCGGCTCCGGGTAACCATCGCGCGTCGCGCCTCGGGCCACGAACGCCTCCAAGCGGCGTTTGGCGTGGCGATAGTACGAGAGATAGTCCGCCGTGCGCAGCGGGATCAATCGCACTTCCGCGCCGCCGGGCGCGATGTACAAGAGTTCCGGTTCCCAGCCCTGCTGCTCGGTGAGCAACTCGCTGTACGCGCAGAGTTGCAGCACGGCGCGCGCTTTGGCTTCATTCGCGAGCTTGGCGTCCGCCACGACGTAGCTGTGCGCGCCAAGTCGGCTCGGTCGGTCGACCTTGAGCAAAAAATCAGGCCGGCCGAACCAGCGCTCGTTCACCAGCACGCCTTGTGCGATCAACTGCGCGCCGCGCGCCATCGCCTGCTGCGTCGCGACCACCGCCTGTGCTCGTGAGGCATCGCCCGGTCCCATCGCGATCTCCGCAATGTCTTTGCGGGTGGCAGCCAAATGTTCGAACACGCGCGCTTCGTGCGCGAAGCCCCTCCGTTCGAGCATGCGCCGCTCAATCTCATTTTCGCCCGGACGCTCGAGCTGGCCAACCGCGACCCCCAGCTCGAGCACGGTCTTGTACTCGCATTCGTTGAAGCCGCTCAGGTCGGTCGCAGAGAGCGACAAGCCGGAGCCATCGCGTGATGCTTTCACGTCAAGAGCCGTCCGGCGACGCTTTCACGTCAACCTGCGGCGAGGCGTTCGCCGATTACTCGCCGGAGCAGGCCGAGCACGCGCGCGCGCAATTCTGGTGCGCGAAACGGCTTGCTCACGAAATCGTCCGCGCCCGCCTCGAACGCTTGCACCAAGTCGGAGCTGGAAGAGTGTCCAGTCAAAAACACGATCGGCAGCGCCTGGTGCTGCTTGTCGCTGCGCAGACGCTGACACAACTCGAGTCCGTTCATACCCGGCAGGCCCCAATCGAGCAGCAACAAGTCTGCATGATTCTTGGCCAACCAATCCAGCGCTTCTTCCCCTGACCCGACCTGTAAGGTCTTGATGCGCGCGCTGTGCAGCATGGTGCACACGATGCTGCGCATCGCCGGGTCGTCATCGACCACGAGGACGGTACTGCCTGGCGGGGCCGAAACCTCTTCCGCGCCCTCGCGGCATGGCGGAGGGATCGACGGCGAGCACTGCCCATTGGCAAAGCGGCACAGTTGGTTCCAATCGCGCTCTTCGAACGTCAGATGCAGCTCGCTGCCGCGGTCTGCAACGCGGCCTGCCACGGACGTTGCATCATTGCCGATGGCAAACGTGGCTACGAGCCACTGCCCGTCGACGAGGCCGTCTTCCACCGGCAGCTTGACGTCTGGCTCCTCACTCTCGAGGGCCTCTGACAACGCTGCGAAACTCTCGAATTTGTAGACGATACCCTGCACGCTCGGCACCAGCGTAGTCACAGATCTAGACTTGCGCCAGTTGTCGGCAATTCAATTCCTGGAACCGGTCTCGGTCGGGCGCGCGTCTACGCTGTCGGCGCATCTCGTCGCGTCAGCTCTTCTTGTCGCGCCCCTCTGCTTTCGTTCTTGCTTGCAAAAACGCGGCCAATTCTTTCTCTCTCCGCAGAGCCAATCTTGAGCAAACTTCATGCCGCGCAAAATCGGGCGCAATTTGATGCCGAAGCAGGCCGTAAAGCGGGCTGCGCCTGAGACCGGTTCCGGGCCTATGCAGAATCCCTGACGCGTGTGCGGCAATGGGACTGGGGCGATCGCGATCCAGCATCGCACCTCGAAGGACGCGAATTGGATGCGATAAGCTTGTGCCACACCTACCCGGGGGAGTGGGCCAACCATCCAGGTCGCGGGGAACGGGTGAACGCTTCAGTCGCACCCCAGCGGACGAGGCAGTGTGCCCGGCGAACGATTCGCGTCTCGCCGCGCAGAATTCTACTTTGCCCGCAAATTTGGCCGTTCCGGATTGGCGCTTCAGGACCGCGTGGGGAGTCTCTTGCGCGGAGTTGAGTTCATGGGACGGCGAGCGCGGCTCAATTCGTCGGGTTCGAGTGCAGCCGAATTCACGCTTCGAGTGCAGCCGAATTTTCGTTGGCCGTCGTTGGCCTTCCAGGGATGTGAAGAATCTCACCGCGCTACTCGGCAGTTCGCAGCACGCTCGAAGCAAGGCATACGATGCCAATCACCCCAAGCGCGAGCCAAGCGCTGGCCTGTGAGAGATCGACCACGGGTTCACCGCCGAGGAGGTTGCGTACGTGCCCACGCGGCCAGGGCATGGCCAAGGCCGACGCGCTCGTGCCCAGCATGAAATCCACAATCAATGCCCATTTTCGTCCGCCCCCACGTCTGCCGAGCAGCGACGCGGCACCGAAATAG
>Ga0164308_10001124_pt1 | contig 14186 bp, 16 predicted proteins | sample Whisoiple_246_MG_FD_109983 | JGI IMG/M metagenome (GOLD analysis project Ga0164308, IMG submission 109983) | Soil microbial communities amended with fresh organic matter from upstate New York, USA - Whitman soil sample_246_MG | ecosystem: Environmental > Terrestrial > Soil > Unclassified >...
AGCTTCTACCTCTACCTGGTCGCGGCGGGTCTCATCGGCTCGGTCGGCATCGTGACCAACTCCCAGATCCTCATCGTCGGCGCGATGGTCGTCGGCCCCGAGTACGGGGCGATCGTCTCCGTGGCGCTGGGCATCGACCGGCGCGACGGGCAGATGGCACGGCGAGGGCTGGAGGCGCTGTTCAAGGGGTTTCTGCTGACCATCACGGTCACCTTCCTCTTCAGTCTGCTGATCCGCGGTTTCGGCTTCGAGTCACAGGCCTTCACACGAGGTCTGCGCCCCGTGTCCGACCTGATCAACACACCCAACTTCTTCTCGTTCGCCGTGGCGGCGCTGGCCGGTGTCGTCGGCATCGTGTCCCTCACCGAGGCCCGCACCAGCGCCCTGCTCGGGGTCTTCATCTCGGTCACGACCATCCCGGCGGCAGCGGCCGTCAGCGTCTCCACGGCCTTCGGCAGCTGGTCCGAGGCGTGGGGTTCCCTGGTCCAGCTCCTGGTCAACATCGCCGTGCTGATCGCGGTGGGCGCCCTCGCCCTCAGGTCCCAGCGCGCGATCTGGCGGCGCGTGGGCCGGAGACACGCGGCGCGGAGCGGCGGACGGGCCTGAGGCGGCCCGGTCTCCCGCGCGGGGGCGGCCCCACGGGATCGGCCCGAGCGGCCGGAACGGGGCAGGGCCGGGATGATGGGAGGCAGGGAAAGCCGCCACACGGTCCCGCACGCAGGCAGGAGGGCCGCCATGCCCCAGGAACGCACCTCGCCGCTCCGTGCCGTGCCCGGCGCGACACCGCGGGAGCGGGCCGCGCTCGGCAAGGCGGCCCGTCGGCGTACCCCCAGGTCCAGCCATCACGCGTACGAACCACCGGCCGGCCGTCCGGACCCGCTGGCCCTCCTGGAGGCCCAGTCCGCGACCAGGGTGCCGGAGCTCGTCCCGATCCGGTACGGGCGGATGACGGAGTCACCGTTCCGCTTCTACCGGGGTGCCGCGGCGATCATGGCCTCCGACCTGGCCGGGACTCCGGCCTCGGGGATCCGGGCCCAGCTGTGCGGCGACGCCCATCTGCTGAACTTCAGGCTGCTCGCCTCTCCGGAGCGCCATCTGCTGTTCGACATCAACGACTTCGACGAGACGCTGCCGGGGCCCTGGGAGTGGGACGTCAAGCGGCTGGCCGCCAGCCTGGTCATCGCGGGGCGCGCGAACGGCTTCACGGACAAGGAGCGGGCCCGCGTCGTACGGGCCACCGTGCGGTCGTACCGGGAGTCGATGATCCGGTTCGCGGACATGCGCAATCTCGACGTCTGGTACGCGAAGGTCGACGAGGAGCGCCTGAGGGCCATGGCCGCGGGGAAGCTGGCGGCCGCGGGCCGTAGGCGCGTCGCCGGTGCGACGGCGAAGGCACGCACGCGGGACAGCCTCCAGGCTTTCGCCAAACTCACCGAGGTGGCCGACGGGCGGCTCCGCATCGCCCCGGACCCGCCCCTGGTCGTTCCGCTCACGGATCTGCTGCCGGACGCGGAACGGCGGGCGACGGAGGGGCAGTTCCGCAAGCTCCTGAGGGGCTACGCCCGCAGCCTCCCGTCCGACCGGCGTTCCCTGCTCGCGGACTTCCGGCCCGTGGACATGGCCCGCAAGGTCGTGGGGGTGGGAAGCGTCGGTACCCGCTGCTGGATCTTCCTCCTGATGGGCAGGGACGGCGAGGATCCGCTCTTCCTCCAGGCGAAGGAGGCGGACACCTCGGTCCTGGCGCCCTTCGCGGGGGCGAGTGCGTACCGGAACCAGGGCGAGCGTGTGGTGGCGGGCCAGCGGCTGATGCAGGCCGCGGGCGACATCTTCCTGGGCTGGGAGCGGGTCGACGGGTTCGACGGGAAGCGCCGGGACTTCTACGTGCGGCAGCTGCGCGACTGGAAGGGCATCGCCGCACCGGAACAGATGGTGCCGCGCGGCATGTCCGCGTTCGGCGAGCTGTGCGGGACGACGCTGGCACGTGCGCACGCCCGGTCCGGCGACCGCATCGCGATCGCGGCCTATCTGGGCCACGGCGACGTGTTCGACCGGGCGCTGGAGACGTTCGCCGAGCGGTACGCCGACCAGAACGAGAGGGACCACCGGGCGCTCGTCGACGCGGTGACCGCGGGCCGGCTCACGGCAGCCGGGGAGGGCCGGAGGTAGGGCCGGGGCCCGGGGGCCTGGACATCGCGGCGGGATTCACCCCGCGCACCCAGCGGGTACTTCGCAGACATAACCGGACATCGTGGTATCACCGTGTGGACCCCGGCCGACGCCCCGGCGGGCCCCACACCGAGGAGACCATGACGATGTCGGCCGAACCGGCAGGAGCGCCCGGCGCCGAGACCCCGGATCCGCGCACGGTGATCCGCACCCGGGGCTACGCGGTCCTGCTGGTCATGGTGGCGGCCCTCGGCGTCCCCGTCTCCGCCGCGGCGTTCGGCTTCCTGGCGCTCGTCCACGAGCTGGAGGACCTGACCTACGAGGACCTCCCGCACGCCCTGGGCTTCGCGAGCACCCCCTCGTGGTGGCCGGTGCCGCTGCTCGCCGTGGCGGGTCTGCTGACCGCGCTGACCATCCGCCATCTGCCGGGAACGGGCGGGCACAGACCGGCCGAGGGGTTCGTGAACACGGGGGCCCCGACGGCAGCCCAGCTGCCGGGGGTCGCCCTCGCCGCCCTGACCTCCCTCGGTCTCGGCGCGGTCCTCGGCCCGGAGGCACCCCTGATCGCCCTCGGCGGTGGGCTGGCCGCGTACGCCGCCCGGCTGCTGAAGCCGGGGATCGCGCCGAGCGCGAGCGCCATGGTCGCGGCGGCGGGCAGCTTCGCCGCCGTCAGCGCCCTGCTGGGCTCGCCGCTCCTCGGCGCCTTCCTGCTGATGGAGGCGTCCGGCCTGGCCGGGATGATGCTGGGCCTCGTGCTCGTGCCGGGGCTGCTCGCCTCCGGCATCGGATCGCTCATCTTCATCGGCCTGGGGTCGTGGACCGGCCTGGGGACGTACTCCCTGACCCTCCCCCATGTGCCCCACACGCCCGATCCCGGCGTCGCCGAGTTCGGGTGGGCCCTCGTCCTGGGAGCCGCCGCGGCGCTCGTGGGTACGGGCGTCAAGAGGCTCTCCCTGTCCTTGCAGGACTGGGTCGAGCAGCGGCGGGTGATCGCGACCGTGGCGATGGGCCTCACGGTCGGCGTCCTGGCCCTCCTCTACGCGGAGAGCACGGGCAGGAACGCGTCGGAGGTGCTGTACTCCGGCCAGAGCGCCCTCGGCGGCCTGCTCGCCGAGGGCGCCACGTACGCGGTCGGGTCGCTCCTCGTACTGATCGTCTGCAAGGCACTGGCCTACGCGGCGTCCCTGAGCGCCTTCCGGGGAGGCCCCATCTTCCCGTCGATGTTCCTGGGGGCGGCGGGCGGGCTCGCGCTGTCGCACCTGCCCGGCCTGAACGCCACCTCGGGCTTCGCGATGGGCATCGGGGCCATGTGCGTGGCCATGCTCCGGCTGCCGATGACATCCGTGCTGCTGGCCACGCTGCTGCTGGGATCCGAGGGCGTCACCGTCATGCCCCTCGTGATCGTCTCCGTGGTGGTGTCCTACGTCCTGGTCCTCAGGCTCGAGCGTCCTGATGCGGCGAGCACAGCGCCCAGATGACGAAGATGTTGATCGCGATCAGGACGAGGGACCAGAACGGGTAGTACGGGAGCCACAGGAAGTGGGCGACGGCCAGGAGCCCCGCCAGCAGGACCCCTACCGCACGGGCCCAGAGAGCCCCGGTGAAGAGCGCGCAGCCCGCGAGGAGCACGACGATCCCCAGGATGAGGTGCACCCATCCCCAGCCTGTCAGACTGAACTTGAAGACGTAGTTGCTCGTCGTGACGAACAGGTCGTCCTTGGCGATGGCGGCGATCCCCTCGAGAATGGCCATGGCCCCACCGAAGATCATCATCACTGCCGCGAAGACGGTCCAGCCGGACGCGGCGGTTCTGCGCCCTCCGACGTCATGATCCGTACGCGACCCACTCACACTTCCAGCCATGTCGGCCTCCTCGATCGTGCTGCCGATGCGCGACACCGTGCGTCGACAGAGCGGCTTATGCGCCTTTTATCAGACTTACATGCCGCCGTCCGGTCGGCATACCGACCGGGCCCGCACCGGGCCCGCCACGCACCCACCGACCCCCGTTCCGCCGTGAACGTGAGAGGACCCGCCTCATGACCGAGATCGTCCCCGTGTCCGGCCCCGAGCTGGTCACGTACGCAGATGAGCTCGCCGCGCTGATGATCGAGGCCGTGGAGGCCGGCGCCTCGGTCGGTTTCCTGCTCCCCCTGGACCGGGAGGCGGCCGCCGTCTGGTGGCGCGAGCGGGCGGCCGCGGTCGACGCGGGAGGACAGCAGGTCTGGATCGCCCGGGACGACGAGCGGGTCGCGGGCACGATCGGCCTGGCCAGGGCCACCATGCCGAACGCCCGCCACCGCGCGGAGGTCGCCAAGCTCATGGTCAGGCCCTCGGCCCGTGGAAGGGGGATCGGCCGGGCGCTGCTCACGGCCGTGGAACGGTCGGCCGCCGAGGAGGGCCTTTCCCTGCTGGTCCTGGACACCGAGACGGGAAGCGACGCGGAACGCCTCTACCGCTCGGCGGGCTGGACACCGTGCGGCTCCGTCCCGGACTACGCCGCCGACCCCTACGGCACGCTGCGGGGGACCACGCTCTACTACCGGGCGCTCGGCCGCCCGGAGACCTCCGCGCCGTGAGCGTCACAATGGGGGCGGCGCCCCACCGGCGACACCCCACCGACGAGGAGATCTCTCATGACGCTGCACGACATCCCGCTCCGGACGCTCGACGGCGAGCCGACCACGCTGGGGGCCTACGCGGGCTCGGCGGTCCTGCTGGTGAACGTCGCCTCCCAGTGCGGGCTCACCCCGCAGTACGCCGGCCTGGAGAGGCTCCAGAAGCAGTACGCGGACCGGGGGTTCACCGTTCTCGGCGTTCCCTGCAACCAGTTCGCGGGTCAGGAGCCGGGCACCGCGGAGGAGATCCGGACGTTCTGCTCGACGACGTACGGGGTCAGCTTCCCGCTGCTGGAGAAGATCGACGTCAACGGCGAGGGCCGGCACCCGCTCTACACGGAGCTGACGAAGCTCGACGACGCCGAGGGCACCGCCGGTGACGTCCAGTGGAACTTCGAGAAGTTCCTGATCTCCCCGGCCGGGGAGCCCGTCGCCCGGATCCGCCCGCGCACCGAGCCGGAGGCACCCGAGGTCGTGGCGGCCGTCGAGGCGCAGCTGCCGCGCTGACCGGACGGGGAGCACGCGGGGCCGGGCCGGCGTACGGCCCGGCCCCGCGGCGCGTGACTAGCGGATCGGCATCCCCGACAGGGTGCGGGCGATCACCAGGCGCTGGATCTCGCTCGTGCCCTCGAAGATGGTGTAGATGGCGGCGTCCCGGTGCATGCGCTCGACCGGGTACTCACGGGTGAAGCCGTTGCCGCCCAGGATCTGTACGGCCTGGGCGGTGACCGACTTCGCCGTCTCGCTCGCGTACAGCTTGGACATGGACCCCTCGGCCGCGGTGAACGGCTTGCCGGCGCTCGCCATCCAGGAGGCCCGCCAGACGAGCAGACGCGCCGCGTCGATCTGGGTCCGCATGTCGGCGAGCTGGAAGGCGACACCCTGGTTGTCGATGATCGGGCGGCCGAACTGGGTGCGGGTCTTCGCGTAGTCGAGCGCGACCTCGTAGGCGGCGCGGGCGGTGCCGACGGCCATGGCCCCGACGGCCGGGCGGGAGGCCTCGAAGGTGGCCATCGCCGCGTTCTTGACGCGCTCGCCGCCGGACCTGGCGCGCTCACGGGCCCGGGCGAGGCGCTCGTCGAGCTTCTCCTTGCCGCCGAGCAGGCAGTGACCGGGCACACGGACGTCCTCGAGGACGACCTCGGCCGTGTGCGAGGCGCGGATGCCGTGCTTCTTGAACTTCTGCCCCTGCGTGAGACCGGGGGTGGCCGGGGGGACGATGAAGGAGGCGTGGCCCTTGGAGCCGAGCTCCGGGTCCACCACCGCGACGACGACGTGGACGTTGGCGATACCGCCGTTCGTCGCCCAGGTCTTGGTGCCGTTGAGCACCCACTCGTCCTTGGCCTCGTCGTACACCGCACGCGTACGCATCGAGGCGACGTCCGAGCCCGCGTCCGGCTCGGAGGAGCAGAAGGCGGCGACCTTCACGTCGTCGGCGTCGCCGTACATCTGGGGGATCCAGGTGCCGATCTGCTCCTCGGTGCCGTTGGCGAGCACACCGACCGCCGCCAGGCCCGTACCGACGATCGACAGGGCGATCCCCGCGTCACCCCAGAAGAGCTCCTCCATGGCCATGGGGATGCCGAGGCCCGTGGGGTCGAAGAACTGCTGGGCGTAGAAGTCCAGGGAGTAGATGCCCACCTTGGCCGCCTCCTGGATGACCGGCCAGGGCGTTTCCTCACGCTCGTCCCACTCCGAAGCGGCCGGCCGGATCACCTCGGCGGCGAATCCGTGCAGCCAGTCACGGACCTGCTTCTGGTCGTCGTTGAGCTCGAGCGTGAACTCGGCCATGTTCCCTCCATGCACTTCCGGATATCCCCGTTACTAGCGGTAACAACAGTCTGTTACCAGCAAGTAGCCCCTGTCAACCGGACCGCGACGGATCCGCGGGTGGCGGACCAGGGTGTTACGTTGCCCGGGCGTGACGAGATCGCAGGACAGCTGGGCGGGGCGGGAGAAACGACATGGAGACCACACGAGGGGCCGAACGGCAGCGGACGGCGGCCGAACGCCGCCGCCGGGAGCTGCTCGAAGCCGCGGACCGGGTGGTGCTCAGGGACGGCCCGCAGGCCTCCATGAACGCGATCGCCGCGGAGGCCGGGATCACCAAGCCCATCCTCTACCGGCACTTCGGCGACAAGGGCGGCCTCTACCGCGCCCTCGCCAAGCGTCACACCGACGCCCTGCTGAGCGCGCTGCGGGCCGCCCTGGACGCCCCCTCCGAGCGCCGCGAACGGGTCGAGGCGACCCTGGACACCTACCTCGCGGCGATCGAGGCGCGTCCGCAGGTCTACCGCTTCCTGATGCATCCGTCGGACGACGCGGCGCCCTCCCCCGAGCAGGGTTTCGACGTCGGCCGCCACTCCGCCCCGCTGCTCCGGCGCCTCGGCGAGGAGCTGGGCAAGGTGATCGTGGAGCGGGTCGATCTCGGCCCGGAGAGCGAGCAGATGGCCCGCATCTGGGGCCACGGCATCGTCGGCATGATGCACGCGGCCGGCGACTGGTGGCTGGGCGACCGGCCGTGCTCGCGCGAACAGCTGGTGCGCAGCCTGGCCGACCTGCTGTGGGGCAGGCTCGCCGAGGCGGGGGACCTGCCGGGCGGCCAGGGATTCTGAGAGGGGCACCGCCCCGGGGGACCGGGTCAGCCCTCGGCCGCCGTACGCGCCCACGGCGCCCGCCGGGCCGCGCGCAGCGCCCTGGTGCGGCGCAGTCCGGTGAGCCGGTCGGTGTAGACCCGGCCGTCGAGGTGGTCGCACTCGTGCTGGAGACAGCGGGCGAACCAGCCGGTGCCGGTGATCCGCACCGGCTCTCCGGCGACCGTCCGGCCCTCGACCACCGCACGGTCGAAGCGCGGGGTGCCCGCCTCGATCCCCGGGAGCGAGAGACAGCCCTCCGGTCCGCGTACGGTGTCCCCGTCCGCCTCGACCAGGACCGGGTTGACGAGATGACCGAGGTGCCGGACCTCGTCGTCGTCCGGACAGTCGTATACGAACACCCTGAGCGGTACGCCGATCTGATTCGCGGCGAGCCCCACACCGTTCGCGGCGTACATGGTGGCGAACATGTCCTCCACCAGCCGGGCGAGGGACGGGCCGAAGTCGGTCACGTCGTCGCACGGGCTGTGGAGCGCCGGGGCGCCGAGCAGACTCATGGCTCGAACGCGTCCGGTACTGCCGGGGATCGGGCGGTTTCGCATGCCCAGAAGCGTACGTTGCACGTGACCTCCACGTTCCCCGTGGTGCCGAGGTGCGGTCGGCACCTCGGACATCGATAGGCTGGGCACGGACTTACGCAAGGAGGATCTAGGACGATGGCAGGCAACACGGAGCCGTTGTCGCCGCGGGCCAAGCTCGCCGTGACGGCGGGCAAGGCCGCGGCGGCGGTGTCGCGCGCCGCGGGGCGCGGCAGCGGATCGGTGATCGGCGGCCGGGTGGCGCTCAAGCTCGACCCCGACCTGCTCGGGCGGCTGGCGCAGCACCTGGACGTGATCCTCGTGTCCGCGACGAACGGCAAGACGACCACCACCCGGCTCATCGCCGAGGCGCTGAGGGCCGCGGGCCCCGTCGTGTCGAACGCGCTCGGGGCCAACATGCCGGCGGGGATCACCTCCGCGCTGGCCGGGGGCTCGGACGCGCGCTACGGCGTGATCGAGGTCGACGAGAAGTATCTCGCCGGTGTGGCACGCGACACGACGCCGAAGGTGATCGCGCTGCTCAACCTCTCCCGCGACCAGCTGGACCGCGCGGCGGAGACCCGGATGCTGGCGGAGAAGTGGCGTGAGGGCCTGTCGGGCTCCAAGGCCGTGATCGTGGCCAACGCCGACGACCCGCTGATCGTCTGGGCCGCCTCCTCCTCCCCCAACGTGGTGTGGGTCGCGGCGGGACAGGCGTGGAAGGACGACGCCTGGTCCTGCCCGTCCTGCGGCGGTGTGATGCAGCGCCCCGGGGACGACTGGTTCTGCGGGGAGTGCGGTTTCCGCCGCCCCGCCCCCAGTTGGGCCCTGAACGGCGACTACGTCCTGGACCCGCACGGTTCGGCGTGGCCGATCCACCTCCAGCTCCCGGGCCGGGCCAACAAGGCCAACGCGACGAGCTCCGCCGCCGTGGCCGCGGTCTTCGGCGTACCGCCGCAGGTCGCACTGGAGCGCATGTACCAGGTGCAGGCCGTGGCCGGCCGTTACGACGTCGTCAGCTTCCTCGGCCGTGAGCTCCGGCTCCTGCTGGCGAAGAACCCGGCCGGCTGGCTCGAGACGTTCTCCCTGATCGACCCTCCGCCCACACCGGTCATCCTCTCGGTGAACGCGCGCGGTGCCGACGGCACGGACACGTCCTGGCTGTGGGACGTCGACTACACCCAGCTCTACGGTCACCCGATCTTCGTGCTCGGCGACCGCAAGCTGGACCTGGCGGTCCGGCTCGAGGTCGCCGGACTCGACTTCCGTGTGTGCGAAACCCTGGACGAGGCCGTCCAGATGGCGCCGCCCGGTCGCATCGAGGTCATCGCCAACTACACCGCCTTCCAGGATCTGCGCCGTCGTGTCGGCAACTGACCCCCGCGCGGGCAACCCCCGGAGAGGACGAAGCATGAACAACAGCCTGCGGCTGGTGTGGGTCTACCCCGACCTCCTCAGCACCTACGGCGACCAGGGCAACGCCCTGGTCGTGGAGCGCCGGGCACGTCAGCGCGGTCTCGACGTGTCGCGCGTGGACGTCCGCAGCGACCAGCCCATCCCGACGTCGGGCGACATCTACCTCATCGGCGGCGGTGAGGACCGGCCGCAGCGCCTCGCCGCCGAACGGCTGCGCCGTGACGGCGGACTGAGCCGGGCCGCGTCCAACGGCGCGATCATCTTCTCGGTGTGCGCCGGCTACCAGATCCTCGGCCACGAGTTCATCAACGACCTCGGCGAGCGGGAGCCCGGCCTCGGGCTGCTCGACGTGGTCTCCACCCGGGGTGAGGGCGCCCGGTGCGTCGGCGACGTACTCGGGGACATCGATCCGAACCTGGGGCTCCCGCCCCTGACCGGCTTCGAGAACCACCAGGGCGTCACCCACCTGGGCCCGTCCGCACGTCCGTTGGCCCGGGTGCGGCTCGGCCGCGGCAACGGCACGGGGGACGGCACGGAGGGCGCGTACAACGACACCGTGTTCGGCACCTACATGCACGGGCCGGTCCTGGCCCGCAACCCGCTGATCGCGGACCACCTGCTGAAGCTGGCGCTGGACGTGAACGCGCTGCCGCCCAGCGACGACCGGTGGTACGAGGCGCTGCGCGCCGAGCGGATCGCGGCGGCGACCCAGCCCGCCTGACCCGTCCCGCGCGGACCGGCCCTCCCGGGGGCCGGTCCGCGCGCGTGTGCGGCCTGTGTACATCCGGTGGACGTCCAGCAATCGGACAGGGGGTTCGGTACGGCCACCCCGCGCCGGTAAGGTGGCGTGGATCCAACCGGACGACGTGGTCCGGGGTCGGCCCACGTTGCAAAGGTTTCCCGGGCAATGCGAATTGGTGTGCTCACCTCCGGCGGCGACTGCCCCGGCCTCAACGCCGTCATCCGTTCCGTCGTGCACCGCGCGGTGGTCGACCACGGCGACGAGGTCATCGGCTTCCACGACGGGTGGAAGGGCCTCCTCGAGTGCGACTACCGCAAGCTCGACCTCGACGCGGTCGGGGGCATCCTGGCCCGCGGCGGCACCATCCTCGGGTCCTCCCGCGTCCAGCCCGCGCATCTGCGTGACGGCGTGGAACGCGCGAAGGGCCACGTCACCGACCTCGGCCTGGACGCGATCATCCCGATCGGCGGCGAGGGCACCCTGAAGGCCGCCAACCTGCTCTCCGAGGCGGGTCTGCCGATCGTCGGGGTGCCGAAGACCATTGACAACGACATCGCCTCCACCGACGTGACGTTCGGTTTCGACACGGCCGTCGGGGTCGCCACCGAGGCGCTGGACCGGCTGAAGACGACCGCAGAGTCGCACCAGCGCGTCCTGATCGTCGAGGTCATGGGACGGCACACCGGCTGGATCGCGCTGCACTCCGGCATGGCGGCCGGGGCTCACGCCATCGTCGTGCCCGAGCGGCCCTTCGACATCGCGGAGCTGACCGAAGTCGTCGGCCGGCGCTTCTCGGACGGCAAGAAGTTCGCGATCGTCGTCGTGGCGGAGGGCGCCAAGCCCCGGGAGGGCTCCATGGAGTTCAACCAGGGCAAGACGGACATCTACGGCCACGAGCGCTTCGCCGGTGTGGCGACGCAGCTCTCCGGTGAGCTGGAGCAGCGCCTCGGCAAGGAGGCCCGTCCGGTGATCCTCGGCCACGTCCAGCGCGGCGGCACCCCGACCGCGTACGACCGCGTCCTGGCCACCCGCTTCGGCTGGCACGCCGTGGAGGCCGCTCACCGCGGCGAGTTCGGCATGATGACGGCGCTGCGCGGCACGGACATCACGATGGTTCCGCTGGCGGCGGCCGTGGAGACCCTGAAGACGGTCCCGGCCGAGCGCTACGCCGAGGCCCAGGTCGTGCTCTGACCCTCACCGACACTCCCCGAACCGCCCCCGGCCGCAACCGTCGCCGGGGGCGGTTCTAGTCTGGACCGGACAACCGGCACGAAACGGGGACGTCCCCAGCGGGAGTGAACAGATGGATCACAGCGGGCACGGCATGAACATGGATCTGCCGCCGTTCACGCTGGGACGGGGGCTCGAGTTCTCCGCGGACCCGTTCTTCCTGGTCGGCTGCGTCGTCGCCCTCGTCCTGTACGGCTACGGGGTGGCGCGGCTGCGCGGCCGGGGCGACGGCTGGCCGGTCAACCGGACCGTCTTCTTCGTCCTCGGCGTGCTGTCGATCGCCCTGGTCATGTGCACGGGACTCAACGACTACGGCATGGTCATGTTCAGCGTGCACATGGTGCAGCACATGGTCATCAGCATGGTGTCGCCGATCCTGCTGCTGCTGGGCGCTCCGGTGACGCTGGCACTGCGGGCCCTGCCCGTGGCGGGGCGGGACCGTACGGGGCCGCGCGAGCTGCTGCTCAAACTGCTCCACAGCCGCTACATGAAGATCGTCACGCATCCGGTCTTCACGATCCCGTTGTTCATCGCGAGCCTCTACGGCCTCTACTTCACGCCGCTGTTCGACTTCCTGATGGGCTCGAAGACGGGGCACATCGCGATGATGGTGCACTTCCTCGCGGTGGGCCTGGTGTTCTTCTGGCCGATCATGGGCGTCGACCCCGGCCCGCACCGGCCCGGCTACGTGATGCGGATGCTGGAGCTCTTCGCGGGGATGCCCTTCCACGCGTTCTTCGGGATCGCTCTGATGATGGCGACCCAGCCGATGGTGAAGGCGTACGAGAACCCGCCGGCCTCGCTCGGCATCGACGCCCTGGGCGACCAGTCCGCGGCGGGCGGCATCGCGTGGGCGTTCAGCGAGATCCCGTCCGTGCTGGTGCTGATCGCGCTGGTCTTCCAGTGGTACCGCTCCGAGCAGCGGACCGCCAAGCGCTCCGACCGGGCCGCCGACCGGGACGGCGACCAGGAGCTGAAGGCGTACAACGCCTATCTCGCCTCGTTGCAGACGCGCGGACAGTAGCGGTGGGCACGCCCCAGGGGTGACCATGGCTCCAACGGCCGTGCGGCCGGGTGAGGAGCGTGCGCTCATGCCTGGATCCACGAAGACCATGGGAGTGCTGACCGTCGGCACGCTGGTCGCGGTGACGGCGTACACCGTGGCGCTGGGGAGCAACGGCTGGCTGTGGTTCGGCTGGGTGGTCCTCGGACTCGCCACTCTGGGGATGCTCGCCACCCGCGACACCTGAGGTGCGGGCAGGCGGTTTCAGGGGCCGAGCCGGTCCGTGGTGCGGGTGAGCGAGTCGTAGGTGCGGGCGCCCGTCCAGCTGCCGGCGAGGACGCCGGGAGGTGCGCCCGGCGCCGACGGGAGCGCCTCGTTCACGGCCCGGGTGTGGTCTCCGCCGCGGCCGAGTGTGAGGTGCGGGACCCAGCGCCCGGGGTCGTGGAGCGGGTTGGGGCGGCCGCTCCCCGGTGCCTCGCGCAGGGTGCGCCATACCGTCCGGTGCAGGCGCAGCAGCGCGTCGTCGGGCCGGACGGCCCAGGCCAGCACGGGTCTGCGGCCCCGGAAGCGCACGAGCCCGTCGAGTGCCACGGGCAGGGGCAGGGCGGCCTCCAGCGCCTCGTCCAGCAGCGCCCGGGTCTCCGGCAGGAGGGTGTCCGCGGTGGCCAGGGTGAGATGCGGGCGGTTGGTCGGGTGCCGGTGCGCGGCCATGCTGGGCAGACCGGCGCGTGCCAGGCGCTCCCACGCCTCACGGACGGCACGCTCCGTCGCGAGGTCGGGCAGCAGTTCCACGCTGTGCACGCGGGCAGCCTAAGGCCCCGCGCGGCCGGGTGCCCGCCGCACGGCTCCGGCGCGGTTGCGGTGCGTGGCTCCCGCGTGGTCCCCCGCGGCTCTCGCGTGCGGGCGGGGCCGGGCGGTGCCAGCATGGTGAGGTGCTCAGTGGTGCGGCTGTCCGGATCCGGCGTACAGCCCCGGCCGGCCGTGGGTCCCGACGTCGAGAGGTGGGTGCTCCGCATGGACAGGTCCGCGCTGATCGAGGCGGTGGGACGCAGGACGGCCGGCGGTGGTGAGCTGTCGGCCGACCAGATCGGGCGCGTCGTCGACGCCCTGTTCGGAACCGTGGCGGAGGCGGGTGCGATCGCCGAGACGCTCAGGACGGGTGGCGCGGTCACGCTGGTGGGCTTCGGCAGCTTCCACCAGGAGGACGGCGAGGCGGCTCTGCGGCCGGGCAAGGCGCTGAACGAGTTCGTCAACGACGAGGTCGGCCGAGCCGGGTAGCGGACGATGGCCGTCATGAGGCTACGGGCCGCAGGACGCGCGGAGCCCGAGGACGTCTGGCTCCGCTACGCCGATCCGCGGCGCTGGCCGGGCTGGTCGCCGCAGATCCGGGCGGTGCACGCCGACAGGGAGCGCCTCAGCGCGGGCATGAGCGGCGAGGTCGTCTCGGTGTTCGGCGTCACCGCCGCGTTCGTGGTCGAGTCCGTCGACGACGCACGGTGGCACTGGGTGTGGCGGGTCGCCGTCGGTCCCGTGCGGCTGAGACTGAGCCACCGGGTGCTGCGGCGGCCGGGCGGATCGGCCACCGAGCTCGTCGTCGAGGGCCCGGCGGTCGCTCTGGCCGCGTACGCGGCACCCGCGCGATGGGCGCTGGGCCGGCTGGTCCGCGGCTGACCGCCGGGCGCGGCCGACGTACCTCCCGGCACGGAGCCGGGCCGCCCGCCCCGGGAGGTCGTCCGCAGCCGGGTCACCGCCGGGATGCGCACGGCCGGCGGCGTGGCGGAGGTGACGGCCGAGGCCGTCACCTCCGCCACGCCTGTCGTTCCGCGCCGCCACGAAGGC
>Ga0164308_10001125_pt1 | contig 14178 bp, 9 predicted proteins | sample Whisoiple_246_MG_FD_109983 | JGI IMG/M metagenome (GOLD analysis project Ga0164308, IMG submission 109983) | Soil microbial communities amended with fresh organic matter from upstate New York, USA - Whitman soil sample_246_MG | ecosystem: Environmental > Terrestrial > Soil > Unclassified >...
AAGAAGGCCAAGGCCAAAGCCGCGAAAGAAGAATCCGGAACGCGAAAGGCCAAGCCAGAAGGCCGAGCCAAATCGGCCTCGCTAGCCGTCGGCAGCCAGAAGCGGAGCTCCAGGCGTTGAAGCTTGGCTAGTTCGCGCTCCAACCGTGCGCCCGTGAGCCACGCGCGGCGTGCTTCGGATGTTCGAAGTGGACACCCTTGCATCGAAAACACCTCGCCTTCACGCGGTTTGGTGGTTCAACTCTCAGGGAGGCGTAACTCGGGCTCATGGACCAGCCTCGAGGTGCGTGGTGGGACCGCGATCGCCCGAAAAGGCCAAACGTGTGCGTCTGCGCTGTGCGGTTCGCACTCACGGGCAAACGGATCGGCGAAAAAAGGCGTGACACAGGACAAACTCCGGCAAGCGAGGTAGGCTCCCGGGCCTGATGACCTACCGCAGCAGCACCACGACTCAAGGCCGCAATATGGCTGGCGCGCGCTCGCTTTGGCGAGCGACCGGCATGAAAGATGCGGATTTCGACAAGCCGATCATCGCCATCGCCAACAGCTTCACGCAATTCGTGCCCGGCCACGTGCACTTGCACGACGTCGGACAGCGCGTAAAGAAGGTCATCGACGCGGGGGGCGGTTGGGGCGTGGAGTTCAACACCATCGCCGTGGATGACGGCATCGCGATGGGACACGGCGGCATGCTGTATTCTCTGCCCAGCCGCGATCTGATCGCCGATAGCGTCGAGTACATGGTCAACGCGCACTGCGCGGACGCTCTGGTGTGCATTTCCAACTGCGACAAGATCACGCCCGGCATGTTGCTGGCCGCCATGCGCCTGAACGTCCCGACTATTTTCGTCTCGGGCGGTCCCATGGAAGCTGGCAAGATCGTCGGCACGCACGACCGTGACGGCAAAGCTTTGGTGCGCAAGCTCGATTTGATCGACTCGATGATCGCCTCGAGCGATTCGAACGTGAGCGATGCCGAGCTGAAGGAGATGGAACGTTCGGCTTGTCCGACCTGTGGCTCTTGTTCTGGCATGTTCACGGCCAACAGCATGAATTGCTTGAATGAAGCGCTCGGGCTGGCACTGCCCGGGAACGGCACGTTGCTCGCCACGCACGCTCGGCGCTGGGAGTTGTTCGCCGCGGCCGGTGAGCGTATCGTGCAAATGGCCAAGCGTTTCTATCTCGAGGGCGACGCCACGGTGTTGCCCCGCAACATCGCCACGTTCGATGCCTTCGAAAACGCGATGACGCTGGATATCGCCATGGGCGGCTCCACCAATACCGTGCTCCACATTTTGGCGATTGCCGAGGAGGCCGGCGTCAATTTCAAGATGTCGGACATCGATCGCTTGTCCCGCAAAACGCCCAGCATTTGCAAAGTGGCGCCATCGTCCAGCTATCACGTCGAAGACGTGCACCACGCGGGTGGTATCTTCACCATACTCGGGCAACTCGACAAGGCAGGCCTGATCCATCGCAACGTGCACACGGTCCACGAGAAGACCATGGGCGACGCCATCGATCACAACGACATCCATCGCCCGACCGCGACCGCAGAGGCCAAGCAACGCGCGCTGGCTGCCCCTGGGGGCGTGCGCACGCAAGTTGCCTTTTCGCAAGACAAGTACTTCCCCAGCATCGACTCCGACCAGGAGAAGGGCTGCATCCGCGACGTCCCACACGCGTATACGACCGAGGGTGGGCTCGCAGTCCTGTACGGGAATATCGCGGTCGACGGCTGCATCGTGAAGACCGCAGGCGTGGACGAGTCGGTCTGGAAGTTCGAAGGGCCGGCTCGACTCTTCCACTCCCAAGACGCGGCTTGCGAGGCAATCCTCGCCGATCAGATCAAGCCGGGCGACATCGTGGTGATCACCTACGAAGGACCCAAAGGCGGTCCGGGCATGCAAGAGATGCTGTACCCAACGTCGTTCTTGAAGGGCAAAGGCTTGGGCAAGGCCTGCGCACTGATCACCGACGGGCGGTTCAGCGGCGGCACTTCGGGTCTGAGCATCGGGCACGTCTCGCCGGAAGCGGCAGAAGGCGGCGCGATCGCGCTGGTCGAAGAAGGCGACCGCATCTTGATCGACATTCCCAATCGCCGACTCGACCTCTTGGTCGACGACCGCACGATGGCCAAGCGCCGCGAAGCGGCAGACGCGCGGGGCCGCGACGCATTCCGTCCGAACCGCGATCGCTACGTTTCGACCGCTCTGCAAGCGTATGCGCTGATGACCACCAGCGCCGCGCGCGGCGCGGTCCGTGATCTGGCGCAGCTCACCCAATCGAAGCCAGGTCGATGAGCAGATGGCGACACGCGTACTGCTGATTCGGCACGGAGCGACCGTTCTCAGTGCCGAAGACCGCTTCGCCGGCGCAACCGACGTAGCGCTTTCCGAAGAGGGGCAAGCGCAGGCGCGAGCCTTGGGCGAACGCCTGGCGGAAGCAGAGATCGCCGCGGTCTATGCGAGCCCGATGCAACGCACGGTCGCGACGGCGAACTTCATCGCTGCCCCGCATCGGCTACCGGTTGCCACGGACCCCGGCCTGCGCGAGATCGATCATGGCCGCTGGGAACAGCTGACCCGCCGGGAGGTCGAGCAGCGTTTTCCGGATGAGTACGCGAATTGGGAAGCCGACCCATTCACCTTCGCGCCCGAAGGCGGTGAATCCGGACTGAGTGTCATGGCCCGCGCGCTTCCGGTGCTGCGGCGCATCGTCGTGGCGAATACCGACAGGACGGTCGCCATCGTCTCACACAAGGCCACCATTCGGCTGGTGCTGTGCAGCTTGCTCGGCATCGACGCCCGGGGTTATCGCGATCGGCTCGATCAATCTCCCGCCTGCCTCAACGCGCTCGACTTCAAAGACCCAGTGCGAGCGCGTTTGGTCGTGTACAACGACACCTCGCACTACGCGCTACGCCCAGCAAAGGCTCACTCCCGACTCTCGAAATGGTGGGGCTGAGCTCTCGATTCACCTCGACCGCGCACGCAGCGCAATTCCAAGGTCTACGCAATTTTGACGTCTCGCCAGACTTTTCGCGGCGCGCGGAGCAATGCTCGCCGGTCATGCGCTGGCGTCGTGGGAGAGTGTGCGGCAACTGAAATAGGCTCGACAAGGCGCGAGATCGTCAAAGTCTCGTTGTCGGATGGCCCGAGGTAGTGCAATGCTAAATTCGATAAGGTTCGATCGAAGTGGCGCGCACAGACCTTCCTCCCTTCTCGGAACCGGACGACCCGGTCAGTGAACAGCGGTCCCTCGGCGAGCCGGTCACAGCCAAGCTGCGTTACCGCCAAGCGCTGATTACCTTGCGCGCCGGTAAACTCTACTTGGGGCGCAACCCAGACTGCGAGCTCGCGATCAGCGATCCAGCCGTATCGCGTCGTCACGCGCGGCTGTGGGTCAACCAAACCCAAATCGTGATCGAAGATCTCGGTAGCCAGAACGGCGTGCATGTCAACGGCGCGCGCATTCAGGGCCCGCGTGAGCTGCGCGCCGGTGACGTGATTCGCATTTGCAGCCACGAGCTCCAGCTCGTGCTGCCGGTGGAAGAAGCAATCCTCGCACCCAACCGCTACCGCATCACCGGCGACACCTTGAGTGGCGCGGACAACACCACCCTGCTCGAACAGGTGGAGCATCCGCGGAGCCAATCCCCAGCGCGGCCCAACCGGCCGCACATGCGTTTGGATACGCCATCTGGCAATGTTGCGGATTCGAGCGTACTACGCGCGGCCGAACGCAGCTCGCGCCACCCCAGTAGCGCTCCCCCGGGGAGTGACTCCTTGGCGGCGGCAATCGTCCTGCTCGACGACGCTCTCAACGCGGGTGACACCGCCGAAGCGGAGCACCGGCTCGGCCCGATCCTGATGCGCGCCCACCAGCTCTTGCTCGAGGAGCACCCGAGTGGCCTCGAGCTTGCCGAGCACGCGGTGGTTTCTGCTGCTCGCCTCGCGAGCGAGACTCGTAGCGCCGCTTTCATGAACTACGCCGTCACGTTGTATCAATTGCTCAATCGGCCGCTGCCAGAGCCTGCGGTGAACGTGATCCATACGCTGGTGCAGGCTGGTCTTTACCCGAACATGGTTGCGCTCGAGAGCTACGTCGCCAAAATCGGCGCTCACACGGCAGGCTTCGACGCGACCGAGCTATTCTTGCTCGACAGCTTGCGGCGCGTGGTCGCTGGCCGCTGATTCGCGCTGGCCTCGCGCAGACCTGCGGCCGCTGCCTGATCGAACGCGCGCTGCAAGGCGCGCTCCAGCGGCTTCGGACCCGATGACCGGAGTTTCCCCGAGCTGACCAGCTCGGACCATGGGGCATTTCGAAAGAACAGCGCGATTATCGTGGCCTGATCGGCGCGCAAGCACAGGTCGGGGTGCTCCGATTTGCGCTCTTCCACTTTCATGGAGTGCTGGGAGAAATCGAGCGTAAAGCTCCGCTCTCCCGCCTCGACCAGCACCGAGCACGACAGGCCACCTCGATAGCGACGCTTCAAGGACAAAAATGCCCAGCCGAGGTCGAAGCGTTCGCCGCGTGTGGGCGCCGTCATGAAACGGCCGCCCCAACGCCCGAGCTCCATGATCACCGGTTCGAGCGCGCGTCCACTGTCGGTCAAGCCATAGACACTGACGCCGAGCGGCGCCGGCAAGAGTCGTCTGTCGATGACCTGCGAATCTTCGAGCTCGCGCAAGCGCTTGGCCAAGAGATTGGTGGTGATACCGGGCAGGTCGTTCAGTAGGTCCGAATAGCGCCGGGGACCCAGCAGCAGATTTCGGACGATCAGCAGCGTCCAGCGTTCACCCAGCCGATCGAGGGCGTGAGCTACCCCGCAGAATTGCCGATAGCTTTTGCGACTCATGCCTTGACTATCTGAAGATACACTTGTAGCTATTAAAAAGTAAAGCTGAAGAGAGGAGCTGTCGATGGCGCGCGGTTCAGCCTTGGTTTTTTGGGGGATTCCCAGCTTGGCGGCGTTGATCGTGGGGCTACTCGCGTTGGCGGTCGCGGTCGCGGAGCGCAAGCTCGGGCAGACACGGCGTGTCGCGCTGCGGCGCGCCGTGCTCAGTGCGCTGTTGGCGCTCGGCTGGGCGAGTTTCACGCTCTGGCTGGCGCAGAGCGGAGTGCTTGCCCACTTCGAGTGGCGTCCGCCCCCGATCTTGCTGTTACTGGTGTTCACGCTCGCTGGGGCAGTCGCGCTTTCGCGTTCGCGCTTCGCTGACCGCTTGCTGCTCGGCCTGCCGCTCTGGGCTCTAGTCGGCTTTCAAGCCTTCCGCCTGCCAGTGGAGCTCGTGTTGCATCGAGCCGCCCTCGACGGAACGATGCCGTCCGAGATGTCTTTCTCCGGTTACAACTTCGATATTCTGAGCGGTCTGAGCGCATTGCTCGTTGGCAGCGCGCTCGCATTCGGCTGGTTGGGCAGGCGCGCAGCGCTGATCTGGAACATCGGAAGTCTGCTGTTGTTGTGCAACATCATCGGCATCTCGCTGGCCGCCAGCCCGATCTTCCACGCCTTTGGGCCTGGGCATCTCAACGTTTGGGTCGCATTTCCGCCGTATGTCTTACTGCCTACGGTGCTGGTGGCGGCCGCGCTCTTCGGGCACGCGTTGGTGTTTCGCAAATTGCGGACACTCCGCGGGCAACTGCTCAACGCTTCAGGCACGGGTTCAGCGGATCGCCGTCGTCTCGACACGGCTTGCTGACCGGCTTCACGGGCAAAGATTCGTGCGTGACTGGCCGACGCAGTGCGCTCGGTGCCGGCGGTGTGGCCCTTTGCTCTCGCTCCGCGTGCAACGCCTGCTCGACTGAGCCCAACTGCGCGCTCAACTCTTCGATGCGCAGCCGCGATCGCGCCTCACGCTGCTCCGCTTCACTCCGAACCTTCCGTTCAGCGAGCAGCGCCGTGCGCGCCGTCGCGACTTCGCGCTCCGTGTTCGGGCGCAGCGCGCCGAAATACAGGCCGATCGCTGCAACCCCACCGGCCAAAGCAAGCGCGCTCGAGGCGTTGGTCCAAAGCCGTTGTCGAAGCAGCCGGGAAGTCAGCCCCAGCTCGACACTTCGGCGAGCCAAGCGTTCGCACTCGAGCTCTTTTTGCAGCTCACGACCCGCCAAAGCCAGCCCCTCGGCGCGTTCGAACTCGGCGCGCTGCGCCGCCTGGAGCTGCTTCAGCTCGGCGCGTTGCGCAGACTCTGCTTGCTCACGAGCTCGGAGCTCGGAGCTGCGGCGTTCGAACTCGAGGCGTTCCGCGTCATGGCGCGCGCGCTGCTCCGCTTCGGCGCGAGCCCGCGCGGCGTCGGCCTGCTGCTGAGCGCGTTTCTTTTCGTGCTCACGCAAGGACGCCAGTGAATGCAACCCCGAGCTCTCGCAGACTTCGGCCATGTCGCACCGTCAGACGCAGGAGCCACCGTTGCCCTTGGGTACGGGACCGCGTGCGCGCAAAAAAAAACCGAGCCAAACTCGCGCTGAGTGTGGCCCGGCCCCCCCTAGTCACTTCCCCCCATCCCACCACCGAGCGCCGAATCGAACGCGTTCCCCCCGATCCCCCGACCGCTCGTACGACGCCGAAGATTGCTCGGATTCAATGATCGAGGTCGACGACCTCGGTGCCCCAGTAGCCGCTCGACAAGAACAAGCGATCGTCTTTTCTCGCCAGCGAGGACAGGCCCCAACCACGAGTACGAATGAAGCGATCGTATTTGGGTGCACCCGTATCCGAGAGTCGGTACACGTCGATCCCCTGGTTGCCCCAACCGGAACTGACCAACGCGCGATCACCCTCTACTCCGACCAGCCAGCCCCAGCCCTGCTTGGCCTCGGCGCTGAGCACGCGCGGGGAGCGAGGGTTGGAGAGATCCAACTCGACCAGGCTCACCGCGCTCGAATCTTGAGTGTAGCTCTGGCTCGACATGTAGGCGCGCTGACCCTTGACGAAGGTGCTTCCAACCCACCCGGGTAAAGTGGTGCTGCTCTGCAGGTATGCGGTGTCGCCGTCCAGCTTCAGGACGTCGAATTCGTTGGTCGAGCTATCCCCGTTCCAGCGGTAGTCGAGCGTGTAGATCAGCGAAGGATCGCTGCTCGAGGCGCCAACCAACAGACCCGGCACGTTGATCTTCTGCCCGACCCGCGGATTGCTGCGATCGCTGTAGTCGATGCGATCGAGATAGTAGCGAACTACCCCGGGGTCATACGCGTCGTTGCTGTAGACGGGCTGACGTTGCCACTCGTAGTGGGACGTGAAAAGTTGGTCGCCGACCGCGCGCATATTGCCCCACCAACCGTGCGGGTCATTCGTGATCACGGTAGATGCCACTTTCGGCGCGTCCGGGTCGCTCAGATCGACCATGAACAAGGATTGCTGCGAGTCCACGTAACTGCCGGAAGTGTCATATGTGGGCGTCCAGCGGCGGAACGCGAGCGCGTCACCGGCCACCTGCACGACGTCACCGCCATTGAACCAGTCGTACCAGTAGCATCCGTAGAACCCGTAGCCGCCGTAGTAGCCGTAACCGATCGCCGGCAAATCGACCAAGCCGCGCTTTTCGATCTTGCCACTCGTGTAGTCGATGACCTGGATCTCTTGCGTCCAGGAAGTGCACTGCCTCGTGCCTTCGCCCTTGAGCCCGGTTCCGCCCCCCGAGTGAGCGGCGCACACCGTGCTCACGACGTACGCCAACTTGCCGTTGTGGAACGTTTGCGCGTTTTGACCGGGGATTTCAAGCTCGTCGCTGGCCGCGTCCGAGCCGTCTTCCGCGAGTTCGCTGACTGGAACGATGCGCAAACTCGAGTGATCGGTCTGATTGCCCCACCAATCGCTAGACAGCTCGGCAACCGACTCGCCCAGCGGGCGAACGTTGACCACGTTGCGCGCCAAAGTCAGCTCAGTGACGAGCTTTGGATTCAGGTGATCGCTGTAGTCCACCACGCTGAGCGCCAAGTTGCTGAGCGCGACCAAACGATCTTTGACGAAGATGCCACGCTCGGTCCAGCCGGGCGAAGTCGCAGCGCCGGCGGTCTTGAGGGCTGCGTCGCTGAACTCGATCAGCTGGAGGCCATTGTTGTACTGGTAGCTCGCGTTGTCCCAACCGCTGAACGGCAAGACCACCAAGCCTTTGGCCTTATCCATCGTGAAGGCTTTGAAAGTGCCCGCGGCAGGAGTCCATGCCCAGCCGTTGCCGAACTTGGAAGTGCTGAGCAACTTGGGCTGCTTCGGATCGCTGACGTCTAGATAGCGCAGCGATACTTGGCTGTTGGTGAACTGGTCACCGGTGTATTCGTTGCCGAGAGCGAACAACCGATCGCCGGCCGGGATCAGGTTCCAGACCTCGCCCGGGAATTCGGTCGCTCCGGCGAGCACCGGTTCGGTCGAATCGGTCAAATCCCAAATTTGGAGCGGTAGGCTCGGTTGCTGCTGGTTGCCGTAGTAATAGTTGGAGCTCGGCGAGAGATACATTCGACCCGAGTCGAAGCGAGCCGTCGCGCCCCAGCCGGTTGCTGGAATCGAAACCGCTGACGACAACTTGGGCTGGTCGGGATTGCTGAAGTCGGCGGTCGCAAGCACCAAGGCCTGGTTCGAGCCGCAATAAGACTGACCACACGCCAAGGCGTGCGCGGTCTTGCCGTCCGCGAAGTCCAAGTTCCATCGTCCGTTGTCCGCGCCCCACCCTTGAACGTAACCCTGGAAGGTCAGGCTGCCGCGCGGCCGGATCACCCCCTCGGCATCGCTGATGTCGATGTAGACCAATTCCGTCGAGCCACTCGGCTCCTGATAGCCCTTGTCGTTCTCGGGCCCGGGGGCATTGTGGGCGAGCAAGATCGAGCTTGGGGTGACGTTGAAGATCCCGCCCTGGCCGGCTAGACGATAGCGGCCCTTCTCCTGCACCTTGCCGCCGGCAATGTTGACCGAAGTGACCGACACACCACCCTGTGAGATGCTGGATCCGACCCCGACCGCGCTGTCCCCGCCCACATAGCCGCCGAACGTCGTACCGTAGTCCTCGGTCACGGCGTAAAGCACGTCGCCGACGACTCGGGTGTCCCTGACCCAACCCCCGAGACGCGCCTCGCCCAAAATCTTCATGTGCGCCGGGTCGCTGGCGTCGATCCCGCGCACGATTGAGCCATAGAACGGCTGGCCGTTTCCGTCTGTGCCATACCAGTCAGCAACGACGACGCTCGCGATGCCGTTCCGGACAATCATCTCAACGGGCGAGCCATAGATCGGCGAGCGGCCGAGCAGCTTTGGCGCATCCACATTGCTGACGTCGAACACCATCAGGCCGCGGTAAGCGTTCAAGTAGAACAGTCGGTCGCCGTCCAAGCGGTAGAGATCGGTTTCCTCAACCGTACGCGGGGCGGGAGTGGTCCCCACTGACGCGGAGTCATTGCTTCCCGCAGTTGGGCTCTCGGCTGCGAGGCCCCCGCCGTGGCGATTCGCTGCCGCAGCGGGTTGAACGGACTCGAACTCACTCTGGCCGGTGAGCCGTGGCTGCGTAGCGCGACTATCCGCGCCGGAGCAGCCCGCCAGAGAGCTGAGCGACCCAAGCGTGCAAGCGGTCACTGACAAGCGAAAGCGGTTTGCCCAATACGCCATTGCGCCAGTTGAGTGCACGGCACATGCCAATCGTACTGTAGCTAAATCTGTCGCTAAATTCCGGGATATTGAACGCCAAGTGTGCCTTTGGCACAGACGGTCCCGGCACACCACGACAGCTCGATCCGGTCGCTTCGAGAGCCCTTCGCACGCTCCGCTCGGGCGGTTTCACTGCGATGAGGCGGCTGAACCGCCCGAGGTTTGCTCCGCATCGCGAATCCGCTCTGCTGAGTCAGAGCCAACTTCCTGACGTGGATTGCATCTTTTTGCATTATCGATCAATAATCGAGTCGTGATGCAGTATGCTTTTGAGGAGATTTGATGGGCTGGCTGCGGGACCTGATGGACCAGTCAGATTCGGGCTGCCGCAGCTACGGGGATCTGGCCCGGGCTGCGCTCGAAAACGGAGACTGGCCGGCCGAATCCCGAATGGCCGAGCGCTCGCTGGCTAGCATCTTCAGCAAGCTCGACCGCAATCTGGAAGCAGACTGGCTGGCCGAGCGTGTTGGCGTGCAACGGGTCCTCTCCAAGGTACTGGGAGTGCCGCTCGACGACGTGCGCGCTCCAGGTGCGCAGGTCAGTGGTGCCCCGCGCGGGGACCTCCGCCGCCTTCGCCTGAGCTCCCTGCGCTACGCGCGAGCTTTGGATTTAGTGGACGAACCACTTTGCCCCGGGCTGCCCACCCCGATCCTCAAACCTGGCGCCTATAGCAGCACCTTCTGGCGGGCACCCAGTGGCTCGGGCCGCTCCCTGGTTGGCCGGTTCTTGCAGGCCCGCGGGCTGGCGCACGTGATCGAGGCTTGGACGTTCGAAGAAGCGCTCACTCGGCTCCCGGAGCGCGGCCCGGTGTTCATCGAATTGCACGCGCAGCACTCCGTTCCGCTACCCGACGCCCCCCGCGCCGAACTGTGCATCGCCGCCAATTTCGAACCGCGGAACCCGACCTGGCAAGTACACACGTCTCCCCCCGTCCAAGCTTACCTGGATGAGCTGGTGGACTGGGTGGCCGCCCGCCTACCCACCGATGGCCGCTTCGACGCGGCGCTCACCCGACACTGGCTAAAGGGGGAGATGAGCGATAGCGGTGTCCTCGACGGTCTGGGCGCCGCCTTGGGCCTGTGTGGGCTAGCCGACGAACACGGAGTGCAAGGCCTACGCGGCAAGTCCGCGCAGAAGTTGGCTGAACGCTTCTGCCGCGACCGTCTGCTCGCCACCCTGGATCCCGAGGCCGCGCACGCCGCGTGGTTGAAGCGCAACGCCTACGATGTCTTGGTCGGGCTTGGACATCGCTTGCTCGCAGACTCGGACGCGGCATGGGACGAGCCTCGCTCCCTGGAGAGCTGGCTCGAACTCGTCCCGCTCGAACACCAGCGAGATGCCGACCTGGACTGGATGCGGCTCTCGCTGAGTCGCGTCGATTCTGGCATCCGTCCGTCCGATATCGACAAGGCGGCACGTAAAATTCCACCAGGCGCTTTTCGCATCGTGCGTGCGCTGCAACGCGCCGAACTGCTACGAGAAGCCACGAGCCAGGCGCCAGCGAACCCGTCGAACGAAACGCGTTTGACCTTTGGGCCTCGTTGGTTGTCCAACGTCTTGCGCGCGGACGCGACGCGCGCGTTGGTCAACGGTTCGACGAACGATTTCGGTGAAGCACTGCTCCGGGGTCACGCCGCATCCAGCGTCGCGCGTGAATTAGTGCAGCGTCTTTCGGACCGAGGCAGCGCTTTCATCGATAGCGTGCTCGAACTCGAAGGGGGGGATAGCGCAGGTCACATAGCGGCCCTGGAAATGACCTTTCGCGCGGCCGGCGTTGCCCTGCTCGTGGGCGCCGAACTCAGCTCTGACTCGCTCGAAGCGCTCTGGGACGAGGTGCTCGAGGCGCGCTTGGAATTTCCCGATCAGCTGCCGTGCCCGCGCATCGAATATCCAGACCCCGAGAGTGACGCGCTGTTGTCACGCGGCATTTGGTACTTGGCGGCGTTTGCAATCAGCAGCGAGCTGGGGCAACGCGCCGGACGCCGCCACCCGTTGCTTCGCCCATGGAAAGCCCGCGAAGCGCAGCCCGAGCTGCGCGCGCTGTGCGCAGTCATCGCTCGCGACCTGCCCACGAACGACCTCGACCGCCCTTGGGTCTTGCGTGCGTTTTCATTGATCTCGCGCTTACGCGCCGAGGTGGGCGCGCTGGGAGCGTTGGACTCGCCGGAGGTCCTCGAGCGTCCCGCGGTGATCTTGGACGAGGTGCTGCACGGCGTGCTCAGCTGGGGTACCGTCGCCGGCATCGCCGACCACGTGCTCGGGCTGCCGGCGCTCCTGGCCCTAGCGAGTGAACGCGGGCAACCCTTCTCCGCGGTTGCCAGCGCGATTTGGGAAGCATGGGACGACGCGCAGCGGCCCGCGCTGGGTGCGGAATTTCTGGCCCCTGATTCTGCCCACTCGAGCTGGTTTTGGCCGCACGTCCCAGCCGATCTGCTCGAAGCGCTGCTGTGCGACGGGCGCGCCACGGACATTCCGTACGAAAGCTTCGGCGACGCACAATGGCGCGCGTTCCTCGCCGCACTCGACACAGCGCCCGCCCGAGCCGAGGACGCCCGTGCCTTCTCCGCAGCTCCCGATTTCGTGCTCGTCGAGGCGCTGGAGCGTGGCATCGAGAGCTTGGTGCTGTTCAAGAGCCTCTGGCAACGGGATCCAGAACGCGCGGGGCTCGAACTCGTGCAAGCCTTGCGAGACGACACTACCGACGCCGAGCTCGGGCGTCTGTCTAGGCTGCTCGAGGCCGCTCCGGCCGCTGAGTTCGCTCGACTGTCCGAGCTGTTTTCGCAGCCGAGCCTAGTCAACCTCGAGCGCCGCAAGCTCGGCGTGGTCCGCCGTTTCTTGCACGAGCACATTCGTCTCCGCAAAGCAGGCTACGTGGATGCATACACGCGCCTGTCGGCAATCGAGCGCCTGCTTTCGCATTAGCAGCAGCTGCGCTCGACTTGACACTCCGCGAGCCGGCCGAGACACTCTGTTCATGCGCGCGTGGACTTTGAACTCCGGTTTCGGTTTCGAAAACCTCCGCCTCGAACAGCGTCCCGAGCCAACTTGCGGCCCGCAGCAAGTGCTGATTCGAGTGCGCGCCGTCTCGCTCAACGCACGCGACGTGATGATGGTACGGGGCGAGTACAATCCACGCCAAAAACTGCCGCTGGTCGTCGCTTCGGACGGCGCCGGTGAAGTCGTTCAATGCGGCGCGGAGGTGAGTACTTTTCAGATTGGGGATCGAGTCTGTCCCATATTTGCGGGGCTCTGGCTGAGTGGGCCGCTCACGCAATCGGCTCGCCGCAGCACCCTCGGAGGACCGTTGGACGGCACGCTGACCGAGTACTTCGCCGCGGACGCACAGGCGTTGGTTGCCATTCCGAAGCACTTGAGTTGGGCGGAGGCAGCCTGTCTGCCCTGCACGTACGTGACCGCGTATCGCGCGCTGGTCGAGTTCGCCCAGCTCCAAGCCGGTCAATGGCTCGTTTGTTTGGGCACCGGTGGAGTTTCGCTAGCGGCACTGGGCATCGCGCGAGCCATCGGCGTCCGGGTGATCATCACTAGCCGCAGCTCGCAAAAGCTGGCGAGAGCCGTGGCCTTGGGTGCCGAACACGGCATCGACACTTCACACACTACCGATTGGGCCAACGCCGTGCGGGCGCTCACGATCGAGGGCGCACACCACGTGTTGGAAGTGGGAGGCGCTGCCACTATCGAACAAAGCGTGCGCGCGCTTCGGCTCGGCGGCAGCCTGAGCCTGATCGGCGTCCTGTCTGGAGCACAGCCGGCCTTGGATCTGCGACCGATCCTGATGCAAGACCTGCGCATTCAAGGCGTGTTCGTGGGCAGTCGAGAAACGTTCCTGCGCTTACTCGAGCTAGTCACGGCTCACGCGTTGCGGCCGCAGATCGACCGCATCTTCGAATTCGAAGACGCCCGCGCAGCTTTCGAATTTGCCGCGAGCGGTCAACAGTTTGGCAAGGTAGTGATATCGCTCACCTGATTTTAGCAGGCATCCCGCTGCCAAGCGGGTCTATTGATATCACCAGCCCCGGGTCATCAGTCCTCGTCTCTACATGTTGCGCGCTGCGCCAGGTGGTTCTGGCGCCGCAGCCGAGGGAATGTTTGTGTCACCGGCGAAGATAGCCGGCTGCGTGCGTGCGTGCGTTCGACCGGGCTCAACGGTGGAGCGCTCTCGAGCGTGAGAGCGGCCGGCTTCGAATGAAACGCGGGCCGTGAGTTGCGTGTCTTCGTGTGACGAGGGGGGCGTCGATGTGAGGCGCCGGGCGGCAGGTGGTTCTGGGGCGGCAGCCGAGGGAATGGTTTGTGTGACCGGCGAGGATAGCCGGCAGCGTGCGTGAGTGCGACGCGGATCAACGGCGGCCGTGAGTTGTGTCTTCGGACCGAAGAGGGAGCGTCTAAGTGAGGCGCCGGGCGGCCTCGAATGAAACGCGGGCGGTGAGTTGCGTCTTCGTATGACGAGGGGGGCGTCGATGTGAGGCGCCGGGCGGCAGGTGGTTCTGGGGCGGCAGCTGAGGGAATGGTTTGCGCGACTGGCGAGGATAGCCG
>Ga0164308_10001126_pt1 | contig 14169 bp, 8 predicted proteins | sample Whisoiple_246_MG_FD_109983 | JGI IMG/M metagenome (GOLD analysis project Ga0164308, IMG submission 109983) | Soil microbial communities amended with fresh organic matter from upstate New York, USA - Whitman soil sample_246_MG | ecosystem: Environmental > Terrestrial > Soil > Unclassified >...
AGGGACGTCGAACAGCAGGCGATGCTGGAATACATCGACACCACCGAGTGCCGGATGCGATTCCTGCGCCGGCAGTTGGACGACGCGGCGGCGGAGCCGTGTGGCCGCTGCGACAACTGCGGAGGGCTGGAGCTGCCGGCCGCCGCTGACCAGGAGTCGGTGGTCGCGGCCCGTGCCGAACTGGAGATCCCCGGTGTCGCTGTCGAACCGAGAGCCCAGTGGCCGACGGCGATGTCCGCGCTGGGAATCGGGCTGTCCGGGCGGATCCCGGCCGGCGAGAAGGCAGAGACCGGGCGCGCCGTCGGCAGGCTGGACGGCATCGGTTGGGGCTCGGCACTCCGCGAGCTGCTGAACCCGCAGTCACCCGATGGTGAGGTTCCGGTGCCGCTGCGGCACGCGGTGGTGGCCGTGCTGGACGGCTGGCTACCGCCTGGCGGGCCGTCGGGTCCTGGGTTCGACGTCGTCGTGTACATCGAGTCGTCGAGTAGGCCCACCCTGGTTCGGCATCTCGCCGAAGGGCTGGCCCGCTATCGGTCGTTGCCGGCCGCCACGTCGTTCGAACTCGTCGATCACGGCCCGGCACCGAGCGCGACGAATTCCGCGCGACACTTGGCGGCCGTCCTGGAACGGCATCGGCTGACCGATCCGTCCGCCGTTGCCGGACGACGGGTGTTGCTGGTCGACGACGCCACCGAGACCGGGTGGACCCTCACCGTGGCTGCCCGCGCGTTGCGGAAAGCGGGTGCTACAGCGGTCTATCCGCTGGTGCTGGCGGTTCGCTGACCAACAAGGGTCGACCGACCTCGGTTTGATGCAACCGCAACCGCAACCGCAACCCAGCCGGAGCCGCGGATCCGGTCAGGCGAGGCCGCGCCGCGGATCCTCAGGCGAAGCGGGCAGGAAATCCACCGGTGGCGATAGGGCCCCAGCTGACCGGCTCCAGGCGCAACAGGCACTTGCCCTGGTCGATCATCGCCTGACGGTATTCCGCCCAGTCGGGGTGCTCGCCGGAGATCGACCGGAAGTACTCGACAAGCGGTTCCACCGCCTCGGGCAGGTCGATGACCGTCCCGGTGGTTTCGACCTGCACCCAGGGGCCGCCGAAGTCGTCCGACAACACCAGGACCGACACCCGGGGATCCCGGCGGATGTTCGTCACCTTGGCGCGTTCGGGATAGCTGGACACCACGATCCGGCCCTGCGGGTCGACACCACCGGAGACCGGCGATGACTGCAGTGACCCGTCGCGCCGTCGGGTGGTGACGATCAGGTGGTGCCGGGGCCGGATGAACTCCAGCAGCCCGGCATTGTCGGTCTCGGTGACGGTGGCGATCGTTCGTGGCATGGATCCAGCATCTCCGATGACGTGGTTGCTCAGCCGGCCGACCCTGGTGCGTGTTCAATCCCTCGGACTGGGCCTTTGCACAGTGGGTCCTCGTCGTGTCGGCTGACGAGATTCCTCGCTCCGGTACCCGCCCGTTGGAGAACGGGGCGGGTCAGCCTTCGATCCCGACAGGAGCGCGACCATTCGCGGCCGATGTTCACTCGTTCGGGGGATTACTGACCGGTTCTGCTCACGTTCAGTTGCCGAAACCGGTCGCCGTCCGTCACAATGACTCTATCAGTCCAGAGTCCGATCGGGGGATCGGGCACCGTGCCGGCAGCGTCGGCACCCGCACAGGGGGAACAGCCATGACCAGTTCGACACGGCAGATTTCGAGCAGCGGCCGGATCACCGGCGGGTGGGTGCGCGCGGCCAAGTTCCCGACGGCCAAGGGCCTCTCCCGTGGCTACGACCGTAAGGCCGTCGACACCTTCCTGCTGCAGTGCGGCAACGGCGTCGACTGGCTCAACGGCCTGCTGATCGGCGCGGAGAACGAGATCGATCGGCTCTCCGGCGAGGGGCAGCCGTCTGCACCAGTTCGCAACACCAGCCGGGTGATGACAACTGCCGGCAGCGGCAAGCGCCCGGCCACCGAGCCGGCCCGTCGGCGGAAGCCCCGGGTGAGTGCGGCGGCCCGGACGGTTCGCGCGCGTCCCTGACCTTCGGGCACCTAGGCTGAGGCGAGGGGGTCGCCGATGCCGAACCTGCGAGATCAGCTCGATGCCGTGGCCGGTGACGACGCCGTGCGCCGGGAGATCCTGGCCCGACGCCCCGGCCTTGTCGCAGCGCTGACCACCGCGCCGGCCGCCGCCACTGCCACTGCCGCGAGAACCACTGCTGCGCAGCGGATCCCGTTTGCCGCTGAGCTCGGCATGCTCGACGACCGGCTCGCCGAGGCGATCATCCTGCGCGAGGGCCGGCCGACCCTGCTGGTCCGGGGCGGCAGCTTCGAGCCACCGGAACTCGCCCAGTGGCGAGCCCGGCTGATGCCGTACAAGACCAAGATCGACCGGGCGATCGCGGCTGTCGGCCGGGTCGAGGTCGGCTTCTCGGCGCAACCCTATGTCGGCACCGCCTGGATGGTCGCGCCCGGCGTCGCCGTCACCAACCGGCATGTCGCCGCCGAATTCGCCCTTCGGCAAGGCCGGGGCTACGTCTTCAGGTCCAACCCCGGTGGTCGCCGCCTGGCGCCACGCATCGACTTCCGCGAGGAATACCTGGACAACCGCCCGTTGGACATCGCCGTCGGCAGAGTGCTGTTCCTGGCCGGCGATGCCGACGACGACCCCGACCTGGCACTGGTCGAGTTGACGCCGGCCCCTGGCGTTGTGTTGCCGGATCCGGTGCCGCTGTACGACGGTCCACCCCGGCCGGGCGCGGTGGTGGTGACGATCGGCTATCCGGCCGCCGACCATCGCAACAGCGCCGCCGACCAGGCGCGGCTGTTCGGCGGCATCTTCGAGGTCAAGCGGCTCGCGCCGGGACTGGTGGTCGACGTCGTCGGCGAGGGCCGCTTCACCCACGACTGCACGACACTCGGCGGCAGCTCGGGTTCGGTCGTGCTCGATGTGGAAACCGGCGCGGCCGTCGGTCTGCACTTCGCCGGCGAGTACCTGTCGGCGAACTACGCCGTCAGTTCCGCCGTGATCGCCGATCGAGTGCGTCGGCTCAGGACGATCGGGCCGCCGGTGCTGATCGACCTGGCCGGAACGCGCTTGCCGGAAGAGGCCCGCACCGTCGCCGTCGACGAACTCGCAGACCGCACCGGTTACGACGCAGCGTTTCTCGGAACGGGATCATTGCGGGTGCCGTTTCCGAGGCTGTCGGCGGCGCTGAAGGCGGCCGTGGTCCCGGTCCGCCCGGAGGCCACCGGCGCCGACCGGTACCGCCTTGACTACACGCACTACTCGGTGGTTCTGCACGGACAGCGCCGGCTGGCGGTGTTCACCGTGGTCAACATCGACGGCAGCGAGATCGAGCGGATCAAACGTGCCGGCAAGGATCTGTGGGCGTTCGATCCGCGCATCCCGCAGGCGACGCAGGCCGGGAACGAGCTCTATGCGGGGAACGACCTCGATCGCGGACACCTGGTGCGGCGGCTGGACCCGGCCTGGGGACCGTCGGCCGAACAGGGCGAGAAGGACACGTTCTTCTTCACCAACTGCGCTCCGCAGCATGCCGACTTCAACCAGCGGCTGTGGCTGGACCTGGAGAACTACCTGCTGGACAACGCCGACACCAGGGGCTTCAAGGCCACCGTCTTCACCGGCCCCGTCTTTCGCGCCGATGACCCGGCTTATCGAGACATCATGCTGCCACAGGCATTCTGGAAGGTGGCGGTGATGATCAACGACGCTACCGGTGCACTCTCGGCGACCGGGTACCTGGTGTCGCAGGCCGGTCTGATCGCCGATCTGGAGTTCGTCTTCGGTGCGTTCAAGACCTACCAGGTGCCGATCCGGGACATCGAGTCGTGGACCGGACTCGGCTTCGGTGCGCTCCGGACCCACGACCCGTTGAATGCCGTCGAGGGGGTGACGGCTGTCCGCGAGCTGACCTCGCCCGCGGACATCGTCATCTGACCTCTTCGACCCTCGAAACCGTCAGACGGGTTCCGGTACCCGGGTCCCGTCGCCCGAACGAGCTGGGCCGGCACCGATGACGTCATAGGTCTGTCCGTCGACATCCAGCCGAGGCAGGATGCGATCCAGCCAGGACGGCAGCCACCAGTTCGCCGGCCCGAGCAGTGACATCGTCGCCGGCACCAGCACCATCCGCACCACCGTCGCGTCGATCAGCACAGCGGTCGCCATCCCGACGCCCATCATCTTCACGGTCGGGTCGGCGTCCAACGCGAATCCGATGAACACCGCGATCATGATCGCCGCCGCGCTGGTGATCACCCGGCCCGTGCTGGCCAGTCCGCGGACCACGCTGCGTCGTGGCTCGCCGGTGGCCAGGTAGTCCTCCCGGATCCGGGAGAGCAGGAAAACCTGGTAGTCCATCGAGAGGCCGAACAGGATGGTGAACATCAGGATCGGCACCCAGCTGGACACCGGGACGGCGTCTGGAAGACCGAGAAGCTTTGCGCCCCAACCCCACTGAAAGACCACCACCATCACACCGTAGGCAGCTGCGACCGACAGCAGGTTCATCACGGCAGCCTTGACCGCGACCACCACGGAGCGGAACACCGCGGTCATCAGCAGCAGCGACAGGCCGACCACGAAGGCGATCACCACCCACAGCCGCTCGGACAGTCGCTCCGAGATGTCGGCAAAGGCGGGCGTCAGGCCGGTCACCATCACCGAATCCGGCAGCTCCGATCGGAGCCGATCGATCAGGACGACGGTCTGCTCGTCCTGCGGACCGGTCACCGGCTCGACCACCAGTAGCGCCGCGGTTGCGGTGTCGTTGATGACGGCGGGCGCAACGGATGCCACGCCGGCATCGGCCGAGATCCGTTCTGCCAGTTCGGGAAGTCGGTCGGCCGGCAGTCGATCGAGATCGACCGCGAGCAGGAACGGCCCGTTGGCGCCCGCACCGTACTCGGATCCGACCAGGTCGTAGGCGATCCGGGTGGTGGCGCTGTCCGGTCCGCTACCGGCGTCCTGCGGCCAGGTTCGCATGCCGAGCACCGGGGCGGCGAGCAGCAGCAACAACGCCAGCGCGGCAAGCGCGTACGGGACGGGGCGCCGGCCGATCCGGGCCGCCCACCTGGCCGTCGCGGTGTCCGGCAGGTCGTTGGCGTTGTCGGTGGCGGTCGCGGTGGCGACTGTGGTGGCGGCGATGGTGGTGGCGGTGGCGTTCGGGACCGAGACGACGGTGGCGGCCACCGGCTTGCGACGTTCTGCACGCCGCAACACCCTGGTGCCAGCCAGGCTGCACAAGGCGGGCACCAGGGTGATCGAGGTGAGCATCACCGCGGTCACCACCAGCAGCGTGGCAACTCCGACCGAGGTGTAGACCGGCAGCCCGGCCAGCCGCAGGCCCAAAAGACAGACCAGCACGGTCGTCCCGGCGAAGACGACGGAGACGCCGGCGGTCCCGTTGGCCCTTGCCGCTGCCGCGCGCACCGGCAATCCGGCCCGCAGTCCCTCGACATACCGGGTGACCAGGAGCAGCGCGTAGTCGATGCCGACGCCGATCCCCACCATCGTGGCGATCGTCGGGGCCGTGTTGCTGACGTCGGAGAACCCGGCAAGCACAGTGATCAACGATGAACCGACGCCGAGCCCGATCAGCGCAACCGCGAGCGGCAGGCCGGCGGCGATCACCGAACCGAAGGCGAAGACCAGGATCACCAGTGCGACGCCGATCCCGATCAGTTCCGCGGTTCCGCTCGGCGGGGCGAAGTTCTCCGGGACCTCGCCGCCGAGGGCGATCTGAACTTCGGGTCCCTCCAGTTCGGCCGCGGCCGTCCAGAGTGCGTCGACCGCCTCGGAACCGTCGAACGCGGTCACCGGGACGCCGTAGTGCACCGACAGCAGGGCGGTGTCCCCATCTGCCGACATTCGGGCGGGCTCCACACCGGTGACGTGCGGCAGTGCACGCAACCGGTCGCCGAGAGCGGCCAGACCGGCGGGATCGACCGTGCCGTTCTCGGCATGCACGACCACCCGTGCGCCCGAACCCAAGGTGCCGTCGAAGTTCTCGGCCAGGAAGTCCGCGCCGACCTGGGCCGGCGACCCGGCCACCCGATAGTCGTCACGGGGTTGGCCGCCGACCGCCAGTGACAGGCCGACGGCGACGGCCAGGACGGCCAGCCAGGCAGCGATGGTGCGCCACGGGTGGGCCGCGGCGACGCCGCCGAGGCGGAACAGCAGTGCGCTCATGAGAATCCTCCACAGACAGGCCGACCACGACGGCCGGCACGGAGCAGCGTCGCCCCGCGCACTTGACGACGACTTGCCGTTCACCAGCGGCGCTCTCCGACCAGCGCGACCCTTGTCCAGGGCGTTTCCGCGATATCGACAATTCGGACATTGAACCGCAGGGCGACGTTCGCCGAGGGCGCGTCCGGCGTGTCGGCCGTCCTGCAGGTGCGACACGCCCGAGCCCGCGCTGCTTCGGGGGTGCATCTACCGCTTTCGTCATGCTGCAACTGCCCGGATGCGGTCACTCGGCCCCGGAAGCACGTCGGGGTCGGGCGTGTCGTTCCGGTCACCGCACGGTCCCAGCCCGCAGGACTCAGCTGATGGCCGGTCCGCCCCCGACGGCGTCCAGTCTGCGGCGTGCCAGCTGGACCCAGCTGTCGTTGCCGCACTGCAACGCCACCGTGATGGCACCGGCGTAATGCTCCCGAGCGTCCCGCGGGCGGTCGAGCAGCAGAGCGAGGTCGCCGAGCACGATGTCGACCGGGCCGACCGCGAACGAACCGGTACCCGCCCCGCCGATCTGACCGCGATAGGGCAGCAGGTCGGCCGTCACCTCGGCCGCCTCGGCCCGCTCGCCGAGTTTCGCCACGATCATCCCCCGCATGGTGAGCAGCAGGCAGTGGAAGAAATCCCGGCGCACGGGTCGGATGACCCGCCGCACCTCCCTGGCCTTGTCCATGCGGCCCTGCGCGATCAGCGGGAGCGCGAGCAGGTCGGCGATCACGTCCGGCGCGCTGTCGACACTGCGGACGGCGTCGGCCAGCTCGCCCTCCCGGCCCTGGCTGATCCGCAGGGTGAGGAATGCCAGCAGAGCGATGCCGTCAGCGTCGAGAGCACCGCTGGCATGGAGCATGTCGGCCGCCCGGGCATACGACGCCTCCGCATCGGCCATCCGATCGGTCAGGTGGGCGACCAGCCCGCGATGCATCTCCACGGTGCCCTCGGCCTGCCGCCAGCGGTAACGCCGGACCAGCACATCGAGCGCGTCGATCTGTTCCGCCATCGCGACCGGATCGGCCCGGACGCCGTGGTAGTGCAGCATCACGTGATGGCCGAGCAGGGCGAAGACCGCCAGCCCGGGCAGCTCGCCGATCTGCAGCAGTTCGCGGCCGATCCGCAGCCGGTGCGCGATCTCCAGCTCCGCCGACACCACCGACGACATGGCATGCAGCGCAAGCCCGATCAACGCGGGATCGCCCACCCGGCGGGCGATGCGTTCGGCCTCCTGGGCTGCCTGGGTGGCCTTGATGTTGAGCTCGCCGCCGGTCTCGGCGACGAGGGTGCAGAGCAGCCGGCAGCGTTGGGAGTCGTCGATCAGCTCGGGGTCGGTCCAGGTCAGGGCAGCGTCGATGAGTTCGATCGCCGTCGAGTTCAGCGACCCGTAGGGCCGGGTGATCCAGGGGGTCGGCAGATCGGCGGCGGTGAGCGCCCGGATCAGCAGGTCGCGCCGGTTGTTCCGGTGCGCCAACGTCATCGCAAGATCGCGGGAGGCGAGTGCCGCGATGCTCGCGCCGGCGGCGATCTGCGATCGGCTCAACCTGGCGATCAGTTCCACCCGCTCGTCCAGGTGCAAGGTCGGTTCGGCGGTCTCGGACGAGTGGTGGAACAGCGTCCGCTCGACGGTCGAATCATCGGGCGTCGGGTCCGGTAACCGGTCGAGATCCGCCAGCGCCTGGGCGAACAATTCGGCGGCCGTCTCGTGGGCGTACCTGGCGACCGCCTGCTCGGCGGCACGGACGCCCGCATCGACCGCGTTCCTGGCAGTGGCCGCCGTCCCCGCCTGGTGGTAATGGTGGGCGAGCGCAGCGGCATCCCCGGGCCGGACCGACGCCAGCGCGCCGGCGATCCGCGCGTGCCAGCGTCCGCGCCGCAGCAGGGGCAGGTCGTCGTACAGGGTGTCGCGGACCAGGACATGGCCGAAACGGACCGACCCCGATGTCGGTTCGGTCAGCAGACCGGCCAGCACGCCGGCTTCGAGCGCGTCGAGCACCGTCTCCTCGTCGACCTCGGCGGCCAGCACCAGGATGTCGATGTCGACGTCACGGCCGATGACGGCGGCCAGTCGCAGGACCGCGACGGTGATCTCGGGAAGCCGGGCGAACCGTCGGCGCAGGACGTCGCGCACCCCTTCCGGCACCTTGGACGTGGCCACCAATCTGCCCTCGCTGCCGAGCAGTCGGGCGCTCTCGGTCAGGTAGAACGGATTGCCGCCCGTTCGGTCCACCAACGCGCGCAGGGTCGGCTGGTCCGGTTGGACGCCGGCGATCGACCGGATCAGCCGGGCGGCCTGCGCGGGGTCCAGTCCGTCCAGCGCAATCCTTATCGGCGGTACGGCGGCCAAACCCGCCAGCGCATCGCGCAACCCGGCAGGCACCTCGGCCGGCCGATACGCGGCGATCACCACCAGCGGCACCCCGGAAACGCCCGCGGCGACGCCGTCGAGCAGCGCCAGGGTCTCCGAATCGCCACGGTGCAGATCGTCAAGAAACACCGCCAGCGGCCGGCTCCTGGCCGCTGCCGTCAGGTAGCCGACCACCGCCCGGGTGAGCAGGAACCGCCCGAATGAGGCATCGGATTCGCCTGGCGTGGTGGGGATGTCGTCGATCAACGGGGCCAGCGCGGGTGCAAGTCGACCGGGATCGACGTCCGCTGCCAGTGCCTGCAGCGCCTCCACCCAGGCCCAGGCCGGCGGTGCCCCGGCCGACTCCGGACAGCGGCCGACCACCACCCGCCACTGGTTGGAACGCAGCTCACGCGCGAAGCGATCGACGAGGGCGGACTTGCCGGCGCCCGCTTCACCGGCGATCAGCACCACCCGGCGCTCGGCCCGACCTGCGGACTCCGCGGCCAGCGCGTGCAGCGCGTTCAGTTCCACGTCCCGGCCGAAAAGGTCCGATGACTCGGCCGTTGTCGGCGCACCGGGAGTGTGAATCGGCGGCGTGGAAGTCGGAACCGGGCTAGGGGCTGCATCTCCGGCCGCCCGGTCGGCGGGACTGCGGGTCTCGTGGACGGGCGGCCGGGTGATCGCCAGCCGCTGGCGCAGCACATCGGTCTCCACCTGCAGCAGGGCCGGCCCGGGGTCCATGCCCAGCTCCTCGGCGAGGATGTCCCGAGCCCGCCGCAGCGCGTCGAGCGCATCCGCCTGCCGGCCGCCGGCGTACAGACTCATCGCCAGCAGTCGCCACCCCTCCTCCCGCAGTGGGTGTTCGCGGGTCAGTGCCTCGGCGGCCATCACCGCCTCGTGGGCTTCGCCGCCGCGCAATACGGTCTCGCACCACCGTTCCCTGGCCACGATCCGCAGGCCGTCCAGCCGGGCAGCCTCGGCGACGGCCCACGACTCGGTGGCGAACTCCGCATAGGCAGGGCCGCGCCAGAGACCCAATGCCTCGTCCAGCAGCACCCGGGCCGCCGCCGGGTCCGGTGTGTCGTTCGCCCGCCTGACAAGGGATTCGAACCGCCACGCGTCCACCGCGTCCTCGTCCACCCGGATCGCGTAGCCCGGCGGTTCGCTGACCAGGATCGCGGCCGGACTGCGGGGTGCCCGGTGCGGTTCCAGGGCGCGCCGCAGGTGGCTCACGTAGGCCTGCAGGGCGCCGATCGCCCGGCGCGGCGGCTCGCCGTTCCATAGATCCTCGACCAACCGGTCGACGGACACCACCTGCCTCCTTGCCACCAGTAACAGGGCGAGCACGCTGCGTTGCCGCGGACCGCCGAGGTCGGGCGGGCCGGTGACGTTCGGCTCGAGGGTTGCCTCGAGCGCACCAAGAACCCTGAGCCGCAGCATGATCCGGGCAGCGTATCGCCGTTCGGGCACGTCCGGTTCAAGTGGGCTGCAAGTCGGTTGCTAGCTGCCCGGGCAATGCTGGCTTCCCAGATGCCACCGACGGCCGCCCTCGGGCCGGCCATCGGCACCCACCACCGTTCGATCCCAGATCAGTTGTCCGCCATCAAAACAAGGAGACCACCATGACCGCAGCGACCACCGACCGACCCGACACTTCTGAAATGGTCTTCGTGCACAACGCTTTTCGCCAGCAGTTCCGGGCGCTGCCGGGGCTGGTCAGGGACGTCCCGAACGGCGACCGGGCCAGGGCCAAGGTCGTGGTCGACTTCCAGCAGGAGCTGACCACCGCGCTGCATCACCACCATGAGGGTGAGGACGAGCTGATGTGGCCGCTGCTGCTGGAGCAGGCGCCGATGGACAGCGAGCTGATCCTGCGGATGGAGGAGCAGCACGAGCGGATCAGCGAGCTGTACCAGCGGGCCGGCGAGAACGCCATGCAGTTCGTCGCCACCGCGGACACCGCATCGGGTGCGGAACTCGCCGACACTCTCACCGAACTCATCGATGCCCTGGAAGAACATCTGCACGACGAGGAGGTCTACATCCTGCCCCTGGTCGAACGGGTGATGACCGTCCCGCAGTGGGAGGCCCTCGGTGAGCGGGGCCGGGCCGGCATCCCGAAGGACCGGCAGCTGGTCTTCCTCGGGATGATGTTCGCGGCCAACGATCCTGAGCGCAATCGCGAGTTCCTCGCGATCATGCCGTTGGCCGCGCGGATCGCCTGGAAACTGCTGGGCCGCAGAACGTTCACCAAGGAGTACCGGAAGATCTACGGCACCGATCCGGTCTGAGCCGGTCGCCGGCAAATTGCTCTGCGTGACGAAGTATCACCGCCGGGGCGCATCCTCTCCTGCCACCCGTTGGCCGGGACACGAGCGCCCCGGGCGGTGCTCCCCTGGGGGGAGGGCATCGACCGGGCGTCGTGGCCTGCCCTGGTGAAAGGATTGCTCTCTCATGTACGGCTTTCTCCCTGCGTCATTCCCGGCGACCAAGCGGCGCGCGCCGGTGGCCGCCCCGCTCGCCCTGCGCGTCGCGCAGGTTCCCGCCACCGGACCGGCAGCTGCCGCCCTGCCGCTGGCGCTTCGCGAGATCGACAGCGCCGCAACGTACGAGGCGTTGTCGACGCCGGCCGGCGACCTGGTCGCGAACGGTCGGCTCGCCAAGTTCCTGGTCGACCTGCGGCAGTCGGCGAGCCCGGAGATCTATTTCGTCAACGGCAACTTCACCCGGGACGGTGAGGTGCCGGACGAGGCGAAGTTCCACTTCATGTTCGCGCAGGCGGTGCTGAACATCCCGGAGCGCCTGGAGGAGTTCAACCGGGTCACCTATTTCAGCCCGACCAAGCGTTACGCCGCCGGCGTGCTGCACACCTACCTGCTCGAGGGTTTGTCAGAACCGGTCTATGGGCTGCAGTTCTATCCGCAAGACGTCATCGCCGAGCAACTGGTCGTCGACGTGGTCACGGCGGTCGCCGCGAAGATCACCATTCCGGCCGCCAGGTTCGCCTTTGTGGCAACCGGAACGCAGCAAACCGTGACGACGGTGCGAGATCGGTTCACCGCGGCCGGCATCGAGGTGACCAGCATCGATCAGCTGCTGGGCGCCATCACCTACCTGCCCCTGAACGCCGGCGAGGCCTGGGGCTTCCTGCGGATCTTCCCGGCCGGCGATTCGCTGACTCCCGCTGACATCCCGGTCTTCGACGAACTGCCGCTCGACCTGTCGGTGGTCTCCGGGGTGATCACCCGTGCGGTGCAGGACAGCAACTCCCACGTCAACCTCAAGTCCAAGGAGCGCGGCACGCCGAACATGGTGCTGCGGGACGCCGGGCCGGACAATCCGAAGCTGGCGTCGTGGCAGGACAAGCCGGTGCATTTCGTGGTGACCAAGAGCGATTTCCTGATCGAGGCGAGCACGGCGGACGAGGTGGCGCAGCGGCTCGCCGAGCGGAACAACCGTCCCTGGATCCCGCTGCAGTGGGAGCCGGAGACGCAGATCCGGTCCTACGACGAGATGGCATCCGGGTCCGCCGCCAAAGCGTTGGCGTTCTCGAAGCGGTACGGCAGCAAGGCCGCCAATCTGGGGTTCCTCGCGCACCGGACGGTTCTCGGCCGTGCCGGCACGGCGGGCACGGTCAGCAACCGGTTCGGCTACGACCTGGTTCCGGACGGATTCGGGATCCCGCTGACCTTCTACCGCAACCTGGTCGACCATCCCGACAATGCCCACCTGCGGGCTGAACTCGATGCCCTCATCGCTGCCGAGAAGGCCGGCACACTGTCGTCGGCGACCCGCGCCAAGCACGTGTACGACGTGCAGACCTGCTTCCTCAACGCCACCATCCCGCCGGGGGATCTGGAAGCGGTCAAGGTCAGGCTGGCCGAGCTGCTGCCCGGGGTGAAGAAGATCAAGATCCGGTCCAGCGCGAACGCCGAGGATGTCCCGAACTTCGACGGCGCGGGTCTGCACGACAGTTTCGCCGCAACGGTGGGCAAGCAGGACAACCCGGACGGCTCCTGCTCGTTCGACGTCGAGGACGAGCCGGGCGGTGCGGTCAAGCGCAAGGTCTCACCGAAGTCGGTGGCCTGCGCGATCAAGGGCGTCTACGCCAGCCTGTGGAACCAGCGGGCTGTCGAGGAAAGAAGTTTCGCCAGGATCGACCATGAGACGGTGGCCATGGGCCTGTCCGTCGTCCCGACCTACGATGCCGAATCCGATGTCACCGCCAACGCCGTGGTGGTGACCCGGGTGATCAACGCCGAAGGCGTCTTCGGCTACACCATCTCCGCGCAGGCGGGGAACAACCTGGTGACCAACCCCGATCCGGGCACCGAGACCGAGGTCAGCATCGCCGGTATCGGTCTGGGCACCGAGCCGACGTCGTTCACCATCACCCGCTTCGCCAAGCCGATCGCCGGCGAACCCGCGCGGACCGACCCGGTGCTGCCCAAGGAACAGATGCTGGCCCTGGTCGACATCGCGGTGGCGGTCGAAACGTCCTACTGCGCAGCGAAACCGGACTACTACGACGGCAGTTGCCGGTTCGTCGTGGTGGACAATGAGAAGCCGACATCGCTGGACATGGAGCTGAAGATCCTTCAGAACGGCCAGTTCGTCTGCAAGCAGGTCCGCGAATTCGGCGGGAAGTAGCCGGCGCGCCCAGCAATCAGCGTTGATCATGCGGCACTGCCCGGCAAAGGGGACGAATGCCCGCGGAAAGCGGGCAGTGCTGCATGATCAACGCCGGTGGGGGGCGGGTGGTCAGCCGCCCAGCGCTTCCCGGTGGGCGGCAGCGCGTTCGGCATAGGCGGCGGCGCTGACGACGTGGTGCGCCTGCTCGGCATCTGTCAGCTCCCGGCGGATCTTCCCCGGAACACCGGCCACCAGCGAACCCGGCGGGATCTGCATGCCCTCCAGCACGACCGCGCCGGCGGCCACCATCGAACCGGCGCCGACCACGGCGCCGTTGAGGACGACCGAACCCATCCCGATCAGGCAGTTGTCCTGCACCGTGCAGCCGTGCAGCACAGCGGCATGCCCGACGGTGACCCCACGCCCGACCGTCGTCGGAAACGCTGGATCGGCGTGCACGATCACCCCGTCCTGGATGTTGCTGTCCTCGCCGATCGCGATCGACGCGCTGTCGCCGCGCAACACCGAGCCGTAGAACACCGACGCGCGGGCATCGAGCCGGACGTCACCGATCAGCGTGGCATTCGGCGCCACCCACGCCTCCTGGTGCACCACGGGGGTATTGCCACCGAACGGAATCTGTTGGGGCGCATCGGTCATCGATCTTCTCCTCGTCGAGGTCAGCGGGCCTAGCGGTGACAAGCACGGATCACGAACGGGCGACGACGAAGTCAACCAGCCGGGTAGGGGCAGTGGCGATCTCGGCCCAGTCACCGTCGAGTTCCAGCACCGCGACGCCGGACGTCGGGTACTTGGCGCGCATAGCGTTCAGGGCAGCCGGGTCGGAGCCCTTGCCGGCGAGTTCGTCGGCAAGATCCGGAAGGCCGGGTGCATGGCCGACGACCAGCAACATCCGGTCGCCCGCGTCGGCG